>WBZP01000234.1_pt1 | contig 77219 bp, 60 predicted proteins | sample 5204301 | NCBI WGS metagenome assembly WBZP01 (sample SAMN12412401, study PRJNA552823) | activated sludge metagenome | isolation source: activated sludge from nitrification reactor of wastewater treatment plant... | place: USA: Pennsylvania | collected 2017 | reverse complement strand
CGTAGTTGATGATCGTATAACGGTCGTATCGGATACCGGCAGGCTTCACCAGTTTAGCCCGATCGTACCACTGCCAGGCAGGGTAATACCCAACGACCTCTTTACAAGGCTGCGCAAACAGCGCCAGCGCTGACAGCAGGAGCAGGAAACTGAGAATCAACCGCATGATCAGATTTTATTACCGAAGAAAGCGAGCGATTCCATGTCAAACATGAAGGCTCATCCATAGAAGTCCTTAAAAATACGCAGTTATTTCACGGAATAGTCATAGCCTTTCAGCCTGAACCACCTGCTATCTTTAAGTGTTATAAGCTGCGTATGATCTTTTCCCCCGTCAACTTACAAGATGAACTGATCCGTGAACGGATGCGCCAGCAGCGGATCATGAATGATGTACATGATCTGTTCGACGCAGGAACACGCCGTGATCAGGAAGTACTGGATCGCTTGGCCGGTCGAGGACGGCCGACGGAACCGCAGCTGGCGCTTGACGCGGCGGATCTGGCGCATGTATTCACACTTGACCAGATCCGGCAGACCTGCATTCGCTTCCGGCTGCGGTTTCTGGACACGCGTTTCTTCCGGTCCGAGTTTCCATACGATGCCGTATTAAAGATCCGCGCCTTCGAAGAACGATACAACATCCGGATCGAACGCTTCCGCATCGCGGCGCCGGATCATGCTTTTAAACTGGAGAACATCAACAAAGACCCCTTGCTCTTTGCCGAACTGGCGGACGGTCGATACTATCTTCTGCATCAGTGGGGAGAAGACCTGGCCTGGTACAAACGATTCCTGCTCTGGCCATTACAAAACCTCAAGACCTTCCTGCTGACGATCCTTTCCATCAGCTTCCTGATATCATTTCTGATTCCCTCCGCGGTGATGCACGTGTTTACCCTCCAAAGCGAGATCTACCTGCGCATCTGGTTTGGACTCCACCTATTCATCGGCTTCACTGGAATTGGTCTCTGGGCAGGCATCTCGTTCGACAAATCTTTCTCCAGCATGAGCTGGAACAGTCAATACCGCAACTATTGATTTTCACAATAACAAAAGCGGCCCTGCTATCTGTATAGCAGGGCCGCTTTCGTATGGCACCAGGGGTCATCAACGCGTAACGACAATCAGCGCGTAGATCACGCCGGGCAGCCAGAAGATCAGGGTTAGGATAAGACTGATCCAAAACTCTGTTCCGATTCCGAACTTGAGGAAAACCGCAAGCGGAGGAAGGAGAATGCACAATACGATGAGCAGCCAGAACGGCACATCTTCCTGCGGATGGAAAAAGCGTTTAGCCGCCTGCTTCACTTGCTGAAATTTGGAAGCGGATTGCACCGACTGTTCTTTCGCAAACAAAGTTGAGGTTGCATCAACCGCTGCCGGGGTTGAACGGGTATGCTTCACCTGCGTCACGGTTTCGTTCGAGGCGACTACCGGAGGCTGTGCTTCAACAACAGGAACAGAATAGTGTTGCTCGACGAGCGGCTCATTTTGCGCTTGCGGTAAGGCAGAGACGATCACCGGCATCTTTGCCGTTTGTTCAACCTGACGTTCAGCCGTAACGCTTTGACGGTGCCCGATGCCGGCATCAACGTGAAAGCCCTTACGATAGCGGCGTTTTGAAATGTCGAGGTGCAGATCAGGACTGCAGGCGGTAAGCAGCGAAACAACGGCCACTGCAAGGAATAGAATACGTTTCATCGTGCGTGATTTTGAACAAAAGTAAAATAGCTTTGGGCTGTATCAATCTCGCGTTGCCGGAGTTATGAACCGGGAAACTGTTGGTTGCGTCAGGGATTCGCCCACACTTCATCAACGAAGATGAACGCAGGATAACCTGCGCCCGGATGCCAGATGGGCAATCGTCCATAATTCACCGCTTTCACTTTCAAGTAACGGGCAACAGTGACGGGAATATGTCCTTCGAAATCATGCAGGACATTCTCCTCCAGTCGATCGGAAAGCGAATTTGTAACGGTCAATACGGTCTTATAAGTCTTGCCATCGTCCGATAACTGGAATTCGACCGACTTGGGCATCAGGATCCAGGAGCGCATATCCTGCAGGAAGCCGCCGCCGAGTTCACGCACCGGCATGGGCTTACCGAAATCAATCACGGCTTCAAAGTCGGCGCCCTGATAACCTTGCCAATCCCCTTTTCGCCAGTTGGTCGTCCCCCTGATCCCATCGATAATTCCTTCCGGACCTCCTGCCGTATACTGCGGGTTGACTTCGGTAGCAACAGCCACCTTCCAGTCCGGATGCGGATACGGCTGGACCTCGGCGCGTACGACACGGCTGAAACGGTTTCCACGAACGGCCATTGACTGTACCGTGGTCGCTTCTTTCACGGTGAAGGGGCCCGTGTAAGTACGCAAGCCCGAGCGTGTGGGTCCGGGACCCGACCACTTCTTTTCAAGGTCGACCCCATCCACTGAGTAGAGGATCGTATCACCGGCTGCGGCACTGATACTGATCGTCATGGAATCGCGCAGCAACTTTCCATTCGTATGGATCACCGGATTAATGACGATCGATGAATCCACTGCGACTTCAGGGTGCGACCACGTTCCAGTTCCCCAATTCGATGCCGGGCGGTCACTCAGGGTAAAACTCATGGAACCGCCTTTGGACAGTTCTTCGTGCGAAAGAAAGGCCGTGTTTCGCACCTGACCGTTCACCTCGAGAGACTGAATATAACAGCGGCTCGCCGAAGGCTCGTCGGCACGAACAACAAACGACTTACCATCCTCGAGATGGATCGTCACCTCCTGAAACCAGGGCGTACCGATCGCATAGTAGGGAGCTCCGGGTGTCACGGGATAAAATCCCATCGCGCTGAACACCAGCCAGGCCGACATTTGGCCACAATCCTCATTGCCGATCAATCCATCGGGGGAAGCCTGATAGAACTCATCCATGATCTTGCGCACCAATCGCTGTGTCTTCCAGGGTTGACCGCAATAATTGTAGAGGTAAGCCATGTGATGACTCGGCTCGTTCCCGTGTGCATATTGTCCGATCAGTCCGGTGATATCGGCCTGTTCCCGACCCCGGGTCCGGTTATCAGCAGCGAAAAGCGAATCCAGTCGTGCTGCGAATCGCTCCATTCCTCCGTGTATCCGCATCAACCCGGGAATATCCTGCGGAACATAAAACGAATATTGCCAGGAGTTCGCCTCGGTAAAATTATTGTTGACTTCATACGGATCGAAGGGAGACAACCACCCACCGTTAACCCGGGGTTGCATAAAACCGGTGACCGGGTTCAGCAGGTTCTTCCAGGATTGCGATCGTTCGAAATACTGCTGCGCCAACGGCCCCTGACCAAGCCGTTGCGCCATGGTGGCAATGCACCAATCATCATATGCATACTCCAGCGTCTTGGAAACCGACTCATGCTCATCGTCCAGGGAGAGCATCGCATGTTTCATGTAAGCCCCGAGGCCGTAGCGTTCTTTGGCTTCAGCGCTTTTACGCATGGCCATCAGGGCCTGCATGCGGTCAAAACCGCCGATACCCTTCGCGTCGGCATCGGCAATCACCGGCACCGCGTGATAACCGATCATGCATTCGGTCTCATTCGCGGACAACTCCCAGACGGGTAATAATCCGCCTTCCCTGTACTGCCGGAGAAACGTGTTCACATAAGCCGTAGTTCGCTTCCGGTCGATAATCGTCATCAAGGGATGCCATGCCCGGTAAGTGTCCCACAACGAGAAAACCGTGTATTGTTCCGGCCCATCAATGGCATGCACCTGACCATCACGACCACGATAGCGACCATCTACATCGGAATAGACGTTGGGGACGATCATGGTATGGTAGAGGGCCGTGTAGAAAATCCGGAGTTGCTTTTCACTTCCTCCCTTTGCTTCGATCTTACCCAACTCCCGGTTCCAGGCAGCGCGTGCCGCGCTTTTCGTCGCGACGAAATCCCAGCCCGGCAACTCGCGCTCAAGGTTCATTCGGGCGTTGGCTTCGCTCACGGAAGAAAGGGCGACCTTCACCAGGAGTTCGTTTGATTTGTCTTCTTTAAAGCGCAATGTGTAGTGCAAACTATCGGGAGCTGTTTCGTTGCCCGGAAGATCGATCAGTTCGAATGGCCGAGAAAACTCCATGGAGAAATAGACGACCTGATCCCTCGCCCAGGCGGAAGAGCGCCGATAGCCTTCAATTCGTCTATCGCTGACCATCCGCATTTCCGCACCAAGGACTTTATCACGATGGCGCAGGTCCAGCAGGACCCGGTGTTCACCAACGCCATTGAAAGCATAACGATGAAACCCGACTCGCGCGGTGGTGGTAAATTCGGTTTTGACACCTACAGTCGGAAGATCCACGCTGTAGTATCCCGGTTCCGCCAATTCATCCGCGTGTGAAAATCGCACGGGCTGGATCGGAGTTCCATCTAACTTGTTGACGTATGGCAACAGCAGGATATCCCCATAATCCGAGCATCCGGTCCCGCTCAAATGGGTATGAGAAAATCCATACATCATGGAATCCGAATGATGGTAACCGCCGCAACCATCCCAGGAACCATCAACGCGCGTATCGGGGCTTAACTGCACCATTCCGAAAGGCAGGGTCGCACCGGGATAGGTATGACCATGGCCCCCTGTCCCGATGAACGGATCAACATGGCGGGCGAGGTCGACCTGGGCGTTGGCCTGGAATGAGAGACAGGCGAATAAGCTGAAAAGAATCTTCTTCATGTTCGTTTAATACGTATCGACCAGGGATCGAAAGCGTAGACGTGTGCTGTCGAATGTCTTCCCCGGTCTTTCCACTATTCGAATGCGATAATTCTCCTTTGGCAACAAGGTAAAATAGTTTTCCTCAAACCAGGAAGGATCCCCGTCCACACTGAGTTCGACACCCAGCGCAAGAACACTGGAGCGAAGCTCAATGTATTGCGCTCCTACCGGCCCGGGTATGACCTTGATCGACATGGCCGGCCGGTATAATTTCAAATTCCTGGGTGAAGTAAAGAAAACGTCACGCTGGCTGATGACCTCATCGTGTGACACCAAGCGGATCCTCAACATGGCATCGCAGGTATCCATGAATCGCAGTACGGGCGCGAGATTGGAGGAATACACCCGACTGACAGCGGACGACTTTGCATCGGCAGCGGCCACTTCGCTCCAACGGATATTCCCATGGAAATCGATCAGCGTGAGCTCCATCCGCAGCAGGAGATCGGTCGCTGAATCATTCACGACCCGCACTTCCAGTCGCTGCCCATCCACCCGTGGTAAGAGTCGAACGGTACTGAACGCTTCGGTGACCGCCCAGTGCGCCGCCTTCTTGCGGCCGGTATGATCCACCGTACTCCAGGAAACCACCGGCCAGGTATCGTTCAGTTGCCAGTACAACGACCCCATACAAAGCGGCATGGCGCCTCGATGTGCATCAATCGCCGTGACAAGAGCATCCGCTTGCAACAATTGAGATACATGCGCATACGATTGAATGTCCTTTGGGTCGCGGTACCGCGCTTTCATGTATTCGGTGATCGTCTGATAGCCGGTAGGATGCTTCTGATGTGCCGCCAGCGCGCCTTTGGATGCATCCAACACTTCCGAACCTGCTAACTCACGAATGGTCGCCATGCAGGGAAGCCCCTGAAAACCATACTCACTGACGAACCGGCCACAATGATCTTCATAGGTAGCGAACGGAGCATGTCCCCACCAAACGCCCCAATAATGCACGTCCCCTACCCGATAAGCCGCACTACGTCCCCAACCCGTTGCCGGGGAAGACGGGTGATAGGGACGATCGTCATTTGATTTGACCACACCGGGAAGCACATCATGAAACAGACAATCATAGGCCGCCTTGACTCGCATCGAGTCTTCCGGTATGTATCCGTATTGACGCTGCCAGCCCCAGTTGTTCCAACCTTCGTCCGATTCATTGTTGCCACACCACAAGGCAAGACTCGGATGATTCCGAAGACGACGTACTTGCCCGATCGCTTCCTGCTCGACATTTTTCCTAAACTCATCATCCAACGGAACCATGGAGCAGGCGAACATGAAATCCTGCCATACCAGAATTCCAAGGCTATCACAAGCATTGTAAAACGCATTCGGCGGATAGATCCCTCCACCCCAAACGCGTAGCATATTCATACCCGTTTCATTCGCCAGTCTCACCAAAGCCACCCAGGATGAATCATCCGACATGGTACTGAAATGATCCGGCGGGATGATGTTGGCACCTTTCATGAACAATGGACGATCGTTCACGACCACGGTGAACGCACTACCGACACTATCCACGTCCTGCTGAAGGCGGATCGAGCGTAAACCGACCAGGAGGGAATCTTCGACCGCATCGCCTCTGCTGTTGGACATGGTAATACGAAAAGGATACAACGGATGGCCGCCACTTCGATTGGGCCACCAGAGCCTGGGCTGCTCAATCCTTCCACTTACGGAAAGTTGTTGCTTCCCTGCATTAAGGTCACTCCACACTTCATAAACGCTTTCGGACCCTTTCCCTCCGGTAACACGAAGGTGATACCGTCCCGGAACAGCGACTTGAACCTCCGTGGTAAAATTCACAACGGCCACAGCGGAATCTAGACGCTCGATCGTGAACCTGGTGGCTTCATACTGAAAATCATCCCAAGCATCGAGGTGAACCGGACCATAGACGCCGCATCCAATGAAACGGGCTCCCCAATCCCAACCGAAATGATAAGCGGCTTTACGCGCATAAATTCGGTCTTCCCCAGGAATGACGATGCCTGTTTTCTCCGCCTGCTGACGCGCGACCAGTATAGCCGGCTTGAATCTGATCAACAGTTCATTCTTCTTCTCCCGGAGTACTGACTTTACGGCGACGCTCCACTGCCGGAACATATTGTCGGCAGTAAGCAATTCGACTCCGTTCAGGCTGACAGTCGCATACGTATCCAAGCCGTCAAGTACCAACTCGATATTTCTGCGCGACAACAACTCGGCGCTTGCATCAAAGCGGCATCGGTAAATCCAGGCAACGCTGTCAATCCAGCCAAGACGAGACTCGTTCGTACCGAAATAAGGGTCTGGAATTCTTCCTGCACGCAAGAGGTCGCGGTGTACCGTGCCGGGAACAATTGCCGGCCACCATTCGGTAGAATCCTGCTGACGGAATTCCCACTGTCCTCCCAGTGTCCAAACAAACTTACCCGGGCGGGCCAATGCCTCCGACAGGAACACCGTGCAGCAGACCAGGGCAAACGCGAACAGCTTCTTCATCCAAGGGCTTGTTTCAGCAACCGGATGAAGGAAGGGTCCGAAACCCCATCCGGGCGATCTTCCGTCAATGCGTGCGCGGCAGGCAGTCGTCGTACGCGCGATCGCTTTGCGGAAAGGTGAATTTCCTTCACGCCTGATTCTTCCACGAGCTGACGAGCATGGTCCGCGGAAACACCGGCACCTGCGAGAATGGCTATACGATCTCCTGCTGCCAGGACCAGCTCACGTATCAACGATCGCCCCTGCCAGGCACTATCGGCCTGACCGGAGGTCAGCAAGCGTGAAAAGCCGAGCGCGATGATTGCTTCCAGGCTCTGCATGGGGTCGGCGGCACGGTCGAATGCCCGGTGAAAAGTGACTGGCAATGGGTTGCAAAGCGTTAACAGCGCTTTACAGTTCTCCTCGTCGACCCGTCCGGATTCCGTCAAGGCTCCGAAGACGAATCCGTCGACGCCGGTTTCCTTGAGAATCCGGATATCGTGCATCATGGATTGAAACTCGGACTCCGTATAAAAAAAATCTCCCTCGCGCGGCCGGATCATGGCAAAGATCGGAAGACGCGTAATGGCACGAGCCTCCAGGGCAAAGCCGGGAGAGGGTGTCAAGCCTCCGGCAGAGAGTGCGGAACACAATTCAATACGGTCAGCACCACCTTCCGCGGCGGCGACCACGGATTCCAGGTTTCCCGCCGCTACTTCGATCAATACACTCATTACTTGTAAAATGATTTTCCGTCGAAGAGTTTGTTCTCTACACGGCCCGACTTGACCGCATAGTTAAAACCGGGCTGCAGGCAATAAGCGCCATATTCACCATGCTTGTTCAAGGCAAGGAAACCAACCTGGATGTTCTTCGACTTTTCCGGCTGATTCTTTACGATCCGTTCAACCGCGATTCGGCATGCGTCTTCGGGAGCATTCCCCTGCCGCATAAGCTCCACCACGAGGTGCGATCCGCAAATGCGGATGACCTCCTCTCCGACTCCCGTAGAAGTGGCAGCGCCGACTTCATTGTCAACAAACAGCCCGGCGCCAATGATGGGAGAATCTCCGACCCGACCATGGAGCTTGTACGCCATACCACTGGTCGTGCATGCGCCGGAAAGGTCACCTTTCGCATCCAGCGCGATCATGCCGATCGTATCATGATTTTCCCAATTGACAACCGGTTTGTATTCGGACGTCTTCAACCATTCCTCCCACGCCTTTTTTGATTCCGGCGTCAACAGTTCTTCCTTCTTGAATCCATGATCCAGGGCGAACTTCAGGGCGCCTTCTCCAACCAACATGACATGCGGGGTCTTCTCCATGACCAATCTGGCTACACTGATCGGATGCATGATGTGTTCCAGGAATGCGACCGATCCGCAACCGGCGCGTTCGTCCATGATGCAGGCGTCGAGGGTAACACGTCCGTCGCGATCCGGCAAACCGCCGTAGCCGACGGATTGAACTTTCGGGTCCGCTTCGGGTACGCGCACCCCGGCTTCTACGGCATCGAGCGCTCGTCCGCCTCTCGACAAGACATCCCAGGCCGCGACATTCGCCGGAATACCATGATCCCAGGTTGAAAGTACGATGGGGCCATCAGCAGTTACCAATGGCGATGTGGCCCTGGCCCATGAACGACCGCCTGCCAGAAACGCGGCGGCAAACGAACTCAATTGAAGAAACCTGCGACGTGGAAGTGCCATGTGGTGTAGTATTAATCAACCTGAATTTCATCCGAGAACAACCAGGCCGGTCGGCCTGCACCGGCATTTCCATCCGGGATAATTCCCGCATTGCGGGCAAGGATGCGCACATATCGCACGTTGGTTGGCTGAAACTTTATTGTGCACCAACGATCAACCGCTCCGGCCGTTTCCTTCTTCCAACTTCCAACCGGCGTGAAGTTCTTTCCATCCTGGCTGACCGACACTTCAACGGCAGTAGGATACCAGATCCAGGAACCACGATCTTCCAAAAAATCTACCGCTACCTGCCGGATTTCCTGCGATGTTCCAAGATCGAGCGTAGCATCCAGATCGGTACCGGAAAACCCAAGCCAATCGGATCCGAACCATGGGATGGGGCCGGATACACCATCGACCAATCCGAACGCGCCGCCATTCGAATATTCCTCAGCCGGGGGGTTGGCCAGCTGCACTTGGCTGGCAGTGGCGCGGTTCAGCCGGTATACCTGACTGGCAACACTGCCGATACGACGTCCTCCATCAAACATAGCAGCCTTAACGCCTGCTGATTGCCCAATCGGAATCGGACGCTCGTATAAAGGAGATCGCAAATCCGGATCTTTCCCATCCATCGAATAACGAATCTGTCCGGAAGGGTAACTTGAACTAAGGGATACCGCCAGTTGTGATCGTTCAAGTGGGAGTGATTCCAAACGAACATCACAGATCGCCTTACTGTAATTTACCTTGAGCAGGTCGAGTAATTTCATGTGGGACACTAACCTGCGAGAAAAATCCGCGAAGTCCTTTCCGGCTTTCGGCGACCAGGCAACCTCTGCGAGGGCGATCATGCGGGGAAGTGCCATGTACTCGACTTGCCTGAAATTCGGTATGTACTCTGTCCACAAGTTTCCCTGTGTTCCCAGAATGTACTTGCCTTCGCTTGCCGACAAAGCATCGGGAACCGGTTCGAAACGATAGACCATGTCAATTGGAAGGTAACCACCGATCGACAGGGGCTCACCCGGATTGTTGGATTGGTAATAATCGAGGTAACAATAGGCTGTAGGCGCCATGATCACATCATGACCCTGACGAGCAGCATCCATACCACCTGCATAGCCACGCCAAGACATCACCGTCGCGTCGGGAGCCAGGCCTCCTTCGAGGATTTCATCCCAACCGATGATCCGTTTTCCCTTTGACGCGACGAACTTTTCCATCCGCTGAACAAACCAGCTCTGCAAAGCATGTTCATCTGCAAGGCCCAGCTCCTTCATACGCGCCTGACAACGCGGGCAGGATTTCCAGCGATCCTTCGGACATTCGTCACCTCCGATATGGATGTATTTTCCCGGGAACAAGGCACACACCTCGGTCAGCACATCCTGCAGGAAGGTAAACGTCTCTTCACGTGTACAGAATACATCCTGAAAAACGCCCCAGGTACGACCCGTTTCAAACGGGCCGCCGGTACACGATAATTCCGGGTACGCGGCCAATGCAGCCAATGCATGTCCGGGCATTTCGATCTCCGGAATCACTTCGATGTGCCGTTGCGCAGCGTAGGCTACCACATCCCGCACATCTTCCTGGGTGTAATATCCGCCATAGCGGATCGTGTCGTACCGTTCAGGGCTTTCACTGTAATGCCCGATGCGTGTTCCTTTCCGCCAGGCGCTTACTTCCTGCAACCGGGGATATTTTTTGATCTCGATCCTCCATCCCTGGTCTTCCGTCAGGTGCCAGTGGAACCGGTTCAGTTTATAGCGAGCCAGGTGGTCCAGGTAACGGAAGATCTCCTGTTTGCTAAAAAAATGCCTGCAAACATCCAGGTGCATGCCCCGCCAACCGAAACGCGGCACGTCTTCTATCTCCAAAACCGGCACCTCCGCGATGGCTACTTTCCCGGCGGGCATTAACTGATACAGCGTCTGAAGGCCATAGAAAATACCGGCCGCGCTGCGTGCCTGCACAAGCACCTCGCCCGTGGATACCATCAAACGATAGCCTTCATTTCCGAGTGAAACGTTGCCCTCCAGCGACAAGAAGATCGTATTGGGCCGGGAGGATGTCGCAGCCTTCATGGCAGGGCGAAATCCGTACAATTGTTCGACAGCGGCAGCAAACAAGTCCGCTTCGGATCCCAGCTTCGGATCCGCGAACAAGATTTCGGTATTCGCACTGAAGCGAAAAACCCCCTCACCGCGCTTGATGGATTCAGGTCTGGGAACCAGGGGCAAGTCCGGTCCTTGAGCATAGACGGTATGATCCATTAAGAAGATCCCGAATGCCAGGATCAGACAATACATCAACTTTCTGTTTTCCATTCGTTCCAGGCAAGTGATGCTGCTCCCAGTAGCGCCGCATCGTTCTCAGGCAATCCGCTGGGTAGCAGTTTCACTTTGTTCTTATAGATATTGAGCAGGTTCTTTTCAAAACTGATTCGCGTAGGGTTAAATAACAGCTCCCCTGCCGCTGCAACTCCGCCAAAGAGAAAAATGGCCTCCGGACTGGTGAAGGCTACCGCATTCGCGAGCGCGAAACCCAACATTTCACCGGTGTAGTTGAACGCGTAAAATGCGTCTTCGTCGCCGGCGAGCGCCAACGCATAGATGCCCCGTGCATCCGGTAGATCGGCCGGGTGTTTCTCTTCCGAACCCTTGTTTCTCAGAATCTCCGCATAGGTCTTGACCAGGCCCGTGGAGCTGCAGTATTGTTCGAGGCAGCCGCGGCGGCCGCAGCCACAGGGCCGGCCATGCCGGTACACGATGGTATGCCCGAGTTCGCCTGCAAAGCCGTCGTGACCGTAGACCAATTGCCCGTTCACGACAATCCCGCTACCCAGGCCGGTACCGAGGGTGATGAAGAGGTAATCCTTCATCCCCTTCGCGGCTCCAAAATAGAGTTCACCCAGTGCAGCAGCGTTTGCATCGTTCGTCAGTACTGTCGGAAGGTTCAGACGAGACTGGAACAACCTAGTCAGGGGTACAATGCCTTTCCATTGCAGGTTCGGAGCGAACTCGATCGTTCCTTTGAAGTAATTTCCATTCGGAGCTCCGATGCCCACATGCGAGAGGACTGTTCCGGATGTCTCCTGTTGCAGATCATGAATGGCCGTGGCCACTCCTTCCACCAAGAGCGCTGGTGTCGGGTGTGCGGAAGTCGGTATACTGGTTTTAGCAAGCAGACAGCCGTCGGCTGTCACGAGTCCGATGGCAGTATTGGTCCCTCCTATATCGATCGCTGCGGTTACTCGTACGTTCATGGAATTCGGATCCGTCCGTCTGGAGCCGGAGAAGCCGCTTTGCCAGACATCCGAAAAATAGCGACAAGCAGGGAAAAGGCGATCAACCGGAATAAAAAAACGAGCGGGAATCCTTGAGGATTCCCGCTCGTTCAGTGTAGTTTCTGGAATTACTGAATTCGTTTGACGTTGACGGCATTGAGGCCTTTACGTCCTTCGGTAACTTCGAATTCTACTCTGTCGTTCTCACGAACTTTGTCGATGAGTCCGCTGTGATGAACGAAGACGTCTTTCTTCGATTCATCCGACACAATGAACCCAAAACCTTTGGATTCATTAAAAAATTTAACCGTTCCGGTTTCCATGAATTGGTATTTTACTCACCCTGAACACCATCGCCCGCGAACAGTGATCAGAGCATTGGGTTTTGTTCCTGATATGCGGGCTATCCAAAGGTAATATTCTTAGAATACCGCGCAAGTCAGCCCCCCTAAAAAACTCAATTCCCGGAGAGTAATTCCTTTACGAGCTGCGAAACGAGCTTATTATCGGCCTTTCCGGCCAGTTGTTTAGTGGCCACCCCCATGACCTTACCAAGTTCCCCGGGACCGGTCGCGCCAACTTGCGCAATGATCGCCTGAAGTGCCGATCGGACTTCCGTCTCACTCATCAGTGCCGGGAGATAACGCTCGATGACGGCGATCTCTTCGCGTTCCGCGACGGCCAGGTCTTCCCTACCCTGCTGTACGTAGATTTCGACAGACTCTTTCCGTTGCTTAACCAGTTTTTGCAACATCTTGACCTCATCGGCTTCGGTAATGGTTCCGCTTCCGCCGGATGTCTTTGCCAGCAGAATGGCTTGTTTGATCGCACGGAGTCCGCGCAATGCGGCATCGTCTTTCGCGAGCATTGCCGTTTTCAAATCAGTCGTGATTATTTCTTCGAGTGCCATGATGAGTGCTGTAAGGTTCTGTTGGGAATCCCAAAGTTAGAATTTCCACGGGAGACGCCGGGGCCTTACCTGACAAATAAAAAAACCCTCCCTGGGGATGGGAGGGTTTTTACACTGGAAAAACTATTGAAGGAAAGCTACGCGGACGCGGAGTCGGGGTATCGGGGAAGCGGAGTGATCCGGGTCCGGAGTAGTGCGTTGAAAAATCTTAGTCGACGTTATCGTGCAGGAAGGAGTTGTTCGGTCGCAATTCCGATTTCTTTCCTTCCTCCTCGCCCGTCAGGGTATATCGGGAGACGTTCGATTCACTGGAATGCGGTATCGAATCAAGCTTCACATTACGACGACGGAAAGCAGGCTCACGCTCAAGGTCCGTCACGTTTCCGTTACCGATCTTCATGCTGAGTGACTTCAGCTTTGCGATACGTTCTTTCGATTTACGGAGCTGGTCGTCCATCGGATCCTCGTAAGGAGTATCGTTCAGGGCGTGGATCGTATTCACACGCTCTTCCTGCTTCTTCTCCGTTTGAGGAGCAGCTACGGCCGTTTCCTGCTGGGGCAATGCAGTCGGGAAGTTGAACTCGAACGTCAACTCGCTACCGGCCACTACCTGATCAGTCTCTGATTTCAAGACCGGCTCCATGGAATCGACGACCGGCGTTTCTGCAGGATTGGCTTCTGCGGACAGGGGCTGGTCGAGGACATGAACGGTCTTGGCCGACTTGTGCTCGCGTTCGGTTTCGACACCTTGCTCGGCCCGGGTCTTGAAACCGGTGGCGATGATCGTTACGCTCAGTTGCTCGCCCAGGCTCTCTTCATGACAATTTCCCCAAATGATATCGGCAGTAAGACCGGCCTGATCCTGGATATAATCCGTGATATCGCCAATCTCGTCCATCGTGACCTCTTTGGAACCGGAAGCGATGTTCATAAGGATGTAACGGGCGCCTTTGATGTTGTTGTCGTTCAGCAAAGGCGAGGAAAGCGCTTGCTCGACTGCCTTGACTGCACGATTCTCACCTTCCGCGATGGCGGAACCCATGATCGCAACACCGGAATTCTGTACGGCCGTCTTCACGTCTTCGAAATCGACGTTGATGTATCCCGTCACGGTGATGATCTCCGCGATGCCCTTCGCCGCAGTGGTCAGGATGTTATCGGCATTCGCGAAAGCTTCGGAAAGATTGAGGTTGCCGAACATCTCACGGAGTTTCTGATTGCGGATGATGAGGATCGAATCCACGCTCTTCTTGAGTTGTTCAATGCCGTCATCGGCCTGCTGCTTCCGCTTCTTGCCTTCGAATTCGAATGGAATAGTGACGATCGCGACCGTCAGGATTCCCATCTCGCGTGCCGCCTGCGCGATGATCGGCGCGGCGCCCGTACCGGTTCCCCCACCCATACCCGCGGTGATGAACACCATCTTCGCGTTATTGAGCAAGAGTCGACGGATATCCTCGATGCTTTCGATCGCCGCATTACGGCCAACCTCCGGAATCGAACCGGCACCGCGGCCGTCCGTCAGACTTAGTCCCAGTTGGATCTTATTGGGAACGGGGGACATTTCCAGCGCTTGTGCATCGGTATTGCAGATGATGAACTCCACGCCCTTGATGCCCTGGCGATACATGTGGTTGACGGCATTGCTGCCGCCGCCGCCGACACCAATTACTTTGATGATGGAGGGCTGGTCACGAAGCAGATCGAATTCCATATGGTGTGTTTGTTAAGGTCGTTGATGTACTTTATATAAAGAGGTATCAGGTAAGAGGCTGATCGGAATCGTCTTCGTCGAAGATCTTTTCAAGAATGGACTTGATGAATCCGCGCTTGTTGTTGTCTTCGGTCGGCTGGGCAACTCTTGCCTTATCTTCCTTGGCCGACTTGCCAGCCATGTTCCTGGCACCCGTTTCGGTAACAGTTTGCTGGCTGGCCAACTGCGACTGGCGCTTGCGCTCCAGTTCGTGGAAACCTTTGATGACGAGGCCAACGCCGGTAGCGTACATCGGGCTCTTCAGTTCGTCGGCGCCTTTGGCCAGGTGTTCATTCGGGTAGCCGATGCGGGTATCCATGCCGGTCAGGTATTCAACCAACTGCACGATATGCTTGAGTTGGGCACCGCCACCAGTGATCACGATCCCGCCGATGAGTTTCTTTTCGTAACCGGAACTGCGGATCTCCTGGTATACCAGCTCGATGATCTCTTCCATCCGGGCCTGGATGATACTTGCCAGGTTCTTCAGGGAGATCTCCTTGGGCTCGCGGCCGCGCAGTCCGGGAATCGATACGATCTCGTTTTCCTGGTTCTTGTCGGCCAGTGCCGAACCGAATTTCACCTTCAGCAGTTCAGCCTGATTCTTCAGGATCGCGCAACCCTCCTTGATATCTTCGGTAATGACATTGCCCCCGAACGGGATTACGGCAGTATGCCGGATGACGCCATCCTGGAAGATGGCGATATCGGTCGTACCGCCGCCGATGTCGACGAGCACTACGCCGGCTTCCTTCTCTTCCTCAGTCAAAACCGCTTCCGAGGAGGCCAACGGCTCCAGAAAGAGCCCTTCCGTCGTGAGGCCGGCACGCTTTACACACTTATAGATGTTTTTCGCAGCGGTTACCTGCCCGGTAATGATGTGGCAGTTCGCTTCCAAACGCACACCCGACATGCCGATCGGATTCTTGATCCCGATCTCGTTGTCCACGATGTACTCCTGTGGGATGACGTGGATGATCTCTTCGCCAGGCGGCATGGCCAGTTTGTACATATCGGCTACGATGGCATCGATGTCCGCCTGCGTGATCTCGTCGTCCGAACTGGAGCGCGTCCGCATGCCATGGTGTTGGAGGCTTTTGATATGTTGACCAGCAATACCGACGAATACATTATGGATATCCACATCCGAACGGCCGGAAGCTTCCTCAATGGATTTCTTGATCGACGCGATGGTGTTGACGATGTTCGTCACGACCCCACGGGTCACGCCAAGCGACTCGGACTTTCCGTAACCCAGGATGTCAATTTTCCCGAATTCATTGCGACGGCCGACGATCGTACAGATTTTTGTTGTACCGATGTCGAGTCCTACTACGATCTCATTTTCCATTGTGCTGGCCAATATCATGTTAGTGCCGTTGGTGTCCCCTTTTATCACGCTTGCGGTCAGTGCGCTGCAACGACCTGGTCGTGGTACTTAAGGTTGATGGTCTTGTATTCCCCCCACCCCTTTTTATTCAGTGCTTCGCGGTAGAACCAGCGAAGATTTCGAAACTTCACCTCCAACCGGCTGGCGTCTCCCAGTAGGATCGTGTGGTTGCCCACCCGTGGGACCAGCTCGATGTCACCGTTCAGATTCACATAGAGTTGTTCCGTCTGTGAAAGCCAGAACGGGTCTCCCTGAAGGAACTGTGCCACCCGGAAGACTTCATCGATCCTTGACCGCTTGATCGACGTGTCGGCCCGCTGCTCTTCCGAATACTGAAGGATGTTTCTTTCCGCTTCCCGATCGAACAAGTAACCGTTTGCAACAGGCACCCGGGCGGTATACTGACCCGAGAGTGGCATGAAGGTCCCTTGCTCGTCGATGTAGAAGCTTTCGCCTAATTGATTGATCACGCGCACGATCGGCGTACGTTGAATCACCTCGACATACAGCTTCCCATCAATGGATGAAAATACCTCGGCTGTTTTCACGAAGGGGTTGTTGCGAATGATACTTTCCAACAAAGCCGTGTTAATTGCATGCAAGGATTTTCCCTCAACCGCTCCGTACTTGTCCCGGATCATCGCTTCCACATCATCGACTTCCACGAAACTGTGACCGATCGTATCCGTAATGTGTACCCGAACACCGGTACAGGCCATCGAATCCTGTCTTGAGCCGGTGAATCCGACTGATACGACGAATACGATTCCGAGGGCGGACCAGCCGCTGATGCGGCCTACACTTTTCCAGTCAATGGATTGAAATCGCTTCCACATAGGCTAGAGCTTATTGAGCATATCACGCAATGGTGCCACCAGTTGATCAATATCACCGGCGCCAAGCGTTAACAGTACTTCGGGTTGTTCTTTCTTAACCAAATCTAGTGCTTCATGCTTGCTGACGATCCGTCGGGCCGGAATGGTCATGCGGTCCAGGATCATTTTAGCATTCACCCCCTCAATAGGAAGTTCGCGTGCCGGATAGATCTCCAATAGCAGTAATTCATCCAGCAACGAGAGACTTTCGGCAAAGCCATCGACGAAATCCCGGGTCCTGCTGTACAGGTGGGGTTGAAAGATGCCCGTGATCTTTTTTCCGGGATACAATTCTCTGGCCGACAGAATGCAAGCCTTCAATTCTTCCGGATGATGGGCATAATCGTCGATATAGACGTGTCGGTCCGTGTCGACCTGGTAGTCGAACCGGCGGAGCACACCGGTGTAGGACTCAAGTCCTTTTCGAACTTTCTCTTCCGGCAAGTCCAGTATCCGCGCTACGGTTGTAGCTGCAACTGCGTTTTCGACATTGTGATAACCGGGCAATCGGGTCCACAGGTTCTTCCATTCGGCCCCTAAGCCCGAATAGGTGAAGGTGTATCGATGCGAATCGATACGAATATCCTTTCCGGAGATCAGCGAAGCTTCCCGGATCGCATACGGCACCACCCTGCCGTCGGACGGCAAGGGCAAGCCTTTTCGGTGAATGACCCAGCCACCGGTCTTGACCTGCGCAGCGAATTGCCGATAGGTTTTCACCATTTCCTCCGCATTCCCATAAATATCGAGGTGATCGGGATCCATGGAAGTAACTATGGCGATATCAGGATAGAGGGTCAAAAAGGAGCGATCATACTCATCCGCCTCAACGACCACATAGTGAAGACCTTTATAGGGCTCGCCGATCAGCAGATTGTTGTGGTAATTCTTGGCGATTCCTCCGAGGAAGGCCGTACAGGGAATCCCTGCCGACCGCAACAAATGGGCAACCATGGAAGATGTGGTTGTCTTTCCATGGGTACCTGCTACTGCGATGGTGAAACTGTGTTTCGTGATAAGGCCCAGTACCTGAGAGCGCTTCATGACCGAGAATCCGTTGTTGCGGAACCAGTTCAGCTCTTCATGTTCTTTCGGGATCGCTGGTGTAAAAACAACCAGGGTAGTCGATGGATCGCGAAAATGCTCTGGTATTGCAGAAACCGAATCCTGATATCGGACCAACATGCCCTCGCGCTCCAGCTCCCCTGTCAGCGGCGTGCTAGTCCGGTCATATCCGCCTACCTGCTTTCCCTCGGCACGGAAAAACCGCGCAAGGGCCGACATACCAATCCCTCCGATGCCGACGAAATAGACGCTTTTTATATTGGCAAACTCCACGATCACGATCCTTTTGATGCGATTGATTTCACTTCCGCTGCGATCCGCTTTGCCGCATCCGGCAATGCGAGAACTGCGATCCGTTCCGACAGGATGCGGCGCCTGTTTCCATCGGAAAGCAAGGTCAGGGCTTCCCGGACGAGCGACTCGCGCGCGTCCTGGTCGCGCACCAGCACCGCAGCGTCGTGCTTCACCAGGGCCATTGCGTTCTTGGTCTGATGGTCTTCCGCTACGTTGGGCGAAGGCACAAGAATAGCGGCCTTTCCGGTTAGCGTTAGCTCCGATACAGAACTTGCCCCTGCCCTGGAGACGACCAGGTCGGCAGCCGCATAGGCCAGATCCATCCGCGCGATGAAATCGAACGCCTTGATGCCGTGCTGTTCGAATTGTTTGGTGCAAGCCTGCGCGCGGTTGAAGAAGGATTTCCCCGTTTGCCAGATAAGCTGAACCTTCGCCCCCGCAAGACGTTCCAGATCATTTTCCAGCGTTTCATTGATGGTCCGGGCACCGAGGCTTCCACCTATGGCCAGTAACACCGGCTTATCCGGTGACAATCCGAAAAATTGCAAAGCTTCCGCACGCTTCCCTTCGATGTATTGAATATCGGGCCGGACCGGATTGCCGGTCAGCAGTATCTTATCGGACGGGAAGTATTTTTCCATTCCCTCGTAGGCCACACATATTTTATTCACACGCTTCGCCAGCCATCGGTTCGTGAGACCGGCGAAGGAATTTTGCTCTTGAATCAGGGCCGGTATGCCCATCCAGGTCGCCATGAACAATAAGGGTCCGCTGGCATAACCGCCCACTCCCACCGCAACATCCGGCTGGAATTCACGAATGATCTTTCGTGCCTTCAGCAAACTTTGCAATACTTTCCACGGCAAGGACAGGTTCGAAACGCTAAGACTGCGCTGGATGCCGCGGATCGGCAACCCGACAATCCTGAACCCTGCTGCAGGTACTTTTTCCATCTCCATCCGTCCCTCAGCGCCTACGAAGAGTATCTCGGTCGACGAATCCGCTTCTTTCAGCGCCTTGGCTATTGAAACTGCGGGAAAGATATGACCGCCGGTTCCGCCGCCGCTGATGATCACCCGCATCTCATCATGCCGTGGCAAGCTCGTCTCCTCCTTCCAACTTTTCCTTTTCAACCTGCCGGCTCACACTCAGGACGATCCCGACCGCTACGCTGGTGAAGATGATCGAGGTGCCGCCCATACTGACCAAGGGTAGCGGCTGCCCGGTAACCGGAAACAGGTTCACCGCAACGGCCATGTTGATCATGGCCTGAAAGACGAGGGTGAACGTACAGCCGACAGCGACCAACGTTCCGAACGCCATCGGGCTATGATGCAGGAACCGGACCACCCTATAGAATAAGAGTAAATAGAGAAACACGATCAACACGCCGCCGATCATCCCGTATTCTTCAATGATGATCGCATAGATGAAATCCGAATATGGATGCGGCAGGAAATTCCGCTGAACCGAATTACCCGGGAATTTGCCCACAATCCCTCCGGTGGCGATGGCGATCTTGGACTGGTCGGCCTGGTAGTTGTCCTTGTGTTCCTCGTCACTGAATCGCTCGATGCGGGCCATCCACGTGTCGATCCTTCCTTTATTTCCCGTTGCAATGGCAATCAGCAGATAAAGTCCGAAACCGGCCACGCCGAGTCCTATCAGGGAGAAGATGAATTTCAACCGGATCCTTCCTATGAACATCAGAAACAAACACGAAGCGAAGAGCACGGCGGCCGTACTGAAATTGGCAGGCAGGATCAAGCCGCAAACCAACAATACCGGCAGCACCACCGGCAGAAAAGCCGTGCGAAAACTGGTGATCTCATCCTGCTTCTTCGACAGCACCCGGGCTACGTACATGATCAATGCGATCTTGGCGAAGTCGGATGTCTGAAACGTGATGTTGATACCCGGAATCGTCAACCAACGGCTTGCTTCGTTCAAGTTCGTCCCCAGGGCAAGTGTCAAGACCAGTAACGGCACTGCGATGATCAGCGCGAATTGCGATATCCTGGAATAGACCGTGTATTTCAACAAGTGCGCCGCATACATCAACCCGATGCCGAACAACAACATCGCAAGGTGCTTGAAGAGATAGTACTCCGTATTTCCGTCCTTATACCGGTAGGCAAGGCTGCCGGCGCTGCTGTATACGGCCAGCAGGGAGAAGATGGAGAGAATGAAAACGACCAACCAGATGGTCCGGTCCCCACGGAAGTACTTGTCAAGCCAGGTGGATTGCATGAGGTAAGATGTGTTCGGTGAAACGGAATTGATCAGAGGGCGCGTACGGCCTTCTTGAACTGGCGACCACGATCCTCATAGTTCTCGAAGAGATCGAAGCTGGCACAAGCAGGCGACAACAGCACCGCATCGCCTTTCTTCGCCATCCGATAAGATGCCTGAACGGCTTCATCGGCTGACAGCGCTTCCACTACCGGAACCACTTCCTTGAAGGTCTTGACGATCTTCTTATTCTCCTTGCCAAGACAAACGATCCCCTTTACCTTCTCGCGAACAAGTTCGAGCAGGGATTCGTAATCATTGCCTTTGTCTACGCCGCCCAATATCAGGACGACCGGTTTGGTCATCGACTCCAGGGCGTACCAGGTGGAATTGATGTTCGTCGCTTTCGAATCGTTGATGAACTCGATACCGTGAACGGTGGTAACGTGTTCGAGACGATGTTCGACGTTCCGGAAATCCGACAGGCTTTCGCGAACGGTTTCCTTACGGATTTCCAATACGCGGGCGGCGATGCCGGCAGCCATGGAGTTGTAGAGATTGTGTTTCCCTTGCAGGGCGAGCTCGTGGATGAACATAGAAAAGTGGTCTTTGTTGATGTGTATGGTTAGTGTGTTTCCGTTTTCAAGAAAGGCGCCCTGCTCCACCGCGGACTTGATGGAAAAAGGAAGGAGCCGGGCCTGGAACCCGACGGTCCCCATATATTCCCGGGTGATCGGATCATCCGCACAGTAAATGAAACAGTCGTCCGGATGCTGATTCATGACGATCCTGAACTTCGAGCGGACATAATTCTCCAGCTTGTATTCATAGCGGTCCAGGTGGTCCGGGGTGATATTGGTCAGGATGGCGATGTGGCAGCGGAAATCGCGAATGCCATCTAGCTGAAAACTGCTCAACTCCAGCACGTAATAGTCGAAGTCATTCTCCGCTACCTGAAGCGCGAAGCTCTTGCCCACATTTCCGCCAAGGCCCACATTGAATCCGGCCTTTTTCAGGATGTGATACATGAGCATGGTGGTGGTCGTCTTACCGTTCGTACCGGTGATGCCGATGATCTTAGCCCGGGTGTAACGACCGGCGAATTCGATCTCGCTGATGACCGGAATTCCCGCCGCATGCAACTTCTTGATGAGCTCCGCCTTGTCCGGAATCCCTGGGCTTTTCACCACTTCGTCCGCATTCAGGATCAGCGCTTCCGTATGGTGCCCGGATTCGAACGGGATCTCATTCTGCTCCAGCATCCGTCGGTATTCCTCTTTGATCATGCCCATGTCGGAGACAAACACATCGAACCCCTTCCGGATCGCCAGAATGGCGGCACCGACACCGCTTTCGGCGGCACCCAGCACCACCAGTCGCTTGCGACCGGATGCGTTGTTCGGGTTAAGGTGTGTTTCCGACATGGTGACGGTCAGCGGAGTTTGAGTGTTACCATCGTGACAATCGCGAGCATGATCCCGACGATCCAGAAGCGCGAAACGATTTTTGATTCGTGATAACCCAGTTTCTGATAGTGATGATGCAAAGGCGACATCCGGAAAATCCGTCTGCCTTCACCATACTTCTTCTTGGTATACTTGAAATAGCTTACCTGCATGACAACCGACAGGTTCTCAACCAGGAAAATGCCGCAGAGGATCGGTATCAGCAGTTCTTTCCGGATCGCGATCGCGAACGTTGCAATGATCCCGCCGAGTGCCAGGCTTCCCGTGTCGCCCATGAATACTTGTGCCGGATAGGCATTGTACCAGAGGAATCCTACACAGGCGCCGACCATCGCTGCACCAAAGACCACCAACTCCCCGGTGTAGGGGATGTACATGATGTTCAGGTAATTCGCGAAAACCGTATTGCCCGACACGTAAGCAAGAATGCCCAGTGTTGCGCCGATGATGGCCGATGTGCCGGTCGCCAGGCCGTCAATGCCGTCCGTAATGTTGGCTCCGTTGGATACAGCGGTAATGATCAGGATCACGAATGGAATAAAAATCAACCAGGCGAGGTTCCGGTAGCCCGGCCCCGTCCATTTGAGCAATGCCGAGTAATCGAACTCGTGGTTTTTGATGAACGGAATGGTTGTCTTTGTGGACTTGACCGGGTCCTTCGCATATAGCGCCGTTTCGCTTTGACGGATATCCTCAATGACATTGGAAGTCTTGTGCTCCACGGTCAGTTTTTGCTCGCGGATACGTTCTTTCACGACGACATTCGGATTGAAATACAATGTCAAACCCACAATGAGTCCGAGTCCGACCTGTCCGAGCACCTTGAACCGACCGGCAAGGCCTTCCTTATCCTTTTTGAAAACCTTGATATAATCATCAATGAATCCGATAAGTCCCAACCAGACAGTGGTCACGATCATCAGAATAACGTAGACATTCAAGAGGCGTGCAAAGAGGAGGGTCGGGATCAGGATGGCGGCGATAATGATCAAGCCACCCATCGTCGGTGTGCCTTGCTTCTCCTTTTGTCCGTCCAGGCCAAGGTCGCGTACGGTCTCCCCGACCTGCTTGCGATGCAATACCCGGATGATGCGTTTGCCGAAGACCAGGGAGATCATCAACGAAAGGATCACCGCAAGGGCAGCCCGGAAGGAGATGTATTGAAACACACCCGCCCCCGGGAGATCGAACATGCGATCGAGATAGCCAAACAAGTAGTAGAGCATGTTCAGTTTCCGGATTTAAAAAGCTCTTCGATTACTTTCTTGTCATCGAACGGATGACGGACCCCTTTGATCTCCTGGTACTTCTCGTGGCCTTTGCCAGCGACCAGGATAATATCTCCTGACCGCGCCAATGTGACCGCTGTTTTAATTGCTTCTTTGCGATCAGCAATGCTGAGTGATTTGCGGCTGTCGGTCGGAGGAATGCCGCGTTCCATTTGCCGGATGATCTCGGCCGGATCTTCCGACCGTGGATTATCGCTGGTCAGAATGACCTGGTCGCTCATCTCACAGGCGATCCTGGCCATCACCGGTCGTTTCGCCGCATCGCGATCACCGCCACATCCGACAATCGTAATGACGCGTCCTTGTCCGGCCATGACATCGTGAATGGTGCTGAGCACATTCTGAAGCGCATCCGGCGTGTGTGCATAGTCAATCACACCGATCACATTGGCCGGCGACGCAACGTAATCGAATCGTCCTTCTACCGGGGCCAGCAGACTCAGGGAGGTCAGGACTTCCATTTTGCTCTCTCCGAGTTGTACGGCTGCCGCGTAAGTGGCGGTCAGGTTGTAGGCGTTGAAACTGCCGACCAGGCGGCACAGCACTTCCTGACCATCGATGTTCAGGAGCAGTCCGGAAAACTGATTCTCCATCAACCGTGCCTTATAGTCGGCCATCGTACGCAGCGCATAGGTGCATTTCCGTGCACGCGTATTCTGCAACATCACCGAAGCATTCCGGTCATCGGCATTGACCAGGGCGAATGCGTCGGAAGAAAGTAGGTCGAAGAAGCCTTTCTTGGCCTTGAGGTACTCCTCGAACGTCTTATGATAATCGAGATGGTCGTGCGTGATATTGGTGAAGACACCCCCTGCGAAGCGCAGCCCGGCGATGCGCTTCTGCGCGACCGCATGCGAACTCACTTCCATGAACGCGTGCGTACAACCCTCGTCGACCATCGCGGATAGCAGCGCATTCAACTGAATCGGGTCGGGAGTCGTATGGGTTGACGGAATAACCTGGTCGTTGATCTGGTTGCGGACAGTCGACAACAAGCCGACACCATAGCCCAGACGGCGAAACAGTTGAAACAACAAGGTGACGGTGGTGGTCTTGCCGTTCGTTCCGGTTACGCCGACCAGCTTCAGTTTTTCAGAAGGATTGCCGAAGAAATTGGCCGCGATCTGTCCCAAGGCCAGGGCACTGTCCTGCACCCGTACATAGGTTACGCCGGCGACACGCTGCTCCGGAAGTGTTTCACAAACGATGGCGGCTGCACCCTGTTCCACGACACTGGAGATAAAGCCATGCCCGTCTGCCTGCGTTCCGCGCACTGCTACAAAGAGCGATCCGTTCCGCGCCTTTCGCGAATCGAAACAGACATCCACGATCTCGGTATCGGTGGAACCGAAGACATCGAGTATGCCGGCTTTGTAGAGTATGTCCTTCAGCGGCTTCATCAACCCAATTCAATGACGATTTGTTGACCTTTTCGAACAGGCGTGCCAGCGACGATGGATTGCCGTGTTACGGACCCCTTTCCAGTCACACGAACGAGCAGTCCGGAAGACTCCAGTAAATACAACGCGTCCTTCAGGCCCATGCCGATCACATTCGGAACGGCGCCCTGCGCCACGCGACGGGGTTGCAGCTCCACCTCATCCTTTCCCCGTGTCGCGCTGACCCACGCCGCTTCCTCAGAAGCTGCGTGGTAACTCACGCCCAATCCCGCCAACACCTGCCGCGTATCCTTTTGCGCACCGGCTCTTACATAAGGAACGGGTGTGTATACATTCGAATCGACCGGCACGTCGCCGTTATGCAGATCAAGCCGGGAACTGTAGACCTTGTCGGCGATCTCCTTGAAGATCGGCGCCGCAACTGCGCCTCCATAGTAAAGACTATTCGAAGGAGCATTGACGATCACGATGCAACTGTATGCAGGCTTGTCTGCGGGGAAGTAGCCCACAAACGACGCCTGGTATTGGGCATTCCCCTTGTTATACCCGAAGCGACTGTGCGCGATCTGGGCGGTACCGGTTTTTCCTGCAATACGATAGGGAGAATCTTTCAGCACGTCGCCCGTTCCGTTCTGGACAACGCCCTCGAGCATGATGCGCGCCTTCTGAAGCGCCTCGGACGAAGCGATCGAGTCACGCATCACTTCCGTCTCAAAGGACCTGACCAATTGGCCGCGATGGCGGATCTCTTTCACCAACAATGGCTTGACCATTCGGCCATTGTTTGCGACCGCGTTGTAAAAGGTCAGTGTCTGCAATGGGGTGATCAGGCATTCGTATCCGATCGACATCCATGGCAACGATATGCCGGACCATCCCTTTTCATTCGCGTTGCGGATGAAGGGAGCACCTTCACCATCGATCTGCAGGCCGAGTTTTTCTCCCAGTCCGAAGCTTCGAAGGCGATTGACAAACTCCTGCGGTCGTTTGGCATAGTTGGAGAAGATGATCCGGGAAACGCCGACGTTGGATGAATGCTCAAAGATCTCCTGTACACTCATCCGGCTGCGACGCGGCGCATGGGCATCTCGCATGGTCCCGTTCTTACGGGAATAGACGTAAATACCATTGCCTACATCGACGGTATCCTGAAGGTCGACCAACTGGTCTTGAAATGCCACCAACAGGGAAGCCAACTTGAATGTGGAGCCGGGCTCGGCCGCTTCCGCGATGGCATAATTGAAATCTTCCACATAATCACCGCCTTCCGTACGCGAGAGGTTGGCGATCGCCCGGATCTCCCCGGTGGCCACCTCCATCAGTACCGCACAACCGTGATCCGCCTTATTGAGTTCCAGGTGGCGGCGCAACGAACTCTCCGCGACATCCTGAATGTTGACGTCGATCGTAGTATGGACATCGTTTCCGTCGTGCGGTTCAATTTCATCCTTGTCGGTGACAGGCATCCAATCACCGCTGGAGATGCGCTGCATCAACCGTTTACCGCTGACGCCCTTCAGGTAATCATCAAAGGCTGCTTCGATACCGACCGGTTTCACGTTACGAAGCGTCCCGATGGTCCGGGCGGCAAGGTCGAGGTACGGTAGAACGCGGACATTCCGCTGCTCCACCAGCAATCCGCCTTTATTGCGGCCCATGCGAAAAATCGGGAGTGTCTTTACCCGTTGGAGGTCACGATAGCCGACATTTCTCCGAATCAAAAAGTAACGGGCGCCTTCGGCACGTGCCCGTTTGAGGTCTTGCTTGTAATCGGCACGGGAGCGGTCACCGAAAATGGCCGCCAAACCCATGGCAAGTGAATCGATCTTGGCATCAAACAGCTCCTGCGTCAGACCGTCGGCACGTGTGTCCATGCGGATATCGTAGATCGGCGTGGACATGGCCAGCATTTTGCCGTCGCTTCCATAGATGTTGCCGCGGGACGCCTCGATCTGCTGATACTTGAGCGACTGACTGCGGGCAAGCTCCTTCCACTGTTCGCCTTCTACGAACTGGATCCGAACGATCTGACCGATAATCACCAGCCCGAATGCGATCAGCAACAGGAACGCGAGGTTGATCCTCCAGAAAATGTCGCGCTTCTTGCTCATACGGCTCGTTCCGATCAGTCGTTCTTAGCGGGTTGTTGATTGATCACAATTTTTCCGGGAGGATCCACCGGTTCCTTAAGTCCCATATGCTCCACGGCTTTCGCCACTTCGGAAGGACGGCTCCGGTACATCAATTCGGAACTGGTCGAGATGTATTCGGCATTGAGTTCCCGGATATCCTTCTTCGTCTTTCCGATCTCCCTTACCACCCGTTCAGCGTAGTAGCTGTTCGCGATGTATCCGATGGTCAGCAATGTCACAAATCCAATGAACGGCATGGCGTGAACGACCTGGTCGCGGTCGAACATGCCGAAGACGTTCATCATCTTGAAAAAGCGCCGGGACGACTTACGGGCACGCGGTTTACGCTCCCCGGCTTCCGGCTCATCTTCTGCTTCTGCACTTTTTCTGAGTTTGTTCTCAGCCATGTTGATTCGTTCGTATTGCGATCCGGAGTCGCGCACTGCGCGCCCGGGGATTTCGTTCCAATTCTTCCGCTGAAGGTTCCAGCGGCTTCCGGGTCAGCGCCCGAAAAGGCGTTTGCGGAGCATTTCCGAAAACATCTTTCTCCACTTCTCCTTCGAATTGCCCGTCCGCGATAAAACGCTTCACCAGCCGGTCTTCAAGAGAGTGGTACGTGATGAACACCAGTCGGCCTTGCGGAGCAAGGAGTTTGGGCGTCTGCTCCAGCAAGTCGCGCAGCGAAGCGAGTTCGTCGTTCACTTCAATGCGCAAGGCCTGAAACACGCGGGCCAGGTATTGCGACTCCCGGGCCCGGTCCGCTACCGTCAAGGCTACCTCGCGCAATTGTCCGGTGGTCGTCAACGGCTGCAGGTTGCGTGCCGCCAGAATCTTCCTGACCAACTGCCGCGCGTTCTGGATCTCGCCATAGTCCGAAAACACCTTGAGCAAGCGGTCTTCCGGATACCGGTTCACGACATCGGCAGCGGTAAGCTCCGATGCGCTCGCCATGCGCATGTCCAGCGGCCCGTCGAAACGGATGGAAAATCCTCGCTCACCCGAATCAAATTGATGAGAAGAAACTCCCAGGTCGGCCAGCAATCCGTTCACCGGTAGCGCTCCGTAGTAACGGAGAAATCTCCAGGCATACCGGTAGTTGTGCCGGACCCATACGACCCGTGGGTCGTCCGGTAGATTCGCACCCGCCGCTTCATCACGATCGAAAACAAACAACTTCCCGTTCGCCCCAAGCCTACGCAGGATCTCCCGCGTATGACCTCCTCCTCCCAAAGTGGCGTCGACATAAATGCCGTCCGCCAGTATATCCAGCGCGTCAACGCTTTCCTTCAACAGTACCGGCTCATGGTAAGAGGTCGCGCTCATCTCCGCCTTTCCGTTTTCCCAGCACCTCTTCCGCCAACTGGCCGTAATCACCGCTTTCCTTCAGCATCTTCTTGTACTCTTCTTCCGACCAGACTTCGATCCGGTTGCCATACGCGAACAGGACGATGTCCTTCCTGATACCCGCATATTCCGTCAAGCCCTTCGGCAACAGCAAACGGCTCGTACCGTCCACTTCCAACTCCGTGGCACCGCGGTGAAACTGTCGGGCCAACTCCCGGTGCTTACGTACGAACAGACTGAGGTCGTTCACCTCGGCGACAATACGATCCCACTCTTTGCGGGTGTACATCACCAGGTGCTTCTCAAAGCCTCGATGAATCACAAAGCGCTTCTGCTCTTTGGCCGGGACCTGCTTCTTCAAGCCGGCCGGCAACAGAAATCGCCCTTTATCATCTACCGTACATGGGAATTCCCCGATGAACCCCGCCATGCGCCGCGTTTTTCGTTGCCGCTAATGTAATCCAATTTTTCCCACTTCCTACCATTTTTTACCACTTTGTTGAAAAATTCTCCCACCCGGTTGAAAGACCGCCACGGACGCGACGTTCCTTCGCAGGAACCGCGCGGAAGCAACAGCCCTGCGGTAATTGTCTTACATTTGGGATATGCAGTACGAGATCAAAAGCGACGGTGATTTTCAGTACATCGAAGAGGGACAAGGCGCGCCGCTCGTCCTCTTGCACGGCCTTTTCGGCGCACTCAGCAACTGGGTCGACGTGGTGGGACATTTTTCCCGGCGCTACCGGGTCATCATCCCCCTGATGCCGATCTATACGCTTCCGGTACTCAACACCAATGTCAAAGCACTGGCCGAGTTCGTGCACGACTTCCTCGTACACAAACGGCTCAAAGACGTTATCCTGATCGGCAACTCACTCGGCGGACATGTAACGTTGGTCTATGTGAAACGTCACCCCGAACTGGTCAAAGCCATGGTCCTCACCGGCAGCTCCGGTCTGTATGAAAATGCCATGGGTGGCAGCTTTCCGAAACGCGAAGACTACAACTTCATCAAAGCGAAAGTCGAATACACCTTCTACGACCCGAATACAGCCACAAAAGAGCTGGTCGATGAAGTGTTCAGCATCGTCAACGACAAGGGCAAGCTGGTCCGCATCCTCTCCCTGGCAAAGTCCGCTATCCGTCATAACATGAGCGAAGACATCAGCGCCATGCGGCTACCGACCTGCCTCATTTGGGGAAAGCAGGACAACATCACGCCACCCGAAGTCGCCGAAGAATTCAAGCGACTCTTACCCGACAGCGAACTGCATTGGATCGACCAATGCGGACATGCCCCGATGATGGAGCAACCGCTTGATTTCAATCGCATCCTGGACGACTGGCTCAAGCGTCGAGGTTTCTAACGCAACAATCCCGATTATCATGCGCCGCCTGATACTCTTTCTGACGGCCGGGTTGCTTTGCACGCAACTGCTCGCGCAGACAACACCCCCTGCGCCTCCGGCTCAAAAAAACAAGGACCACCGCTTCTATGCCGGGTTTAGCCTGGCATTCGGACTTCCACAAGCGGAATTCCGGGATAACCTCAACTCCATCGGAATCGGTATCGACGGCATGTTCGCCTGGCAGCCCAGCCACCGCTTTCCGGTCGCGCTCGGTTTCGACGTCGGGTACATGGCCTACGCCATGCATACCCAACGGCAGACCCTCTATGCCGAAGTGAAATCAGGAAACACGGTCATCAGCACCCTGGAAATACCCCTGCGCATCGAAACAGCCAGCTCGATCGTCGACCCGCAAATCCTACTTCGCTTTATCGCACCGACGAAAAAATTGGTTCCGTTCGTCGACGCGATCTTCGGCTTCACCTATTTCCGGACCGGGACCAGCATCTACGATGAATCCTCCCGCCGGCAGTTGTCCACCGCGGAAGACGGACTGATCACGCGCGACACCAACCTCGATGATTGGACCATGAACTATGGTTGCGCACTCGGCTTACAATATGAACTAAAACCCGCGCTCGCCATCCACGTCCGTTGCGCTTACATCTTTGGCGGGGAGGCTCAATACTACTCCGGCAAACAAACCGAAAACTGGGACATCAACCTTACCACCACGCCGACGGACCCCAACAATATTTCCGCGAACGAACTTGATGTGGATGCAACACCCTACGAGTCCCGAACCGACATGATCAACATCAAAGCTGGTGTAACCTTGAAATTCGACTGATGGCCGGCTATACGATCCGCGACGCAGAATTCATCGTCAGCAACACATCCGTTGCCAAATGCCCGGCTGCGGACCGCCCCGAGTTCGCATTCATTGGCCGCTCCAATGTTGGGAAATCTTCCCTGATCAACATGTTGACGGCGCGCAAAGGCCTGGCCAAGACGTCAGCCACGCCCGGTAAAACGCAACTCATCAACCACTTCCTGGTCAACAACGCCTGGTACCTGGTCGACCTTCCGGGGTACGGATACGCGCGCATATCCCAATCCACGAAAGCCGGCTGGGATAAGATGATCCGCGATTACCTGCTCAAACGCGAAAACCTGATGACGGTCTTCGTCCTGGTCGATATACGGCACGACCCTCAAAAGATCGATGTGGAATTCATCAACTGGCTGGGTGAACAGGGTGTACCGTTCTCTATTGTATTCACCAAGGCAGATAAGCTCTCGAAACAACAGGTCATCCGTTCGGTTGAATCCTATAAAAGGACCCTGCGGGCGGATTGGGAAGAACTCCCGTTACTGTTCATCACCTCAGCTGAAAAACGGAACGGCCGCGAAGAGATCCTGGACTACATCCTCTCCGTCGCCGCGGACTTCAAGCCGTCCCGCAGACCCTGATCAGGATTTCGGCTTTGCAAAAAGTCCCGCCTTGTCTCCGAACTCCTTCGCGAAATCCCGGATCATCCTGGCCAGATCCCCGTCATTCGTGGCACGCATGTAGGTGTCGGCCATCGTAGCAAAATTCTCATAAAAGAACCGCTTCATGTCATCCACCAACATGTCCTTTGTCCAAAGGTCAATACGAAGCGTGGCTTTCTCGGCAGGGTCCCAAAGCGAAAGTAACGTGGCATGACAGTTCTTCTTGCCTTCGATGCCGCTGTCGGTTGCCTGCCACTCGATCGTATGCGGAACGAAGTCGTTATCTACGGTGACGTCGAAATGTATCGCGGATTTTTTCATGTTTGCTTGATTGCTAAGGTTCCTGATCAGGATTTACGGGGCTTGTAGCCGGATTCCTGGAATACCCGGTTCAGGTCTTTTTCTTCCAACAGTTGTTTGATGCTCACGTCGGCATGACGTTCCATGTATGATTCCACGATGCGCCATCCGGTATACAACGCGATGTTACCGGGCGACTCTTTAGGGAAACCGCCGGTACTCGGACCCTCCCCAGCGTACTTCAACAGTATATTCGGGTCCGCACTGAACAACAATTTCTGATCGATGAAGAAGCTCCAGACCTGCTGTTCATTGTTGCCGCACCATGCGAGTTGCGCGCCGGAGTAACCGAAGAGCAAACTGTCGGGGGTTTCCGGGAGCATGGCACGCAGTGTATACTGTATCCTGCCTTGCGAAACCATCATCTCGATCAGCTTTGCATTGGATTCGTCGATCCCGTAATCACTCATCAACCAGCCTTTCATGGCATCGGGCACGATATACTCCGGACGCATTCTTCGACGGAGATAGTTGGGCAATGGCGGCTGCAACGTATTGTATAAGGGATAGTCGGAGCCCAGGTACAAGTCCAGCGAAATCCCAAGCCAGGAGGAATCGCAAACGATGGGGTACGAGAATCCGGAAACCAGGGTCGCTACCTGAGGCACCACGGCATCCGGCAGATAATAACGATAGTGCCGGAAGGCATCCGTTAGTCCGGCATTCAGTGCATCCAACTCCCGAAAGGCGGAATGGCAATCCCGCTCTAACCGACGGAAACTGGTGTCTGAAACAAACTCCCGGAACCGCACCGCGGTTGTCCGGGGATCAGCATCACCCAATCGGGTGATCTGATACGTGAAGAGGTCGAATAAACTTCCGTAGCGGGAGCGGAGCGAATCAAGCCCGACTTCAACCCTGGCCGTATCGATTGAGAACAGGTCCTCCTCAAAACGGACAACCCGGATCTCCAGCGGAATTCCGCTGACATCGACCCGTTCCCGTCGATCGGTCCGGCATCCACCGATCCACAGGAGACTGTAAATAACGAGCAGGAACAGGAGGCTTCGTGAAGCGGATTTTTTACCTAACATTGTGACGAATAACAACGCAAAGATGAAAAAGATATTCCGTTTCACGCTTCTTCTGCTCTTCCCGATCCTGTCTGCACAGGCTCAATCGTCGGATCCGACATTCCACTTCGGAATGAAGATTTGCCCCAATATGGCCTGGCTCAAGAGCGACACGAAGGGCATCGAGTCCGATGGCTCCGTAACCCGATTCTCCTATGGCCTGATCACCGAGTTCCGAATCGCCGAGAACTACGCATTCGCCACCGGAATCGACATCGCCTATCGGGGCGGAAAGCTGAAGGGCGAAACCAGTACGGTCCTGAATGACACCACGACCACCATTGTGTCCGAATCCACCCTGAAGCTTCAATACATCGAACTTCCCCTCACCCTGAAACTGAAAACAAATGAAATCGGCCACCTGCGCTACTATTTGCAGGTAGGTGTTGCTCCAGGCTTCAGCCTGCGCGCCAGGGCTGACGGCAAGTCAACCACCCAAATCCGTGCGACGGGCTATCAGGCTAATTCGACCGCCGAATTCGAAGACCAGGATGTCAAGGACGACATCAACAACATCAACCTCAGCATGGTGATCGGTGCGGGGGTGGAATACAACCTGAGCGGCACGACCAATTTCTTCGGCGGCATCGTCTTCAACAACGGTTTCACGGACGTGTCCGATTCAAAGGATGCCAAATACGTCTCCAACTTCCTCGGCCTGAACCTCGGCGTGCTGTTCTGAGGATACCCGGGAAAGTCCCTACCTTTACCGCCTCTTCCGCTTTGGGGAGAGGCGTTTTTTATGCCCCTGCGCATTGCCCTGGCCCAGTTGGATGTCGTCATCGGCGACTTTGAAAAAAATGTCGCCCGTATGCGCGACTGTCTGTTCCGTGCCAAAAATGCCGGCGCCAACCTCGTCGTCTTTCCTGAACTGTCCATCTGCGGCTATCCGCCGCGTGACTTTTTGGAATTCCGTGATTTCATCGAACGCGGACATGCCGCTGCCATGCAACTGGTTGGCGACTGCACCGACATAGCCGCCATCATCGGCCTGCCCACCGTTAATCCGAAAGCGGAAGGAAAAAACCTCTTCAACAGCGCCTGGGTGATCCAGGATGGCAAGGTCACGGCCACTGTGCACAAAGCCCTCTTGCCCACGTACGACATCTTTGATGAATACCGTTACTTCGAACCGGCCAGGGAATTTCAAACCGTAACAGTCGCGGGTAAAAAGATCGCGCTCACGATTTGCGAGGACCTGTGGAACGTGGAAGACGACCCGATGTATGTCTCCTGCCCCATGGATGCGCTGATCCGGGAAAAGCCCGACCTGATGGTCAACATCGCCGCTTCGCCGTTTTCCTACGATCATGCCGAACAACGAAAGGCAATCCTGTTGCGCAACGTAAAGCAGTACGGCATTCCGTTGCTGTATGTCAATCACGTCGGCGCGCAGACGGAGATCATCTTCGACGGCGGTTCGCTGGCTATGGATCGGACAGGAACCATCGTTTCGGAAGCTGCTTACTTCGAAGAAGACCTGCTAATGGTTTCGCTCGAAAACGATGGTCAGCTCACTGCAACTACCGAAACCGATATAACGCGGTCGGCCCCGAACGAAAAGATCGAACGCATCTACCGGGCCCTGGTACTGGGCATACGCGATTATTTCAGGAAACAAGGTTTTCGAACTGCTACGCTGGGACTTTCGGGCGGCATTGATTCCGCTGTCGTAACCTGCCTTGCAGCCGATGCCCTTGGTCCCGAAAACGTGAAAGTACTGCTGATGCCTTCCGGATTCTCTTCTGAAGGATCGGTAACCGATTCCCTTGAATTGATCCGGGCTAACGGTGTGAACCACGAAACGATTCCCATCCAGCCGATCTTTGATGCTTATCGGGCTGCGCTCCAACCTGCTTTTTCCGGATTACCGTTCAGCGTGGCGGAAGAAAACATCCAGGCGCGAATACGAGGCGGATTACTGATGGCCCAATCCAACAAGTTCGGCTCGATCTTGCTGAATACTTCCAACAAGAGCGAGATCGCGGTCGGTTACGGAACACTTTACGGCGATCTGTGCGGCGGTTTATCCGTCATCGGCGACGTCTACAAGACAGATGTCTTCAAACTCGCCCGTTTCCTGAACCGCCATCAAGTACGCATTCCGGAAGCGATCATCACCAAAGCCCCCTCCGCGGAATTACGGCCCAACCAGAAAGACAGCGATTCACTTCCCGAATACGACATCCTCGATCCCATTCTGTTTCAATACATCGAAAAACGAAAGAGCCCCAACGCATTGATCGAGATGGGGAACGACCCCGCCCTGGTTGCCCGTATCCTCAAGCTGGTTAACACCAATGAATACAAACGGTACCAGACACCACCCATTTTACGGGTCTCTCCAAAGGCATTTGGTATGGGTAGACGATTGCCGATCGTCGGCAAATACTTGTCATAGGTTTTCGAATATTGTGTAGCCATATCTTCAACGCAGATAATTGGCACGTGTCATCGTTTAAAAGAAAGCGGCCCGAAATTCATCGGGCCGCTTTCTTTTACTTGTCAATATTCTTCCAGATCAATCGTACTTATTGTTGACCTTTTGCATCATGCCGTTAACGGCATTACGAAGTTGGGCTGGCTTTAGGATTTTATTCGGCTCCTCATTCGTACCGGTAGCCAACCCGGCAAAGCCCATAAAGGAACGCACGGCCCCTTCGGCCATGTCGACCGTGATCCAACCATATTGGCGATGCTGATTTGACCAAATGATCTTCGGATAAACAAAATTGGTATCCTTGGCCAGCACCAGGTCGTTCATTTCCACCAGGCTGCCGACTTGTACAGGATAGTCATACTTATCGGAAACCTTGGCAAGGTCTTCTTCTTTGAACAGCTCTTTGGGCAGGTAGAATTTCTTGGATTTGATGTAGGCGATGTTCTGTTCTGCATCGTAGAAAGCCTTGCCGGTACGGTCACTCAGGGAGGCTGTCACCAAACGATTCAACTGCAAACCCGCATAATAGAATTCGGACGGAATCAAATCACTGTTACAAAAGGATATCGCCGTGATGTGGGTCAATTTTTCCGGCCCGGTTACCAGGCTAAGGAAAACATCAAAATGTTCGAAGGTGAAAGATCTGCTCTGAACCACAATTCCTGAGGTGAACTTTTTCTTCTCCTGGGTAAGCTTCAGGGTGGCGTCGCTGGCAAAGACGACCGCGTATCCGGTCTCACCATTTTGTTTGATCGCGTCGAACCGCTCCTGCGTAACATACTCGACCGGGCACACCTTCCACTGTTCGTCGAAAGCCTTCTTTAAGGCATCATTGAACATACTGAAGGATTCATCAAACATCCGGACTGCCAGTTTGCGCGACTTCAACTGCTCACATTGGGCTTTGTCGGGAAATCGATACTGTCCGTAGGATAGAAGCGGCAAGGTCAGGACAATGCCAAGTGCTAAAAGTCGAAAACCCGACCATAGGCTAAGGTTGCAGACTGATAAATTGTTGTGGTTCATGGTGTGGTTGTTTTAAGCAAGGTGAACATTTTTCTTCACGGAATCAAAGAAAACCTGCAACAGGTACACTAAAAGTGTTTCCCAACCTTCTCATGGCAAGTCTGGGTTTTAAGCTTAGTTTACGTATATCGATCTGATAGCGATTTCCGTCATAATAGATGTTCACGGGGCTGTGTTCAATGTTCAGGCACCCGTCGTCTTAGAGATGCTGCCGATCCATTAGATTTGCTGAAAAATTACGTCATGCGTATACTTTCCTGCATTTCCATAATCCTCCTGTTGTTCTTTGGATCGGCCAAGGCCCAATCCGACTTCCGCGAAGGCGATAACGTTGTTGCGTTCGGAGTCGGACTTGGCAGTGCACTGGGCAGCTTTACGTCCAATTCGCGGACGCCCGGCCTCAGTGTACAGTTCGAACACGGCCAGTGGGAGGTCGGCGGTCCCGGAACGGTATCGATCGGTGGTTACCTCGGGTACAAAGGATTCAAGAATTCCGGGACGTTCCCATACAATGGCGGTAGCTGGCGCTATGACCAGCACTGGCGCTATATCATCCTCGGCTTGCGCAGCGCTTATCACTACCACGGCTTTGAAGTAAAAAACCTGGACCCCTATGGTGGCCTCATGCTCTCCTACGACATCCTGGATTACTCCTACAGCGACAACCTCCCGAATGTGGAATATGATTACGGTGGCACATACTCCAGCACCCTTTCACTGACCCTGTACCTCGGTTCACGCTATTACTTTGATTCCAACTGGTCCGCCTTCGCAGAATTAGGCTGGGGCGTTTCCTTCCTGACCGTCGGCATGGCTTACAAGCTATAAGGATAGATTACTAAAAAAAGAAACGGCCACGCAGTGCGTGGCCGTTTCTTTTTTTAGATAGATCCTGTTCAGTTGACGGTCCAGGTTTCTTTTCCGCGCAGCAGCGCGTCAAGGTCACCTGCACCACGCTTGCTGAGCATGGTGTCGATCTGTTCGATCATCTTATCCTCGTAGCAGGGGCGATCTTCGACATAGAAGACACCGAATGGACGCGGCAAGTGCTTTTCAGACATCGTTCTCGGGTTGTCAAAGAAGCGGGAAAGAATACCGGCTTTCACCCGATCCCGCTCGTCGTGGATCCAGCAATCGTTGACCGAATTTCCTTCCGCCAGGTTCACGACGACCGGCGTAAATCCATCCAACTTGATACCCAATTCGTTGTTCTCCCCGAAGACCAATGGCTTGCCACTCTCCATGAAGAGCGTCTCCTTCTTCTTGCTGGCCTTTTCCGTGAACACTTCGAATGCTCCGTCGTTGAATACGTTGCAATTCTGATAGATCTCCACGAACGAAGCGCCCTTGTGCTCGTTCGCCTGCCGCAGCACCGATTGAAGGTGCTTGGGATCACGGTCCATCGAGCGCGCCACAAAGGTCGCATCGGCACCCATGCACAATGCGATCGGGTTGAACGGATGGTCAACCGAACCCATCGGCGTGGACTTGGTGATCTTGCCTTCCTCCGAGGTCGGAGAATACTGGCCCTTGGTCAGACCGTAGATCTCGTTATTGAAGAGCAGAACGTTTACATTGAAGTTGCGGCGCAACAGGTGGATCGTATGGTTACCGCCGATCGAAAGACCGTCGCCGTCGCCGGTAACGATCCAGATGCTGAGCTCCGGACGGGCCGCTTTCAGGCCACTGGCGATCGCCGTCGCGCGACCGTGAATGGAGTGCATGCCGTACGTTTCCATGTAGTAAGGGAAACGGGACGAACAGCCGATGCCGGAAACGAACACGATGTTCTCGCGTGGAATCCCAAGGTCGGGAATAACCGACTGCGCCTGCTTCAGGATCGAGTAGTCGCCGCAACCGGGACACCAACGGACTTCCTGGTCGGTGACGAGTTCTTTCGACGTATATTTTTCTATGGTGGGGTTATTATTCTCCATGATGATGATTTCCTTTTTATGATCAACCGGTGATTACTTGAGGGTCTCCTCGATCTTCTTGAGAATCTCTTCCGCGGTGAACGGCATACCCTGGATCTTGTTGAATCCGACAGCCGGCACCAGGTACTTGTCGCGGATCATCTTGATGAGCTGACCCGTATTCATCTCCGGGATGATCACCTGGTCAAACGCATACAGCAATTCGCCCAGGTTCTTCGGGAACGGACGGATATGACGGAGGTGGGCATAGGATACGTCCAGCCCCTTCTCACGCGCCTGGAGCACCGCGCTCTTGATGGCGCCGTAGGTGGAGCCCCAACCGAGCATCAAGAGCTTACCCTTGGCGTTACCGATCTCGGGTTTGATCTCCGGAATATAGTCGGCGATCTTTTCCACTTTCGCTTCGCGCATACGGACCATGAATTCATGGTTGGCTGCGTCGTAACTGATGTTACCGGTTTCGTGCTGTTTCTCGAGACCGCCGATGCGGTGCTCGAGTCCCTTGGTTCCGGGAATTGCCCAGGGGCGTGCAAGCCGCTCGTCGCGCTTGTAGGGGAGGAATTTGTCTCCGTTGTTTTTCTCCGTAGCAAACTTCACCGGAATGGCAGGAAGGTCTGCCGCCTTCGGGAATTTCCAGGGCTCGGCGCCGTTGGCGATGTATCCGTCGGTCAACAGGATCACCGGCGTCATGTGTTGCACGGCGATCCGGCAAGCCTCATACGCCATGTCGAAGCAATCGGATGGCGTCGCAGCGGCGATGACCGGAATCGGACTCTCACCGTTCCGTCCGTAAACCGCCTGCAAGAGGTCACTCTGCTCGGTCTTCGTCGGGAGGCCCGTCGAAGGACCTCCGCGTTGTACGTTCACGATCACCAGGGGCAACTCGAGCATGAGCGCAAGTCCCATGGCTTCGGTCTTGAGCGCGATACCGGGCCCGGAGGAAGTCGTCACCGACAAGGCTCCGCCGAAGCTGGCGCCGATCGCCGACGCAATGGCTGCGATCTCGTCTTCCGCCTGGAAAGTCTTTACGTTATAATTCTTGTGCCGGGATAGTTCGTGCAGAATATCCGAAGCAGGGGTGATCGGATAAGAACCCAGGAACAAGGGCAAACCGCTCTTCTCCGCAGCCGCGATCAATCCGATCGCGACAGCCTGGTTACCCATGATGTTCCGGTAGGTGCCGGAAGCGATCTTGGCCGGATTAATCGTGTAGCGGGTGGTGAACTCTTCCCGCGTCTCTCCGAAGTTGTAGCCGGCCTTCAACACTTTCACGTTCGCGTCGCGGATCTCAGGCTTCTTCGAAAACTTGTCTTCGATGAACTTCAGCGTATGCTCCATGTTCCGGTTGTACATCCAGTACAGGAAGCCCAACACGAACATGTTCTTCGCTCGGTCGATCTCCTTCACGCCCAGTCCGCTTCCTTCGAGCGCCGTACGCGTCATCTTCGTTACATCCAACTTGATCACACGGAAAGAATCCACCGTACCGTCTTCCAGCGGATTCTTGTCGTCGTATCCGGCAAGACGCAGATTCTTCGGATCAAAACCGTCCGTATTCACGATGATGGTTCCGCTCTTGCGCAGGAAGCGCAGGTTGGCTTTCAACGCGGCCGCGTTCATCGCAACCAGTACGTCACAATAATCACCCGGCGTGAAGATCTCGACACTGCCGAAGTGTAACTGGAATCCTGAAACTCCGGCAAGCGTACCCTGAGGGGCACGGATCTCTGCCGGGAAGTCGGGGAAGGTGCTCAGGTCGTTCCCGAACAGCGCCGCGGTATTGGTGAACTGGGTACCCGTCAACTGCATCCCGTCACCGGAGTCTCCGGCAAACTTGATGATGACGTTCTCCAGCACTTCATTCTGACGTTCCATAGATGGTTGGGGAGAAGTAGTTGAATTCATACAAATATAGGGATTTTTCGGCCTTTTCCTGGAAGCCAAAGATCCCTGAAAAGCCACACCTGCCACATGACAGGGGTCACATCCAGCCCTTTTCGAACAGGTCCCGGGTATGATAGGAAATGATCACATCCGCCCCGGCTCGGGCGAATGCGTGCATATTTTCTACAACAATCCGCTGTTCGTCGATAAATCCGGCTTTGGCAGCCGCTTTGACCATCGAATATTCGGCCGAAACGTTGTAACAGGCCAGCGGCAGGCGGCTGCTCTCCCGGACAGACCGGATGACATCCAGATAAGCCAGTGCCGGCTTGACCATCAGCATATCCGCCCCTTCCGCCTCGTCCAACAGGGCTTCCCGAACCGACTCGCGCCCGTTGCGGAAATCCATCTGGTACGACTTGCGATCCCCTTTCCCGGGCGCAGAATCGGCGGCCTCGCGGAACGGACCGTAATACGCGGATGCGAACTTCACGGAATAGGACATGATCGGTGTGTCGGAAAAACCGTTCGCATCGAGTTTGCTTCGGATCGCCGCGACCCGGCCATCCATCATGTCGCTGGGAGCAACCATGTCTGCTCCGCATTCGGCGTGCTTCAACGCCATGCGTGCCAGCACTTCGAGGGACGGATCGTTTTGGACGTAATCATGCTCGATGAGCCCGCAATGCCCGTGCGTGGTATACGCGCAAAGGCAGACGTCGGTGATGACATACAACTGCTCCCCGAAAGCTCCTTTCAACGCACGTACCGCTTCGGCCACCACACTATGGTCGTGATAAGCTGAATGGGCGTCTTCCGCCTTTGCTTCGCCTACGCCGAACAACAGGACTTTGTCGATTCCGAGTTTCAATCCCGCTTCCACGTCACGTACCAACTCATCCACCGAGAAGCGATGGATGCCCGGCATGGCTTCGATGGCCTGTCGATTCTTGCTTCCCGGAATGACGAAATACGGATAGATGAACTGATGCTTGGACAAGCGGGTCTCCGAGACCATCTCGCGGATGATCGGGTTCTTACGAAGTCGGCGGGGACGTATGGTGAGCATGCGAAGGAGTGGTTTTCAGAATGGAGCGTTGATCCAGATGCTTCGCGTATCAAGCCTGCGCGCTTAGGCCAAAGACGGCACGGGACAAGCCCGCTTCATCGAATGCGTCGGGCAAGTGCGGATGTTGAACACCTTGTTCGCGCAAGGCGGATCGCGTGGCATGCCCCATCGCAATTACTTTGACGGAGGCTGGTAATGTATTTTTGGCGAAGTATGCTTCGACATTCGAAGGACTGGTAAACACATAGATGGAGGCTGGATCCACCGGGGTATCGTTTTTCAGTATCGTCTCGTAAACCACGAGATCGATGGCTTGTCCCTTTTTCACCAACTGCTGCTGGACGGAACGCAAACTGCCTTTCGCTTGTGGGAACAACACACGCGCATCCCCGATCAAAGCGGCAAACTGCTTCCCGGTCAAACGCGTGTCCGTCGAACCACCGATGAAATCGGCCCGATGCCCGAACTTGCGCAATGCTTCCGCAGTCGACTTCCCCACGCAGGCGAAACGTCGACCGTCGACCGTCGGCCGTTGCCGGAAGAAATGCTGTACCGCCTGCTTGCTGGAAAAGAAGATCCACTCCGAATCGGGAAGTGATCCGATTGTTACCGGGTTCGTTTCAATTAATGCCCGGCCATCGACCGTGAATTGACGGGCTTCCAGTATGCGTCGCAAATATGATTCGTGGGTCAGATCCCGGCTGACGAATACTCGTTGCGGTGCAATGCCTTTTATGCGTTGCACAGCCGTAGCGGCCATGGTCTCCGGATGCCTGGATTCGACCGTGACACCGACGGGACTTTGATCCCAGGACTCCGCCCGGGAGGTGATGAGGCGATAACGTCCTTCTTCTTCGAGTGGAACTGCATAGGCGCCCACCGGCATATGACAGCCGCCTTCAAACAGGCGCAACACTTCCCGTTCAAGCGCGATGCAGGCTTGAACATCGGGATGGTGCAAGGCTTGCAGGGAGCGATGTAATTCATGGTCCTCAGCCCGAATCTGCAAGGCCAGAACGCCTTGCGCCGGAGCTGGAACAAATTCCGACGGATCCAGCCGCTCGACGTGGAGGTCGGACAGGTCGAGCTCCAGCCGTTCGAGTCCAGCCGCGGCCATCAGGATCGCGTCATACTGCCCGTCGCGCAATTTCTGAACGCGGGTAGGAACGTTGCCGCGAAGATCTTCGAGGATCAGGTCGGGGCGAAATGCGAGCAACTGCGACTTTCTGCGTGCAGCGGAGGTACCGACACGCGCCTGTTTTCGCAACGAGAACTTTTTACGGTTATCGACGGCTTCCTTCCGGATCAACAAGCGCTCCGATGGATCTTCACGACCCGAAACGGCTGCGATGATCAGGCCCGCCGGCTGTTCGGTGGGCAGGTCCTTGTGCGAATGCACGGCAAGGTCGGTCTCACCGTTCAGCAATGCTTCTTCGATCTCTTTGGTGAAAAACCCCTTGCCTTCGAGCTTGTCGAAGCTGAGGTGCTGGATGCGGTCACCCTGGGTCTTGATGATCTTCAACTCGCTTTCAAGACCGATGTCCTTCAACAGGGATTGAACGAACCGAGCTTGCCAGAGTGCGAGTTCGCTCCCCCGGGTACCGATGATCAAAGGATTACGCATAATTGGAAATTCCGGACAGACCGGCGATAAAGATAATCGGGGTGCGCGAATATACCGCCGTCCCCTTACTCACTGCTTGTTTAGCAGGATCTCCTTGGCCATGACCATCGGGACGCTGATGTATTTCTTTTCAAGGTAGTCGATCACCTTGTCCAATACTTCCCGTGAATGTTCGTCGAGGCCTTCGATGTCTTTGGCAAAAATGTCGGATACCGCTTTCTGACGGATCTCGCGGATCTTGTCGGGCACTTCCCGCATCCGGATCTCCAGTGAACGCGTACGATGAAGGTCGTCGAAACTGCGGATGGATTCTTCGATGATCCGCTCGGCGTGCAGGAATTCGCCCTGACGTTCGCTGAGGTTTCGCTCCGCTTCGGCTTTCAGTTCGGCGATGTCGATCAGGTGGACCGGAAACGAACGGATCACTTCCGCTTCGATATCGGCCGGGATCGCGAGGTCGACCAGGACTTTTTCCGTCAGTTCGCCTTGCAGCAGCCGCTCGTAAACGCCCATGGTAATCACCGGATCGGCGGAACCGGTACAGGAAATCAGGACATCGAAGCCGCCCTTGTAATTGGAAAGCCCGCTCAGTGCGAATGCCTCCGCGGTGACCGTAGCGGTTCGGACGATCTTGGCAAGTTTCTCGGCGTTTGACAAGGTCCGGTTAAAAAAGACAAAGCGATGAAAACCCTGCTTGAGCAGGTACTTCACCAGGTTCGTATTCGTTTCACCGGTTCCGACTACCAGGATGCGCGCGTCTTTCGGCAGTTTGCGCTCCCGCAGTTTGCGCTCCGCAAGTGATACGACGGAAACAGGGTTATTGGCGATCTTCGTTTCAGTGTACACCCGCTTCGCGGTGGTGATCGTCGACTTCACCAGCAGGCGGATCAGGTCGCCGGTCAGGCCTTCTTCTTGCGCTTTCTCATACGACTTGCGGACCTGGGTAATGATCTCCCGTTCACCGACCACCAGGGAGTCCAGGGAAGATGCTACGCGGTAAATATGCCGGAGGGCATGTTCCCCTTCGTACACCTGTCCATGGCGCAGGGCGAACTCGAGTTCCTCCTCGCTCCAGTCGGGCCGGAAGTACTGAAAGAACCTCCGCAGGAAACCCTTATCGCAGGCGGTCGGGCTGGAGAAAATGAACTCGATCCGGTTACAGGTGGCGAGGTACAGCAGCTCGTCGATATCAACCGAAAACCTGAGGAATGCGAGGCGTTCCTTCCGGTTCTCCTCGTGAAGGAAGAATCGGTTGAGCTCCTTGAGGGGAGTGTTCTTATGCGTGAACGAAATGACCTTCAGGGACTGCAATTCGACTGCTGGTTTTTCCGGCTGCAAAGGTCGGAAAGCGGCCCTCTCCCCTGTCATATTTGTGTCACGAAGGATTTGGTTAACCTGCATGGCGGTAAAGAAACATGGATGGTGAAAGCCGGGACATGACATGCATCACCCGACTTGCAGAGAAGGGTCATCAAAACTGAAGCTGAATTCTGAATTCCGCCTGATGTTTGGCTTTCAGCAAGATGAAGTTCATGCAAAGCAGCCGGATCAGGTCATGGAATTGTCACGCTTTTACTCCGTCACGTTCAACCGCCCGATTTTATCCTCCAGCCAGCGGATATCGGCCACACGCCGGTTCTGCGAGAGTTCCTGCAGAAGTCCCTGTAACGCGATCGGGTCATCCTGTTTGCGCATGGTGCGCGACGCGAACGAGATGAAATTGCGGTAGATCAGGCGCTGGTAATCCGACACTTTTCTGTTGCGCGAAAGGAAGGTCCGGAACGCCGATGCATGGTAGTCGAAGAGTTCTTCCTCCCCCAATTCGAAATAGACCTTGAGCAGGATCGCGCGCACATCCAGTTGATAGTAGAGATCGTTGAACTCCACCTGCTGAAAAATCCGAATGGCCGCATGGTACTGTCCCGTATGAAAGAAGTAGTTACCCAGGTTATAACGTTGGGCATTCGACCGTTCCTTTTCCGGTAGTCGTCTCAACTCCCGTTCAAGGAATGCACGGACCCAATCATACTCCTTTAGTCGCAAACCGATCGTTACGATGTTCTTGAACTCTCCGGGAGCAAGACCGGTCTCGTCAAGCAATTCCTCCTGCGTGAGATACAACTGATAGATGCCGAACAACTCGCCGATGAAGGCACTGGCTCCGGTATTGATCTGTTTCACACAGTAATTCTTCAGGTATCGGTAGAACTCCTCCTGCTGCCCGATACTGAAACGACCCGACCATTGACTGACCAGTTCTTTCAGGCGTTGAAAATGCCCGGGAACTTCCGGCTCTGTCAGCGTATCATAAATGGTGGAGTAGATCGCGATTGCCGGGTCGCTCTGGAAGGGCTCCGCCTTCGCCATTTGCCGGATCATGTCGATGGCCCGCAACTCCCCCCGCACTTGCATGACATTCCGCGCATTGATCAACTCGCACGCCAGCTGAAGTTTTCGTGCCAGGTAAAAACCATCGAGCGGGTCCAGTACGGTTGAGAAATCCAGTTCCCCCTTTCGACCGGCACCCCGGCTCGACCTTTCCAGACAAAGGCTGCCAAACGCATGCTGCCAAAAGCCACTGTAGGGGTGGATCGCTTTGAGTTGCTCTGTCGCAGGGAACTTCAACTCTTCATAGCCCGCCGCTTTGTCCGCTCCCAAACCAATCCAATTCTCCATACGCAACCAGGCCATCATGTCCGGGTGACGACGAAGCCGGCGTACCGCAAGCCAATCTCCGATCCATCCTACGAGATCCGATTCCGACCGTCGGTCTTCCGGCTGCTCGCCACGTCTACGGGGTGATTTCTCCCGCTTTTTATAGACTTTCCAGAGCTCATCGGCGCCGGTCCGCTTCAGGTCACGTTCCAGCCAGCGCTTTTCTGTAGCCGTTAAAGCTTCGATCAATTCCTGTAGCTTGGATTCCATGCGTAATTATTGACCTATATTGTATATTTATATAGTTAAATATCAATACTTTATACAATTTCAATAAGTATCTGATATTGTAATTATACTAAAAAATGAAATTGCATGCACCTGGCGACTCCAATACATTCGTATCGGGTTAATCCGCCCTCTAAAATTTAACCCCGATTATCCACTACCTTACTTTATTCCGCAGCGCCATGAAACGAATTCTACTCTTCCTGTCCGCCTTACTCGGCCTTATCAACAGTGCACAATCGTCCCACATCATGGGTGGCGAATTGACCTATGATTGGCTCGGAGGCAACGACTATCGTGTACGCTATACCTTCTATCGGGATTGCTCGGGCATTCCGGCTCCCAATTCGGTGGTCATTACGTATGGCTCCATTGGTTGTGGCGTTACCGGCCTCACAGCAACGCTGTACCCCACCCCTGCTTCACCGGTTCTGGTGGCGCCCGTTTGCCCTTCTGCTGTCACAACCTGTCAGGGCGGATTATACACCGGTATCGAGCAATGGTCTTACGAAGGAACCGTGCTGCTGTTCCCTTGTCCGGACTGGGTGATCGAATACACCGAGTGTTGCCGTAACGCATCAATCACGAACCTGGTAAACGCCGCTTCCGAAAATGGGTACTTCAGCGCATTTCTGAACAACGTGGCTACGCCATTCAACAACCTGGCTCGTTTCGCCAACGCGCCGGTTCCTTTTCTCTATTCCGGACTTACCAACCAGATCAACAACGGCGCATACGATCTTGACAATGATTCGATCGTGGTCAGTCTCGCTCCCGCCCTTTCCGGTCCCGGCACTTCGATCTTGTACAACCCGGGCTTCTCAGCCACCTCTCCCATTATGAGCTCGCCGGCGATGACGGTGGACCCCGCGAATGGCAACATGGTGGTCACGCCTACCCAACAAGATGTGGACGTAGTCGTCTACCAAGTTCAGGAATACCGGAACGGCGTGTTGATCGGCGCCTTCAACCGCGACATTCAGGTCACCATCGTCAACAGCGCCAGCAACCTGCTGCCTACACTCTCAGGTATCAATGGCTCCACCTCATTCAACACCACTGCCTGCGCAGGTGATACGATCCGTTTCACCATCTATTCCTCGGACCCGAACGCTTCCGACAGCACGACGATCAGCTTTTCCGGTAATGCCGCTTCCCTGATCACTTCCACTTCTTTCGGCGGCGCACAGGATTCCGTCGAGATCGAACTGATTACCGATGGTTCGCTGGTCAGCCCACAACCTTACCTCTTGTACGCTACGGTACGGGATAATGCCTGTCCGTATAACGGCCTGCAGACCTTTGCCTACACGATCTATGTCAACGGTTGCGGAACCGACGTATGGCCCGGCGACGCGAACAACGATCTGAATTGCAATCTATACGACATCCTGCCGATCGGTGTCGGCTTCGGCAGCATCGGTCCGGTACGTAGCGGCGCATCGCTTTCCTGGGTAGCGCAACCGGCAACCGACTGGAGTCAGTACTTCGTTTCCGGTATGAACTATAAGTATGCCGATACCGATGGCGATGGTACCATTACCTGGAGCGACACCACCGCGATCGGTCTTAATTACGGACTCAACCACCCTGCCCGCCTCGCACCTCCGACTACTTCGACCGCGATCGGCAACCTCTTCCTGGTGGCGAGCGAAGATACCGTCGGTCCCAGCGGACAAATGGAAGTTGCGGTACAACTTGGCCAAAGCTCGCAGCCGGTTCCGGGCATCTACGGGGTCGCCTTCCGGCTCTCCTTTAATCCGATGGTGGTGGATCCTGTCCAATCCAATTTCTCGTTCCTGCCAACCTCCGGTATGGGAACGGTGGGCAACGACCTCCTCACCTTCGTTCGCCCGAATTGGTCGGCCGGCTACGTCGATGCCGTGGCCGTACGGATGGATCACACCAATGCTTCGAGCGATACCACGATCGCCTTGTTCGATGTGGTCATCATCGATAACGTCAGCGCCCGCACCGTGTGCAACTTCGAACTGACCGGCGTTCGCGCCATCACCCAGGCCGGTATTTATCAGCAATTGACCACCTATGCCGACAGCGTGGATGTCAATTCCATTCCGACCGGTGTCTCGTCTCCTGCCGCGCTTACATCCATCCGCCTTTACCCGAACCCCGCCAACACGCGCCTCAACTGGACCGGCAAGGAAGCAGTCAACAGCATCCGCATCGCCGATCACCTTGGGCGCACCGTGTCCTACCAGGAGATCGGAGACAACAGCCGCAGCATTTCCCTCGAGGCCATTCCGGCGGGATATTACTTCGTCACCCTTCAGACACAATCCGGCGCGACCACACGCCCCCTCTGCATTCAACGATAGTTTTTTTGTTCCATGTTTCCTGTTGGTAAACCGTCCGGCGTTCCCCGGGCGGTTTTTTTATATCTTTCCTTTCGAAAACGGGGAGCCAACTAAAACTCTTCACTTTCTGTAACATTCTGGGCTTGGGTCAGCCTTCTGACCTTCGTTGTTGACACGTAATTACACACGATTGACCTCGGGGTGGCCTCCAACATACCCAATACTCCAATCTGCATTTAAATCCTTCTCCAAAAATGGATTCAAGAACTTTTTGTTGCCTACTGATTTCTCTTTTACTCAGCCAAATCGCAGAAGCAAACCACGCACACGGTGGAGAGTTATCCTATACATGGGTCTCCGGAAACACCTACCGGATGCACTACACCATTTACCGAGATTGTGCCGGGATCGCGGCTCCAGTATCAGTATTAATCGAATACTTTTCGCCTTCGGTCTATCCCACTCCAGTTTCGGCAACACTACAACCGATCATCTACCCGACCGATACGATCGCCAACATCTGCCCGCTTGAAACCAGCACCTGCGATGGTGGCACAGCCTTCGGGCTGGAGGTTTGGGAATACTTTGGTACGATAACCTTACCCGGCCCGGCCCCGGACTGGTTGTTCATGCACAATGAATGCTGCCGGTCAACCCTTGTCACAAACCTTGTGAGTCCCGGAAATTCCAACATGTTTTCGCTTGCCTCTTTAAATAATGCGGATGTCGCTTACAACAATTCCGTGAGCTTCACATCGAGACCACTCATGCCAGTACTGGCCGTGGGGCAGGAATACAACCTTGATTTTTCGGCTCAGGATTCCGATGGAGATAGCCTCGTCTATACATTAGTGGACGCCTATACCGACCTAAATACTCCGATTACCTATCAAAGCGGATTCTCATCGACAAATCCGATTACGTCTGCCGTCTTCCATTTCGATTCAACAACAGGAATATTGACCGTCGAACCCACACTTCAGGAATGGGATGTAGTGGTAGTGGAGGTGTCGGAATACCGTTCGGGGCAATTAATCGCAAGAAGTTGGCGGGATTTCTCCTTCATCATACAGGCTGACACCAATCCTCTACCCGGTAGTAATGGTATCGGCAACCAACAAATCTTCGATATCTCGATATGCGCCGGAGACTCGCTGGGCTTTTACTTCAGCACCTACGACCCGAACCTGATCCAGTCCGTTGACATCCAGGGCTTCTCCGGCGATGCGACCGGCATTTCCTCCAATACGATATTCAATGCACACAGAGACTCCGCGCTCGTCGTTTTGACACCCGACACTAACATGTTTCGGCCGGAGCCTTATGAATTACTTGTCAGCCTGAGTGACAACAATTGCCCATACACCGGACTACAGACCATCCAGTTCAACATCACCGTGGAACCATGTGTGACCTCCGCCCCCTCTATCGAAGCCATGGCCAAGCTCGAAGTGTTTCCCAACCCCGCTACAACGAAATGCCGTTGGACTTCTGACCTGGAAGTACAGGACATACTGCTTACGGATGCTTCAGGGCGAACGATTCGACCCGAGTTTGTTACCACACCTTTTAACGAAATCTCCGTTGGCAAACTACCGGATGGAATCTACACCGCCCGGTTTCAGTTCAAGTCAGGCTTCCTGACCCGAAGAATTTGCATAGCACGTTGATCAAGTCACACTTCGAAGATCCAACCTGTCAGATCGATAGCGAATAATTTTCAAATTACTAACCACCAATCACCAATCACTAGTTACTAATTACAATTGCACCTCAAGGGAATTTTCTGGTTGCCTGACGACAATTACCTTGTATCGTTGACCTCCCGCATTGCCTGACACCCCATAAATAAAAAAGAGGTCAGTCTGTTTGACCAACCTCTTTACTATATTACTATTCGCTATTTACTATTTACTGTTCACTGTTCACTGTTCACTATTCACTATTCACTAATCTCACAAATCATCATACTCATAAATATCATCCAGCGGCGTACGCGCCGGCATTTCGCATACAGGTTTGATAATTCCATCCTTTAAGCCGTACACCCAGCCGTGCAGGTTGGGGCGATTGTCGCTCTTCCACGCTTTCTGGATGATGGAGGTCTTCGCAAGGTTCATGACCTGCTCCCGGACATTCAGCTCCACCATCAGGTCGGTTTTCGCTTCTTCATCCGTTACAGCATCTACCAGTTCCCGGTGGAATCGGTAAACATCCTTGATGTTCCGCAACCATTTGTTGATGATACCCATGTTATGGTGCGTCATCGCCGCCTTCACACCTCCACAACCGTAATGTCCGCACACGATGATGTGCTGCACTTTCAGGTGCGTAACGGCATAGTCCAGTACAGTTAGCAAATTCAGGTCGGTATGGACCACCATGTTGGCAACGTTGCGGTGCACGAAGATTTCGCCCGGCTGGGTGCCGGTAATCTCGTTGGCGGGTACCCGGCTATCGCTGCAGCCGATCCATAAAAATTCCGGGGTTTGCAGATTCGCCAGGCGGCGAAAGAAATCCGGGTCTTCCTGGACTTTTTCCAGAGCCCAGGCTTTGTTCTCGAGCAGCAGCTTTTCGTATGATTTCATGACGGGTAATGGTTAATGGTTAATGATCATCCGGCACCGGAATGGCCGCCGAAAATCCCTGATCCTTGAAATTGCTTCGTTTCAGTTCGACACGAATATTACGCAAGGGAGCGTGCAGCATGAAATCCTCTATCACCTCGACCACATCCCGGTCGATGAAATCCGCACGCGACGCGTCGATATAGATGAAACTATCATCGGGCACTTCTTCCAGTTTGCGTTTGATGATCGGCTTGTTCAGAAACGAGACATCTTTCCGGAGCCGGAAAAGGTAACGGTTCTCGTCGTTCACGACAAAGACTGCTGAACGGAAATTGGAACGCATCACGAAAAACAATCCGATGCAACAGCCGATCAGGATACCAACCAACAGATCGGTGAGCAGGATGGCCAAGACTGTTACGAGAAAGGGTACGAACTGGTCCCAGCCATTTTGATACAGGGAGCGGAAGATGGAAGGTTTTGCAAGCTTATAACCGGTATAGATCAGAATCGCCGCCAGGGAGGCTTTGGGGATCATGTTCAACAACTCCGGAATCAAGGCCACACTCAGCAACAGGAAAACTCCATGAAAGATGGCCGCCCATTTGGTCCTGGCACCTGCGTTGATATTGGCAGATGTGCGTACGATCACGGAAGTCAACGGTAAACCGCCCAACATCCCACTCACGATGTTTCCAACCCCCTGCGCTTTCAATTCACGGTTGGTGGGGGTCACGCGCTTATAAGGGTCCAGTTCGTCGGACGCTTCGATACACAACAAGGACTCCAGGCTGGCTACGATCGCGAGCGTAACCCCGGTAATCCAAACATCTACATTTGTCAGGAACTGCACATCCGGGAAAATGAAAAAGGAGAAGAAGCCGCTCATGGATGTAGCGACCGGGATTTCCACCAAATGCTGGCTCTGCAAGGCGAGCTCGGGGAACTGCCGGGTTCCCCATAGATGCAACCAGGTCCCGATCAATACCACTACCAGCGGCGCGGGTAAAATCCGGAATAGTCCACCGCGATTCCCCAGGAATTTCTCCCAAAGGATCTGCACCAGCAACGAAACGATACCGATCAAGGCCGCCCAGGGGAGGATGTATCCGACTGACTGAATCAGGTCGGAAAAGGTGTTGTTCCCGTCGTGCGAAAAAGACTCATCCCCTTCGAAGTCCGCATCGTATCCAACCAGGTGCGGAAGCTGCTTGAGGATCAGGATCAACCCGATGGCTGCCAACATTCCTTTGATGACTGAGGAGGGAATGTAATCACCCAATACACCGGCCTTCAACATACCCAGAAGCAACTGAATAACTCCCCCGATCACGACAGACAACAGAAAAGCCTCATAAACCGGCATCTTTCCGATCGCGGCGGCTACAATGGCGGTGAGCCCGGCAGCAGGACCAGAAACAGAGAGCTGCGAACCACTCAGGGTTCCGATCACAATGCCTCCGACAATGCCTCCGATCAAGCCCGCGAACAAGGGAGCCTGTGAACCTAATGCAATGCCCAGGCAAAGCGGAAGGGCAACTAAGAAGACTACGAGCGCGGCGGGTAGATCCGCGCTAAGAACAGGTAAAACGGTGCTTTTTCCAGTACTTTTCACTTGAAATGGATTAAGGGAAGTCCCTAAAGATATGAAAATCGTAGTGGGGCTCCCCTAACAGTAAGCAATACTTAACAAACATTAAGTATTACTATCATTTCATGAAACAAAAAAGGGCAGATTCCAACTCTGCCCTTTTCGATTCTTTCGATTGTGTATGATCAGCCTTCTCCCGGCAGATTCGACTTCGTCGTCTGTGAATAAGGGGTCGTCTGAGGGATGTAATCATCATCCGCGTTCGGCTTACCGTAATCGTACGCCCAGCGGTGAACGGTCGGAATCTCACCGGGCCAGTTGCCATGCAGGTGCTCCACCGGCGCGGTCCACTCTAGCGTATTCGATTTCCACGGGTTCTGTGACGCCTTGCGTCCGCGGTACATGCTGTAGAAGAAGTTGAACACGAAGATGAACTGCGCGAGACCGCCCAGGATCGCGAAGATGCTGACCAGTACGTTGATGTTCAAGGCTGCATCGAACCCTTCATAGGCCGTATATGCATAGTAACGACGGGGAGCGCCGGAGAGGCCGATGAAGTGCATCGGGAAGAACGTGCCGTATACGCCCACCAGCGTCAGCCAGAAGTGCAGATAACCGAGCTTCTTGTCCATCATGCGACCGAACATGCGCGGGAACCAGTGATAGATACCGGCGAACATCCCGAAGATGGCCGATGAGCCCATTACGATGTGGAAGTGGGCAACGACGAAATAGGTATCGTGAACGTTGATGTCCAGCGCGGAGTCACCCAGGATGATACCGGTCAGACCGCCCGAAATGAAGAACGATACCAGACCGATGGCGAACAACATGGCGGGAGTCAGCACGATGTTTCCACGCCAGAGTGTCGCCAGGTAGTTGAAGACCTTTACCGCGGAAGGAATAGCGACCAGCAGGGTCGTGAATACGAACACCGATCCGAGGAACGGGTTCATACCTGTGATAAACATGTGGTGACCCCAAACGATAAACGAGAGGAACGCGATCACCAACATGGAGCCGATCATGGCCTTGTAACCGAAGATCGGTTTGCGAGACTGGGTCGCAATGACTTCGGAAGCCAGACCGAGCGCCGGCAACAGGACGATGTATACCTCCGGGTGACCCAGGAACCAGAAGAGGTGCTGGAAGAGTACCGGGCTGCCACCGATGTTGTGCAAGGGGGCACCATCGATGAAGATATCGGAGAGGTAGAAACTGGTACCGAAGCTGCGGTCAAACAAGAGCAACAAGGCGGCCGCGAACAGTACCGGGAAAGAGAGAATACCGAGGATAGCGGTGATGAAGAACGCCCAAATGGTCAGCGGAAGGCGGGTCATGCTCATGCCCTTGGTCCGCAGGTTGAGAATGGTCACCACGTAGTTGATACCGCCCAACAAGGCCGAAGCGATGAAGAGCACCATGCTGACCAACCACAACGTCATACCCAAACCGGAGCCGGGAATGGCTTGTGGCAGCGCACTTAATGGCGGATAGATCGTCCAACCGGCCGATGCGGGTCCAGCCTCCACGAAAAGTGAAAGCGTCATGACGGAACACGAGGCGAAGAAGAACCAGTACGACAGCATGTTCAGGAAGCCCGAGGCCATATCGCGCGCGCCAACCTGGAATGGAATCAGGAGGTTACTGAAGGTTCCCGACAATCCGCCCGTCAACACGAAGAACACCATGATGGTTCCGTGGATCGTAACCAACGCCAGGTAGAATCCGGGGTCGAGTTTACCGTCCTTGCCCCACTTTCCGATGATGCTTTCCAGGAAGCCGAATTTCTGATCCGGCCAACCGAGCTGCAGACGGAAGACCAGCGACATCAACATGGCCAACACGGCCATGACGATCGCGGTTACCAGAAATTGCTTCGAGATCATCTTGTGATCCTGGCTGAACACGTATTTGGTCCAGAAAGAATCGTGATGCTCGTGGTGATCGTGCCCCTCGTGGTGAGCGTCGTGGGCATGATCGTGTGCGTGCGTCGACATGCTATGGTTTGGGATTATTCGTTACTATTCTAAATGAAAGTTCCGCATTCAGGACCGAAGCCGTTGTGGCTTCTTATCTGGATGCAATAATTTTCGGGTTTTGAGCGATGACAGCGGTCTTGCCGGCGGACGAATCAACCGGGGTAGCGGGGGTCGCTGCCGGCGCGGCTTCCTCCGGACGGGCAAACACGTATTGCTGTTCCTTGTACCACTTCTTGAACGCCTCCGGAGTCTCGATCACCACTTTCATGCGCATGTTATAGTGCGCCACCCCGCAGATCTTGTTGCAGAGCAGGACATATTCAAACTTCGGATTGTTGGTGATGATCCGCATGCTATCGGTCGAGATCGTCGGCTCCAGATGGAACTCGGTGGTCATACCCGGCACACAGTTCATCTGGGCGCGCAGGTGCGGGAAGTAGGCCGAGTGGATGACATCGCGGGAATGGAACTTGAAGACCACCGGCGTATAAGCCGGCAGGTGGATCTCCCGGGTGATCTTGTCGTCTCCGGAAGCCTGGTCCTTGTTGTCTACACCCAGCGGATTCTCATCCGTGATCCACCGGAAGTTCGAATTGCCGAGTTTATTGTCAGCACCTGAATAACGTGCGGTCCAGTCGAATTGTTTGGCATAGACCTCGATCACCATCGCCTCTTTGGGAGCCGGCGCGGTGATGTTGATCCAGAGGTGCAGACCGTACGCGATAAGGCCCATCAGGACCACGCCCGGTACCACCGTCCAGATGAGTTCCAGTTTGTGATTGTCCGGATAGTAAAAAGCCTTCTGGTCCTTACGGTAACGATACTTGTTGGCGAAAACGAATAACAGGATCTGGGTGATGAAGAACACCACGATGATGATCCCGAAATTCACATAGAGATAGTCATCGGTCAGTACGCCGTGCTTGGACGCTGCCTGGGGCAAGAGGTACTTCCTGGCATCCAGGGTGAAGTAGATCATGCCCAGCATACCCAGGATCAGGAACGCGATCAGCCCGCGTCCGGTGTTCCGGTTGTCGGCATCGGTTATATATTCCTCTTCACCGCGCAGTTCCCGGACCAGTTCAAGGATCCGGAGCACACGCCAGACCGTAATGACGGCCAGCACGAGGAGGATGATTGTCAGCAGCTTTATCATGGATGCGAATTAACCGTGTGAATGAATGAAGTGCTCGATCAGATGTGGTGATGCAGCGTTTCCGGCAACATCGGGTGATTTTTCGGAACGAGTGCGGCTTTCGAGAGCTCCCGGAAGGTGCTCCAGAGGAAGAGGCCGAGGAATCCAAGGCCGGTACCGACCTCAATGAAGCCGATGTGCCAATTGGTTCCTACCGTTCCCGGCATGACCATCAGGAACACATCCAGCCAGTGTCCGCAAAGGATGATGATACCGGCTACCCAGACGATGCCGAAACGACGCTTGGCGTCGCGCGTCATCAGCACCAGGAAAGGCGCGATGAAGTTGATGACCAGGTTGAGGATCCAGAGTGAGCGGAAATTCTCCCAGCGAACTTTGTAATACACGACTTCTTCCGGAAGGTTGGCGTACCAGATCAGCATGAACTGGGAGAACCAGAGGTAGGTCCAGAACACCGAGAACGCGAACATGAACTTACCCACGTCGTGGATGTGGTTGTCGTTCACGTGCTGCATATAACCGCGGCCTTTGAGGTAGAGGGTCAGCAGGGCCATCATGGACATGCCGCTCACGAACAAACCTGCGAAGGTGTACCAGCCGAAGAGCGTGGAGAACCAATGACTGTCAACGCTCATCAACAAATCCCAACCGGAGGTGGAAGAGGTGATGGCGAACAGTACGATGAAAATCGCGGAAACGACGACACTGCTGTTATAATACGACAGTCCGCCGTTGATGTCCTCCTGCAGGGAGTTCTTGCGCAGCATGTACGTGAAACCGACCCAGATCGCCGCGTAGGCGACCAGGCGGATGATGTAGAACGTCATGTTGAGGTAACCGCTCTTTCCGGCCAGGATCGCGTCATACTCCGGACTGTTCGGATCGTACAGCTCGTGGTGCGTCCAGTGGTAAAGATCGTGGTGACCACCCAGGAAGGTGATGATCAGGATCGCCATGCTGAACTTGAGGAATCCGCCCATGGCTTCCGCCACGCGTTTGATTCCAACGGCCCAGCCGGCCTGTGCCACGTAGTTGACGGCGACGAAGAAGGTGCCGGCCAGCGCGATGGCGTTGAAGTAGAAACCGTTGGTCAGGAGCGAAGCCCAGGCGCGGGTCTTGTCCGTCATGAAACCGACAGCCACGGCAGCAACACCGACGGCCATGAGGACCAGCGGGAGGACTTTGTTGTTCTGCGTGAGCTCGTATTTTCTATCCGTCATAGCGTTCGGAATTGTCGTAGTGGATTACTTGGTTGCGGATGCCGTAGTCTGAGTGGAATCCTTCGGCGCCGCCGCAGCCTCGCCGTAATGTTGAAGCGTCTGAACGTACTGCACGATCATCCAGCGCTGCGACTGGGTGAGTTGGGATGCGTGCGAACCCATCATGTTCTTACCGTAATGGATCGAATGGAACATTTTTCCTTCGGGCAGCGTCTTCAGCAGATCGGAATTATAAGCCGGAGGCTTCGGACCGTTGTTCGACGGAACAGGACCATCGCCCTGGCCGGAGGTTCCGTGGCATACGAGGCAGTAGTTCTCATACAGGCGCTTGCCTTCAGCAAGGTTGGCCTCGCTTTTCTCCAGCGGATTCTTCAACTCAAGACCGGCCTTCTCGTATCCTTCCGGTGTGGAAGGATAGTTGTCCATGACCGGCAAACGGTCGTAATCATTGTACACCTTATCGCCGCGCGCGATCGTACCGGAAACCGGCTGACGCGACGTCATGCTGTCGGCGTACAAGGGGTTGGCCGAATAGGTCTCATACGCCACACTCCGGTACATGTCGGGCATGTACTCCACGTTCGGCTTGGACTTGTCATCCCAACTGGGCACGCAGGATGTCAGCGAAAGCGCTGCCAGGGCCGGCGTCAGGTATAGGAAGAATTTCTTCATGGGTCGGATCAGGCGAATTGAAGCGATTTCAGGAGCACCTCGGAAGCCCCGGCGCTCTTCAGGTTGGCGACGACTTCGTCCATTTTGCCTTCGTCCTTCACATCCACGTGCAGCACGAACTTGTCGTCCGTCAGACGCGGATGCGGGATCGGCGCGGTCACACCCGGCAGCAGTTTGCTGCGGAGCAGGAACGTAATGGCCATACCGTGAGCGGCGCAGAATACGGTGAGCTCGAAGGTCACCGGAATGAACGCCGGAAGGTTCATGTAAAAGGCGAAGTTGGGTTTACCGCCGATGTTGATCGGCCAGTCGTGGATCATCATGTACCAGGTCATCAGCAGGGCCAATGAGGTACCCGTGATGCCGTACATGAAGGATGCGATGGAAATTCGCGTGCGCGGGACGTTGAGCAGCTTCTCGATCCCGTGGATCGGAAACGGGCTTTGCACGTCGCGACACGATACGCCTTTGCCTTTGAGCTGCGGGATCGCGCTCATCAGGATCTCCTCGTCGTCGAAGATGCCGTAGATTCTTCTTGCCATGATCAGAGGACGGATTTTTTCTTGAATTGATTACCGGTCTTCTTCAGGATCGACTTCAATTCAGCAAGTGCGATTACCGGGAAGACGCGGGAGAAGATGAGGAACAAGGTGAAGAACAGGCCGATGGTACCCACGAAGATGCCTACTTCGATGTAGGTCGGGGAGTACATCACCCAGCTCGAAGGGAGGAAGTCGCGGTGCAGCGAGGTTACGATGATCACGAATCGCTCGAACCACATCCCGATGTTCACGATGATCGACAGGATGAAGGTGGCATTGATGCTCGTGCGGATCTTCTTGAACCAGAAGAGCTGCGGCGAGATCACGTTACAGGTCATCATGCTCCAGTACGCCCACCAGTACGGACCGAACATACGGTTCTGGAACGCGTAGGCTTCATACTTCACACCCGAGTACCAGGCGATGAAGAATTCGGTGAGGTAGGCTACCCCGACGATCGAACCGGTCAGGATGATGATCTTGTTCATCAACTCGATGTGCTGCATGGTGATGTAGGACTCGAGTCCCAGCACCTTGCGGGCGATGATCATCAGCGTCAATACCATCGCGAATCCGGAGAAGATAGCACCGGCCACGAAGTAGGGAGGGAAGATGGTGGTGTGCCAGCCCGGAACGATGGACGTGGCGAAGTCGAAGGATACGATGGTGTGTACCGAAAGTACGAGCGGAGTGGAAAGACCGGCCAGTACGAGCGAAACTTCCTCGAAGCGGTGCCAGTCGCGCGCGGTGCCTTTCCAGCCGAACGAGAGCAGGCCGTAAATGAAACGCTTGGTCGGCGTTACACAGCGGTCACGTACCGTTGCCAGGTCGGGCAACAAGCCGAGGTACCAGAATACGAGCGAAACGGAGAAGTAGGTCGAGATCGCGAATACGTCCCAGAGCAGCGGTGAATTGAAGTTCACCCAGAGCGAACCGAACTGGTTGGCCATCGGGACCATCCAGTAGTCGAGCCAGGGACGGCCGGTGTGGAACAGCGGGAACAGACCCGCGCAGATTACCGCGAAGATCGTCATGGCTTCCGCGGAACGGTTGATCGACATCCGCCAGCGCTGACGGAACAGCAAAAGAATGGCGGAGATCAGCGTGCCGGCGTGACCGATACCGATCCACCAAACGAAGTTGGTGATGTCCCATGCCCAACCGACGGTCTTGTTCGCGCCCCAGGCGCCGATACCGGTGCCGATGGTGTACGAGAGGCAGAGTAGGCCCCAGATCATTGCGGTCAGGGCGATAATGAACGATACCCACCAATACTTGTTGGCCTTTCCTTCGATCGGCCGGCAGATATCTTCCGTCATCTGGTGGTACGTCTTCTTCCCGAGGATCAACGGGTCCCGGACGACCGATTCATGATTCGCTTGGCTCATTGCGTGTTGGATTCCTTATGAGTTGTGGGATCAGGCTTCTTTTCCTTCTTCGCTGTTGCGCACCTTGGTCAGGTAGAACACGTTCGGCTGAACGTTGAGCTCTTCCAGCAAGTGATAACTGCGTCCTTTCGGATCCCAGAATTTATTGATACGGCTGTTCTTGTCGTTGTAATCACCGAAGACGATCGCGTTGGTCGGGCACGACTGCGCGCAGGCGGTGTTGATGTCGCCGTCCTTGACCGGAACCCCGGCTTTCTTGGCTTCCAACTTACCGGCCTGGATGCGCTGCACGCACATGGAACATTTTTCCATGACACCGCGCGCGCGGACCGTCACGTCCGGGTTCAACACCATCTTGCCGAGGTCGTCGTTCATGTGGTAGTCGAACTTGGGATTGTCGTGGTAACGGAACCAGTTGAAGCGACGGACTTTGTACGGACAGTTGTTCGCGCAATATCGGGTACCGACGCAACGGTTGTAGGTCATCTGGTTGAGACCTTCGGTGCTGTGGCTGGTGGCGATGACCGGGCAAACCGTTTCGCAGGGAGCGTGGTTGCAATGCTGACACATCACCGGCTGGAACACCACGCGCGGCATGTCGCTCGGCACTTCCATCGCGGTATTGTCGCCCTTCTCCCCTTCCTTCGGATCGGCATCGCTTGAGTAGTAACGGTCGATACGCATCCAGTGCATTTCGCGGCTGCGCATCACTTCGTCCTTACCGACCACCGAAACGTTGTTCTCGGACGTACAGGCAACCACACAGGCGCCGCAGCCGATACACGAGTTCAGGTCGATGGCCAGTCCCCAGTGGTGATGACCATCCTGGAATTCATTCCACAGGGATACCTGGCTGGCAGGTTGTTCGGTCTTTTCTTTTCCAACGAATACCGGGAAGAGCTCTTCTTCGTTACCCGCCTTCGGATCTTTGGTCCACTCAGCCAGGTTGGTCTCTTTCACGATCGCGCGACCCATCATCGTGTGGTGGGTCTGGGTAGCTGCGAGCGCGTGGTCATCGTCGGCGGTCTTTTGCACGTCGACACCGGCGACAGCGTAGCTGATCTGTCCGTTGGACAGCGCGGTGAACGGATAAGCATTAACCCCCACCCCGTTGGCCGTCTTACCGGCAGCGGTACGGCCGTAACCGGCGGCGATCGAAACGGTTCCAGGCGTCTGACCCGGCTGGATCACCACCGGGGCCTTGATCGTAACGTTCCCCGCTTTTACCTGCACCACATTACCCTGCTTCCACCCTTTTTCACGGGCGTCTTTCGGCGATACGGCGAGGTAATTGTCCCAGGTGACTTTGGAGATCGGATCCGGCAGCTCCTGCAGCCAGGGGTTGTTCGCCTGCTGACCGTTGCCCAATCCGACTTTTTCATAAACCGTCAATTCAATACCCGAACCTGCCTTGGGAAGCGCGGAAGCGGCGGCGCTGAGGTTGGCCGAGGTCTTCGCGCTACGCGGAGTGGCTTTCGCCAATTCCACGACACCTTCCTGCAGTGCTTTTTCCCAGGATACGCCTGCCTTCGGGAGAATGGCAGAAGCCCATACCTGCTTCATGTAGTCATGAGCAGCGATGGTGCTACCGGACCAGGCCAGCAGCGATTCCACAACCGAACGGGTCTGGAAAAGCGGACTGATGGTCGGCTGACCGAGTGAATACGCTCCGCTGCGGGGTTCCGCGTCGGACCAGGATTCCAGTGCGTGGTGATCCGGGCAAACATACTGGCAGCAGGCTGCGGTCTCGTCGTTGCGGTCGGCAAACGATACGGTGAGACCTGCCTTGCGGATCATCTCGCCGACGGCAGTGCCGTTTGGCAGGGTGTATACCGGATTCGCATTGTAAACGAACAGCGCGGCAACTTCACCTTTGCCCAATTCATCGAGCAGGGTGGCCAACGCAGTGTCGTTACCCTGACGCATGCGGTTCGTATTGTCAAGATCAACGGTGGTGCCGTAGTTCTCGAGCAGGCTGTTGATACCCGCGACGAGGTGCTGCGTTGCAAGATCGTTGGTGCCGCAGACAACCAGTGATTTGCCCTTGGCAGCCCAGAGTTCTTCCGCGGTCTTTTCAATCGCCTTGGAAAGTTCACCAGCCGAGGGAGCGCTTACCGCCGTAGCGCCGGCTTTCGCGGCGACGGCATTGTACAGGTTGGCGGCAACGGCTCCGGCCATCGACGGCTTCATACCGTGACGCTGGTCGGCGTTCGAGCCGGTGAGGCTCAGCGCGGCTTCGTACTGGATATGACGCGACATCGTCTTCTTGCCTTCGTCCAGTTTCCGGGTCTCGGCGTACTGACGGGCATGCTCGATCGGAGAGACCCAGTGCGCGAGGAAGTCGCAATCGATACCGACGATCACATCGGCCTTGGAGAAATCATAGGAAGGAACAGCATTGACACCGAATCCTTCGTTGTGCGCCTGGCGCAATGCGGAGGCCGAGAAAGCGTCGTATTGTACGTGCTGGGTGGTCGGGTACTTCGCTGCGAAATCGGCGATCGCTTTAGAGACGGTCGGCGAGATAACAGTCGAAGACAGGATGCGGATCTTACCGCCAGCAGCGGCGAACTCAGCGAGTTTGGACGTGATGGCCTTGTCAACGTCGGCCCAGGCGGCTTCTTTACCCGAAGCAAGAGCAGACTTCAGGCGACCGCTGTCGTACAGCGAAAGCACACTGGCCTGTACGCGGGCGCTGACACCGCCACGGGTGACGGAGCTCAGCGTATTGCCTTCGATCTTGATCGGACGACCGTCGCGCGTCTTGACGAGCACGCTGCAGTAGTCATAGCCGTCGAAATAGGTCGAGGCGTACCAGTTCGGGATACCCGGGGTGATCTGGTCGGGACGGATCAGGTACGGAATCGTCTTCTGCACCGGCGTCTCACAGGCTGCCAGCGAGGCGGCCGCGACACTGAAGCCCAGGAACTTTAAGAAGTCGCGACGGGGCGTCGTGCTGACATCTTCCGCCTTCTTGCTGATCATCGAATCCAGCGGCAGATGCTCGTAGAACTCATTGTTCTTTAGGCGGGCGAACTCCGGATCGTTCTGGAGTTCCTCTACACCTTTCCAGTAGCGTTGGCTCATTGCGTGTACGGCAGATTATGCGCAAACGTCGCGAACCGGAGGGCCCGCGACGGTAACTGTTCTATTAGTAGTGACAACGGGAACATTCCAGACCACCGATCTTGGCTACCGTGATGACCGAGTCGGGTGTATTGCGATCGTGGATAAGCTTGGAATGATCGTAACCGGCATAGTAACCGTTACCGGCCATTTTCACCGGCGTCTTGCGGTGACAGTCGATACACCAGCCCATGGTGAGCGGTGAGTACTGCGAAGCGACGGTCATGCTGTCCTGTACCGGACCGTGACAGGTCTGACAGGCAACCTGTCCTACTTTCACGTGTTGCGCGTGGTTGAAATAGGCGAGGTCCGGCAGGTTGTGCACACGAACCCACTGCAGCGGCTTCGGATTCGGACCGTAGGTGCCCTTGTCGGGATCGTAGTCGAGCGCCTTGTAGATCTTTGCGATCTCCTCGGTGCCCGTTTCCGGACCTTTGCGTACGTACTTGTGACAGTTCATACACACATTGGCCGAAGGAACACCGGCTACTTTTCCTTTTTCAGCGCCGCTGTGGCAGTAGATACACTGGATCTGCAGCTTGCCGGCATGCAGTTGGTGCGAATACTTGATCGGCTGTTCCGGCAGATAGCCCTGGTGGATACCGACCGATTGCAAAGCGTACCATCCTTTGACACTTCCGTAAAGCGCCAGGAAAATGAGAATGACCGCGACGAGTTTCTTGTTGTTGCGTGACCAGTGGACGAATGCCTGGGAACGGGTCATGGGCGCCGGTTCCGGCAAGCCCTGCTTTTGACGGACCGTACGGGCAAGCGTGTCCTGTACGCGACGCAACACCATGGCAATGGCGCCGATGATCACGATCGCGATGATCAGGTACAAACCGATCGGCTTTGGTGCTTCCTGAGCAGCACCTCCGGCGGGGCCTTTAGGATCGGCAACGGCATCCGGCTTCTCAGCCTCCGTCTTGATATAAGCCAACATGGCTTTGATCTCGTCGTCCTTCAGATTGAAGGCCGGCATCGCCACCTTGTTATAGTCGTTATAGATCTTGACAGCGTAGTCGTCGCCCGCTTTGACAAGCGTCTGTGAGTTCTTGATCCACTTGATCAACCAGTCTTCGGGACGACGCGTCTCGATCCCCTTCAGCGCGGGGCCGACCAGTTTTTCCTTAACAGCATGGCAACTTGCGCAGTTGGCCTTGAAGAGTGCTTCACCATCCTGGGCTTGGATCGACGAGAAGGAGAGTAACGCGATCAGAAAAGTGCCGACCAGGCGGATCGTCCGGAACGAGGACCAGTGGTTCATGTTTTTTCTATTGGCGGTGCAGGAGCGACATGCTCACAACTAACCGGATCAGTAGACGATGGCAGGCAGGCCCGGCCGTCATCTGACAGTCATATTTTGAACGGGTGCAAATTTATTAGAAAGCCCTTTTTTTAAAAGGATTTGGGAAAAAAATTGTAGAAATGATTAAGGACGGTGCATTCAGGACACCAGGAAGAATGCGGTCGTGAATAGGTCTGTTTTCCTTAATCTATCATTCAGATTTTTAGGGAGTTGATGGAGGTTTTCTTGAAAAAGTACAAGCGACAAATGAAAAGCCGGTTCAATCCCGGTTATTGTTCAAACTATTGAAAGTTAAATATTTAATTAAAATTAGTTAAAATGTTGACTTAATAAAATCCATCATTTTATTTGATTAGTGAAAAAAGCAAGGGTTTTGAAGGCGCTGCGTCATTCATTATACTGGAAATCTGCAAGTTAAGCAGGTACCAGCCATCGTGAAGCTGGTCCGGAACATAGATCAACTCCGTGATCGTCGCGTCTTTCCTGGTGGCTTCCGGGTAGTGCCAGAAGGCATGATGAGCCGAGAGCTTACCACCGTCATCCTCCCGATCGACCGAAGGCAGGTCCAACAGGAGGTGTTTGATCCCACGTTCCCGGATCCAGGTCGCGGCCTCGTGTTGCAGGTAGGGCGGATTCGTTCCCGAATAATGATGCGTCTGCTTGCTCTCCGGATTCGGATAGGTGCGGATAATGAGCGCCTCGGGGTGATCCTCTCCCAACACAGCGGCAATCTGGTCGGCCTGGATGATGCGATCTTCAAACACCGATCGCGGTGTCACCGAGATCAGGCGCGCCATGAAAAAGAATTGCCGGAGGTGCTCGTGGATCGTCTCTTTCTCCTTCGATATATGTCCTACCGTTTCCGTGTGTGTACCGTTTCCGTGCGGATTGAACACCAGTGTATTCACATTGCAGGATCCCCCTTGCAACACATCCCCGACAAATCCGCCGGCACGGAAAGGCTCCGACTGTACGAACGGAATGTAAAACGCGTTCACCGCATGCGCGCCGGGAGTAACCGGTAGCGAAATGTCGTGCGGCTTCGAAAGATCAGCGCGGTAGTCGTGGTTGTGCCAGGAGAAGTGGATGAGCATGAAGGATGAGGTGCGAGGTGCGAGGTGCGAGAAGCGAGGTGCGAAGGACGAGGTGCGAAGGACGAGGAAGGAAAAAAACCGGAAACCCGAAACTGGAAACCCGGAACTTAGAAACCAGCCTGCCTGCCGAAGCTTTAGCGAAGGCAGGGAACTTACTCGACCACCAGCTTCGCGAATCTCACTTGTCCCTCAAAATCGAAGCGAAGGGTGTAAACACCGGCCGCTGTTTTAGCAGGAAGTGGAATGCGGATTGTAGCGCTGCCGATGTCGAGCCATTGCGTACCGGAAGTAAGTACACGCCCGGAAACATCCGACAATTGGATCTTCAATTCTCCAGGATGCGCGGCATACAACAGCGCGCGTGTTTCTTCTTTACATGGATTAGGAGCAAGGCCAACGAGCTCGAAGGAAGCGTCATCGTTGAACAGGACCGCGACCGGTGAACTGAAGGTCTCTGTCCCGTCATAATCGACCTGCCGCAAACGGTAGTAATTGATGCCTGTTACGGGTGCTTCATCCAGCAATTGGTAATGATTCGTTTCCGTAGTCGTACCGCGACCGGGTACAAGCCCGATCGATTTATACGCCAAACCGCTTTCATTACCGCGTGATACTTGTACGTCGAAGTAAGCATTGTTCGTCTCCGAGGCGGTCGACCATTCGCAAAGCACGGAGGCACTACCCTGCTTCCGCGCGCTGAACTCGAGCAGTTCAACTGGCAGCGGAGAAGGTCCGTTACCCGTCAGCGCGAAGCCGGAGAAGGACGTGAGTCCATCGCGACGACCGCCCTGCAGGAAGAGGTTGGTCACCGAGTACATGGACATGCCGGCATTCACACTGAGGTCCGCACCGGAATGCGTGCCCAGGGTTGTAACCCAGGCGCCCTGACCGGTGCTGTCGGGCACCGCAACACTCGGGCGCTTTACCACGCGCAGTTCGGATCCGCTGAGGCCGTCGAGCGCCATCAGGGCCACTTTATCTCCGACGAGTTGAATATCGTAGTCGACCGCGCCGAGCGCTCCCGCGCTGATGGCGGGATCACCGGAGGCATTGGGGCCGTTATTCTCCTGGAAGTCCCAGTAGTAATCGCCGATCATGTCGATCTCCTTGTTCAGGCAGGTCGAAGCGGTCGGGCCGCCCTGGTCGTCGATTTCGAACGGGTTGCCGCAGCCATGGCCGGTAGTACCGATCCAGACGCCGTCGACCATGAAATTGTTGTTGCTGTTCAGGAACGTTCCGACCACATAACGATTCGCGTTGGTCACGGTATTGAACGAGATCAGCGAAGGAGTATAGAAATAATCGCCCAATGCGCCGCTGAATGTTTTCCGGCGGAAGCCGAGTGGGAACAGGTATTCGTTCTTGGTCCCGACGTTCGTGATCTTCCGGTTCAGACGGCCTTCGAAGAAGCCGTTGCGGGTGTCTTGCGTCGGGATGGATTGCCGGGTCACGGCGTTCACGTCATCGTTCAGGATGTTGATCGTCTTGAAATTGACGCCGGTATTCTCATCCGCGTCATAAGTACCGCCGTTCTGCGACAACAGGACGCCGTTCGCAATATCAAAGTTGTAGAGGATGTTCAGGTTGCCTTTTAGGAGGGCTTCCTGAGCATTACCGGCCGCCACGGGCTGGACCTTGTTGATGCGCAACTTGCAGATGGTTCCGGGGTAGCTGTTGTTAGCGGCGCGTATGTCGACGATCTGCTGTTGCGTGGTACTGGCGATGTCGATCAGGCCCTCGGTCAACAAGCCGCCTCCACTGGCGCCGGTGCAATTGCAGGTGCCGGCGAAATTAATGTCGCCGTTCACAGTCAATGAATAAGTCGCGAGGTCGATCTGCCCGCTCTGGGAAGAAGGTGTAGTAGATTGAACCGTGAAGTTATTTACTGCGACGTTACCACAACCTACACCAGATTGCAGCAATGGATATCGCGTTAGAGAGGGGGGAATGACAACATCATCTGTGGAAGTCGGAACGATCTCACGATCCCAATTACACGGAGTACACCACTTGTTGTCGATCGTACCAACCCACGTATAGGTCGTGCCGATTGGCAATGTCGTTTCATCACAGCCGATATCAACGCACCCGCCTCGAAGTACATTATCGAAGTCGACTGTTACACCGGCAATGGCGATTCCACAATTACGCACGTTCAAGTCGGTGGTGTGCAAATCGGTTGCGGATGAAAATACAATGGACGTTAATTTAGAACTGGCCGCGGGGTCTCCTCCACCACAGATGGGAGACCATGACGCAAGTGTATTGTACAAACCAGCTCCGAACTGAGCGAAGTTCGGGCCACTGGAAAAATGGACGTTGTGGCTCCCCCGCGTCGCATCGTAAAGTGGACTGGCGTTACCGCTCATCCGAATCGACAACTTATTCCCGGTACCGCCGGTACGGTCTACCTGAAAAATATTATTACGTAGAGTAAGCGGGGAGGATGAAGTATTGTAATTGTAAGCGATACAGACCCCGCTTCCACCCGATGCGGTTCCGGTGATTCGGATTGAATTGAAATAAGCCGTTATTCCTCCTCCGGTTTGTTCAACGCCCAATATGCCGGCGTCTGTTGTCATACCTGCACCCAGGCTAATCATGTTGTTGTTCAGGAATGTAACAGTACCGAGGTTCGTACTGATTCCGGCGATGATGGAAGAGGAATTATTTGCCGATGTGGTCAAGGCGCTGATCCAATTACGCTCGAACGTGCCACCGACCGCGAGTGCGCCGACAGGTCCACTGAAGAAAATACCTGTCACCTTGGTGCCAGCTCCCGCCGCAGTATTACTGAGGTTGCGAATAATATTCGCAGAAACCAGCGATCCATTGTTTCCGGTCTGGCATCGATCTACGATTCCAATGACACTGGCATCTGTCGTACTGAAGGTGTTTGCGCCGGAATGGGTGATATTTTGAATAGTATTATTTAAAATTCGGTGTTGTACGATCCCTGACTGACACCAGATCCCCACGATGTTCCCATTCTGTCCGGTCATATTAGAGGTTATACTGTTGGCTACTGAACCTCCAACAGTATTATTATCGACCGTAGTTTGACCATTGTTATCGAAATAGATGCCGTAAAATGCAGTTCGATCCATTAAAGCTGTACCAGGCGACCCAAATATCATACTGATCCCACCTATTGAATTGCTACTGATGGAATGTGTGCTGGCGAAATTCTGTCTCATGTAAATAGCCGCGGCTGGAACTGCAGAACCAGCGATTGTTAAGGCAGTAGAGCGAATGATGATCGACCCGGCAGAGGTAGTACTACCGATGGTGTTTCCTGAAACCACCACCCGGCTCGCTGTAGTACCCGTTATGTAGATGCCAAAAAAAATGTTTTCGCCTGGGGTAGATTTCGATCTGCTGGAAGTCAGATCAAAACCAGCAATCGTGTTGTTACTGATCGTAGAGGCCGTACCGGTACTTGGATTGAATATGATCGCCTGGATCATACTTGCGTAATTGTTACCCGGGAATCCATTCGGTACAATTGTGGTGAAGCCTGTACCGGAAGCGTTAGCAAATCCCAAGACATTGTCAGAGATGATATAAGCTGACCCTGCTTCGACCTGAATACAATTGTAGATATTCTCCAAGGTCCCACTTCCACCTGTGGACCATCGACGCGTGGCAGTTTGAAAAATCCGGTTACTGGTTATCGTCCATGCAGACGAACCAGTAAATGCAAGAATTCCTTTAGCATTGGATTGACTTCCTGTCGAGAAATAATCAAATATCCGATTGTTGGTTATCGTGATATTGTCGTTAGAAATTGCCGCACTCGCAAAACTCTTGATGGGTGTGTGCGGCAAGGATGGCCCAAGCGCACCGACGACAGGCCCGATATCACAATTCTCAACTCGGTTATTATCGTTCCCCAGCGAGGACCCTGTTGCGAACCAAATGGTTGCGCCTTGTGCAATATTGTTATAGGACCCTCTCGATGCTCCGTTAATTCGCAGATTGATCAAGGTATTGAACCGAGCGTCTGCCTGAAAACGGACGGTAGCAATAGCTGCTGACGAATCCAGATTCTGAAGCGTTAAGCTGTTACCTCCGCTATTCAAGCCATCGATTGTAACATTATCTGCTCCATTGAGATCGATTAATGGCCCTGTGTTACAAGTGCCTTGAACCGTCCGTACTCCACTTGGCTGAATCCTCAAACTGGTCCACGCGCCTGCATTTTGATTGAGAATCGCTCCCGCAGCAGGCTCAGTGGTATTACCGGTTATCGTGATGACAATGTTTGTAAAGTTCTGTAATTGAGTATTAATCGCTATAAAGGCTTGGGCTAAGGTCGGATAGGTGCCATTAGGCGTCGCAGGATTTGCCCCTGCAACAGTAACATTCTGAGCATCGGCGCGCACAAAAGTCAGAAAGCAGACGAAAAAGAGCATTCGACTGCCCATTCTCCAACTACTTTTATTTGATAGAAAAGACATTCTCATGTCTCAGGATAGTCAGGGGTATATTTAGGGTAAGGTAAAGCGCAGCAAGTTAAACAGAACTTACTAAAAGATTGTGATAATATGGCAAAATGTCGGGAAATGGGGACAAATGTGGGTGGATTATCTAAAGCCGGGGGTGAATGTCGCTATCTTCGAACCTCTGATATATTTAAGATTAAAGAGCGGAAGCGTCTTGCGAATGTACGCAGGGCAATGGTCCTTACCGATCATCCGGACTCGATTCACGACCTTTGGCCGGAATTTCGCCGATGTCTGTCGCCTCGCCCGTCTACCTCGACTACAACGCCACCACACCCGTGGATGACCGGGTGCTGGTCGCAATGCTCCCCTATTTCAGCGAGAAATTCGGCAACGCCTCCAGCCGAACCCATGCCTTTGGTTGGGAAGCCGATGAAGCAGTAAAACTTGCCCGTAAGTCGGTCGCGGGCTTGCTGGGATGCGAGACCGGTGAACTGGTTTTCACCTCGGGCGCAACCGAAGCGATCAACCTCGGCATAAAAGGGGTGGCAGCGGCTTATCAATCCAAGGGTCGGCACTTCATTACTTGCGCTACGGAACATCGGGCTGTGCTGGATGTTTTCACCAGTCTTGAAAAGGACGGTGCCGAAGTCTCCCGCCTGCCGGTACAACCGGACGGTCGCCTGGACCCGGAACTTTTGCGTACAGCATTGCGAAGCGATACAGTTTTGGTCGTGATCATGCTGGCGAACAACGAGACCGGTGTCCTCCACCCCATTCGAGAACTGGCGGAACTTACACACGAACGCGGCGCGCTCTTCTTCTGCGACACTACACAGGCGATTGGCAAACTTCAGGTAGCGGTGAATGAACTCGGCATTGACCTGTGTACCGTATCGGCGCATAAATGCTATGGACCGAAAGGCGTCGGGGCGTTGTTTGTGCGAAGAAAAAATCCGCGCGTCAGCCTGGTTCCGCAACTCGACGGCGGCGGACATGAAAACGGTTTGCGCAGTGGCACCCTGAACGTACCGGGCATCGTGGGTCTGGGTGCCGCAGCCGAACTGGTCATGAGCGAACTTTGGGACGACAACCAACGGATCTCCCTCCTGCGCTCTCACCTCGAACAGGAACTCATCACCCGCTGCGGAGCAACTGTCAACGGCAATACCCGCCATCGTTTGCCCAACACGACCAACCTCTGCTTTTCCGGATTACGCGCGGCCGAACTGATCCGGGCCTGTCCGTCGCTGGCCATATCAACCGGCAGCGCCTGCTCCTCCGCCCTGCCCGAACCCTCCCACGTCCTCCGCGCGATGGGCCTGTCAGAAGCCGACGCCTACGCCTCGGTGCGTTTCTCGCTGGGCCGGATGACGACGGAAGAGGAGGTACTGCGAGCGCTGGAGATGATCGACTCTGCGTGTCAGTAGTTTCGGGTTTCCAGTTTCCAGTTTCCAGTTTCGGGTTGTTCAATTGTTTGAAGGTTTTCATTAAAAGTGTCAGGCTTTGAATGAGTCAACCTTGTAAATGTGTTGGCAATGCGACTTTCCCATATCGTTATTTGCCTGCATACGGATGGATGGTGCGACATCAAGAATTTATTCAGACATCATCTGATTTACACATTAACTTCGACCGTTCAACTCGAAACACGAAACACGAAACACGAAACACGAAACTGGAAACCCGGAACCCGAAACCAATAACCCTTGAAATACCACTCTCCTTTCAACATCGCCGTCCTCGCCGCCGGTCTGGGCTTTTTTGTAGACGCGTTCGACCTGTTCCTGTTCAACGTGTACCGCATTCCGTCGCTGAAGGAACTGGGACTCAGCGGAGATGAACTGACGCGTGCGGGGGAGAAACTGTTGTCGATCCAGATGGCGGGAATGATGCTCGGCGGCATCCTCACCGGCATGATCGCCGACCGGCGTGGGCGGGTCACGGCGCTCTTCGGATCCATCGTGTTGTACTCGCTGGCCAACATCGCCAACGCCTGGGTGCAGGATGTCGACACCTACGCGCTCGTGCGTTTTCTTGCCGGCGTCGGGCTCGCGGGAGAACTCGGCGCGGGTGTGACACTCGTTGGCGAGAGCATGAGCATTGAACGTCGCGGATACGGAACCATTCTCGTCGCCACCCTGGGCGCGTTGGGTGCTATTACAGCCGGCCTCGCCGGCGACTTCCTCCCCTGGCGACAGGCCTTCCTCGTCGCGGGCATGGCGGATTTTCTGCTGCTCTTCCTGCGCGTGAGCGCGATGGAGACACAACTGTTCCGCAGCTCGCGCGAACTCGTGCAAAAGCGCGGCTCGTTTTCGCTGTTGTTCTCCAATCGCCGGCGGACGTTGAAATACCTGGCCTGCATCCTCATGGGCGTGCCGATCTGGTACAGCGTCGGACTGTTGATCACACTCACACCCGAACTGGCGCAGGAGCACGGCATCTCCGGAATAAAACTCAGCACCTGTTTCATCCTCTTCCAGGTGGGCATCGCGGCGGGAGACCTCAGCAGCGGGATCCTGAGCCAATGGCTGCGCACGCGCAAACGGGTCCTGCTCGGCTACATGGGCTTCGGCGTACTGGCGACCGTCCTCCACTACCTGCGCATCTACCAAAGCGCCGGCATCGAAACGACCAGCTTCCTGATGGGACTGGGTTGTGGATACTTGTCGGTGTTTGTCACCAGTACCTCGGAACAATTCGGCACGAACCTCCGCGTCACCGTAACGGCCACCGTCACCAACTTCATGCGCGGAGCGGTGACCCTGTTGATCCCGCTGCACCAATCGCTCGAGCGCAGCTTCGGATTGTCACTCACCGAAGGACTCATCCTGACGGGCCTGATCGTTTGGGCGTTCGCGCTGGCGTCGGCGGTTTGGTTGCCGGAGACGTATGGGAGGTCGTTGGAGTTTGAGGAGCAGTGAATAGTGAATAGTGAATAGTGAATAGCGAATAGTGAATAGCGAATAGCGAATCCTGCCCGCCGGAGCTTTAGCGTAGGTGGGAGCGAATAGAAAAATCAACAATAAATACCCAGTACCAATTTCAACTCGAAACCCGGAACGCGGAACCCGAAACCCGAAACTTTCAACGCGCTGGCTCGTCCCTCGCCTTACCGCACCATCCTCCTGTCAAACGGAAACGCCTCTACTTTCCGGATGCGTACTTTTTTGAAATCGGGATGACGTGGATTGAGGAGATAATTGAAGTCGCCTTGTGTGATGGCCGATGGAACGATCAGGATGCAGTGCTTGCCTTCGGCAATGAATCGATCTCCGATCGCGCGCGTCGCGGCCGGATGCGGAAAAGCTTTCCAGCCGGCCGGGAGTCTTTTCGGAGAGAGTGTGGAACGGGATATACTGTCAGGGACATCGATGGTGATCATCCGGTAATCCTCGGGCAGCATGGCCAGACTGAGGTGCACGGCGACCTCGGCCATGGCAAGTGACCGGTTCACTGCCGTATAGACCATTTCGACACCCGGCGAGTTCCACCGGCCGCCGGTCCGGGCAGCGCCTTCCCCCGACAAGGTGCGCGCGTAACGGTCGCGGCTGAGGCGAAAGACTTCCACCGCTCAGGAAAGAATACCGTAATTGATGCGGTTCAACTCCGACACGACCATCTCCTTGCCATAGGAATCGCGGAGCAACTCGACCGGTTTCATGTTGCCCAAGGCGTAGTTGGGAGCATCCAGCCACAGCCGGAACTTTTCCATGTTCCCGAACACGTCCAAGCCCAGCCGGGTGACCTCCGCGAGTTCGATGATCTTTTCCGATTGCAGGGGCTTGAAATGATACCGCCGATTCTGCTCGTATCGCTGCAAGGACTTGGTGGAAATATTAAGAAACGACGCCCAATCGGCTTCGGAAAAGGGCGTGTATTTCAGGATCAACTCGAAGAGCGAATATGGAATGCCGATCCGGATGGCGGCAATGATGAGCATCTTGTCGGACAGCAACTCGGCATAGGAAACCTTACGACCTGAAGCGCCATCACGAAAAAGCGAGGCGACGGCTTTGTTCAATTGGAACTCGAGGGAAGAGCTTGTTCGGGCGACCGTGGACATTTGTCCGTAAATTTAAGACAATTTTCTGGGTTTGTCAAGTCGGTGACTGGAGGGTGAACAGTAAACAGTAAACAGTGAATAGTGAATAGCGAATAGCGAATAGCGAATAGCGAATAGCGAATAGCGAATAGTAATTTGTAGATAGTCAATCCAACAAATGACCCGGCATCAATTTCAACTCGAAACTCGGAACTCTCGCGGTCAATCTTCAGCTTTCGCCGAGCACGATTCCGACATTATCGATCAACCGGACATCGCCGAGCCATGCGGCTACGCAGCAGCGCATGTGTTCGGGGAGGTGTGCCGGGTGTACCGGCTCGAGCGTTTCCTCATCGGCAAGACAGAGGTATTCCAACCTGAGCTGACCCGAGGCTTCGATCTTCTCTTTGGCCCGGAACAACAGCTCATCGACCGGTACGTGGGCGATGTTGTCGCGCACATAAAAAAGTGCCCGGGAGATCGCCACCGCTTCCTGCCGTTGAGCCGTGGTGAGGCGCAGGTTGCGGGAACTCATCGCCAGCCCGTCCGGTTCGCGCAGGGTGGGACAGCCGACGATCGTAACCGGCAGCCGGAGCTGTCGGGTCATTTCACGGATGACCGCCAGTTGCTGGAAATCCTTCTCGCCGAAAAAGGCTACATCGGGCTTAACGATATCGAAGAGCCGGGATACGACTTGTACGACCCCTCGAAAATGGCCGGGGCGATGGCTGCCCTCCATGACCTGCTCCAGCCTGCCCAGATCGATCGTGGGGGCATTGTCTTTTTCCAATTCGCCGGGGTAAATCTCCTGTTCGTCCGGTGTGAACAGCAGGTGAACACCAGCTTGCTCCAGCATGGCACGGTCGGCTTCCGGCATGCGGGGATAGCGCTTGAGATCGTCGGGGTTGTTGAACTGGGTCGGGTTGACGAAGATGCTGCACACCACCCGGTCAGCCTGTCGAAATGCTTCCGCCACCAGGGAAATATGGCCGGGGTGCAAAGCCCCCATGGTGGGCACGAAACCGATCTGCAGGCCAGCCGACTTCCACTCCCGAATGACTGTCTGAAGTGGTTTTATCTTATCAAATACCAACATTTGATCGTAATCAGGCGCTTGGGTCGATCATCTTTTGGCTTGGACTTACCCACCTGATGATCAATCTATTAAACTTATATTAGTCTCTTTTTTATCTAAAATCGATTGTTTTTCGGTCCAGGGGCTTGCGCATATTGAAGCGTACCCTTATAATGTGTATCTTTGCAACTGTTTAACCACTTATTTCCTATAATGAAGAAGGCGAAAGTACTATTCGTTTCCCAGGAAATTACCCCTTTCCTGGAAGTCACAGAAGTATCCAACATCGCCCGCCGGCTGCCGCAAGGAGTCCAGGAGCGCGGAAAAGAGATCCGGACATTTATGCCCCGTTTTGGGGTGATCAACGAGCGCCGGAATCAGCTCCACGAAGTCATCCGCCTCTCCGGCATGAACCTGATCATCGACGAATCGGATCATCCGCTGATCATCAAGGTCGCCTCCATCCAGAGCGCCCGGATGCAGGTTTATTTCATCGACAACGAAGAATATTTCCAGCGGAAGAACGTTTTCCGTGACGCGAAGAAGAAGTTCCATAAGGATAACGAAGACCGGATGGTCTTTTTCTGCCGTGGCGTACTGGAAACCGTGAAGAAACTTGGCTGGGCACCGGATGTGATCCATTGTCACGGCTGGATGACCAGCCTGATCCCGTTCTTTGTGAAGACCGGCTATAAGGATGACCCGATGTTCCGCAATTCACGCATCGTGTATTCTTCCTACCTCCAGGACATGGAGGAGAATTTCACGCCGAACCTGGTGAAGAAACTCAAAATGGACGGTGTCACCCCGGACGACCTGAAACTGTATAAGGAGCCCTCCATGGCCAATGTGCACCTGGCCGCGATGAAGCTCAGCGACGGGATCGTACGCGGTTGCGACACCAAACATTCCGCACTCGATACTTACCTCAAGAAAACCAACAAGCCCGTTCTCCAGTACTCACCATTCGACGACGACGGTAACTTCGTCGGCGCCTGTTCGGACTTTTATGACGAACTGCTGGAAAACGAGCCGGCTCTCGTAGACTGATATGCTCGCTAACTCCGCCGGCCGTTTCCTGGCCGGTCTTTTCGGCCTCAGGGCCAACCCAACTACCGATCAACCTCAAAAGAACATTTCCTCCGCATCCGTGTGGAGGAAATGTTTTTTTCCGGCCCTGCTGGCATTCGCGTTGCTGAGCGGATGCAAAGACTCCGATGAACTCGGATTGACCGTGTTGCCCGAAAGCGACCCGCTTTCGACGGCATTTTCCGATACCGCTACGATCGATTGCCGGGTCCTGACGGAAGATTCTGTCCGCGGTGACGAACTTTCGTCTTCCCTCCTGGGTGCTTATGGCGATCCGACGTTCGGCAAGACGAAAGCGTCCATCTACGCAGAGGTCTTGCTGCAGGGTAGTCCGACGTTTGCCAACCTGAGCACTGTCGACTCACTGGTGCTGCAACTCTTCTATACGGGCTATTATGCTGATACGACCACGGCACAAACCGTAACGGTCTACCGCCTTAAGGAGAATATCAATCCCAGTGCGACTTATTACAGTTTCAAGGATTTCGCCCGCGAAGACCAGCCGATCGGATCCCGGACTTATGTTCCTCAGCCGTATACCCGGGTGGTCATCGACAGTGATACCGTCGCCCCGCAACTGCGCATTCCATTCGACCTGGCACTGGCCCAGGAGATCGTAGCGTTGAGCGGTCAGGCGCCTCTTTCCGGGAATTCGAGCTGGCGGAACTATTTTAAAGGTATATACGTTGAGTCCGAGGGCAATACCGCGTCCGGCAAGGGCTGTATCTCGACCATTGACGTCTTCAACAGCCGGTTGAACCTATACTACCACGATACCACCAACACCGCCCGGGTGTACCAGTTCACCCTTACCGGAGGTCGTGTGAACCGTTTCGAGCACGAATTCGGCGAATTAGCGGTCGGACGACAGCTACGCGACTCTACGGACGGAGATAGCCTGACCTATTTGCAATCCATGTCCGGCACCAAGGTCAAAATTTCAATGCCCTTTTTGAAACATTTTAAGGATTCGGGTAGTATCGTGGTGAACAAAGCGGAGTTGAACATTACGCTCACCGATGGTTCCACCAACGGATATCCGGCACCGGCCAACCTGCTCGTGCTGGCCCTTGATGAGAACGGCAACGTAGGATTCCCGCTCGATTACTTCGAGACCACCGGATACTACGGCGGAGGGTTGGATGCTTCTACCCGCACCTACCGTTTCAACCTTGCACGGCAGGTCCAGGCGATCCTGGACGACCGTATCGGGAACAACGGCTTCTACCTGGTCATCTCCGGTTCGGGTGTCCAGGCCGCACGGGCGATCCTCGGGAGCGGCAATAACGTATCGGACCGCATGAAACTCAAGCTTTATTACACCAAGTTACCTTAACCCTGATAACACATGTGTGGCATCGTAGCGTACATCGGCAAGCGTGATGTTTACCCGATCCTGATCAAAGGACTGCAGCGACTGGAATACCGCGGGTACGACAGCGCCGGCATCGCCATTCTGAATGGCGACCTGAAGGTTTTCAAGAAAGCCGGCAAGGTGAGTGACCTGCACGACTTCGCGAAAGACAAGGACACGAAGGGCAATATCGGGATGGGGCACACCCGCTGGGCTACGCACGGTGAGCCGAACGACCGGAACGCGCATCCGCACTATTCGCAAAAAGGACGGTTCGCCATCATCCACAACGGTATCATCGAGAACTACGCTTCGATCAAGGCTGAGCTGAGCAAGCGCGGCCACGAATTCCGCAGTGACACCGATACCGAAGTGTTGGTGCACCTGATCGAGGACATTTTTGAAAACGCCCAGGTATCCCTGGACGAAGCCGTACGCATGGCGTTGGGCGAGGTGATCGGCGCTTACGCGATCGTGGTCCTTTCCAAAGACCATCCGGACCAGCTCATCTGCGCCCGCAAAGGCAGTCCGATCGTCATCGGTGTCGGCAAAGAGAAAGGCGAATTCTTCGTCGCTTCCGACGCTACGCCGATCATCGAATACACCAACAACGTCATTTACCTGAACGATGGCGAACTCGGCTTTGTCAACAAAGGACAACTGACCGTTAAGAC
>WBZP01000233.1_pt1 | contig 77438 bp, 71 predicted proteins | sample 5204301 | NCBI WGS metagenome assembly WBZP01 (sample SAMN12412401, study PRJNA552823) | activated sludge metagenome | isolation source: activated sludge from nitrification reactor of wastewater treatment plant... | place: USA: Pennsylvania | collected 2017 | reverse complement strand
GTGAAGCGATGTCGCCTCCTCATCACCAATGATACAGGGCCGATGCATGTGGCGGCTGCGTGCGGAGTGCCGGTGGTTGCGGTGTTTGGTCCGACAGATTCGCGCACGACTTCTCCCTATGGACAGAGTCAGTCGGTGGTTCGAGAGGCGGTTGATTGTGCGCCCTGTCTGCTTCGGGAATGCCCAATTGATCACCGATGCATGACCCGTATCTCCGTTGACCGGGTATACGAAGCGGCACTGCGACAAGTGACTGGGGTAGGGGTAACGGGTGAAGGGCAAGCCAAGAACAACTCATCTGCGCCTCACGCTTCGCACCTGACGCCTAATCGGCTCCTGGAAGGCTACACCATCTTTCTCGACCGAGATGGCACGCTCAATCCTGATCCTGGATATATCAACTCCCCGGACCAGTTTGAATTATTCCCTGGCGTGGCGGAGGCGCTCGGACGGTTGAAACTGGCGGGTGTCCGATTGATCCTTGTGACGAACCAATCGGGTATCGCACGAGGACTCCTCTCTCGCCACAATCTTGATGCTATCCATAGGAAGCTCGCGTATCTGCTTGGTCAGGCAGGTACGACGCTGGACGGTATCTACTTTTGTCCCCATCATCCGGATGACGGGTGTGGGTGTCGAAAGCCCAACCGTGGGATGATTGACCAGGCAGTTCAAGAACTAGAGGTGGATCTGAAGCGGTCGTATGTGATCGGTGATCACCTCCGTGATGTCGAATTAGCCAAACGGGTGGGAGCACGAAGTGTCCTCGTGACCACCGGGGCGACTCGTCTGCAAGACGTGGAAGGTTTGACGGACACTCAGCTGATTCCGGACAGAGTTGAAGCCTCCCTGGCCGAGGCTGTGGACTGGTTGTTGTCTGATGTGAAGCGTGGAGCTCTATCACAGCATGAATAGTACGGGTTGGGTCGAGCATATGGTTTGAGAAATGTGCGGCATGCCGGACAAGGCCGGACTTGTGTTGGCTACGCAGCGAGAGTAAGTTGTCTCGGGATACGATATCCAGTGCGTTGTGCGACTCGAGGAGAAATGGTGATGGCCGTTGACCAGGGTACGAAGGATTGTTCCATCCCCTGTAATCTCTGTGACGGGACCGAGGTTTCGATTCTTTCAACCAGAAGTCGAAGCGGAAACCCATTAAGGACCGTCATCTGCCGAGCCTGTGGGCTCGTATGGTCGGATCCGCGTCCGCATGATGCCAGGCAGTTTTATGAGGAACAGTATCGTCTCGCGTATAAGAATACCTACAGCCCGAAACCCAAGCATGTTGTGCGTGCGGGCAAGGTCGCTCTGTCTCGGTTTGGGAAGATTGCGCAGTTGTTGTCGAGTCAGAAGACGGTACTCGACGTCGGCACTGGAGGCGGAGAGTTCGCCTATTTACTCCAATCGCTGGGTCATGTTGTGAACGGGATCGAGCCGAATCGAGGGTATGCTGATCATTCGATCCAACAATATGGGGTGACGGTTCAAGTTGGATTCGTACAAGACGCGACGTTTGCTCCAGCCTCGTTCGATATCGTGACGATTTGGCATGTCCTTGAACATACGGAAGACCCAGGCTTCATTCTGGCACGCCTCCGCTCTTGGTTAAAACCTGACGGGGTACTCGTTGTAGAGGTTCCGAATGTGGAGGCCACCTGTCAGGCACCTCGCAATACATTCCACGAAGCCCACCTCTACAATTTCAATGTTGTGTCATTGCGCCGGTTAGCCAAAAAACAGGGATTGTATGAAACCTCTCATCTCATCTCCCAGGATGGTGGGAATATCACGATGTTTTTTACTCGAGCAGAGCCCCTGATCACCGACCAATTCTGCGCCGTGATCCCTGGGAATTGCGAGTGGATTTCGAGAATCGTGCGCCAACACACGTTTTTGCGGCATCACCTCAGTCCCTCCCCATATGTGCGAGTGTGGCAACGTCTCTGTCGGTCGCTCGAAGAGCGACGCGAAACGGCAGCTCCGAGCAGCGGTAAGGCGATACTTGATGTCCTCTATGCTCCTCATGTGCAGGCTCATTCCCCCACATGTGTATGAAGAGAGATGGTCTTGATACGGATGAGGGACCTGCACGTTGACCCGGTATTCCGATGTTGTCCCCGCTGCATAGGCAGGAAGGTTGTCCGGTGTCACCTGTCACATCTTTCGATGCCGCTTCTTTTGCCCTATGGGATACCGCTCGTATTCTTCTGATCAAGCCGAGTTCACTCGGAGATATCGTCCATACGTTTCCAGTGGTGGCGGCGATCAAGGCGCAGTGGCCCGGGGTGCACCTGACATGGGTGGTGAAGCGCCAATGGGTTGAGCTCGTTGAGCGAGGGGAGGGGATCGATCGTATCTGGCCGATCGACATGACGGTGAGCAGTTGGGTGCGGGAAGGGTTGGCGCTCAGGGCTGAACGGTTTGATCTCGCGCTTGATTTGCAAGGGTTATTTCGAAGCGGTATCTTGGCTTGGTTGAGCGGTGCACCGACACGACTTGGTTTTGCGAACGGACGGGAGGGTAGTCCTTGGTTCTATACCAACCGTGTTCCGGTCACACACCTGAATGTTCACGCAGTCGATCGATACCTTTCCCTATTGAGTGCCTTGGGGGTGAGACTCCCTGAGAAACCACAGTTTCGGTTCAAGATCCTGGAAGAGGATATCGCCACTGTTCGAACGATCTGCCACCGTCAAGGTTTTGCCGTCGATCGGCCATGGATTGCGATGAATATTGGGGCGCGGTGGCCGACAAAACGATGGCCGCTGGCGGCGTTCGCTGCAGTCCTGGATCAACTGCATACTTCGCAGCTTGGGCCGGTTACGGTCATAGGAAGTTCGGACGAGCGTCGTTCCACGAATCAGCTCAGGACTCTGACCTCAAGTCCGTTTATCGATTTGTGTGGGGAAATTCCGCTGAAATGTCTCCCGGCACTCCTTTCATCCGCATCCGCCATGGTGACAAACGACTCCGGCCCAATGCATATCGCGTCGGCACTGGGGGTTCCTGTCGTTGCATTGTTTGGACCGACCAGTGCGATTCGGACCGGACCGTATGGGGACGGACATGACGTATTGACCGGTCAGGTCCCATGCAGCCCCTGTTTCAGTCGTGTCTGTCGACATGTTCCTGAATTGGAATGTCTTCACCTCATTACGCCGACCCAGGTAGTTGATGCCATTCGTCCGAGGTTGACGGTTCACGTGCCATGTCAATGAACGTCTTGATCGTTAGACCTGACGGTATCGGCGATGTGCTCCTCTCGCTTCCGGTGGCAGCGCAACTACGGGAGCTCGTGCCGGGCGTCAGAGTCGAGTTTTTAACCAGTCCTACCGTGGCCCCGATGCTTGAACACCATCCTGATGTGGATGCTGTCCACACCATTCGTCTGACAGATCCGTTGGCAGAATTGCGTCGTGCCTTTTTACACGGAGTTGAGGTGGCGGTGTTTCTCAAGCCGTTTCGCCGGTTGATGTGGGCGGCCTGGCTGGCGCGGGTACCGATACGAATTGCGACGGGCTATCGTTGGTATAGCCTCTTGTCGAATAGACGGATCTATGAACATCGCAGTGAATTCTCGAAACATGAATCAGCATACAACGTTGAGATGTTGAGAGGCTTGGGGGTGACCCCCCGAGAGGTTCAACCTCCAAGGTTGTTCGTGACGGAGCAGGAGCGAAACATTGGGGTATCCTATTGGGCGGATCTCCCGAGCCCGCGAGTCATCATTCATCCTGGAGGTTTTTCTGCACGCCGATGGCGACCGGAGTATTACCGGGATCTGGCTGCTGAGTTGGCGCAAGCCGGTTATGGTGTGATCTTGACTGGTAGCGAGTCAGAAAAAAAACAGTTTGAATCCAATGCCCTGTCTACTTCGCAAATCCCAACCCAGATCAAGAATTGCATGGGGCAACTGTCGCTCCGCCAGCTCATGGCAGTGATTGTTCATACCCATGTGGTCGTTTCGGGAGCCACGGGACCAGCTCATATGGCGGCAGCGCTGGGAATCCCCACAGTCAGCCTGTTTGATCCTCGCCGAAACAATTTGCCCGTGAGATGGAAGCCTCTTGGAAGGGGAGTCGTCCTACGCCCGGATGTTCCAACCTGCGACAAATGTATCGGTGAAGCCTGCTCATACTGGGATTGTCTTGATCATTTCACGGTCGACAAGGTGGCGACTGCCATCAGGCTGGTGATTGATGCTCCTTCGGCTCTCGTCATACACCACGTCTGAGGTCGACTATCGGCTGGACGCATGGTTTCTCGGTATTGGTCTTGACTCCACTTCACGTATATGTTCATATCCTGAACGCATCTACTGAGATACTCATAACTCTATGAATCTGCAAGGCCAACGAGATCTGCTCTTGCTGACCGAAGTGGAGCGAGATGGCGGGGTGACACAGCGTTCCCTTGCGGCAAAGCTTGGGGTCGCCCTGGGGCTTGCAAATCTGTACCTGAAGCGATTGGTGCGAAACGGGTATATCAGCATTGCCTCGATCCCTTCCCACCGTGTTCGTTACGTGTTGACGCCAGAAGGGTCTGCGGAGAAGTCGAGGTTGACTTCCCTTCATATAGAGTATGTCCTGTCGCATTATCGTGATATGCGCGCGCGCTTTCGAGAAGCCCTGTCTCATATGGCTCAAAATGGAATGAAACGGGTCGTGATTTATGGAACCAGTGAACTTGCGGAAATGGCCTATTTGTCGCTCCGTGAGATGCAGATGACGTTGGTGGGATTTGTGGATGATGGACGGCAGGAATCGTTTCTCTCGTACCCGGTCTGGTCGTCGGATGTCTTGCAGGAATGGGAGTTTGATGCGGTGCTGCTGGCAAACTTCGATCAGACGGCTGGGCACAGAACCAAACTGGAACATCATCAGGTTCCAGTCAGCAAGATTATCGTGCTGACGTCGGTGTAAGCGCGCAAGACCACCGTTTTTTCACTGTAAGTGAGAGGGCGGAGCTGTACCTAAATGGTCTTTATGGTAGAAGCTGACTATCGAGTCTTTCTCGCGAGGATGAGCCAAGTACACCAGATAGATCAGGTGCCTAGACAGGCGAGATAAACCAGATGGATCAGGCAGGCAATCTTCACTGGTATGCCCTGAGAACGAAGTCTCGCCATGAGAAGCTGGTACGGGATCAGTTGGATAAACAAGGAATCGAGCCGTTGCTTCCGACGGTCAAACGATTGAGCCAGTGGAAGGATAGAAAAAAGGAAATAGAGGTCCCGCTGTTTGCTGGGTATTGTTTTGTACGGTTTTCCCAGCAGGAAAAAGCACCCGTACAAAAGACCATCGGCGTGGTTGAAATCGTCGGCAATGGGAGTCGACCTGAGCCGATTCCAGAGCTGGAGATTGACGCACTACGGCGTTTGATGACAAGTGTCCTTCCGTATGATCCTCATCCCTATCTGCACGAAGGGATGAAGGTTGAGGTTATTCGTGGTCCCTTGCAGGGCATTTACGGAATTCTGCTACGGAAAGAGAAACGACATCGATTGGTGATCGGAGTGCATCTCATTCAACAAGCGGCAGCGGTGGAGATCGATGTGAATGATGTGGTGGGAGTATAAGTAACCTAGGATTTGACATGGCCCACACTCCCTTCCATTACACATTGTCAGTACCAACGGTTGTTCAAAGTTGCTTACGATTTCGACCCTATTGCTCTGGCTCGTGGAGTTAGAGGGGATGCCATGAATGGATTTGAGATTTCTTCCATGTATGGAAGTGCCGTCGTGGAAGGGATGAGAGTGCGCGCGGGAGTTGGTGTCGTCATTCGCGGACAAGGGGACACGATACTCCTGGAAAAGCGTCGTGACTGTGGTTGGTGGGGATTGCCCGGAGGAAGGGTGGAGCCAGGAGAGTCACTCGTCGAGGCGGCTGTACGCGAAGTGCGTGAGGAGACGGGGCTCACCGTGGAAGTGACGCACCTGATCGGCGTGTATTCAAACCCTGATGGCCGTATCGTCACGTATCCGGATAACGGCGATGTTGTTCAACTCATCGATGTAGTCGTTGGCGCACGAGTGCTCTCTGGTCACGTTATCTGCAGCGAGGAGAGTGAGGAGGTTTGTTTCTTTGCTCCATCTCAATTGCCGGAACAGATTGTGCCTCCGGCGCGGCAACCACTTGCGGATGCATTGGAAGGCCAATGTGGACTATTGAGATAGGATCGATACATCAATGACAGCATTTCGCGTTCTCCTCATGCTGGGTCTTGGAAGAGGATTCCAAGTGCTTGCGGGGCTCATTACGATCAAGATCGCCACGACGATGCTGTCGCCCGGTGAGCTGGGAAGCATGAACCAGGTGATGAGTCTGGCTATTCTCGGGACCTCCACCGTATTGATTCCTCTGGGTGCCTACATTGTTCGTGGTTGTTTGGATTGGATAGACGCAGGTGTCTTAAGCCAACGGCTTGGTTCTTATCTGCGCATTGTCTTAGCCGTTGCGGTAGGGCTTGGAACGGTAGCCTGGGTCATGCAGAGTCATTTCTCAGTGGTCTTGGGGATTGCCCCAGTGTGGGTTGCGAGTTTGGTCGCACTCTATACACTGGGATTTGCACTTCAGACAATGGGGACTTCAGGGCTCAACCTGATAGGGCATCGCTTTTTGTATGTGCTGTTCGGGAATATTGCCGCATGGGGAGGTCTCTTATTCGCGATATGGTGGTCAAGCTATCAGTCGGGCCCGGAGGTGTGGCTACTCGGAATATTTTGCGGGTTTCTTTTGGCGTCTCTTTCCTACGTGCTTTTTGATCGATTTGCAAGAATGTCTGTTCCTGCGCATTCCGTTCCTCTGCACAAGGTGCTTCCGTTTGATTGGTGGACCTTGTTTATGTTTGTGGGGCCGCAAGCTGTGGCATTTGTCTTTTGGTGGATTCAATCTCAGAGTTATCGGTTTATTCTCAGTTGGGTGGCCGACATTACGACAGTTGGTCTATTTGCAGCAGGGTATATGATCTGCTCGATGCCGATGCAGATATTCGAAAATCTCTTCAATGATTTTTACAGCCCGACATTATTCCGAGCGCTGAGGGGACAGAATACTGAGGGCATTGCACGGGCTTGGAGCGCCTATGCGGCAGCCTATATTCCAGCCGTCATTCTGTTCGGAGCATTTTTGGTCGGAAATGCAACCTTCATGGTGAAACTCCTCTTAGGGGAACAATTTCAATCAATCGCGTCGATTCTGATCTGGCCTGCGTTGACGGAGACGTTTCGGGCCATGTCATCGACGTTACATCAGCTGGGTTTGGCGAAGGTCGATATGACGGTCAATATCTATCCCCTTATGATGGGGGCGTTGCTGGCGCCGATCCTCGTGTATGCGCTGGCTTCCTACGAGCCACTTCTAGGGACGGCGCTGGCGCTTCTGATGGCAGGGGTAGTCGTATTTGTGATGGCCATCCCGATTAGTTGCCGAGCACTACCGATTGCCTGGCCGGTTCGACGGATTCTCTACGCTGGGGCTCTCGGGCTTCCGTTATGTTTCCTGGGTTGGATCATGGCTGCACGGTTTGGGGACCTGTCCGTGGGCAAGGCTGCCGTTGCCCTCTTGATTTCCGGATTGACGATGGCGATGTTTCAGTATCTGATGGCAAAGGAATGGCTTCATCAGATCGAATGGAAACACGCATGAAGACGCCGGGGCTTGTGACGATTATGGTGCCGGTTCTCAACGGCGAACTGTTTCTCCCGTTGGCGCTAGAGTCTCTGCTGGCGCAGGACTACTCACAGTTTGAGGTCGTGATTCTTGATAATCAGTCGACGGATCGAACGGCCGAGATTTGTCGCGAGTATGCACACCGTGATATGCGGGTGAAGTATGTATTGGATACCGTCAATCGCATTTCGCACGACGCGGCAAACCACTTGGCCACTTTCATTACCGGTGAGTTCTGCATGATCGCCTGCGATGACGACCTCTGGGAACCGAATTTCCTGGGGGCAATGGTCCGGTATCTTCAATGTCACCCCGATGTTGGGTTGGTATTTTCTAACGCCTGCTATGTGGATGTTCAGGGTAATCGGGGCACCCAACGCTTGTTGGCTGGCCGCCACCTCTATAGGAAGGAGGATTCCGCCTTTAGAAATGTGTGGCGGTATCTCGGGCAACGTCGGGTGGTCCCGACCATTTTTGGTGTCTATCGGAGTGAGGCCTACTTGGCTGCCCTGCCCTTCGATACGTTCGATGAAACAATCGCGGATGTGGATAATCTTTTTCTCATCAAACTCTTCACGCTGACGGCGGTGCAAGGAATTGATGAGGTCCTTTTTTATTATCGGAATAAATTCCGTGGGTTCGACCCGTCCAATGGGAAACGGTGGTCTTCTTCTTGGTCGTTACACGCCAGACACCAATGGAAGTTTCTCCGGAAAATCCTCAACGTGGTGGACCATTCACAACTTTCCGGTTTTGAACGGTTCTTACTTCGCATTCGTTCGTGCTATACATTCGTAGCCGCCGTTTCATTGTTGCGGGTCAGGTCTAATCTGGGAAAGATTTTGGTTCGTCTGAATATTCGAGAAGGACCTTCGACCATGAAAGATGTTCACACGGAAATTCGGTCATCAGCCTTGCAAGCTGCTCACGGTGATGCTAAAGGAGTCGGCAACGTCGGCACCGGCCTGAAGCGTTCCAACTAGTACGTCAAGCTTGTGCACGATACCCTCGTCGTAGGATGAGGATGCGGTCGGTTATTTTCAGAGACGACAAGGTCACAGACAAATGCCTATAGCAACTCGCCAGCTTGATGTGCTTTTCGTCAATGCCGATTCGTCCTTGCAGGCCTATCAAGGGTTAGCAAAGACGTATTCGGCGATTGAACCCCCTACATGGGCGTTGCTCTTGGCGCAGTCGTGTCGAGCTAAGAATTTTGGTGTGGCAATTTTAGATTGTGATGCAGAGAAGTTGTCACTGCCTGACGCTGTGAATCGGGTTCAAGATGCGAATCCTCGCTTGGTGGTATTTGTGGTCTACGGGCAAAATCCCAATTCCGGGACGACCGGAATGATCGGTGCCAGCGCGCTTGCAAAGGAGATCAAGCAGCAGTATCCACATTTCCCGATCTGTTTTGTGGGATCTCACACCAGCGCGTTGCCCATGGAAGTCCTGCAACTTCCGTTTGTCGATATCGTGCTCCTGAATGAGGGAGTGTATGCGTTGCATAATCTTCTGCAGACAGATCTCCATTCCGGCCTGCAGGCTGTGAAGGGTATCGGATATAAAGTCGTTGATTCCAATGGGAACCACCACCCAATCTTGAATGAGCCGCAATCGGTGGTTCCGCAAGATCGGATGGATGTCGACATGCCAGGCTACGCATGGGATCTTTTGCCGTATCGATCACAACCGCTCGATATGTATCGGGCGCACTTCTGGCATGCCGAGTTCGACCATGAGAAACGCACGCCATTTGCGGCGATCTATACATCGCTCGGATGCACATTTGCATGCGATTTCTGCATGATCAACATTGTGAACCGAGTGGACAACGGGAACGGGGTTGACGCATCCCATTCGCGTGGGATGCGGTTTTGGAGCGCAAAGTTAATTACGGCTGAACTGGAGAAACTCGCGAAGTTGGGGGTGCAGACCATCCGGATCAGCGACGAAATGTTCTTCTTGAACCGCAAATATTACGAGCCTCTCCTGCAGGGCATCGTCGAACGAGATCTACGGTTGCGTATGTGGGCCTACGCCAGGGTTGATACGGTACGTCATGAATATGTCGACTTATTTAGGCGAGCCGGCATCAATTGGCTGGCGCTCGGAATAGAAGCAGGCAACCAAACCGTCAGGCAGGAGGTTTCGAAAGGCTCTTTCCAGGAGGTCAATATCCGAGCCGTCTGCGATAAGGTGCGGGCTGAAGGCATGAATATCATCAGTAACTATATTTTTGGGTTTCCTGACGATACGTTGGAGACGATGAGGGAGACCTTGAATTTGGCGCTTGAGCTGAATACCGAGATGGCGAATATGTATCCTTGTCAGGCCTTACCGGGAAGTCCGATGTATCATCTGGCCAAACAGCAAGGCTGGGAATTGCCGGAGAGCTACAGCGGGTATGCGTTTCTGTCTTATGACAGCCAGCCTCTTCCCACCAAGCACGTCACGGCCGCGGAAGTGTTGAGGTTCCGTGACGAAGCCTGGCAACAATACTTTTCGAATGCCGCGTATTTAAAACTCGTAGAGTCGAAGTTCGGTGAAAAGGAGCGGGCAAACGTTGAAGCCATGGCCAAGGTGCCGTTGCGTCGGAAACTGCTCGGTGAGTGACGCGGCCGCGGGTCTTATGGCGGAACGCATGAGGCACGAGGGATGATCATTACGCGAACTCCGTTCCGCATTTCATTTTTTGGCGGCGGGACCGACTATCCGGCTTGGTATCAGGATCACGGCGGAGTGGTATTGGCGACTTCAATTGATAAATATTGCCATATCAGCTGCCGGTATCTCCCGCCTTTTTTTGAGCACAAGCACCGCATTGTCTATTCGATCATCGAGAATGTGCGTCGTGTTGAGGAAATCAAGCATCCGGCCGTCCGTGCCATTCTTGCATGGGCGGAGTGCGATGAGCAGGGGCTAGAGATTCATCACGACGGAGATCTGCCGGCACGATCGGGGCTCGGTTCTAGTTCGTCGTTTACCGTTGGCCTGATTCACGCGTTAGCAGCTTTGCGGGGCAGATACATTCCAAAAGACGAGCTGGCTGCCCAAGCGATCAATATGGAGCAGCACATCATTAAGGAGAATGTCGGGTCCCAGGATCAGATCTCCGCTGCATTCGGAGGATTCAACCGAATCGACTTCAAGCGTAACGATACCTTTCAGGTCTCGCCGATTATCCTGGCAAAGGACCGATTGCATGAGTTTCAATCGCATCTGATGCTGTGTTTTACGGGATTCTCACGAATCGCCTCTGAGGTCGCCAAATCAAAGATCGAGAACTTCAAGAGTCGGGAGGCGGAGCTCCATCGCATGAAGGAGATGGTCGATGAAGCGATCATGATTCTTCAGAACCCGAGGACCGCGATCGACGAAGTCGGCCGGTTGCTTCACGAGAGCTGGCTCTGTAAACGCAGCCTTTCCGACAGGGTCTCGACGCCGGAAATTGATCATCTGTATGAAGAAGCGGTAAGGGTAGGTGCGCTGGGTGGGAAGATCCTCGGAGCCGGCGGCGGGGGCTTTCTCTTATTATTTGTGAAGCCGGAGTTGCAAACAAAAGTTCAGGAGCGACTGAAGCATTTGGTGCACGTGCCGTTCCGGTTTGAGAATTCAGGAAGTCGCGTGGTCTTGTACCAACCGAATGGGCTTTATTGAAATGGCGATGAAACGAGATGCCGTCATCTATGTCGCGGGACATGCTGGTCTGATCGGCTCGGCGCTTGTTCGTCGCTTGGAGCAGGATGGGTTTCGATCTCCCATCACGAGACGGCGGAGTGAATTAGACCTACAAGATGCCATGGCGGTCAATGAATTTTTCGAGGAGGTTCGTCCGGAATACGTGATACTTGCCGCAGGCCGAGTCGGCGGAATTATGGAAAATCAGTCATTTCCCGCTGACTTCATGGACGAGAATGTCGCTATTCAATTGAATGTGCTGAAGGCGGCGCGTAAAACGGGGGTGCGGAGGCTCATTCTATTCGGCTCCTCCTGTATGTATCCCAGGGAATGTTCTCAACCGATGGCCGAAACTGCGCTCTTATCCGGCAATCCCGAGCCGACCAGTTTGCCCTATGCTGTTTCTAAGCTCCTCGGTACGTACATGTGCCTCGCGTATAACAAACAAGACCATGATACTCGATTTATTCCGGTCATTCCGAACAGCGCCTATGGGCCCTGTGACAATTTTGATCCGAAGTCAGCCCATGTTTTGTCAGCGCTTCTGGCGCGCCTTCATGCGGCAAAATTGACCGGCGCTGAATCGGTTGGCTTGTGGGGCAGTGGCTCGCCCCGACGGGAGTTCGTGCACGCCGATGATATTGCAGATGCCTGTGTCCATCTCCTAGCGGAGGAAGATCTTACGATCGAGTTCCCAATCAATATTGGGATTGGGCAAGATGTCTCGATCAAAGAGTTGGCAGAGCTGATAGCCAGTGTTGTGGGCTATCGAGGGGAACTGAATTGGGATTCGACCAAACCCGATGGTGCTCCTCGGAAACTCCTAGATAGTGCTCGGATCAGGTCCTTAGGGTGGAAGCCCTCCATCGGGCTTCGCGAGGGACTCACGGAGACGTATCGGTGGTATGTGGAACATCTCAAGGCTGTGCGTGCCCCGATACATGTGGGGGAGCGGTAGTTGGCCTGGAACTGTTGATGCTGCGCTTGATACGGTGTGGTGAGTGGGCTTCGGGCAATAGTTGCCTTCCATCATGTGTGCGGCATATGAAGGAATCGGACGATGACCAAAGAAGAGTTGATTGAATTTGAAGAAGAAATCGCCGCGTTGTTCAACGCGGGGAAAATTCGCGCCCCCGTTCATCTGTATTATGGAAATGAAGAGCCGATCATCCAAATCTTCCGTGCCATTCGGACTCAGGACTGGGTATTCTGCTCATGGCGGTCGCATTATCAGTGTTTACTGAAGGGCGTTCCCAAGGATCGAGTTCGTGAAGAGATCGTGGCCGGACGGTCGATCTCCCTGTGTTTTCCGGAGCAACGGGTTTTCTCTTCTGCCATTGTCGGCGGGGTCTTACCGATTGCGGTCGGCGCGGCCATGTCGATCCGGCAGCGTGGAGAGGATGCCAAGGTCTACTGTTTCATGGGGGATATGACGGCTGAGACGGGCATTGCGCATGAATCGATCAAATACAGCCGAAATCACCGTTTGCCGATCCACTTTATCGTTGAAGATAACGCCAAATCGGTCTGTAGCGATACCAGAGAGACGTGGAGTCAGCCACGCCTCAGTTATGAAGACGTGAATGATGCGTACATCAGCTACTACCGTTACGAAACAAAGTATCCGCATGCCGGTGCCGGCGTGCGGGTGCAGTTCTAGGGTGAGATATGAAATATTTCAATGAGCTGAAGCGGTCCATGGATTTCTTGGCCCAAGATCCGCGGACGATTTTTCTCGGTCAGGCGGTGGCCGTTCCAGGAACGGCGATGAGCAATACGCTTAAGGAGGTGCCCGCCCATCGATTGATCGAGTTGCCGGTGGCCGAGGAAATGCAGATGGGGATGACGACCGGCCTTGCGCTCACCGGACTCATACCTGTCAGTGTGTTTCCGAGATGGAACTTTCTGATCTTGGCGATCAACCAGTTAGTCAATCACCTGGACAAGATTCATGTGATGTCCAACGGAGGGTACAAGACGAAGGCCATTATCCGGACGGGGATCGGGTCTCAACGTCCGCTCCATCCGCAGCATCAGCATGTGGGAGACTTTACGGAATCGATCCGCATGATGTGTAGCACGGTAGAAATCATTCGTCTGGAGGAACCTAAAGACGTCTTTCCTGCTTATGAGTGGGCACTGCTGCGTGAGGATGGACACAGTACCATCATTGTTGAGTACGGTGACTATTACAATGAGAAATAGGCGTCACTGCGGGAGGAATGCTCGATCAATGGATTTGGCTCTAAGAGGACACGAATAGGTCGTTATGAAATATCCTCTCATGCGGAACAACATTCTCCGTGAAGATTTGGATGCGGTGATTGAGCATCTCAAACAGGACGATCCGATCTTGACGCATGGCCAGAATGTGCGGGATTTTGAAGCTGAATGGTCCGCGTGGTTGGGAGTGAAACACAGTGTGTTCGTCAATTCCGGAGCCTCCGCGAATCTCTTGACGATGGCGATTTTAAAGATCCGTTATCCCGAGGGGGGCGAAGTGATCGTTCCGCCATTGGCGTGGGTCTCCGATATCGCTTCCGTATTGCAGAATGGATTCACTCCGGTCTTCGTCGATATCGATCCCAGAACCCTGGGGATGGATCCCAGGAAAATTTGTACAGCCATCACAGATCGGACCCGCGCGGTATTCTTGACCCATGTGCAAGGGTTTGACGCACTGGACGATGCATTGTTGACTGAGTTGCAACAGCGAAAAGTTCCACTGATCGAAGACGTTTGTGAGTCTCATGGGGCTACGCATCAAGGCCGGAAGTTGGGAAGTTTTGGCTGGATATCGAATTTCTCCTTCTACTACGCGCATCATATGAGCACGATCGAGGGAGGGATGATTTGCACGAATGACCAGGAGGTGTATCAGCAGGTACGCATGCTGCGCTCTCATGGGATGGTCCGAGAGGCCAGCGATCCGTCGGTGCTGGCTGGATACCGATCAGCGTATCCTGAATTGAATCCTGACTTCATTTTTGCGTTTCCTGCCTATAACACACGCAATACGGAAATCGGTGGCATCCTGGGCCGAAGCCAACTCAGGCGTCTTGATCGTAATGTGAAACGACGGACGGACAACCTGTTGCGGTTCATGAAACAGCTTGATGCAAGCAAGTACCGCACTGATTTCAGGGTTGAAGGATCCAGCAATTATGCCTTCAATCTTATCTTGAAACGTCCGGATACCAGCTTGGTGCAGCGCGTGATGAATGTGATGCGTGAGGCAGGGGTCGAGTTCCGACGAGGGAGCGCGGGCGGTGGCAATCAGATACGCCAGCCGTACCTGAACGGCGTCGTTCCCAAGGACCACCATCTGCATTTCCCCGAAACCGAACATATCCACTTCTACGGGTTCTACATCGGGAACTATCCGGACTTGCGTGATGAAGAGATCGATGAGCTGTGCCAGATTCTAAACTCCGCATGAGCGTGCCATGCCTTCGGCTGTAATTCTCGCCGGCGGGCTGGGAACGAGGCTGCGCAGTGTCGTGTCCGACGTTCCCAAGCCCATGGCTCCCGTCGGTGGTCGTCCCTTTCTTGAGTATCAACTTGAGTATTGGATCAACCAGGGTATCAGCCGGTTTGTCTTGTCCGTAGGGTACCGCCATGAAGCCATTACAGAGCATTTTGGGTCTCGATACAAAGGTGTTGAGCTCGAGTATGCCGTTGAGGAGCAACCGCTGGGGACAGGTGGTGGGTTATTGCTCGCTGCAGAGAAACTCAAACAAGATACGCCATTTTTACTCTTGAATGGAGATACATACTTCGAGGCTGACTGGAATGTATTGGATGCCTGTGCCGTCGAACATAATGCGGACTGGTGTTTTTCATTGTTCAAAACAATTGAGAAGGGACGGTACATGGGCATCGAGATGTCCGATCAAGGACTGATCACATCGTTAAAATCTGGTGTAGAACAGGGGCCTCGTCTTGCCAATGGGGGAGTCTATTGGGTGCATCCACGTGCATTGTCTGGGGATTGGAGATCGGGTGAAAGACTGTCGTTGGAGGACGATTTGTTTCCTCAGGCGCTCGCGGCCGGACGTCGGATATTGGGGATAGAGTTTCGCGGGACCTTTATCGATATTGGGGTCCCTGATGACTATCATCGAGCACCAAGTTTGTTGGCAGGGTAGCGCTGCCATGGTCGTTCAATCAATGGAGAGGACACGTCGATGAGCTATCACATTCTCGTTACCGGTGGCGCGGGTTATCTTGGCTCCACCATGGTTCCTGATCTTCTTCAGCAAGGTCACCAAGTCACGGTGCTGGATAACTTTATGTACAAGCAGGCCAGTCTGAATCATGTATGCCATCATCCCAAGTTTTCAGTCGTGAAGGGCGATATCCGCATCGAAAGCGTGATGGCTCCGTTGATCAAAAAAGCCGATGTCGTAATTCCGTTGGCTGCGCTGGTGGGGGCGCCGATGTGCAGTCAGGACCCAGTGGGCGCGACAACCGTCAACCATGATGCCATTGTGCTGATGCTGAAGCTGCTGTCGAAGCAGCAGATGGTTCTCATGCCTACGACCAACAGCGCCTACGGTACCGGGGATAAAAACAATTTTTGTACGGAAGAATCTCCGTTGAATCCCATTTCGCTCTATGCCAAGGAAAAGGTCGGTATTGAGAAGGAGTTGATGCAACGGGAAAACGCTATCAGTTTTCGTCTGGCAACCGTGTTCGGAATGTCGCCGCGCATGCGGATCGATTTATTGGTAAACGATTTTACCTATCGGGCGGTGTACGATCGCTTCGTGGTGTTGTTCGAGAGTTCCTTTAAACGAAACTATGTCCATGTGCGTGACATCTCACGAGTCTTCCAGCACGGGATCGAACATTTTGACAGGATGAAAGGCCAGATCTACAACGTCGGTCTGTCCGATGCCAATGTGTCAAAAAGAGAGTTGTGTGAGCATATTCAGGAACAGGTTCCCGACTTCGTGTTCGTCGACGCCCCGGTCGGTAAGGATCCGGATCAACGCAATTATATCGTTTCCAACGCCAAGATCGAATCAACCGGGTTCAAGCCAATCTACTCGCTCGACGCAGGGATCAGCGACTTGATCAAGGGGTACACGATGATCAAGAACACGCGCTATGGGAATGTATGATGATCGGTCAAGCAACTACGAAAATCTAACATTCGGAGCGTCCATTAATTCGTTTTTGCGGAACATCTATGGATATCGTAGCGCTATCAGTTCGATGGTGAGACGAGAGTTAGCGGTGCGCTATGTGGGGACGATGGGTGGGCCACTGTGGGTCATTCTGCAGCCGATTGCAACGGTCATTGTATTCTGGTTCGTGTTCTCAATAGGGTTCAAAGCCCAGGGGCCGTCAAAAACGTCCTTCGTTTTATATTTTCTGGCAGGGTACTTGCCATGGCTCTTATTCTCTGAGGCGTTGAACGCCGGCATCCAATCGATTGTCGGTAATAGCCATCTTGTCAAAAAAACAATATTCCCAACCGAGACTCTTCCTCTGGTTCATCTTGTAGCGTCCAGCTTCACTCATCTGATTCTTTTGGTATGCACGATGGTGGCAATTTTAGCGCATGGTATGAGTCTTCATGCGACCTTGTTTCAAGTCATCTACTATTATAGTGCACTAGCTTGTCTGGTACTGGGGCTCGCATGGATGCTGGCTGCCTTGCAGGTGTTTCATCGAGATGTCGGGCAGGTGATGGCCGTGGTTCTAAACCTATGGTTCTGGGCCACGCCGATCGTGTGGAATAGGGAGATTATGCCGCAACAATATGACTGGGTTATCAACTACAACCCGCTGTACTACGTTATAGAAGGATACCGGCAGTCATTGTTGTATGGGATTTCGATGTGGAATGATCCAGATCCCGCACTCCGTTTCTGGGTGATAGCTATTCCAATTTTTGTGCTTGGAGTTCATGTTTTTGGTCGCTTGAAGGCAGAGTTTGCGGATGTTCTATGATCATTGGGTCTTAGCATGAGTGATCTCGCCATCTCCGTGTGCAATGTGAAGAAGAAGTATCGTTTATTCAACTCATCCATGGAACGGTTGAAGGAAGCGCTGCATCCCTTTCGCAAACATTACCATCGCGAATTTTGGGCCCTCAATGGTGTGAGTATCGATATCCCAAAGGGGCAGACTATCGGGATTCTTGGCCGAAATGGTTCCGGTAAGTCCACTCTTCTCCAGATCATCGCGGGCATCCTCCAACCGACAAGCGGCAGCCTAGTTGTACAGGGACGAGTATCAGCACTACTTGAGTTGGGTGCCGGATTTAATCCGGAGTTCACTGGCCGCGATAATGTAATGTTAAACGGTGCAATTACGGGGGTGTCTCGTGAAGAGATGGTCGCACGTATGCCGCGAATTGAAGCGTTTGCTGATATTGGTGAGTTTTTCGATCAACCGGTCAAGACCTACTCATCGGGGATGTTCGTGCGAGTTGCTTTTGCAGCCGCGATTAACGTGGACCCAGATATTTTGATTGTTGATGAGGCGTTGGCGGTGGGAGACGGAAAGTTCCAACATAAGTGCTTTTCTAAGTTTGCGGAATTCAAGGCCGCAGGTAAGACCATTATCATTGTCAGTCACGACCCCAACCTTGTAGCCAATTGTTGCGACAGGGCAATACTGCTCGATGCGGGGCATGTGTTGGTAGATGATGAACCGAATAAGACAGTAGATAAGTACTTTGACATCTTGTTTGGGAGCGAGCGGGTTGGTGAGCTGAGCCAAGAAACCACTGGCTCAACTGTATTCGATCGAACAATGCCAGTGCAACTCGAGACGCAGCTGTCAACAGACCATTACGTGAACCGCAGGTTCTGTTGCGAGCAGCGACGTAGCTACAACTCGAACGAGACGCGAATCGGCGATCGGAGCGCCGAGATCGTGGATTACTATATTGAGACGAACGGTGAGATGGATGTAAATGTTGTGAAGCCTGGAGACCTTGTAACACTCCATTTTGTGGTGCGATTTCATCAGTCCATGCTGGCGCCCATTGTGGGGTTTTCAATCAAATCCATCACGGGTCTCCAGTTATATGGAACAAATACGTTCATGCTGAATTTCAGGCATCGGTCTGCCAAGGTTGGTGAGATGCGAACATTTTGCTTCAGATTTCAAGCAAGCTTGTCTCGAGGCGACTACTTCGTTGATTTGGGTATCGCTACTAACGATGGAACAAGCGGTGGGAGGGTGGTTGAGCTCAGGCGATCTATAGCACAGTTTATCGTGAGTGCTGAAGGACTGCCGTCATTCGACGGTCTTTTCGATCTTGCTCCGACCTTTTCTGAATTGCCAGCGGTACCACTTTCGCCGATATAGCAGGTATGATTGCCACTCGTTTTGACAGCGATTATCGCTCGGCAAAGTGTCTTGTGCTCGTTTCCGCCGTCACCAGAACCAGTCGATCTACAAAAAATAACCGTATTTCGTAAGGGAGAAGAGATGCGACAATTGACGTCAAAGGAACAAGGTGAACTGGATTTTTGGATTGACCATATCATCGGCCTAGGGTGCTTGCGAGAATCTGGAAAAAGTTACATCGAACAATGGTCCGAAGGAGCTCGTAACAGACTCCGACACTATTTTCCCGTGATCCCAGAGCCACTGCTCACCGAAAATGTTCTCTGGGTAGATGTGGGATGCGGTCCTTATTCGGTACTCCTGCAAGCACCAGACGGTGTAACAAAGGTCATGATCGATCCGCTTATGAAGCATTATTTTCATCACAAATTGGTGCCGCAGGAAATGTATGGTGCACGACACGTGTTTCTCGAAGGATTTGCGGAAGATTTGGCTCTTGCTAATGAGAGCGCAGATATTGTTCTTTGTACGAACGCCCTTGATCATGTGGACAATCCCTGGGTGGCGTTGTCCGAACTCGTTCGAATCTTAAAAGTAGGGGGCTGCCTCATCCTAGAAGTTGACACTGGCGGTGAAACGGACGAGCTGCACCCTCATGCCTTCAGTGTTGAGGACCTAGAAGGGCGTATCGCTCGTTTCAATATGGAACATCTGCATGGGCAAGGTGCGCAATTTGATAAACGCAGGCCGGGAGCCCAACTCTATTATGGCTTCTACAAAAAGACTGCGGAAACTCTAAAGCATTTTCCAACGGCTGAATTGCCCAAACGAGGCACACTAAGGCCAATGCTAGTAGCTGAAGGCATTCATGGCTTTAATATTGTGCGTTTGCCAGACCCGCATGACGGTGACATCTATTATGGGATCAGTCAAAACGACGGGCCGTTCTACTATGACAAGATCATCAAGCGAATATATTCAAAATTTTTCGAGGGAACGTCGGTGGACGAGGTGAAAAGGCAGATTGAGCGTTTTGCACACGGCACAATCTAGACGCCACGAGATGATCAGGGCCGCAGGTCCTATTGAGAAAACTGCGGAGCTGTTAGTGGCCTATGAATGCCTCGCGTGCATCAGCGGATGGAGAGCAATCTTGGGTGGATGTAATGATGGATTGTAAGTCAGATCAGTTTGATTTTGGAACTGTAGCGGTTCAAAGTCCTCCAATCCGGCATGTCTATATGTGGGCGGTCGTTCGCTTTCTTGTGGAGAAGGGCCTGAAACCACCCTTACGGATATTAGAGGTCGGCTCTTGGGCTGGAGCCTCTGCTATCACCTGGGCCAAAGCCCTGAAGGCCCAGCCGATCACGGGGACTGTAGAATGTGTAGATTCCTGGACGCCATATTTCGATGTGACGGTTCAGCAGGAAGAGAAATATAAGTTAATGAACGATGCAGCGAGGAATGGTTCAATTTTTGAGCTCTTTAGGAAAAACATTCGTGTGGCGGAAGTAGACGATATTGTTCGTTACCATAGGGGAACTTCACGCGAAATCCTTCCCAGGCTAAGCGATGCCTGGTTTCATATCGTATACATTGATGGTTCACATCTCTATGAGGACGTACTTTTTGACATAAAAGAGGCCTGCCGACTACTTGCTGATGGAGGGGTTCTTTGTGGAGACGACCTCGAATTGCAGTTGGGCGAAGTGGTTTTGGCCGATCATCTGATAGCTTTGGGCCAGAGGAAAGATGTATCCATCGGAGTTCAATCAAAAGGGGCGTATCACCCCGGTGTGACCCAAGCTGTCGCAGAACTATTTCCCAATGTCAGTGCATGGGAAGGGTTTTGGGCCGTCAGGCGAAAAGGAAACGCGTGGGAAAACATAGATCTGGATATCTCAGGCATCTCTATTCCGGGCCATCTCAAAGGGCTTCCTGTGTTTCTGGAGGCTCATAATCAATATAACCTTTTTGCCGTAGGTGAGCGTGTATTAGCTATTCATCAACAACTTGGACCGATCGACTTGTCGGGGAGCGAAAAGGAGTTGACTGAGCGGTATGCCCGTCGAGATTTATTCTTTGTTCCGTCACGGAACGATGCAGCGTTTCGCATCAATATGTTCCGCTTAGAACAGGTGGAACACCATCTCTCTGAGCGGGTGGTGGAGGGTGAGCGGATGGTGCGAGGCCTGTCCGGGCGGTTGACGGAGAGTGAGCGGATGGTGCGAGACCTGTCCGGGCGGTTGACGGAGAGTGAGCGGATGGTGCGAGACTTGTCCGAGCGGTTGGCTGACAGTGAACGGCTATTACAACCATTAAAGAGCAGTATCATTTTTAGACTGCTGCAAAAATTTCGGCTTGTTTAAACGAACAGCGTACTGAGTAATTTTGAATGAATGACCAAGTAAAACAATTTCTTAGGCCGTTGGTTAGACGATTCATTAAACCACCTATCAAGGGGTTGTCCAAGCTGTGGTGGCGGTTGTCAGAGACAAAAGCTGTACGGTGGGATTCTGTAAGAGGCCATCGTTCAGGTGAGGCTCGGCTCGATCCGGCAGGAAACGAAGAATTTCCACAGCCGCAGGCGATCATTCATGCGCATCGGTTTGCCAAGGTTGCCGGCCCGCGAAGGAAAATATCCCTTATTTATAATTACTACAAGAAGGCATCGACGTTGTTTAAGTCATTGGAGTCGCTGCAAAAACAGGCATGGCGTCTCTGTTCGCCCAGCGATGTTGAGGTCATCCTAGTAGATGATGGGACGGAAGGAGAAAACATTCTCGATCAGTTACCTGAAAATGTATTGTATCTTTGGCAGCGGAAATATGAGTACGGTATTTGTCGTGCGAAGAACACGGGAGCACGGGTGGCGAACGGAGATTATCTGGTTTTTCTAGATCCCGACATCATGGTGTCCCCACAATATTTCGATGCCATGCTTGAAGAGTTTCAACGGTATGGAGATCGGACAATCCAGTGTGGTTATATCGAGGATTATCATTTTGTTGGCTGTCCAGATCCACGGCTTGAGTTCGGTGTGTGGGAGCTTCCTAATCGGCCGACCCGACGGTTCTATCAAATTGCAGGAGGCAATTTGGCGATTTCGCGGAGCCTCTACTATGAGACATCGGGATATGATGAGGATCTCGTTTACGGCGGTGTCGAGGATCTGTTGTTCGGCTACCACCTTAGTAAACTGCCGGGTGTCTCAGTTTTGTTCAATCGGAACATGCAAGCGTGGCATATACCTCACCCACCGGGAGGAGCACACGCCAATCCTGGAAAATCGTGGGACGTGGTGCGGGCCAAGTGGCCGGAATTTTACGATGACTATGTTGTCAGGGGGTTACGGTGAGTTACCAGAAGGTGTCCGTTCTGATTCCTACTCGTAAAAGACCGGCGTATCTAAAAAGAATGCTGGATTCTTACTACACGTCGATCACCGACTCGTCGATGTCAGAGTTTGTGTTTCGGTGTGACAATGACGACATTGAGAGCGTTCGTCAGCTCATGGATCTTGGGTGGCCAATCATAGTAGGACCTCGCAGAGAAGGCTACAAGAGTCTTCCGAGTTTTTATAACGAGATGGTACGGCTTGCCACTGGAGATTTGTTGATATGTGGGAATGACGACATGTTATTTAAAACGAAAGATTGGCCGAGGTTGGTGTTCAAGGAGGCGAATAAATATCCAGATGGGATATTTAATATCGGCGTAAGCACTGGCCTCAATGATGATAAATTTCCGTTTTCGATCGTCTCTCGGCGATTCGTTGAGAAGCTGGGAAAAATTAACGACGAGCGCCTATTATTCTCCGACATTTTTCTGCTGGATGTCGCCAAGCACTTTAATCGTGCAGTTGCAATGAAAAGTGTGACCTTCTATCACGATTGGGCAGGTCATGGAGCAGACGAGACACGACTGGAAGCGAATAAGCATGAATTCGGGATGGTGTTTGCCAACGCCCAAGGTGATTGGACCGAACACTACCGACAGTTGCACAATCGAGTCGTGGCTGAAGCTATAGCAAGACTGGACCAAGACGGTGAGCAGCTTGTTTGGCAAGTCATCACTGATTTTGAAAAATATGCTCCAATGAAATCATCCACGACCAAGCCATGGCCTCCCCAAGCTCGTCCTTTAGAATGGGGGCAGCCCTCTGGGAATTCGAGCATGCACTATGGTCAGAGAGAAACCATTGCGCTGATAAAGAAGATCATAGCGGCGGGTATCGGCCGAGAGCAGGCGGTAGTCTCTTCGCTACAGAACGGGTTGCCCAGCATTCTGTGGGGGCATCTATTTAATAAGGTGACGACGATAGCATCGCAGCCAAACGATGAGGAAGTCATATCAGATGGCCAACACATGATTGCATTTGGTTCATTGGGAGATACGAAGTTTCTCTATAAAGTTATTGATAAGATTGGTATACCCAATCTGCTTGTATTGGATGAGTTGAGTTATGCCTCTATGATTTCGCCCTACTATCTGTTTCGGCGTATTTTGGCAAAGCCAGGGATGGTAGTGTTCTTGAATAGGAAGCAGCGGTCGGATAACGCGCATACACATATCCAGCGGTTTCTTGGCGATCTTCGTAGTGGTGCCATCGATGGCATCTGCCATGACATACAAGACATTGCTGAGGATGATGGCGTCGGAATTAGCTACGAGCTTGTGCCATGACGGTCTCTAGCTTTTGACAGTTGAGTCTATTGCGAGAAGGTGTCTGGGAGTGAAGATACTTCGATCAAATCTGAAACGCCCAAAAATAAGTGTAATTGTTCTCGATTGGGGCGTTCGGGAAAGCTTCCACAGCCTAGACTACCTAGCGAACCAGACAGTTAGTCGCTCTGAATATGAAGTCATATGGATTGAATTTTACAATCATGTGCCAAGTTCTCTTGCGCGAAAAGTTGAAGAGGTAGAAGCTGCCGGTCGTTCCCTGATCGATCAATGGATTGTCCTAGAAGCTGACCCTGAGATCTATTTCCATAAACATTATGCCTATAATGTAGGGATCGCATTGGCCGCAGGTGATATCTGTATCATCTGCGATTCTGATGCAATGTTTCCTGAAAACTTTATCGGACGTGTTCAGGCTGCTTTTGATGAGATGCCGGATGTCGTTGTGCATGTTGATGAAGTTCGGAATGTGAATCGTCAGTTCTATCCGTTTAACTTTCCTAGTCGACAAGAGGTGCTCTCAGATTCAAAAACCATTAATTGGAATGGCGTCCGTACCCAAGGCCTCAACAATAGCAAGGACATGCTGCATGAAGCGAATTATGGAGCATGCATGGCGGCTCGACGTACCGATTTAATCGCAATAGGTGGGGCGGACGAACATCACGACTATCTGGGGTACATTTGTGGGCCGTATGAGATGACATTCAGGCTGGTAAATATCGGACGGAAAGAAATGTGGTTGGATGACATCGTGTTGATTCACACCTGGCATCCAAGCGAAGGGGGTGGGGGAAATCTTGGTGGGCCTCACGATGGTCGTGGAGTGTCCCTTCGTGCTCTGGAGGCTCGTGAGAGCGGGCGTTCAAGTGTTCTTCAGGAAAATCGAGCTATCGCTGCCCTGCGTGAAAATCCACCGCTGGGGCGAGATACCATTATCAAAATATTGGAGTCTGTGGATTTTAATAATTGGCGAAAAGATGCTCCAAGTTTGCAGTGTCTTGATCCTCCGGTTCTTGTCCGTGAAAATGTAGTTAACAGCAACATCATACGTTTTGCTGGAACGTATTACCTTCTGCCCCAAACTGAGGGTGCCTTTTTGCCGGATCGGGCGGCCAGTGGCGAGTACCAACACCTCCTCCAAGATCGGAGTCTTGAACGGCTGATTGAACGGCTGGAGCAGGAGACTGTTTGTTCGCACCCGCCTAGTCACTACTTTGCCTCAGCTTTTAGACGGCTTAAAGGGTACTGGGATGACTTGCGGATGTAGTTTCGTTCGTTACTGAATCGATGTGGCATTTTCGTTCATTTGGCTACGAGTTAATTTAGGAGCCTCCAAGTAGAGGCAGAGCCCCATCATATTGGGCCGTTCTTTTCATCCTGCAGTCATTTACCTTACTCCCAATGTACTCGCATGGGCGCAAAATCAGTCCCCTCAATCAATCGCGGACCTGCCGTATCTAGGCGTATTAAGGCAGCCTCTTAAACTACATACCACAGCGAACAAGTGGGGACACTGCGCACATTTCTAGCCTTATCAGTGCTTCAAGGGCACTATTTCTTTTGGCCCAACAGGACCTGGCTGCACGGGTATGCGGCTGTTTGCTGTTTCTTTCTTATCTCAGGCTTTTACATGTCGATGGTGGTGAACGAGAAGTATGGCATGAACACCAAACTATTCTATGTCAATAGATTTCTCCGTCTTATGCCTGTGTGGTGGATCGTTCTAAGCATTACGATCGTTGCCAATGAAATGGGTGCTTTGGCAGCTCTGGATTGTTGCAATTGGCCAGCGGGGGTTATGCAACCATCTAGTCCTTACTCGGTTTGGGAGAGGATGAAGGGAATAGTGGAGAACGTCTTATTGTTTCCAGTTGCTCTGGAAGCATGATTACAGGCAAGTTCGGTCGTCCCATGACAGCGGGGCAAATGTATACAGTGGGTCTTGAATTGCTTTTTTATCTATTAGTGCCTTTGCTGGCTCGTGTCAATACCCGCGTGTTTTGCGCGCTATTAGTCGGAGCCGGTGTTGTTCATATGATACCCCATTATGCCGGCCTACCATCGAGGCCCTGGCAATATGAGTTCTTCCCGGCAGTACTGCTGTTCTTTCTGATTGGTATGGCCTCACACCAGCTCTATGTCGCATTGTCAGCAGCCAGATTTTCGTACGATAAGAACCTTGGCTGGTTCATGTTGCCTTGTATACTCTCATATGCGTACTTTTTTCACGATGACATTGTGCTAGATCTGACCAATAACAAAGAAGTATGGGGCCTTTATTTGCTGGTATGTCTTGCGATGCCTCTCCTATTTAACGCTTCGAAGGTGAGTCACATTGATCGTTTCGTCGGGGATCTTTCATATCCTATCTATGCATCACATTTTCTCATAATGGCCTGGGTAGAAAATCTGGGAATCACTGATGTATCTGTCAGACATTGGACCGGCTTCGGTATGGTTATTGGATTATCCGTAACATTGGCGATCTTGGTGGAGGGGCCGCTTCAAAGATGCCGAAGCGTCTTGCTTGCACGTTTTAACAGGGATCAGCAGACTCTCAGCCTCGGCTCCTTGATGGCCAGCTATGAAAAGTCGCGCGAGTCGTGAATCTGCGGGTGAGGAGGCATAGAAAGGAGTCGCTGGAATCGTCGGTTTTACAGAGGTCTGTTTTCTTTGTAAGAACTGTTTGTCGAGCATTTCGAATGAGAAAATAGTGTTGCAACCATTGAATATCGCAGTTCCCTGGAGCCTGAGTCATTACATCCCCCTGGACGGGTTTACCCCACGCTATAGGGCATTATTTGACCATGCTCCTGAGAATATCCGCTTTTCTGCCTGGGATAATGTCAACCTGGGGCGAAAGCTTCGTAGAAATGTCTTTATCCGAAAATGGTTGTTGGATAGCGCGAAGCGCGAAGCACATCACCTTGATGGACTTGCAGAAGGTTCGGTCGCGAGGCGGTATAAAGAGCATTTCTGGGCGCCGAATCAGATTCTGACAGCCGAACTGCCCGGCGAGATAGAATTCCATCATACCGCCCTATTCCCCTCACTCAAACGGCCATTCATCTTCCACTGTGAGACGTTTGAGGAGGTCTTCACTCCCTTTGTTCAGGAAGACGATGGAATCATTCAAGATGATGAGGAACTCAGGGAACATTATCGAAGTATTTTTTCAAATCCGTTATGTCTCGGAATATTTTCGCATGTACCCGAGACGCTCCGCGCATTTAGCCAGTTCTTTTCAGACCCTATTATCAACAGCAAGTTATTCCATTCGAGGACGGGTTTAAGCACGGAGGGGTTTGGGGAGCAGGACTTTCGACAAAAACTGCCACTGTTGAAGCCTCGATTCTTGTTCGTTGGTTCTTCCAATCAGGTTGTCGCGAACTTCTTTCGACGAGGTGGGCACCTGGTTCTACGGTTCTGGGAAAAGTTCATTGCAAATGGTCGGGATGGGCTTTTGATTTTCCGGTGCGGGAAACCCAGCGATATGGAGTTGCGTCAACATGGTGTTGATGCGTCCTGGGTCAATGCCCAGATTGGACGGAGTATCATTTGGGATCAGGACTACTTGACCAGACATGAAATGAACGCACTAATGGCGAGTGCACATTTTTTCTTACTGCCCGGTGCATCCCTACACTCGGTCTCACTCATGGAGGCGATGAGGTCGGGAACGGTTCCGATCGTGTCTGATATCGAGAGTACCTCTCTGTATGTCAACGATGGGGAGCATGGAATTGTCCTGCAAGGCAAAGGTGGAGTGAAGGATTCCTGGTACAAGGAAGAAGCTGCTTCGGCAAAGGTGGGAGGCTACGAACAAAGGCAAGAACAGGAAGATGTCCTTGTGGAACAGCTGACGAGCCGTGTGGGTGTGTTGTTGAACGACCATGCTAGGTACTGGGATATGCAACGATGCGCTCATTCTCGTGCGCGAGAACGGTTTTCCGGAGAGAGCTTTGCTCATGAATTCTGGAATTCCGTCTCTCACCTCTACTCGGAATCGATGCAGTCGTCCACAACGGGAGGGAGGGTGACTACTCGTCTGGGTCAGTCTTTGAGCGGATGTACTATCCAAGGCGATGGTTGGCGGCGGGTGTTTGAGAGCCCCACTCAACCCTTGTTACGAATACGGACAGGGTATGGTGTGGTTTGGGAGCTTGGTGGGGCGATGATTCATGCGCACCGAAATCCTCGAATCAAACTGCATGACTGGTCCGTATTAGCTTCATACTACAATGCCATCGGTCCGCGACTAACTTTCGCCAATACCATTTCGGAACTGAAGGGGATGTATCTGTGTCCGCTCGAAGGGCGTCGTGAGAATATGCGGCGCAAGGTGATTCGCTGGCTTTCCAGCTTTCTGAAGCCTTTCCCCATATTGCATCATTACGCCGCTCATATCCTCGTGGTTTCCCGTCAGTATCGAGGCCTCAAATTTCTGAAATCAAAAGTGCAGCCGGACATCGAACTTGTGCGTCAGGGAATCAGTGGTTACAACATTGTTCGTCATGGTGATCAATATTATGCCATTCCTCAATACGAAGGGGAGTTTTCTCCTGAGAAGGCGGATGGCGGTGGGTATTCAGCATGCCATGTTGGCGATTCTCTCGATGAGGTGCTCCGAAGCATAGAGGCGTGTCTACTGAAATCCGGGCCGCTCTCTTGCAATGATGACCATGGGCTTGTCAATGTGGTCGTGGAAGGGTTCCATAACTTTAATATCGTCAGGCGGGGCAACGAATTTCATGCCATTTTACAGAGCGAGACCGAATCTATAAGTGGGAAACACCTATCCGGGCGATACGCATCCTCTTTTTCTGGATCTTCGCTTGAAGAAGTTGAACGGAAGGTATTGCTTGCAGACAGTTCCGAGTTTGTTATGACGCCAAGCACATCAGACAATGCAAAAGGTGCTGTCAAAACGGCAAGGTGAGGTGCCTGCTGAAAAAGCCTTCCATCCATCTCTGGAGCTACAACCATCCCTTCCATACGATAAGCGATCAAGTCAATTTCTTACTTATGGTTTTGCAACAGAAGGGCTATCCAGTATCCATCGGGCGACGACCTTGCCCTTCGTCTCTGAACGTGGTCATTGAAGGTTTTTCCTCGGAGCGTAGTAGGGACGTGTTGCTGGAGTTTTGCCGCTCGTTGCACAAGCGAGTTGCAGTGATCATGACCGAACATTTTGATTTTCAGTATAATGAGATCTACTTTCATGGCGCGCCTCTTGGGAGTGAGAATGACTACATGCATCCCGCCGCGAGTCTTGCGAGGGCTCAGTACCTTATGGAATGCATCCCCTACTTCAAATGCTTCTTTGTGCTGGGTGATCTGCCTGAATTGCGGAATATGTCTACTATATTTCCAGGCCTCGATGTGCGCACGATCCCGTTTCCCAGCTTAATAGATCGTTCTCCCAATAAGATGGGCAAGCCTTCCAAGATATGTGACGATCTTGTCTTTACCGGTTCCATGACTGAACATCGCGCAAAGCTACTTGCCTTATTGGAGAGGAATGGGTTGTCAGTCGCTTGCCCGAGGAGATTTGTGTCAAGGAATTGCCGTAACGCCCTTAATCGATCAGGAAAGGTAATTGTGAATATTCCACAGCGTGAGGGCTGGCAGTGGTTATCATTGATGAGGGTTGTGGCTGGGCTTCAAACCGGCCGGGCCACCATCTCACTGGGGACTCACGATACTTCTCAAATTGCTTCCTGTTGCACCCAGCTGGAGATTCGGGAACACGATTGGGTGGGCAAGGTCAAGGAGTGTATCGCTGACTGGCAGTCGCTATACATTCGAGATCTGGTGAACTATTCTGCCATGGCCAAAAAGTTTGAGGAGGAACGTCCATTTCCTCATGACGTCTTTGAATACTGGAGTATAACGGATCGAGTTTCCCACTAAATATGTTATTCTCCCTCGACTTTCATTCTTAACCGCTGAACATTACCGGCTACATTGGCAATTCTAAGCTGAGTCTTGTTCATTTCTCCTGCGAGGTGCTGTTCTCTTCGCTGCGGCTGCTGGCCTCAAACCCCATGAACAAAAAGGCATGATCTGGAAGGAAGCCCACTGTTCAAAGAAGGTGCGCTGAATTTCCCTCCAATCAGCTTTGTTCTTATTCAGTTGACGAATTGTTCCAATATTTAGAATGAACCGACAATTACAGTCTCTCTACCTCCTCTCATCTTGAGGCAACTTTTCCGCAACAGCGTCATTGCTCGGTGGGGCTCGGCTTTTCTTGGGCCACACTTCTTTACAAGCGTCGGAGCATTACCACGCTATCTTTCGGATTGGGATGCCTACCAGCGAGCTGCGGCAGAACCACTCTCCTTCCGAGATTCTTATCCCTGCCTCGCTGACCGTGTTCTTGCCACCCCGTTCGACCCGCACTACTTTTTCCAGGCTGCGTGGCTTGCCCGGCGGCTGTGCCGGACGGCACCTTCCTTTCATGTGGATATTGGTTCAAGCGTCATGATGCTCAACGTGCTAAGTGCCGGTACAAAGACAGTATTCGTGGATTATCGTCCGCTCAAGGTTCAACTCTCAAACCTCATCCCGCTTGCCGGAGATATTCTTCGACTTCCATTTCATACTGGTAGCATCACATCACTGTCGTGTTTGCATGTGCTCGAACATGTGGGACTCGGCCGATATGGGGATCCGATTAATCCTTCCGGAAGCCAGCTCGCCGCTGCGGAACTTCGGCGTGTACTTGCGATCGGCGGGAGGCTGTTTCTATCCGTACCGGTCGGCCGTGAGCGTGTCTGCTTCAACGCACATCGGGTGTTTGAACCGAGCACGGTTCGTGGGCTCTTTCAGGGGCTGGAGCTCACATCATTTTCTCTTGTTGACGATGCCGGACGGTTTCACGAGGAGAGTTCGCCTGAAGCGACGGGCCCGCTCGATTATGGATGCGGTTGTTTTGAGTTGGTGAAGGCCCGTGAGTAGCGGACTGCGTGCCTGGTTGGCTAAGAGCGACGTGTTTTCCTACAACGTCGTATTGCGTGATCGTTGGATTGCGCAACAGGCCTCGAAGTTGCCGGCCGGGACGAGGTTGCTCGATGTGGGAGCGGGATCTTGTCCCTACCAAAATCTGTTCGCGCATTGCGAGTACCGCTCCCAGGACCTGCAGCCGTTACAGGGAGAGCAATTGCGGTTCGGCGGCTACGGCCACATCGACTACGTGTCTGATCTGGCTTCCATTCCTGTTCCTGAGAGCAGTTTTGATGCGGTACTGTGTACCGAAGCGTTGGAACATCATCCCGAACCGATTAAGGTCGTACAAGAGTTGGCTAGAATTGTCCGACCTGGGGGAACCCTGATCCTGACGGCACCGCTGGGGTCGGGGATCCACCAAGAGCCGTATCATTTCTATGGCGGGTACACGCCTTGGTGGTACGAGCGGTTTCTGACAGCTGCGGGATTTGAAGATATCAGGGTTGAGCCGAATGAGGGCTCACTTCGATTTTTTGGTCAGGAGTCGTTGCGTTTCATTCGAACAATGAGTCCATGGAGTACGATGCTGCCAGTAAACATTCGGCTTTTCTTGTTGCCGTTATGGATTGTGTTGGCACCTCTTCTTGGTGTGGTCATACCGCTCTTGTGCACATGGTTGGATCAATTCGACCGCGAGCGACGCTTTACGGTCGGCTACCATGTTACCGCGCGGCGTACTCGGTCGACGTAACCCATGAAGATTCTGTGCGTGATGGGAGAACATGCCTACGGGGATCCTTCGCGTGGGGAAGGGGTCGAACACGCCAATTTTCTCCCGGCGTTGCGGCGACTCGGGCACCAAGTGACTTTCTTTGAATCGTTTTCACGCGAGCCGTACGCAAGTTTTGCCGAGCTCAATCGCGCGTTGCTGAAACGTGTGGAGGAAACGGCGCCCGACATCGTCTTCTGTGTGCTGATGCAATATGAAGTGTGGATTGAAACTATCCGGTTGATCCGGAACAGCGGGATCTCCATCCTCAACTGGTCAACCGACGATTCATGGAAGTATCCGATGTTTTCTAAGTTGATCGGCGCGGAGTTTAATCTCTTTGTGACCACGTATCCTGAGCTGGTGGACCGGTATCGGCGTGATGGGATTGAGAGCGTGTATGTATCACAGTGGGCCGCTAACGCCGAAACGCTGGCGCCACCGGTTTCTGCAGCTTCATGCCGGTATTCGGTGAGCTTCGTCGGTGCGGCGTATGGGAATCGTCCCGCCCTGATCGAAAAGCTTCGTCGGGAAGGGATCAATGTCGCCTGTTTCGGCCACGGTTGGTCCGAAGGGCCGGTTGAGGCCAAGCGGGTCGCCGAGATTGTCCGAGAGTCACAGGTGAGTTTAAATTTCAGTGAAGGGGCGCATGGGAACACTCAAGGCCTGTCCGGGCGACAAATCAAGGCCCGTGTCTTCGAGGTGCCTGGTTACGGAGGATGTCTCTTGACGGAGAGAGCGCCTGGGTTGGAGCGATATTTTCGTATCGGAGAAGAAGTTCTGTCGTTCGAGGGGGAAGAAGGACTGGTTCGAGAGGTCAAGACTCTTCTTGCCAGTCCCGATCGTCGGGACCAGGTCGCGCAGAAAGGTTTTGAGCGAGTGCGACGTGAGCACACCTATGATCGCCGGTTTGATGACATGCTCAATGCACTCACTACACGGATGAAAAGGCAGTCTCGTTCGCCCATTGGGTGGCCGGTGTTTGAGGTTGCAGCCGATGGGCATCGTCGGGGGCCGTTGCTGCTGATTCGATCTGCGTTGATCGCGGTTGCATCTCTCATCTGGGGTAGGGAGCGGGGTCCGCGAGCAGCGCGTCGGTTGGCCTTCGAGTTGTCTTGGCGTCTTCGAGGAGCCTGGACCTATCGTGCTGCCGGGTGGCCAGGGCGACTCTTTTATCGAGAAAGCTGACGGTGCCGGAGCCTTTGGTTTCAGTGGTAATGTCGGTGCATGACGGAGCTGGGACTGTCGCTGCGGCGATTCGCTCCATCCTCTGGCAGACGATTCCTGACTGGGAACTGATTCTCGTGAACGATGCATCCACGGACGATACCGGTAACATTTGTCGTCGCTTCCAAGACGCGCGCATTCAGGTCATTGATGAAACAGCACAGAGAGGGTTGGCAGTGAGACTAAATCAGGCGGTCAATTCCGCCAGGGGAAAGTATATTGCCCGTATGGATGCCGACGATATTGCCTATCCTGAGCGGTTTGCCCGGCAGGTCGATTATCTTGAATCTCACCCCATGGTCGACCTGATGGGACACGGAGCCGTCTTGTTCAAACGGAAAGGGGAGGTCGTCGGACTCTATCCGAGGGCGAGCAGCCACGAAGACATTTGTCGGCGTCCCTGGTGGGGGTTTCCACTTGCCCATCCAACGTGGATGGGAAAACGGTCTTGGTTTATGAATGAGCGATACGATGAACGACTGGTGAAGGGACAGGATCAGGAGTTACTTCTCCGGACCTATCGGAAGAGTCGATTTGCAGCCCTTCCGGAATGCTTACTTGGATATCGGGTAGAAAACATTTCCGTCCGGAAATCGGCAAGGGGACGTGTGGCCTACTGCCGTCGGCTTCTGGCCGATGTTGACGATCTCCCTTCGTTGGTCTATGCGGTAAGGGGGATCGGGGTCCATAGTCTCGCTCTCGCTCGAGATGTCGTGCTTGACCTGGCCGGAACAGTCGGGGAGCGATCGCGCCGATCGTATCTGACGGCAGATCAGTCGATCAGGGTGGAGTGGGACGCAATCTGGAACCGTTCAGCATCCGAACAAGTTTGTTCATGACAAGGTCAAACGTCCTTCGCGCAATGCCGTGACATCACGATGTGTGGACTAGCCGGTGTTTTAAATCATAAGGAGTCTGATCTCAGCCGAGTCGTATTGGACATGATCGGGGCGATTCGTTATCGCGGACCGGATGATCGGGGTGTGTGGTGCGAGCCGTCAGTTGGATTTGGGATGGGGCATGCCCGACTCTCGATCCTGGATCTTTCTCCCGCGGGCCATCAACCGATGGCATCGACTTCTGGCCGATATATCCTCGCGTTCAATGGTGAAATCTACAACCATCTGGAGCTCCGTCTGCAGCTCCCACACAGCCCTTGGCGCGGTCACTCGGACACGGAGACACTGCTGGCGGCTATCGAGACCTGGGGCGTCGAAAAAACTCTTCAGGCGAGTATCGGTATGTTCGCCGTGGCTTTGTGGGATCGCGTCGAACGACGATTGATACTGGCTCGTGACAGAGTCGGAGAGAAGCCTTTGTATTACGGGTGGGATCGGGGAACGTTTCTGTTCGGGTCGGAACTGAAGTCACTGGAGGCTCACTCGAAGCGAAGCTTTGAAATTGATCGAGGAGCGCTGGCATCTTTCATGCGCTATGCCTATGTGCCTTCACCGCACTCGATCTATGTCGGTATACGGAAACTGCTTCCGGGAACCCACATCAGCATCTCGCCTGTCGACTCAGCGGGCCACTGGCCACAAGCGAGATCGTATTGGTCTGCCGCAGTGGTTGCCGCCCAGGACAGCCGTTCAGATTGGACTGATGGGATGGCCGTGGAGGAATTGAACCGGCTGTTGAGTATGGCAGTCAAGGGGCAAATGGTTGCGGATGTTCCGCTGGGCGCGTTCCTCTCGGGCGGTATCGACTCATCCACGATTGTGGCACTGATGCAGGCGCAGTCGACCAGTCCCGTAAAAACGTTTTCAATCGGGTTTGCCGAAGGCGACTACAACGAGGCAAAACATGCGAGAGAGGTTGCGACGCATCTCGGCACCGATCATACTGAATTGTATGTCACGCCGGACGATGCGCTGGCAATCATTCCGCAGTTGCCGACCATCTACGATGAACCGTTTGGTGACTCGTCTGGCATTCCCACGCACCTGGTGGCGAAATTGGCACGCCGGCAGGTCGCCGTGTCGTTGTCCGGTGACGGTGGCGATGAATTGTTCGGCGGCTACAACCGCTATTTTTGGGCGCGATCCATATGGGATCGGATCGGGACGATGCCGGTGGGGATGCGCCGATTGATAGGGCGTGTGCTGACCCTATACTCACCTGAGTGGTGGAATCGAGTAGGACTGGTGATGCGGACAGTGTTGCCGAACCGTTTCCGGATGTCCGCGCTGGGCGATAAAATCCACAAACTGGCCGAGGTGATTGATGTTGTCGGTCCGGATGATCTCTATCGGCGCCTGGTTTCTCAACACCGAAATCCTGCAGCATTGGTCATCGGTGCGGAGGAATGTCCGATCTGGGCGGATGAGCAGGCTCTCAGGTTGGAGCGGCAAGATTTCAGTGAAAGCATGATGTTTCATGATCTTGTCGGTTATCTCATGGATGATATTCTGACCAAGGTAGATCGTGCGGCGATGGCAGTAAGTTTGGAAACGCGAATCCCGTTTCTCGACCATCGCCTCGTGGAGTTTGCCTGGAGGCTGCCCTTGCATCTAAAAATCAGAAATGGACAAGGGAAATGGCTTGTGCGGCAGGTGCTCGACCGGTATGTGCCGCGTGAGTTGATCGAGCGTCCGAAAATGGGATTTGGGATCCCGCTCGATTCATGGTTGCGAGGCCCCTTACGCGAGTGGGCCGAAGAATTGCTGAGTGAACACCGTCTTCATCAGGAAGGGTATGTCTCTCCGGCCTTGGTTCGGCAAAAATGGGAGGAGCACTTGTCGGGCCGGCGGAACTGGCAATACTGGCTGTGGAATGTGCTGATGTTTCAAGCCTGGTTAAGGAATCATGACCGGTCGCCCGCGGCTGCTGTATCTCATCACTGAAGACTGGTATTTCTGGTCTCACCGTCTGGATCTAGCTCGTGCTGCACGAGATGCTGGATTTGACGTGACCATCGCCACCCGCGTGACGGACCATGGGAAACAGATTCAAGAAGAAGGATTTCACCTGATCCCGATCTCGCTATTTCGGCGGAGTCGCAACCCCCTTAGGGAGTTGAGTGCCATCGCGGAATTGGTTGGGATCTATCGGTGTGTTCGACCGCATCTGGTTCATCATGTAGCGATGAAACCTATCCTCTACGGGTCACTGGCAGCTTGGGTGGCTCAGGTGCCGGCCACCCTCAATGCATTTGCTGGTCTTGGGTATCTCTTTACGAATTCAGAGCGACAACGAGGAGGGCTGCATTGGCTCATGACTGCAGCGTTACGATCGGCCATTGGAAGGAGCGGCTCGACTGTCCTGTTTCAAAACGAGGCCGATCGCGATGAGTTGGTTCAGACAGGTATCGTCCGACTGTCGCACACCCGTGTCATCGCCGGGTCAGGGATCGATGTCACCGCGTTCTCGGTGAAGCCCTCGCCTCAGGGGACTCCACTCGTCGTGTTACCCTCCAGAATGCTGTGGGACAAGGGAGTTGGAGAGTTTGTTCAGGCGGCCCGCATTCTCAAGGGAAAAGGAGTGGATGCCCGGTTTGTGCTCGTCGGTCGTTGTGATGAAGATAATCCGGCCGACATAGGGTGGGAACAATTATCGCGATGGGTTGGGGAGGGAACCATTGAGTGGTGGGGGTATCGGAACGACATGTCGGCTGTCTATGAAGGCGCAACGCTTGTTGTGCTGCCGTCCTATCGGGAAGGCCTGCCGAAAGTGCTTCTTGAAGCAGCGGCCTGTGGAAAAGCGATTATTACAACGGATGTTCCGGGCTGTCGGGATATCGTGAAGGATGGGGTCAACGGTGTTCTTGTTCCACCACGCGATTCATCCACCCTTGCCACGAGTATTGTCAATCTGCTGTTAGACCCACACACCCGCGAGGCGATGGGAGTTCGAAACCGTGAGATGGCTATGGCGAAATGGGCCAGTCCCAGGATCAGTGAACAAGTGCTTGGCTTGTACCATGAGCTGCTGAAGGCCTCCTCTGTCATGAATCGTTCTCCTCGGTATGTATGATCAGAGTCTTGGTGACGGGAGGGGGGGGATTTTTAGGGACGGCCCTCATTCCTGAACTTGTTCGAGCCGGATTTAGGGCGCGGGCATTCCTGCGAGGTTCGTCACCAATTCCTTCGTTCCCGCCCGAGGTTGAGGTTGTTGTCGGTGATGTGTGTGATGAACAACGGGTGAAGGAGGCCATGGTTGATTGTGATGCCGTGGTACATCTTGCTGCCAAGGTTCACGCGATGGATGGCCATGAACGGGAGTACAATGCAGTCAATGTAGAAGGGACCAGGCACGTGCTGGACGCGGCCGTGGCTTCTGGATCAACCAGGGTGGTGTTTGTCAGTTCAACTAAGGTATTTGGCGAAGAAACTCAAGGGTGTGTAGACGAAACGTGCCCTCCAAGCCCTCAAACCCCTTACGGGTGGTCCAAGTGGAAAGCCGAACAGCTTGTCTCTGAATACTCGAAACGTGGTGATGTGACTGCAGTATCCCTCCGTTTGCCGATGGTCTACGGCCAGACGAAGAAGGGCAATCTGTTCCGGATGATTGAGGCGATAGACGCCGGGTATTTTCCTCCGTTGCCACAGCTCCCGGCCTTCAGGAGTCTTTTGCACGTCGACAACTGCGTACAGGCAGTGCTGCGCTGTCTAAAGGTTCTGCGGTTTGATCGTGCAGCCTACATTGTGACGGATGCCGATCCCTATTCTGTAACCGATCTGTATGACCAAATAAGGGTTGAATTAGGCAAAGGTCTTCCGCGCAGGCGAATACCGTTTTGGGTTCTCAAGGGTGGGGCGCGATGCGGGGACATATTCCAGACTGTGAGCGGGCGGCGTGCACCGCTGACGACGGAGCATCTGATGAAGTTGGTCGGGAGCGCTTGGTACAGTCCTGCCGCACTTATGCGTGACGTAGGGTATCGACCACTGTATTCCTTCGAGAAGACCGTCCCCGGGCTGATTGCCTTTTATCGACGATCGATCGGTGTTGATCAGTGTTAGGTGCTTTCTGAAGCGACCCTCTTGTCTCCGGATATATCGGGAACTTTCTTTTCCCATTTCCTAAGATGACCGATACTGGTATCATCACTTCTACGTATTAACAATCGGTCCAGCTCGATGACGCTATGATAGTGCCGCATTGGACCTGTCCAGATTCATACGGGCCGTCTGATTGGATGGCGGTGCAACAATACACATGATGCTCCTTGTCCTTCCTGCGCTCTTGGCTTTCGTGTGTGCCTGGTGGCTCACGAAAAACTTGTGTTCAGCGAAGTCATTTCTCTCCATTCTCGCTCATCCCAACGAACGGACATTGCATGCGATGCCGACTCCCCAAACCGGAGGGTTGGCCGTCGTCGGCAGTGTCGTGATCAGTCTTGTTCTGGCCGCGAGTATTTTGGCCATCACTCAACCCGCGAAACCAGTGTTGCCGAAGGGACTGGCGTCGGGGAGTGTCTGGATTGTCACCTCGATGCTCCTCATCTTTGTCGTGTCCTTCATCGATGATTGGGTTGGGCTTCCCGCTATCCTCCGATTGGGCATCCAAGCTGGCTCCGCTTGCATCATTATCGGGGGGATCGGGCTGACGTTGTCTACTATTCCAATACCTGGAGGACCGACTCTCTCGTTGGGGATTGTTGCCGTTCCTATCAGTGTCTTTGTCATTCTGTGGATGGCGAACCTCTATAACTTCATGGATGGGATGGACGGGTTTGCCGGTGGAATGACGTTTTTTGGGTTCGGATTTCTCGCCTATCTCGGGTGGCAAGCGCATTTTCCGGTCATGCTTATTATCGCAGTATTTGTGGCGATGAGTGCGCTGGGATTTCTTTTCCATAACTTTCCACCCGCGCGCATTTTTATGGGAGATGCGGGGAGCATCACGCTCGGGTTCTTGGCAGGGACATTGATGCTTCTTGGGGTTCGCGAGCGAGTGTTCGAAATATGGGTGCCGATTATGATCTTCTCTCCATTTATTGTGGATGCGACAGTGACGTTGACTAGTCGGGTATTCCGCCGAAAGAAGATCTGGGAAGCGCATCGGGAGCACTATTACCAGCGGGTGGTGTTGTGCGGATGGGGTCATCGGCGGACTGTACTTGCGGAATATGGAGTCATGATTGTGTGTGGAGGGCTGGCCCTGTGGTATCACCACTCAACGGATGGTCCGCGACTATTTATCTTTGGGATATGGCTGGGCCTGTTTTTTCTACTCGCAATCCTGGTGTCTCTGTTGGAACGAAGGACAACGCGCATGCCCCCCGTTTTAGACAACACCGTGAGAGAGGGGAAGAAAAGGATGCAAGCTGTCCCTAGTGAAGACTCTTCCAGAGTACCAGTCAAAGCCTAACCTGCTCTTGCTTGGATTGCTCTATTACGATCGAAGGAAAAGAGAGGCCTCTCTCGACTATGGCGGACCCCAAATTTGAGACACCGGGTTAAGCTGTTGTCCAGTGAGCATACTGGCATGAGTGACGGCAAGAAGCGCACGGTGCACCGCGCGGAGTTCAAGGCGAAGGGTGGGATGGAAGCGGTGCGAGGGGTAAAGACGCTCAACGAGATTGGCTAGCAGTACGGAATCCATGAACGGCGAGACGTGACTGGGCTGGATAGGCCGAGACGAGGTTCTGCCGGTCGCGAGGCTGTGTGTATCTGGTGGCGATCATCGACTGGTACTCGCGGCGAGTCCTGGCCTGGCGGGTCAACAACAGCGTGGACGCGTCGTTCTGCGTTGACTGCCTTGAGGACGCGCTGAGCCTCGTGGGCAAGCCGGACATCTTCAACAGTGACCAGGGCGCGCAGTTCACGAGCGCGGTATTCACGGGCGTACTCAAGCGAGAAGGCATTGCCATCAGCATGGATGGGCGTGGACGCGCCCTGGACAACATCGGTGTCGAACGGCTGTGGCGCAGCGTCGGGCACGGGGAGGTGTATCTGAAGGAATTCGGCGCGGTCACCGAGTTCACCCGTGGTCTGACGGAATATTTCGCGTTCCACAGCGGCGAGCGCCCGCACCAGTCGCTGGACAACAGGACGCCAAATACGGGGTATGTCGATAGCCAGGGCGGCGGGGCGAGTCTCCCCGACCATGTCGGCGTCAAACCAGGGCAGCGCTGCTCCACTGCACTTGAAACGAGAGACGCAGCTTAAATTCTGATGAAATCTGTCTTGACAGAGGGGTCCACTATATTCGTCTGTGCTTTCAGCACAGGTCAGAATGATCTGGGCTCGCTGCGCCAACGCCTGAGGGGTCTTCGGGCGGCATGCCCACTGCTGCAATGTCTCTCGTTCGGCCATCGTCAAGGTCAGAGGGGTCGTCGGTGGTCCAGTTCCCATGGTGTCCTCCCTTCGACACCTGAGAACGCCAGCGAAGCACAATCTATTCCACGGACTTCAGAGACAGGGCACAAGCAGTGTGTTGTCAAATCCAAGAACGAGTTCGGAAATGGAACCCTGCCTGAGGTCACGAACGTCTGGAGAATACCGCGCAGGTTGTTCAGAAAGGCCATCCAGCAAGGCGAGAACGCCGCTGGTGGAGTTTGCCAAAGGTTATGAGCGTCATCCGAAAAGCCTAGTCAATATTTGGATAATTTGCTGTCTAACCGGATCGAACCAGCAGCGAGGCAAGTATTTGATAATGACAAAACTCTCCTATGGGCTGCAAGCGTTGCTGGCTGTATCGCCATTGTTTTTATTGACGGTGAAAGGCTGGATAAGCGGTGTTCTATTTGCCAGTAGTGCGTTAGCGATTCTCATGTTGTGTGTGGGATATAAGGAGGGTGATTCGCCGATCCTCCCCAGGAACAACGCCTGGTTATGGGGCTTCGTCATCCTATTTACATTGCCGGTGGTAGCCATTTTTTTAGGGCAATTGGGGCGGCAGAATTATGCTGGACGCGATTATGACAGTCCGACAAGATTTTTGTTGTCCATACCGATATTATTGGTTCTGTTTCAGCATCGTTTTGATATGTTCAGAGCGCTAGTCTACGCAATGCCAGGGGCCATATTTGTTACGTCTATAGTTCTCAGCCTAAATCCTGATAACGTGTGGCAACCAGAGCACAATCTAGTGCCTTATCGTGCTTCCACTTATTTTGTCGATCCCCTGACCTTTGGTAGTTTGAATCTGACCTTGGGTTTGTGTTGTTTACTATCAATCGATTTGTATGGGCGCGATCACTCGGGGGTGAGAATCTATAAGGGCATGGGCTGTATTGTTGGCGTGTATCTATCAATTTTATCAGGAAGCCGCACCGGGTGGCTGGCGCTCCCCCTAGTTTTGTTCTTGTGGATAAATTTCCGAGTGACGCGTTATCGAGTCCCAGCGCTCATAAGCATACTGTTGCTAGTGGGTGGCAGTTATTATTTTTCCACTGCCCTGCAACAGCGCTTGGACGTGGCCGAGCACGAAATAATGTCGTATCAGTGGAATGCACTGAATCCGCAAACGTCGGTGGGTGATCGGTTGTCTTTTTTACGTATAGCAGTATTTTTATTCACGCAAAATCCATGGTCAGGTTTTGGCGATCATGGATTGTCAGCGTTTATCAACCACCCCGAATTAAACCGTTATGCGCTTCAAGAAACTCAAGAGTGGGCACTGCGGTCTGGTTTCCATAACGAAATTGCCACCAATATGGTGCGTTCAGGGGTGTGGGGCTTGCTGTCGAGCAGCGCGTTGTTCTTAATGCCGGCACTGTTTTTTGTCCGCAGTTTGTCCTCAGCGTCTCTGCAAGTCCAAAAACTTGCTTTGCTTGGGCTCGGGTATTTGGTTTGCACATTCATTAGTGGTATGACCACCGAGGTCTTTAATTTAAAATTCACTGCCTCCTTCCATGCCATCATGTTTACCTGCTTAATAAGCTCGTTACTCGTTCATCATGCGGTAGGCCTGAGCGTTGAAAGAAATGAATCCACTTAGATATTCAATTACTTTTGCTTGCTACAATCAGGCAAATTACACTCGGCAATGCATTAACAGCATGATTAAGCACGGTCTCGATTTGAGCCGCTTAGTAGTGGTAGATAACGGTTCACTCGACGACACGCGGGAATATTTGAGCGACTTGCCATTGGGGCGGGGGATCTTTAATAAATCCAACTTGGGTTGTGGAGTGGCGTGGAACCAGGGTGCATTGGCCCTTCAATCTGAATGGACCATCATCATGAATAATGATGTGCTAGTATCGCGTGGGTGGATCGAGAATCTGATTGATGCTGCCGAAGAAAATGGTCTGAAAATCATTTCGCCGGCGATGATTGAAGGGCTGCTGGATTATGATTTTGATGCATTTGCAGAAGAAGCGACGGTAACAATGAAGAACGCGCTTCGAATCGGTGGTCGACATGCCGTGTGTTTGGCTGTCCATGAGTCTGTTTGGCTGGAGATCGGGTATTTTCAGCCCATACCTAAACTGTTGGGTTACGAAGATACCATGTTTTTCCATGAAGTGGATAAAGCCGGGATTCCTATCGGGATGACCGGTAGATCTTGGCTGCATCATTATGGCTCTATCACTCAATCAGCGCTGAAGCAGGAACGAGGACTATCGGAAAAGGACGGTTTGGGAAACCGATTCAACTACAGATTGCTGCGACAAAGCTGGCTGGAGCGAAAATTGAAGAAATACAGAAAGATCCGCCAAGAGCGGTTATGGTGCACACAAGAAACGGCTCAATTTGGCATCTCGATGCATGGGGGAAGGGAAAATGGTCGATTTTCGTGGAAGTGAATTATTTTACTGATCTTGCTGTGAAATAGTGCATGGTCTGTGAGTCGGGAATATTCAGAGACTCCACTGTTTATGGACTGTTTACGAGTTGATGGTGCTCGCTACATGGCGTTTGGTTTGGCAAGTTGAGGAAGTCTGATTTCTTCCTTTCGCACGATATGGTGAGAGCGGCCCATCACTATTTGCAGGTGGCTGCAGAACTGGGTGTCCCTGGTCTATTCGGTTTGTTGGCTGTGTTTGCAGAGGATTTGGGTCTGGCCGACTTGCTAGGTCGCTGATTTGTTCTGTCAACAATTCCGACAAGCTGTGCGTGCTTTGATATCCGCTGGCAGTTTTAGGAACTCAGTGCTGCTCGGTAGCGCCGAGGGGCTCTTTTGTATTTGGGCTATCTGTATGGCACGAGCCGAAATGAAAACTATTAGACGTGTGGCGGCATGCTGAAGATCTCCGCGTATATCATCGCCTACAACGAAGCGAAGAAGATCGCTACTACCATTAACAGTGTGCTATGGGCGGACGAAATTATTGTTGCTGACTCAGCTAGTACGGACGAGACCGTCCGAATCGCACAGGATTTGGGGTGCCGCATCGTCCAGATTCCGTTCCAGGGATTCGGTCATCTTCGAAATCAAGCCATTCAATCCTGTACTCATGAATGGATTTTTAGCCTCGACACAGACGAACAGTGTACACCGGAGGTTCGTGATGAAATCCTGAGGATCTTGTCAGGGGTGCCAGCCTATGACGCGTATCTTGTGCCCAGGCAGAATTATTTCATGGGACGCTGGATCAAGCATTCAGGCTGGTATCCGAATTTCCGCCAACCGCAACTGTTCAAGAATGGATGCATGAAATACCTGGAGTCCCCGGTCCACGAAGGCTATGAATTGTTGACGGCCAAACCGGTTGGTCGGCTGGAACATGCAATCTGGCAGATTCCATTCCGAGATTTCGAAGAAGTGGTAAAGAAGGCTAATCGCTATTCGTCGCTTGGATCGACCAAGCTCGGAGATCGGCGTGTGTCGATGGGAACTGCGTTGTGGCACGGCATCTGGTCGTTCTTGAAGCACTATGTGGCGAAACGGGGGTTTCTCGATGGCTGGCCGGGATTTGTCATCGCGTTCGGAAATTTTGAGGGCACGTTCTATCGATATGCGAAACGGTATGAGCAACAAGAGCTCTGGCCGCTCCCTACGCAAGCGCCTCTTCGTCGCCCCGGCGATTCACATTCCAAATGAAGACAGCACTGATCGTGACGACCTACAATCGTCCGGATGCGTTGGGAGCGGTGCTGGAAGGGTATTGCCGTCAAAGCGATCAAGATTTTGAGCTCGTGGTTGCCGATGATGGTTCGAAGGAAGACACGGCGGAGGTTGTGCGGCAATTCGCGCAGCGTGCACCGTTTCGGCTGACACATGTCTGGCATGAGGACCGTGGCTTTCGAGCCGCTGCCATTCGCAATCGCGCCGTGGCGTCGTCCGGGGCCGACTATATTGTGTTCACCGATGGGGACTGTATTCCCTCACGTCATTTCGTGCGTGTCCATAAACAGCTTGCCGAACCGGGCTACTTTCTGGGAGCCAATCGTGTGTTGCTTTCGGCTGGATTGACGAATCGTGTTCTGTCTCGACAGTTGTCAATTCATAGCTGGCGCGTAGTCGATTGGATCCTGTCCTGGTCGAAACGAGAAGTCAATCGCGTGCTCCCGCTGATGGAACTGCCGGATGGTCCCTTTCGAAAATGGAGGTCTGACCGCTGGGAAGGCATCAAGACTTGCAACTTTTCTGCATGGCGTGCAGACCTCATTCATGTGAATGGATTGGATGAATCGTACGAAGGATGGGGGCTCGAGGATTCTGACTTGGTCATTCGACTGCTCCACGCCGGAGTGAAGCATAAGAGCGCGCGCTTCGCCGCGACGGTGTTTCATTTATGGCATCCGGAGCAGGACCGCATGGGGCTCCCCGACAATCAGAAACGGCTGGATGATCTCCTGCGTTCATCGGCCTTTCGGGCCGCCGTTGGGCTCGAGCAGCACCATGCAGTGTCTCTGGATCATCAATCCGCAACAAGGCGACGGGCAACGCCATGAAGCGGGAGTTCAACAGTGTGTTAGTCGTATGTACGCGTCGCATAGGAGATGTACTCTTAGCCACGCCGGTCATTCGTTCGCTCAAGGCCGCGTTGCCAAACGTGATGATCGACATGCTTGTATTCGAAGGGACTCAGGATATTCTCTCCGGCAATGCGGATATCCATCGAGTCTGGACCATCGCCGAACGTCCCGCGATTCGTCCCCATCTCGCCTTACTGCGTTCGCTGTGGCGACGTTACGACGTCGCTTTGTCGGTGCTGGCGGGAGATCGTCCGACCTTTCATACCTGGGTTGCAGGACGGTATTGTGTAGGGACGCTATTGCCCGATAAAAAATCCTGGTGGAAACGGAGATTGCTGAATCACTGGATCCCGTTTGATAATCTCCATACTCATACGGTTGCCATGAATCTCAAGTTGCTTGCACCGTTGGGTCTTACACCGCTCGGTACTCCTGTAGTGAGCTGGACGGATGAGGAGGCACGATCTGTTGGCATCCTGTTCCCTGATGTCAGGAATGCTCAGCCCTACGCCGTGCTGCATGTGTCACCAAAGTTTGCCTACAAAAATTGGACCGTCGATGCGTGGGTGGCGCTTGGACGATGGTTAATCGATCGTGGGCTCCTTGTCGCTGTGACGGGGATCGAAACGGCTGAGCAGTCGTATTGTGATCAGATCATTCAGGGGCTACCCAAGGCCGTCAATTTGATCGGCCGAGTGACCTTGCCGGCTCTTGGCTGTCTCTTAAGTCGCGCTGCGTTGTATGTTGGAACGGATACAGCGGTGAGTCATATGGCCGCTGCCGTCGGAGTGTCCTCCGTCGTTCTATTTGGTCCCTCCAATCCCGTGAAGTGGGGGCCTTGGCCGAAGGACTTTCCTTCAACCGCACAAAGCCCGTGGCATAAGCGAGGATCACAAAGGCAGGGCAATGTGTGGTTGCTTCAAGGTGAAGCGGAGTGTGTACCTTGCCTTGCCGAAGGATGTGATCGTCACGTGAATAGTCTGAGTGACTGCCTCCAGCGATTATCTGTGCATCGGGTGATCCAGGCTGCTGAGACCATGCTCAGAGAACAAGAAAACAACGGCGCAGTGCCAACTGGCGTATGAAACAGTCAACGGCAAAGCTATTCCATTTCCTCGCAGGGAGATTTGGAGACCGGGTCCTTGAGTACCGGTCGATTCTCGTCCTGAGTACGCAACTGCTGCTGATTTTTGCGGCCAACCTGACGGCATTTGCGCTGCGATTCGATGCGAATCTTCCCCGCGCGTATCGGAAGATCATGTGGGATTTCATGCCTGCCGTGTTGTTGGTCTACGGTATCGGCTTGTGGGTGTTCGGGATTCAGCGAGGGCTCTGGAGATATGTTGACCTTCGCGATCTTTGGAGAATCCTGCTTGCCTCGGTGAGCAGCGCCGCGGTGTTTTATGGAGTGATCCATCAATTCGGCGGTGTGACGCAATATCCTCGATCCGTGATCATCCTGACGGGCCTATTGACGGCACTCTATTTGGCAGGCAGTCGATTGGCTGTGCGAGGGTTCCGGGAGTGGATTCAGGTATTTGATCCGAGTGCGCGACGTGTCTTGATCGTCGGTGCAGGACATGCGGGCGAGCTCTTAGTCAGGGACATGCTGTATGATGCGAATTACCACTGCTATCCGGTGGGGTTCGTAGATGATGATCCGATCAAGCGCAAGATGAACATTCATGGAGTTCCTGTCGTAGGAGTCATTGCAGACATCAAGAGGGCCGCCGAACGGTTGAAGGTCGACGAGATCATTGTGGCTATCCCTTCCGGCTCCACAACGGTGAAACAGAAGATTCTTGCGGCGTCAGAAGGCTGTTCGGTGCCGATCAAGACGTTACCCGATGTCAAGCAATTGCTCGGTGATCCTGTCTCACTGCAACACGTCCGACCAATGCGTGTCGACGATCTGCTCCAGCGTGAGCCGATTCGGACGGATTTCCAAGAGTTGTCTCCTTACATCAGTGGGAAAACGCTTCTAGTAACGGGAGCAGGAGGATCGATCGGATCAGAACTTTGCCGACAGATTGCTCAGCACAAGCCCAAGGCCTTGATCTTATTTGAGCGTTACGAAAATACGCTCCATTCGCTATTGCTGGAGTTACACACAGCCTTTCCAACGGTGAACATTCTCCCCATCATCGGAGATGTGACCGTGCCGGATCGTGTGGCGGAAGTGTTTCGCCAGACCTGCCCTGACATTGTGTTTCATGCCGCTGCGCACAAGCATGTTCCTCTGATGGAACTGAATCCGAAAGAAGCCATCCGCAACAATATTCTAGGCACCCGTATTGTTGCCGAGGCCGCTGTCAAGGCAGGCGTCGGCCGATTTGTCCTGATTTCCACAGACAAGGCTGTCAATCCTTCAAGTGTGATGGGTGTGACGAAGAGAATTGCCGAGCATATGATGCAGGAGTTCAATAGTCCCGGTCTCACAAAGTTCACGGTGGTGCGGTTCGGGAATGTGCTGGGCAGCAACGGGAGTGTGGTCCCTCTGTTTACTGAACAGATCCGCAAAGGAGGGCCGGTGACGGTCACCCATCCAGAGATCAAGCGGTTTTTCATGACCATTCCGGAAGCAGTGCAACTCGTACTCCAGGCGAGTGCGATGGGGCGGGGAGGGGAAGTCTTTGTCCTCGATATGGGAGAGCAGATCAAGGTGGCTGATTTGGCCAGGAATATGATTGTATTGGCTGGATTGGTTCCAGGGAAAGACATTGACATTGTCTATACCGGTCTGCGGCCTGGAGAAAAAATGTACGAAGAACTCTTTGAGGAGCAGGAACAGGCCGAACGCACGGTTCATGCGAAAATCAATCGAGCGAGTGGTGCTCCGGTTTCCGTCGGCGAGCTGGATCAATGGCTGGAGATGTTGCAAACGAATCTCCCTCGTTGTGATGAAGACGAGCTTCTTCAAGATCTCAAGCGCCTGGTGCCGAGCTTTCAACCTGCCATCCCCCAGCGTGTGTCGTGATGAGACCGTATGGCGCCTGCGTGCAATACGTGTGGTTTGATCCGGTGCGGCCCATAAGCGGGTTATAAAGAGATGAGTATCCTGGTCACCGGTGGAGCGGGGTTTATTGGGGCCAATTTTGTGCTCGACTGGTTGACACAGCATGATGAGTCTGTGGTCAATCTCGACAAGCTCACGTACGCAGGCAATCTGGAGAGTCTCGTTAGTCTCGGAAACGATGAGCGGCATATCTTTGTGCGAGGTGATATCGGCGATGCCGCGCTCGTCGATAAACTATTGAAGGAGCATGGTCCGAGAGCGGTCATCAATTTCGCCGCAGAAAGTCACGTTGATCGATCCATTCATGGACCTGGTGAGTTTATTCAGACGAACATCGTCGGTACCTTTCACTTGCTTGAATCGGTGCGTGCGTATTGGGGTGCATTAGCAGGCGAAGCCAAACAGCGTTTCCGGTTTTTGCATGTCTCTACGGATGAGGTGTACGGCTCATTGACAAATGACGCGCCGGCTTTCAGTGAAATGAACCGTTATGAGCCCAATAGCCCTTACTCGGCCAGCAAGGCGGCCAGCGATCATCTCGTCCGCGCTTATCACCATACCTATGGCCTGCCGGTTCTGACCACTAATTGCTCGAATAATTATGGTCCCTACCAATTTCCGGAGAAACTCATTCCGTTGATCATTCAGAATGCATTGTCTGGCAAATCACTACCTATTTATGGTGACGGCCAACAGATCCGTGACTGGCTGTATGTCAAAGACCATTGCAGTGCCATCCGTCGGGTGCTCGAATCCGGGCGTGTGGGAGAGACATATAATGTTGGTGGGAAGAACGAAAAGGCTAACCTCGATGTGGCGTATACTCTTTGCGATATCCTGGACGAACTGGCTTCACCGTCTGCACGACAGTTGGCTCTTACCAGTTATCGGTCTTTGATTATCTTCGTGAGAGATCGGCCAGGCCACGACCGTCGGTATGCGATTGATGCGAGCAAGCTTGAGTGCGAGCTGGGATGGAAACCTCAGGAAACCTTCGAAAGCGGTGTTCGCAAGACGGTTATGTGGTACCTGGGGAACCAGAATTGGGTCGCTAATGTCACCAGTGGAGCATACCGTGACTGGCTTGATCGGCAATACCGGACCTGAGCGAAATGAAGATACTATTGACCGGAAAATGTGGTCAAGTTGGTTTTGAATTGCAACGTGCGCTGGCTTGCCTCGGAGAAGTGTGTGCGGTAGATCAGGCTGATTGTGACTTGACGGATGTTTCCGCTATTCGGGAATTGGTGCGACTATCTAAACCTGATGTGATCGTCAACCCCGCCGCGTATACTGCAGTTGACAAGGCTGAGTCTGAACCAGAGCTCGCCCATGCGGTTAACGCTGTGACTCCGGCCGTACTCGCAGAAGAAGCGAAAACTCTTGGCGCATGGATTGTGCATTACTCCACAGATTATGTCTTTGATGGGAGTAAATTGGGTGCGTATGTGGAAGATGATGCCACGAATCCACAGAGCGTCTATGGACGAACCAAGCGAGCTGGTGAGATCGCACTGCAGGCAAGTGGGGTAGGTCACCTGATTTTTCGGACGAGTTGGGTGGTAGGGGCCCATGGTCAGAATTTTGCCAAAACCATTTTGCGCTTAGGTGCGGATCGAGAAAGCCTGAATGTCGTGGCTGACCAATATGGGGCGCCGACATCTGCAGCCTTACTGGCTGACGTGACGGCACATCTTATTCGGCAAAGGCAGTGCAAGGGGGAGGAGCGCTTTCCGTTTGGTTTGTATCATCTTGTGGCGGGAGGGGAAACAAATTGGTGTGACTATGCACGGTTCGTCGTATCGGAAGCCCGCACTCTCGGAAGGGCACTCAGGCTCTCGCCGGATTCCATTCAAGCCATTCCTTCTACTGAATATCCGTTGCCTGCGACGCGACCAGCCAATTCCCGACTGGATACCAGGAAGCTGCGCAGTGCATTTGACCTTGAATTACCTGATTGGCAAAGTGGTGTTCGACACGTCCTTCGACAGATTCTGGTGAACTAGTGGGTACACGCAAAGGGATCATACTCGCTGGTGGTTCGGGGAGTCGCTTGCATCCGGCCACGTTAGCCATCAGCAAACAGCTGCTGCCTGTGTTCGATAAGCCGATGATTTACTACCCACTCAGTACGTTGATGCTGGCGGGGATTCGAGATGTTCTCATCATTTCTACGACACAGGACACCCCTCGATTTGAAAAAATGTTGGGAAGCGGGAATCAGTGGGGACTGAGCATTCGCTACGCAGTACAGCCTTCGCCTGATGGTCTCGCTCAGGCCTTTCTTATCGGTGAATCGTTCATCGGGAACGATCCTTCAGCGTTGGTGTTGGGGGACAACATCTTCTATGGTCATGATTTCAACAATCTGCTCAGGAATGCGATGGTACATACCATGGGAGCGACAATCTTTGCCTACCATGTTCAAGATCCACAACGATACGGTGTGGTTGAGTTTGATGCCAAAGGCAAAGTGCTCTCGCTGGAAGAAAAGCCGAAACAGGCGAAATCTAACTACGCCGTAACCGGTCTGTATTTCTATGATCAGCAGGTAACGGATTTTGCCAAACGCTTGAAACCGTCGCCCCGTGGCGAGTTGGAAATTACCGATCTAAACCGTTTATATCTAGAGCGAGGCCAGTTGAATGTCGAAGTGATGGGTCGCGGCTATGCCTGGTTGGATACTGGTACGCATGAATCACTTCTCGATGCCAGTCAGTTCATTGCCACACTTGAAAACCGGCAGGGTCTAAAGGTGGCATGTCCTGAGGAAATCGCCTACAGGCAGCAGTGGATTGATGCCTGTCAACTAGAGAAACTCGCAGAGCCGTTATTGAAGAACGGTTACGGGCAATATCTGTTACGGGTGCTCAAGGAAAAGCTTCTGTGAAGGAATAACACAAACGAGGTTGCTGCCGGTTGGTCGAGTTATTGTTTTGCAAAGTCCGATCTGTCAGGTATCATAACCCTTCACCACAGTCGTCGAGTACACCTCTTGGCGTTGTCACATAAACCAACAAGACGACACTCCGTACAGAAGAGACGCTCTCCTGCTCTTCTTGAAGAAATTAGTCTTTTTGCCACCGATGTGGACGGAGTCCTCACTGATGCCGGTATGTACTATTCCGAATCGGGTGACGAATGGAAAAAGTTTAACACTCGAGATGGGATGGGTATCAAGATGTTGCAGAGAGCCGGACTCATCACGGCTATCGTGACGCAGGAACGAACTCGGCTTGTGGCGAGACGGGCGGAAAAACTCGCCATTCCTGAGCTTCACCAAGGCGTGATGGACAAGTTGTCGGTTATTCGAGACATGGCTGCGCGGCACAGGCTCTCGCTTCAGCAAGTGGCGTACATTGGTGACGATGTTAATGATATCGAAGCCTTGAAAGCGGTTGGATTTTCAGCAGCTCCTGCAGACGGACTTCCCCAGGTGTTGAAGGTCGTCGATTACATCTGTCGGCAGAAGGGTGGCGAAGGGGCGGTACGAGAGCTTGTGGAGATGATTTTACAGTCTCGTGACAAGCTGAAACCCAGTAACCGTCGACGCTGAGGAGAACGAATGGCAACGACTAGCTCGCTATACCCAGTGATTATGGCCGGAGGGAGCGGAACGAGATTTTGGCCATTGAGTCGCCACCTGTTCCCCAAACAACTTCTGCGAATTGGCGGCGAATATACGTTGATTCAACAGACCATGCGACGTGTGCTTGGCTGTGCTCCGGCAGCCAACGTCTTGATTTCGACCAACGCGGCACAGGCCGATCTTATTCGTGTGCAACTGGCCGATTGGAAAGAGGATCTTGCCGACGGGTTTGTCCTGGAACCGGAAGGCCGGAATACGGCTCCCGCTATTGCCTTGGCAGCGCTGGAAGCGCAGCGGCGCGATCCTGATGCGATGATGTTGGTTGTTCCTGCCGATCACGTGGTTACCGGTCAGCGAGATTTCGAAGCGGCGGTTCAACTGGCCTGTCAATTAGCAGCAGCGGGCTTCTTGGTGACCTTCGGGATTAAGCCGATTCGCCCGGAAACCGGTTATGGATATATCAAGCCCAATGACAAGGTTGTCCTGGGGAAACACGGGAAGTTGCGGGGTTTCTCGGTTCACCAATTTGTGGAAAAGCCTAACCTTGCCAAAGCGGTGCAGTATCTCAAAGCCGGCAACGTCTATTGGAACAGCGGCATGTTCATCTGGAGGGCCGCGACGATTTTGGAAGAGATTCGTCGTCACCAGCCTGCCATTGCCAGAGCGATGGTTCGAATTCAGAAACTTCGGGTGAATCAAGCGCCGAAGTCAGCCATTGAAGACCTCTATCGATCCATCAAACCGGTTTCCATCGACAATGGTGTGATGGAACGTTCGCCAAAGGCGGCTGTGATTCCGGTGGCGTTCAAATGGTCGGATGTCGGGAGCTGGGGAAGTTTGGATGAAGTGGCCTCGAGAGATAAAGCCGGGAATGTGACGACGGGGCGAGTGGTCGACCTAGAGAGTCGCCGTTCGATTGTCTATGCCGACAGGCGTGTGGTTGCGACGATCGGATTGCAGGACATGGTCGTGGTGGATACGCCGGATGCGACGTTGGTCTGTCCGAAATCGCGGGCGCAGGATGTGAAGAAAATTGTCGATATTCTGAAACAGCAGAAAGCACCGGAGCACCTCGAGCATCTGACTGTTCAGCGGCCATGGGGAGCGTATACGGTGCTGGAAGAAGGTTCGGGGTTCAAGGTCAAACGAGTCACCGTTAACCCGGGTGGGAGGCTCTCACTCCAAATGCATCATCAGCGCAGTGAACATTGGGTGGTGATCGCTGGAACTGCACGCGTGACCAGAGGGGAAGAGATTTTTGACTTGCAGGTCGGGCAGAGTACGGCGATTCCGGTGAAGACGCGGCATCGCTTGGAGAATCCAGGGCGTGAGACCGTGCATATCATCGAGGTACAGAATGGTCCGTATCTTGGCGAGGATGATATCGTCCGCTTCAAGGATGATTACGGCCGGACAAATCACTGACACTCGGAAGTTGGATCGCCCTCAAGGTGTCACCGCTACATCCAAAAACTTCGGACTTGATGACCTTCTGACTTGAACATTATCCTAGGAGGCCCATGGCACTCTTTCGCGAATATGACCTTCGGGGAATTGTTGGCACTGAACTGACAGAGGAGTTAGCTGAGCGGGTGGGGCTTGCGTACGCCACCTATGCAGGCAAACGAGGAGTCAAGACGATCAGTGTCGGCCGTGACGGTCGTCTCAGTTCCCCCGCGTTGCGGAAAGCGTTGCTTCACGGGCTATTAGCCGGGGGGCTGGATGTCATTGATATCGGAATATGCTCTTCTCCGCTGGTGTATTTCTCGTTATTTACCCTTCCGGTCGGCGGAGGCATCATGATCACCGGGAGTCACAATGCGGCGGAGTACAATGGCTTTAAGATCTGTCTCGGGGAAACGGCGATCCATGGAGAAGAGATTCAAGAGCTTCGGCGAGTCATGGAACAGGGTGTGTTCAGCATGGGGAATGGGCATCTTTCTGAGCATCCCATTATTCCGGATTATCTGAAGTACATTGAGAAAAGTTTCCCGCACGTTAAGGCACAGAAACTCCACGTCGTGATCGATTGCGGGAACGGCGCGGCATCTCTTGTCGCCAAGCAAGCGCTTGAATTACTGGGGTGCAAGGTCACAGGACTCTATTGCGATCTGGACGGGCATTTCCCCAACCATCATCCGGATCCCACGGTGCTTGAGAATCTGTCCGATCTGATGCAAGCAGTGAAGGATCATCGAGCGGATGTGGGAATCGGCTACGATGGGGATGCAGACCGAATTGGCGCCGTGGATGAGCAGGGGAATGTGTTGTGGGGCGATCGCTTATTGGTGCTCTATGCGAGGGACATTCTTGCGCTCAAACCAGGAAGCACGATTATCTCCGAAGTGAAAGCGTCACAGAGCCTGTATGATGACATTGCCAAGCGTGGTGGGCGTGCCATCATGTGGAAGGCCGGTCATTCGTTGATCAAATCGAAGATGAAGGAGGAGTCGGCCGTCTTAGCTGGTGAAATGTCGGGGCACATGTTTTTTGCGGATCGGTATTTTGGGTATGATGATGCCGTGTATGCGTCCTGTCGACTTGTGGAAATCTTGGCGAAAGCTCAGCAGCCGCTTTCAGCGCTAGTGTCTGATCTGCCCCAGTCGGTCGTCACGCCTGAGATCCGAGTGGATCTTCCAGACACGATCAAGTTTGATGTGGTGGAGCGGGTTCGTAACAAATTCACGGAATACCTGAAGACCAAACAGGGGCTTGGCCCGAAGAAACTGGCACTGAGAAATCTGATCACGATCGACGGGGTCCGTGCGATATTCGATGATGGATGGGGCCTCATCAGGGCGTCCAATACTCAACCGGCTTTAGTGCTGAGATTTGAAGCGACCTCTTCCGACCAACTCAATGCCATTCGAGTGCTCATCGAAGAGGAGCTGAGGGAGGCCAAACGATCGTTTGCGTGCTGAAATCCCTCTCTACGTGGATTAGTCTTGCTCGTCTCCGTACCAGCATCGGTCGTCCTGCCGCTATAGGGGCCGTTTTGTTGACTCTCTTGGTTCCCCTTGAGACAACTGCCGCCGAAGGATTTGGTGAACCAGCGCGTCCCTTCATCGTTGGAGAACGGCTGACCTACGAGGTTTCCTGGCTCAATCTGACTGCTGCCATCGCCGTGATGGAGGTGGTTTCTACGGAAGGGAGAGGGAGTACCTCCTCCACCGCCAAGTTGATTGGGACGGCGCAGTCCACGCCAATCATCACGAAGTTCTTTCCGGTGGACAATCGAGTGGAGTCGGAACTGGATTTGGACACGCTCACGCCGGGGCATCTGACCTTTCGTCGGCGCGAAGGAAAAAAGAAAGAAGATATCGAATACACGTTTCACCAAAAGGAAGGAACGGTTACCGCCGTCAGAGGGGGAACGACCGAATCACTGTCCATTCCAACCGGGACTCACGACATCATATCCTGTCTCTATTATACACGTGCGATGTTGCCACCCAAGCCGGGAGCCTCACTCAAGATGAATGTGTATCATGATAAGAAAAACCGGCCGGTTGAGGTCCGGGTGGAAGGAATCGAGACCCTTGAAGGGGGCTGGGGAAGGGTGGAGACTGTACGAGTGCGAGTGATTATGCCGTTTCACGGTCTTTTCATGAATAAAGGGGATATTCATGTCTGGGTCACCAATGATGAACGAAAGACTCCGGTTCGGATGAAAGCGAAAGTCGTGCTTGGGGCCATTGTCGCCGACCTCGTTGATGGTTGGTCCAGAGTCGGCAGTGTGAAGCCGGTGTCTTGAACAGGAGGTTGTTGTTCACGCAGGATAAACCCGTTATACTGAGCCGCAGGATGAGACAATTTCCCACCACATTGAGTCAGTTTATCATTCGGAGTCAGGCATCGTATCCAGGTGCGACTGGAGAGTTTTCCAGTCTGTTAACCCAAATCGGCCTGGTCGGTAAACTGATTTCTCAAGATCTTCGGCGTGCAGGGTTGATCAATATCCTTGGGACGACCGGTGAGACCAATGTCCAGGGAGAGACCGTCAAGAAGCTGGATGCCATCGCGAACGACGACTTCGTCAAGGTCTTTCAAGCTAGCGAACATGTCTGCGCTCTGGCCTCGGAAGAAATGGAAAATCCGCTCTCGCTGCCGAATAATTGGCCGCATGGCAAGTATATGCTGCTCTTCGATCCCCTGGACGGATCGTCCAATACGGATAACAATATGCCGCTCGGGGCCATTTTTTCCGTGCTCAAGTACGGCCGAACGGATCGATTACCGACAGAAGCCGATTTGATCCGACGAGGAACTGAACAAGTTGCAGCTGGCTATCTACTGTATGGGTCGAGCACGATGCTGGTGTACACCGTTGGACAAGGCGTCTATGGATTTACCTTGGATCCTGATATCGGTGAGTATTTATTGTCGCACGAGCGAATGAGGATTCCTGAAAAGGGCAAGGTCTATGCCGCCAATGAAGGGAATTATAACAAGTGGCCTGATGGAATAAGAAAGTATTTGGATTCGCTTAAAGTCACTGATAAGGCGACGGGGCGCCCTTATAGTGCGCGGTATTCCGGATGTTTGGTGGCCGATGTGCACCGCCTGTTGCTTGGAGGGGGAATCTATCTCTATCCAGGGGAAGTCGATAAGCCTGAAGGGAAGCTGCGACTGCTCTACGAGGCGAATCCACTGGCTTGGGTCGTTGAGCAGGCAGGAGGGAAGGCCTCAACCGGCACGACGAGAATTTTGGACGTTGAAGCTAAAAAATTACACCAGCGCGTGTCGCTGATCATCGGGAGTCGTCTCGATGTCGAGCAGGCTGAGGCGTACATTCAAAGGAAAGCCTAGTCACGCATCATTTTGACCTGTGGGAGCTGTCTGGAGGGAATTATGGGAGATCGGGTTCAAGAGATTCTCAGTTGGTATGGTAGCGACAATGCCGGAACAAAGACGAATATCGCCCGCATGCTGCGTTCCGGGAAATTGGCTGGGACCGGCAAGTTAGTCATTCTCCCGGTGGATCAAGGATTTGAGCATGGTCCGGCTCGGAGTTTTGCACCGAATCCATCCGGATACAACCCCCACTATCACTTTCAACTCGCCATTGATGCTGGTTGCAATGCCTATGCCGCACCACTCGGGTTTTTGGAAGCAGGGGCGAGTGAGTTTGCGGGGCAGATTCCTCTCATCCTCAAGCTCAATAATCATGATGTGTTGCATGACGACAAGGACCCGCTGCCATCTGTCACAGGCAGTGTGAACGATGCTCTTCGGTTAGGGTGTTCGGCCGTCGGGTTCACGATCTATCCCGGGTCCGCCCATTGCAGCGCGATGTACGAGCAACTGCAAGCTATTGCAGAAGAGGCCAAGGCCAGTGGTCTGGCCGTCGTGGTGTGGTCTTATCCGCGAGGATCAGCCCTGAGCAAGGAAGGTGAAACGGCGATGGACGTTGTGGCCTATGCGGCACAGATCGCGGCACAACTAGGTGCACACGTTATCAAGGTAAAATTGCCGACTGCACATTTAGAACAGGCGGCGGCTAAGAAAGTGTACGAGTCCACGCAAGTTCCAATCAAGACGCTGGCAGAGCGGGTTAAACATGTGGTGCAGAGTTCATTCGACGGGCGTCGGATCGTAATCTTCTCCGGTGGAGCCAAAAGCGAAGATAAGAATGTATTCGAAGAGGCTCGAGGGATTCGGGATGGGGGAGGGTTTGGCAGCATCATCGGTCGAAACTCGTTCCAACGGCCAAAAGCAGAGGCCATTAAATTTCTCCAGACAATCATGGGAATTTACAGCGGCGCGATTCAGTGAGCGTTCCCACGGTTACGGGTAAAATCGAATGAATACTATGAATCAATTCGAGTCCAATCCCAAGCCCCCACAGGGAAAGAAAAGTTGGGTCGTGACAGCGGCGCTGTTGACGGCTGGGATCATCATTGGGTTTGTCATAGCCGCGGACCTTGGATGGTTATCAAATGGCCATGCCGTGCCTGATTCATCGTCTGTTGCGCCACCACCACAGCCTCCTGTCGTCAGACCCGTCTCGACGGCTCCGCAGCCTATCCTGGGCGGGGGCAACCAAACATTCGTGGACATTGCCAAGTCGGTGAAGCCGGCGGTGGTGAATATCTATGCGACGAAGAGCGGACGTGGGGAAGGGTCGGGCTCGACCCCTTTCGACGACCCGTTATTTCGAAAGTTTTTCGGCGACGAGTTTTTCAGAAAGTTCGAACATCCCAAAGAGAAGAAAGAACGCGGGTTGGGATCCGGTGTGATTGTCGACTCGAACGGGCTGATCATTACCAATAATCATGTCGTCGGCAAGGCGGATGAGATTCGCGTGACCCTCTCGGACAAGCGCGAGTTCAAAGCCAAGTTGATCGGCACCGATCCCAAGACAGATGTGGCGGTGGTGAAGATCGAGGCCACGGGGCTTCCCATTGTGCCCTGGGCCGATTCGGACAAGTTAGAAGTGGGAGAGTTCGTCCTGGCCATCGGCAATCCATTCGGACTGACACAGACTGTCACGCTGGGGATCGTCAGCGCACTTGGGCGGGCTGCTGGTATCGCTGAGTATGAAGACTTTATCCAGACCGATGCCGCGATCAATCCTGGGAACTCCGGCGGAGCGTTAGTCAATGTGCGGGGTGAGCTGGTGGGAATCAACACCGCCATCTTCAGTCAAAGCGGCGGCAATATGGGGATCGGATTTGCCGTGCCGAGCAATATGGCCCAGTCGATTATGGGCCAACTTGTACAGACCGGGAAAGTCGTGCGTGGGTGGCTGGGAGTCTCGATTCAGGAGTTGACGCCGGAATTGGCCTCACAGTTTGGAATCACTGAAACGAAGGGTGTGCTCGTCAGCGATGTCATGGATGACAGTCCGGCGAAGAAGGCCGGTTTTGAGCGAGCCGATGTGATCGTTGAGTACGACGGGAAATCGATGGATTCACCGACGCACCTGCGCAATGCCGTTGCACAGACACCGGTCGGGAAAAAGGTGGTCGTCAAGATTATCAGGGACAAGAAGGCCAAAACGATCGATCTCACCATCGTCGAGCAGCCCAAGTCGATGTCGCAAAGCGGTGAAGAAGACGGGGGAGATTCAGCGACGCCGACCGGAATACTGTCCAGTCTTGACGTGCGCGACTTGAACGAAGAGTTGGCAAGCCGCTACGGATTGAAATCGAGCGAGCGCGGTGTGGTGATCGTTCGAATAAAGCCGGGCAGTACGGCTGAAGAATTGGGTGTTCGTGAAGGTGATATCGTGCTTGAGGTGAACCGTCAAACGGTCGCCTCAGTGAAGGTGTTTGAACGGATTGCCAACAAGCTGCCGAAAGATCAAGCGGTGCTGCTGTTGCTCAAACGGCAGGGGCGGACGATTTATCTTACGCTTCGTCCATGATCTACGCAGGTTCAAATGATCTATCTGCTCTATCTCGTGGGTTTGGTTGCATGACGCCACCCGCATGAACCGGCAAACCAGATGGACCAGACAGACGCGCTTTCTCGTCAGACCCAGTTAGCCGTGGCCATTGTTCCTGCCGCCGGACGCGGCCTTCGTATGGGTGGCGCCGTTCCCAAGCAGTTTTTGGCTTTGGGCGGTGAACCCTTGGTCGTGCACTCGCTTCGGGTACTTCAACGCTCTCCTGTCATCGATCAAATCATCTTGGCTGTGCCGCAGGCCGATCTCGATTATTGTCTGAATGATCTTGCCGTACGATTTGGCTTTTCCAAAGTCAGGCGGGTGGTGGCCGGTGGAAAGGAGCGGCAGGATTCAGTTCGGCATGCGCTGGAACATGTGCCGGAGGACACGCAGCTTGTGGTGGTGCATGATGCGGTACGTCCGTTTCTGACGGAGCATATGGTGACTGAGGTGGTTGAAGCGGCGCGCCGAGAGGGAGGAGCGATCATCGCGTTGCCGATGCGTGATACCGTCAAGCAGGTCGGAATGGAGCATCGGATCGAACGGACGGTTGATCGAAAACCGCTCTGGCTGGCTCAGACGCCGCAGGCCTTCAGGCGAGATTGGCTATTGAACGCCCATCGCAAAGCCCATGCGGAGGGAGTGCATGCCACCGATGACGCATTCCTGTTCGAGTGGGCTGGTCACCCGGTTGTGGTGGTGGAAGGGAGTGGAGAGAATATCAAGGTGACAAGGCCTGAAGATATGGTGATCGGTGAGGCCATCTTCGCTTCTCGTCAGTCGGGGGCTATGAAAGGGACAAGATGAGCAAGGGATTCCGTATCGGGTATGGGTATGATGTTCATCCATTGGGACCGGGGCGCAAGCTGATTCTTGGCGGTGTTGAAATCCCTCACGGCAAAGGACTGCTTGGTCATTCTGATTCCGATGTACTGGTCCATGCCGTCTGCGATGCCTTATTGGGAGCAATGGGAGAGGGAGATCTGGGGCGGCATTACCCCAGTTCTGATCTCAAGTACAAAGGCATCTCGAGCCTCAAGTTATTGGAAGACGTGATGGCAAAGCTGACAACGAAAGGCTATCGAGTAGGAAATATTGATACGGTGATTGTGGCTCAAGCGCCAAGGCTCGGACCGCATCTCGCGACGATGCAGGAGTCTATCGCCGCAGCTGCCGGTGTTGCTCCTGAACTAGTGAACGTGAAGGTGAAGAGCGGAGAAGGATTAGACGCAGTAGGGCATGAAGAGGGGATGATCGCTCACGCAGTCTGTTTGATCGAGCCGGCCTAGCGCCGTCGGATGTACCGCCGATGTTGACGCACATCAAACAGGACCTCCAGGCGGTCTTTGATCGAGATCCAGCAGCGACCAGTAAGCTGGAGGTGATTCTCACGTACGCAGGCTTTCATGCCTTGCTCGCCTATCGTATTTCTCACCGGCTCAGGTCCATCGGCGTTCCTTTCTTGCCACGAGCGATTTCTCAGTTGGCTCGTTGGCTCACCGGCGTTGAGATCCATCCTTCCGCCAAGATCGGGACGGGGTTTTTCATCGACCATGGCATGGGCGTGGTGATCGGGGAAACGGCAGAAATTGGTGACTATGTGACGCTCTTTCAAGGGGTCACGCTGGGAGGAACGGGAAAAGAACGTGGTAAGCGGCATCCGACGCTTGGTAATCACGTGGTGGTGGGTGCAGGGGCTAAGATCCTTGGGGGGATTACGATCGGAGACAATGTTAAGATTGGAGCCAATTCGGTTGTCTTGAAGAATGTTGCGGCCAATTCAACGGTGATCGGTGTTCCGGGCCGCGTCATCAAATCCCAGGGCGAGCGCTTGCCCGATGCCACCATGGATCAAGTTGATCTTCCGGACCCCATCAGTGACCGCTTCATCGCATTAGAGCAGGAATTGATTGAGCTTCGGAAGAAGCTCGAAAATCAGGATGCCCCCCCCCACCAATAGAAAGTTGTATCGTCGGTTTGTGTATTGATGAAGTCAGCTCGGCGCGGCATGATGCCGCGCCGGGTAACTCCAGCTTATGCAGACAGGCAGTCGCTCATGAACTTCTTCCGCTCGTCGCCCTTCAGTTGTTTATCGCCGGCTTCCTTATTGCACGTCTTCATTTTATTCTGCTGAGTCTCCTTGCCGCCTCCACCTTTCCCCGATTTGGCGGAAAGGCATTCCTTCATAAACGCCTTCCGTTCATCGCCTTTCCCTTCACCAAAGCCTTTCACGTTTGCCTGTTCGTTGCAGGCCTTCATTTTGTTCTGTTGCTCAGGTGCAGCCAGAGCAAACGGAGTCACCACAAGGGTGAGCGCAAAGAATGTCAGAGCGATGGTGCATAGAACTCTCCGCATGTTGGATCTCCTTATGTAGAATAAGAGGTGAGGTGCTCAACTGGCGTGTATCATAACAAAGAAATACGTACGTGTCATGAGGGGAGAGTATCGGCAAGCCGAGCCTCACACGTAATATGTTGGAGCGTAATCCCGTACGTGATGCCAGGGATTATTGGTGATGTGACCGGAGGGGTGAAAGATGATTTCTCCTTGAGAAAAGGATATGCTGTCCGACCAAAAACCACAGTATAGTTCTGCCCATGCAGTCTGTTTCAGATTGCTTTGATGATAAGCGGAAAGGTCGGTTATGAGCTCAACCCCGGGTGTCACACCAGCGTATCAGTTTCGGAAGCTTCTCTTGTCGGACCAGTTGGAATTTATTTGTGAAGCGCACAATGGTCTTAGTGCAAAAATCGTTCAAGAGGCAGGCTTCAAAGGTATCTGGGCCAGTGGTCTCTCGATCTCGGCTCAATTTGGGGTTCGTGATAACAATGAAGCCAGCTGGACTCAGGTTTTGGACAATCTGGAGTTCATGTCCGATGCGACCACGGTTCCTATCCTGCTCGATGGGGATACGGGATACGGCAATTTCAATAACATGCAGCGGCTGGTTCGTAAACTGGAGCAGCGGCGTATCGCTGCCGTGTGTATCGAAGACAAGTTGTTCCCCAAGACGAATAGTTTTATCAAGGGGGATGCACAACCGATGGCGGACATGCAGGAGTTTTGCGGCAAGATCAAAGCGGGGAAAGACGCACAAACTGACGCTGACTTTTGCATTATCGCCAGAGTGGAAGCCTTCATCTGCGGCTGGGGGCTGGCGGAGGCGCTTCGCCGAGCCGAGGCGTATCGTCAGGCCGGAGCAGACGGGATTCTCATCCATAGCGCGCTGTCGGTGCCTGATGAAATCCTGTCGTTCAAGCAGGAGTGGGGGAATCGAGGCCCCGTCGTGATTGTGCCGACGAAGTATTATGCGACCCCGACCGAGGTGTTTCGACAGCATGGATTTTCGATCGTCATTTGGGCCAATCACCTGCTCCGAGCCGCCGTCGCGGCCATGCAGAAAACAGCCGCGACGTTGAAAGACCAGGAGCATCTCCTGTCTATTGAGGACAAGGTGGCTCCCGTTGCCGAGATCTTTCGCTTGCAGAATGCGGCGGAATTGCAGGATGCCGAAGACCGGTACCTTCCTCGAGGAGCAGAAAACACCGGGGCCATCGTCTTGGCGGCTTCGCGTGGCGAGGAACTCCGGGAATTGACTGAGCATCAGCCGAAGACGATGGTCAAGATTCAGGGGACACCGATTCTCGCCCATATCGTGGACGCCTACAACGCTGTAGGGATTAAGGACATCACGGTCGTCCGTGGTTATAAGAAGGAATCGGTCAATCTGCCCAACCTGAGGTATTTGGATAACGATGACTTTGCCGACACCGGTGAGTTGGATTCACTACAGAAGGCCTTCGGCAGGCTGAAGAGCCCATCGAAGGACTTGATCATTTCTTATGGAGATGTACTGTTCAATAAGTACATCCCGCAAGCGCTCTGTCAGGAGAACGAGGATTTTGTGATCTTCGTGGATAGCGATTGGCAGAACCAAAGCAGTTATGTGCGCCTCGGTGGCTTTGTCGAATGCTCCTTGCCGAATTCAAAGAAAGCCTTTAATGCCAAGGTCTATTTGAAGCAGCTCGGGAATACGGTAGGGAGAGAGCAGACCCATGGAGTCTGGATGGGGTTTCTGAAAGTGTCTCCTTCCGGAGCGGCCCAACTTCAGGCCATCCTCTCGACGATGATGGCCGATCCGTCGAATCGAAAGGCCGGGATCCCTCACCTATTACAGGAATTGTTGAAGCGACAGTTGCCGATTCGTGTGTTGTATACCGTGGGGCACTGGCTCGATATCAACAGTCTCGATGATCTGGTTCAGGCGGGGAACTTCTGATCCTTCGTCTCTCTGGGCCCTCGCGTGGTGCAGGTTGAATAAGCGTCAGCGACAGGCGGTTGAAAAAGGGAATGGATAAGAACGCATGATCGATCCACAAGAATTTGTTGCGTGCCTGAGGGCGAATGGCGTTGGGTTTTTCAGCGGGGTACCCGATTCCCTCCTAAAAGAGTTGTGCTCCTGTATCGCACAAGAAAGTTCTGCCGATCAACATATTGTCGCCGCCAACGAAGGTGGTGCTGTGGCGCTGGCGTTGGGATATCACTTGGCGACAGGCAATATTCCGTTGGTCTACTTCCAAAATTCTGGTTTAGGCAACAGTATCAATCCGCTCCTCTCCTTGGCCGATCAGGAGGTCTATGCTATTCCGATGTTGCTTGTGATCGGATGGCGGGGGGAACCAGGCGTCCACGATGAGCCGCAACACAAGAAACAGGGACGTGTGATGTTGCCCATGCTGGATGCGATGGAAATTCCATTCTCCCTGGTGAGGCCAGAACTTGATCATGCGGATACAATCTTGAAAGATGCCGTGGCACATGCACGGAAGACCAGTACCCCCTACGCGCTTGTTGTCAAAAAGGACACATTCAAACCGTTTACGGCTTTTCAGCCTGAGAGCCCGTCGTTTCCACTGTCGCGTGAGGAGGCCATTCATCAGGTGATCGAGGGACTGGATGATCGTGATGTGATTGTGTCGACCACCGGCATGCCTTCTCGTGAGGTTTATGACTACAGGCGCAAAAAAAGGAGCGGCCATCACCGGGATTTTTTAACCGTAGGCGGCATGGGGCATGCTTCCCACATTGCACTCGGTATTGCGCTTCAACAGCCAGACCGTTCGGTGTATTGCTTGGATGGAGATGGAGCGACGCTGATGCATATGGGAGCTCTTTCTCTCAATGGAACGTTGAAGCCAAGAAACTTCAAGCATATTATTCTGAACAATGGGGCACATGATTCAGTAGGTGGTCAACCGACTGTGGGGTTGGCGATCGACTTTCTCGGCGTTGCTCGCGCATCCGGTTACGGACAAGTCTTACGAGCTCAGACGAAGCAGGAGCTTGCGAGCGGTCTCACAGACCTCAAACGCTCGAGCGGCCCTAGTCTACTGGAGATTCGTGTTCGTCGGGGGGCCAGAAAAGATTTGGGTCGACCGGCCACGACTCCGATCCAGAATAAGCAGGCATTCATGGACTTTATCAGGTCTCAGGGGTAAATCCTCTATCAGGGTGTGTCATCGGGGACTCCGTTCCAGCACGGTTACTTCTTGACCGTGTTCGGTTCAGTCATAATCAACTCGCATTAAAAACAGTCCCTGTGGCGGTGCTGTTTTCCCGGCAGCCGATCGGTTTCGTGCATTGAGGATGGCGGTGAGGCTTCCCGGGGCGCGTTTGTTCATTCCGACCTCCACGAGCGTTCCGACGATGGAGCGGATCATCTGTTTTAAAAAGCGATCTGCATACACTGCAATCCGTAGTCGGTCGCCTTCCAGAAAAACCGTGAATTGCTGCAGATGACAGATAGGATCGTCGTTGTCCGTCGGCTGTGTCTGGAACGAAGAAAAGTCGTGGGTCCCAACCAAGGTGATTCCGGCGGTACTCATGGCCGCGTTGTCAAGGGGCTGGTGGACATGCCACCAATAGGCTCGCTCAATTGCTGGACGTTCTGGCCGATTGAGGATGTGGTATTCATACAGTTTACCCTTGGCCGAATGCCTTGCATGGAATGAGTCCGGCATGAGCTCAACCGATCTGACCACGATGTCCTCAGGAAGGTGCGCATTCAAGGCTCTCGTCCATGCGCGTGGAGTCATCTCACGATTGATGCGGAAGCTGACAACCTGGCCCAGGGCATGCACTCCGGAATCCGTGCGTCCGGCACCAATGACCGGTACGGTGATCTGGGTGACGCCCAAAATGGCAGTTTCAACGGCCGCCTGAATAGTCGGCTGGTCGGGCTGACGTTGCCAGCCGGCATAGGCTGTGCCGTCATATTCGAGGGTGAGCTTTATGGTGGGCATGTTCGGACTAAGTGGTGAAGCAAACGTTTGACCGGGATGGACTTAGCGTATCTCAGGCTTGCCTGCTGAGAGGAAGGCGACAATACCCTGGTAGAGCGATTGGGCAACATCCTGGACGAACACCGGTTTATGAAGCAGCTCTTCTTCCAAGGGATTCGAAATATAGGCAATTTCGGCCAGAATACTGGGCATGCTCGTGAATCTCAAGACATAGAAAGGGGCGGTCTTGACGCCATGATCGTCGATTTCATAGTGGCCGTTCATCTGAGCCACCATGGCGGCTTTGGCATTCCACGCGAGCTCCAGCGATTCCTCAATCTTCTTCGTCGTTAAGAGATCTGCCACCAGGTATTCCCACCCAACGCCAGTGTTGCTGATAGGGGTCCCGTTTTCTCGAGCCGCTACCTCGAGCGCTCGTTGGTCCTTAGCCTCTCCAAAGTGATAGATTTCAATCCCTTTGACTGTCCGTGAGGGGTGGGAGTTGACATGGATGGAGACGAAGAGATCGGCTTCGTTGCTGTTGGCAAACCTCGCCCGCTCCTCCAACTCAACAAAGACATCATGGTCGCGGGTCATCAATACTCGCACTCCGGGGTGTTTGCTCAGGAGTTTTCGGAGTTGCAGTCCTACTTTGAGCGTAATGTCTTTCTCCTCGGTTTTTCTGACTCCCCGTGCACCTGGATCTTTTCCCCCGTGGCCGGGATCGATCACTATGGTGGTGTAGCCCTTTGCTCGTGGGGCAAAAGGCTGAGCAGCTGTCGAGATCACACGTTTGGGAGTCTCTGGAGGGACACTGGCAGGGCTCAGGTTTTGCTCCAGGGGAAGGGTGACATCGATAACCAAGCGTGGAGGATCGGATAAAAGGAACTGCCTATACGATTGGAATGAGGTCCTTGGCAGGGAAACGGCCACCGCGTGAGGCGTGATTTGAGTCACCATGAAGGGCGAGGGGATCGTTCCGTCCAGCGTCCTGCTCTGTGCGGCTTGGCTGAGCCAGGCATCAGGAAGGGCAATGACCACCTGGCTCGCATTTACTGCCCGCTGTTCGATAACTGTGGCATGACGATCAAGATCTAGAACGAGCCTAATCTTCTCAGGACTGGTCGTCGCGCGGACATTACGGATGGTCACCGGAGCAAGGGAAGCGGTGGTTCCCCTGATATGACTCTGTTTCGATCCGTGTATAGACAGGGTCTGTGGTTTGTCGGATGACCACGCCACGGCTTGGGGACCCAGCCCAGTGAAGAGAGCGAAGAGGCCACCAGCCGCGATGAGCGTGAGAGGCTTGAGTGAAAACAGCCGGGGCTCTCGTTTTTGCATGGACCCTGTACGGCCCCTTTTCAGTGGTAGATAATGGGAAACTATTCTCAGATGTCTGTTCCCTTGTCAAGAACTACGCGAGTTGGATCGATGAGATCCCCGGTGACGCTCGATCGAAGGCTGTGGTAGCGTGAGGTATGCCGACATACCTGATTATCGATGGATATAATCTCCTGTCAGGTGGGAAAGCGCTTCCCGGGCACCTTGAAGCCGCTCGTGAGCAATTGCTGCGTGATTTAGCGAGTTACCGACATCGCAAAAATCATCATCTCACTGTCGTGTTTGATGGGTGGCAGCAGGGCCAACCCACCGAACAACGAGAACATCGGGCTGGAGTACAGGTCATTTATTCCAAGCGGGGAGAGCGGGCTGATCAGGTCATTCAACGACTTGCGCGGGAGTATGGTCCCGACTGTGCAGTGGTCAGCTCAGACCGTGAAATCGTGAATGCGGCTCGAGCCCATGGAGCCTTTGTTATGAACGCTCAGGAGTTTGCTTCCAAGTTATGGACATCATCGGCACCAAGCGGGAGGGTGCCCTACAAAGAACTGGATACAGGAGAAGACTTCGCGACCCGTCGCGGGCCTGAGAAAAAAGGGAACCCGAGAAAGCTTCCGAAGTCTCAACGGCAGCGCGACCGGCACCTCAAGCGATTTTGAACAGTCGTTTTGCGTTCTTGCTCGTCTGGTCGGCCACGTCATCTATTGGCAATCCGTGGATGGAGGCTAACTGTTGAGCGACTTGTGAGACGTACGCCGGTTCGTTGCGTTTCCCCCGGTAGGGAACAGGGGTGAGGTATGGACAGTCTGTTTCGATCAATACGCGGTCCAGCGGCGTGTTTTTGGCGATGTCGCGCAGCATGGTGGCGTTTGGGAACGTGAGGATGCCAGAAAAGGACAGGTAGAATCCAAGATCCAACGCATCCTTCGCCAGCCAGGCATCACCGGAGAAGCAGTGAAAGACCCCCCCGATTTCTGACGCCTTCTCTTCTCTTAAAATCGCGACCGTATCCTTCTGAGCTTCTCTCGTGTGGATGATGACGGGGAGCCTGAGTTCACGGGCGAGCTGAATTTGCTCACGAAACCGTTCGCGCTGTTCTTTCGGCGAGGAGTGGTTGTAGTGATAGTCCAATCCGATCTCTCCGTACGCCACAACATTTTTGTTGGGGGCGAGCTGACGGAACTCGTCATACCAACCGTCACCGATGTGCTTGACTTCGTGCGGATGGACCCCTATTGAGGCGTAAACAAACGGATACTGCTCTGCGAGTCGCACGGCCGCATGGCTGGTTGCCAGATCGCAACCGATGGTGAGGAAAGCCTCAACGCCGGATTCTCGCGCCCGGGCGATCATGGCCTCCCGATCGTCGTTGTAGCGGGCATCATCCAGATGCGTGTGGGTGTCAATCAGCATTTATAGATTCTACCACGAGGGAGTTGTGTGACCGACATATTTGTGTGAGGGGATGGGAGAGGAAAGCACTCAGGAGACCGGCTTGGGAGTGATCGCAGCGGCGAGTTCATGCAGCAAATGTTCGGTTTCACCCCAGCCCAGACAGGCATCGGTAATGGAGACACCATGCTGAAGAGCCACACCTTCTTTCCAGGCTTGTTTGCCGGGATTCAGGTTGCTTTCGAGCATGAGCCCCATAATGGTCTGGCGGCCTTCGCGGAACTGTCGCAGCACCTCCTGGGCGACGAATCCTTGGCGAGTATGATCTTTTTTGGAGTTGTCATGCGAACAATCGATCATGATGGGACGGGCAATGCCCTCTCCGGCGACGGCAGCTTCGGCTTTGGCGACCTGTTCTGCTTCGTAGTTGGTTTTTCCGCCTCCGCCACGGAGCACGATATGGCGGTCGGGGTTGCCCATGGTTCTGATGATCGCGGTCTGGCCATCGGCGTTGATACCAACGAAATGGTGTGATGTGCGGGCGGATGTCATGGCATTGACGGCGACATGGAGACTGCCTTCAGTGCCGTTCTTAAAACCAACCGGCATGGACACCCCGCTGGCCATTTCTCGATGGGTTTGGCTTTCGGTCGTGCGGGCTCCGATGGCCGCCCAACTGATGAGGTCGGCAACGTACTGTGGGCTGATAGGATCCAGCAGTTCTGTCCCGCAGGGAAGCCCCAATTGATTGATCTTGAGGAGAATAGCTCTGGCCAACTCCACTCCCGTTGCGATATCGCAGGTCCCGTCGAGATGCGGGTCATTGATGAGACCCTTCCAGCCGATCGTCGTTCTGGGTTTTTCAAAATAAGTTCGCATCACGATCAGGAGGCGGTCCCGCAAGGCATCAGCGACAGGTTTCAGTTTGGCGGCATATTCATACGCGGCATTAGGGTCGTGAATCGAGCAGGGGCCCACGATGACCAGGAGTCGGTCACGGTCCTCTCCATGAAGAATGCGGCGAATAGCCTCTCTGGTTTCCACGACGAGTGCCGCTGCCTGATCAGTAATCGGGAGTTTGGTCTTGATGGCGCGCGGAGAGGGCAGTGCCTTGATCTCGATAACGTGTTGATTGTCGATGGGTCTATTCATACATGTTCATGTCCTTGCGAGCGGTCTAAACCGCCTTGGTCTTGAGGGGCTAGCACTGTAGCGGATTACGCTACAAAAGTCCATATCGATTGCTGCCTGGGCTGGAATGAGTCATCTGATCACGCAATTCAGGGGTTCTTGCAATTCTAATAACTGGATGCCTATTCTACGGCCATGTGTGTGAGACGACTCAGAGACCTCTCCTTGTTACTCCGATTCGGGGTGGCCTTGGGGATGGTCTGTATCATCCTAGGGCTGGCTCCGTTTGCCGTGGCCCAGGACGTCCACCATGAATTAGCCGCTGCCGATACTGATGGCCATGAACATTCGGACACCGACATCTGTCAGTGGGTCCAGCACCACATTGCCGGGTCGGTTGATCTGGATGTTCCTCGATTGGCTATCTGTGACGTGGTTCGACAGCAGGAACTTCCTTCTGAATCCGTTTTTCTCTCGTCTACGCTCTCGTTCGTCGGTCCTTCCCGCGCTCCTCCGCAAGTATAGCTGAGCGATCATAATCTAATAGACAGGATGGGGTGATGGGCTATGCGGTTTGCGTACGCCTTTCTGCCACTTCTGTTTCTCGCGAGTAGGTTTGTGAGCGAGGAGGGACAGGATGTATTCGTTTGTGAGACATGTCTTGAATGTGACGGTTCGATTGACTGTCACCGCAGCCATTTGTGGAACGTTTTCGATCAGTTATGCTGAGGCTCAAGCGCCGATCAAGACGATCAATGGGGTTGTCCAAAATCAAGACCTTCGGCGGGTGCCGCAAGCGGTCATCGAAATCAAGAATCAAGAAGGAGACATCATCTCGTCCGGAGTGTCGAATGACGCCGGCGAGTTCAAAGTGACCTTGCCTGAAGGCGGTACCTATTCCGTCAGTGCCGCGCAAGAAACGTATCGGAGCGAATATGTGGTGCTGACGGTGGGAGAAGAATCCCTGAAACCGGTCACCCTGACCCTCTCACAGACCAAGGAAGTCTCGCTGGAAGTGGTGGCACCCTTGCCGCCTATTCAAACCAAGGCGTCCAGCGAAACCTATTCACTCAGTCGAAAGGAAATCGATATCCTTCCGCGTGGGAATAATGTCAATCTGGAGGACGTGCTGGCGACAGTCCCCGGCGCAGTCTATGGGGCTCTCAAGCAAGTGCATATCCATCAGGACCATGCGAATTTGCAGCTTCGTATTGATGGAGTACCGATTCCGGACACAGTCTCTTCCACATTCTCCGATGTGATTGCGCCCAGGGCGTGGGAGCGGGCCGACATTGTGCTAGGTGGGATGGAAGCCAGTGTGGGAAACAAAACGGCCGCGCTGATCGATATCTCGACAAAAAGCGGGACAAAGCCCGGATTCGGGTCAATCCAGATGTTCGGCGGGTCGAATAAGACGATCAACCCGTCATTTGAGTACGGAGGCACGATCGGTGAGAAGTTTCGCTATTATTTTTTGAACAGCCATACGGCGACGAATCGGGGGATCGAGCCGCCGACCCTCGGTCATTCCGTTTTTCATGACCAGAGTGAGCGCAATCAAACGATGTTCCGTGGCGACTATCAGCATGACAACAACAATAACTTTACCCTGTTGTTCTTGAACTCCGTCGCGAAATACCAGATTCCGACGCTTCCGGGGCGATCTCTCAATCCCGTTATCGTCGGGCTCTTGCCCGGAGGGTTTACCCCGGTGCCGTCGGAAATGGTGGATGAGAATCAGAAGGAAAATAACCAATACGGCCACTTGGTTTGGCGGCACGATATCAATGCCAGAAACTTTTTTAGTTTAGCCGGGTATTTCCGTCACACCAGGGCGACATTTCGGACAGATCCGCTGAATGTTCTCGCATATGTGCCGGATGTCGAAGAACCTTTCTCGGCCGGGAGTCAAGACCGCATGGCTTATTCAGGTGGTGTACGCATGGATTACACGTATGTCCATAGCGAGGAACACTTGATTAAGGTCGGCTTCCAGATTGATCGGACTCAGGCGATCAACAAGACGCGCCTGTTCACATTTCTCGACGACGGTGCGGGCAATCCGACGGGCGGCGTGATCAATGCCAATGCCGACAACCGGCTGATCGGCTGGCGGCAGGAGTTCTGGATTCAGGATCAATGGACTCCGAATGAACACTGGACTGTCAACGTGGGTGTCCGAGGTGATGCCGTCCAGTATCAACGTCATGAGGGACAGATCAGTCCGCGGATCGGGGTCACGTACCGCTATAACCAGGCCCATGCGTTCCATGCGTTCTACGGTCGTATGTTTACTCCCCCCAATCTTGAAGCGATTTCGTTTGCCAAGTTGCACACGGCGGGGACGAAGGCAGCGCCAGACGACACCACCAACAATCCGCCACGGGCCGAACGGGCCCACTACTTTCAGATTGGTAGCACCCATGCCTTGACGGATTGGGCAACGCTGCAACTGACGGGCTATTACAAACTGGCCAACTTTCTTTCGGATGCCGGCCAATTCGGGACGACGCCGTTACTGAACTATTTTGCCTTTGAACGGGGATGGAGCAGAGGGGCCGATGCCGCGCTTAAGGTTTGGTTCATGGAGAATCTGACGGGTCGTGGCAATATCGCCTGGGGACAGTGCAAAGGGTATGGGCTACAGTCCGGGAATTTTCTGCTGGATGCGGCTGAGATCGCAGACATCAAGTCGAACAGCGGAGTCTATTGCGATCACCAGCAGACACTGACGGCATCGGGGATCTTGAGTTACCAGTTATTCGATCGGACAACCTTCACTGGGCAGGTTCTTTTTGCATCAGGATTGCGGGCGGCAGAAGACGGTGCCAAAACCAACTCGACCCATAGTCCGACCTACACGATCTATAACTTTTCGATTAGCCATGTTATTCCCTTGCCTTGGCACGGTCAGAAATTCGTGCTGGGGTTCGACATTGTGAATGCGTTGGATCAAAAGTATTTTATCAACCAAGGGGAAGGCAGCATCGGTCTCGGTGTCTCCCATGCCGGTATGCCGCGATCCTTTTTCTTCCGCGGGCAATGGTTCTTCTAGTCGGATGCTGAAACGGGCCATCAACTGCGTTCTTGGCTTGTTGCGAATCCTCAACGTACCCCAGAGGGTACGCCTCCGGCCTTGTTAAGTGGCCTGTTTGAGCCTCCGGTTATTGATGGCGTAGAAGGGAATGTATGAGACTAATTGTTAGAACACTCTTTTCCGTTATTCTGGCGTGGCCAGCTATGTCCTATGCCGTGGTTGGCGACGAGGCCACGCATGAGCGCGACCACGAGGAAGATGTGCTTGAGCTGCCCGAGGTCCATGTCCATGGGTTATCCCTGAATAAGAATCAACAGCTCGGCCCTGTGGCTAAGTCCACTCCCTGGCCTGCTATTCCCACCTCGCTCAACGGACAGGAAATCGATGATTGGATGAAGGCTCGTTTGTTGGTCTCTAAGCATGCCAAGGTCACCGTTGTGGTGCTGGAACCTTGTAAACATCGTGAACTGACGACTGCCGGAGTCAAGGCGCTCGGACGGTGGACATTCGATCCTCAAATGAAGGGCGATGATCCGATCGATGGTGAGTTGACAGTCCGCATTCATTTTCGTACGCGATAGCTCAAGAGCTGGCGGTGTACCGCTGAGCGCATAGGGGAGATGAGGCCAGCAGCTAGAGACCTGACCGCTTAAATGGTTGACGAATCTCAGGCGACGCTTTATCGTCACATGCATGAGTCTAGACGGCGTTCTCTTCCTTGCCATCAACGGCTTGGCTGGTCAGTCAGCGGTTGCCGATTACTTTTTCCTGCAACTGGGGAACCGTAGCACGCTCTACGTTCCGGGTGCCTGCGCGATCGCCTACTGGATTTGGCGCAACCCTCGGGAGGCCTTTGTGGGAGGCCCCGTCTTGGGAGCGTCGGTCGGACTAGCCGATTTCTGCGGAGGGCAGCTGAAGTGGGTGTTTGAACGAGTGAGGCCCTGCCGGGCCATGAGCGAAGCGGTCAAAATTGAGCCGAGTGGTTGCGGGGGATTGTTCAGTTTTCCATCGAATCACGCTGCGAATACTGCGGCCATTGCATCATTTTTACAGGTCCTCTATCCCAAGTCTGGTTGGGTCACCTGGCCGATTGTTGCATTGACTGGGTTTGCCCGTGTCTATGTCGGCGCCCATTACGTGACCGATGTGCTGGGCGGGTGGGTGTTGGGAGGAGCCATGGGCGGAGGCGCCGCCTGGCTCTTGTTGCAGTGGCCGAGCTTCAGGAAGAAGTTTGAATCGGTCGTAAACTCTGTCAAGGAGGCGGGAATCGAGTCCTGATCTTCACGATGTCCCCGGTTGATTTTCCACCGTTGCTAACAGATCAGCCCGCAGGCGGTCCACATCATATCCCCGTCCGATCAGCACGAGTGCCGGTTCTGGTTCATCCAGCAGCGTGAGCGGAGAGATCGTAGCCTGTCCTGGCAACGCATATTGAAACTCCTGTAACTCTGGTTCTTCTGCAAATCGGAAATATCCTTTCGCACGCTCCAGTTGTTTCGGGATCGTTTTAATCCAGGCCAGGAATCGCTGGCGATTGAGTGGCCCGGGCAATCGGATTGTTGTGGCGATAGGATGGTAGGCTGCATGCTGCGTATGGCGCGGTCGAGATTTATCAAACAGAACATTGGTGAGTGCCGGCTGGTGGGTTGACGGATGGGTCGCCAAGAGACTTGGTACATCAATCCTGGCATGTGACGTTTCCCACAGGCGGGCATAGGGGTTTTGTTCGAGGATCCCAGCCCGGAATCCTTCCCAGTGGCCAGGGACATAGAGGTCTCGCTTGTTCAGGATGAGTTCGTCGGCACAGCGGATCGCCTGCGTTGTCACATAGGCACTGGAATGACTCTCGTCCGTCGAGACAGGATGGACGAGTGCGATGACCCGTTCAAGGGACGCCAACCGCGCCGTATAGGCATCCGTCACCGCGTCGATCACTTCAGCCGGATCAGCCAGCCCTGAACATTCTAGAATCAACAGATCCGAGGCATAGTCCCGCACCAGCTGTGCAATCCCCCAGGAAAGATCTTCCTTCGTGTCACAACAGACACAACCGCCGGCAAGGTTCATGACCTGCTCAGCAAGTGTGCCGGCTCGAGGGCCATCGATGCTGACGGTCCCAGCTTCGTTCATCAGGACGCCGGCTCGCTGACCCTTGACCTTCCAATGCTCCAATAGCCGCATCAGGAGGGTTGTCTTACCGGCACCGAGTGAGCCGCAGAGGATGTAGAAGGGGATAGGAGTCAAAGTCATGATTGCCCCTGTTCAAGTACGGACCATTGTACCGGGATAGAGAGAAGACGGAAAGTGAACCGGTGTACCCATGTGCACACACTGTTCGATGGAGATGGCGTAGTGTGATTCCAAGACGCTGTCGAACTGATCTTCGACGGCACAGTTTATTATTCCAGGAGCTAGCTCGAGTGGGGGTAGGTTCCTAAAATCGTCTTCAAGGCGGTGGTTAGTCCTGGCATAAGCTGACCTGCAAAATCGACTGTCAGGTGGTCTGTGTCCCTGTAGACGATGGTGTCTCCCTGAACGGGGTTGCATGTTCCCGTCCGACAGATAAGATCAGTCATATCAATAAAATAAACGTGTGGGAAGTTGCGGGCTCCGGCCTTCTCGGACTCATAGACGCTTGGATTGAGGACCGTCGATTGGTCGGCGGTACATGAGGCTTGAGGATCTCGATCCTGACGGAGAGATCTGGCGAGACAGGTCGGAACATTATAGGGGAAATAGGGGGTGTCCCGAATAATTACCACAGAATGTTCTTTCAGAGTTTGCAAAGTCTTTCGGACTCCATGGCGCAACTCATTCAGTGACGGTTGTGTTGTAGTTGCGAAGAGGTGTTCATACTTTTGTCCAAGCTGACTGGTTGCGTTGCCGAGGAGCACCAGGGTGGGATGCAGATTATGGATGAGATCCAGTGCCTGTGTACGCCATTGGGCGCAGGCGACATTGTAAGGTTCCAATCGCCCACTATCTTGGGGCTGGAGCGTACTGGGTTTGATATCGAAGGCGGGGCATGAGGGCTTTACAATGGTTGTCAACATCCACCCATTCAAGTCCGTGATTGTTTTTAGCGAATTGAACCAATGCATGGCATGAGAGTCTCCAAACAAGATGATGCGGACTTCTGCCTTCCCATTGCCAAAGTCACACTGCTTCACTTCTGGTGATTCTAGAGATGGATAACAATTCCCTTCCGTCAGGATTCTGTTGGTGTTCTTAGTCGCTTCGATAATGTCATGCATCATCGGCGTCTGTGCCAAGTCTTCAGCGAACTTCATAGAGAACAATGCGGTGCCCAATGAAAACACCATAACGACTACTGCGAGGCCTATGGATAAGGCGGGACGTTTGAGCAAGGTCTGATGAAACCGAATCGGCCGTTCAATAAAACGGTGACTGCCTGCCGCAACCGCTAAGGACATCGCGGCGACAGCCACTTTCCCAGGAGCAGATAGGGATGGAAGAAGTGCAGCGCTGAATACCAAAAATGGCCAATGCCAGAGATACCAAGAGTAGGACAGTGCTCCGAGCCGTTGCAGGGGTGCAGAGGCCAGGAGGACTCCAATTCCACGATACGGCTGCTCTATTCCCGCAATCAGTATTGCGGCAGTGCCTAGTGTGGGAATGAGCGCAACCCACCCCGGAAAGCCCGCGGCGCTCATATCCGGGAGAAAGTGTGCGGTGCCAAGAATCGCTAGAAAACCGAGCCAGCCCATGGCAGGCCCCCAAGGTGAGAACGCGCGTTGGTTTTTGCGCGATAAGAATAGGGCGAGTCCTCCAATACCGAATTCCCAGGCTCTGGCAGGCAGCTCGTAAAAAGCAAAGGTTCCTCCTTTGATGGTGAACCCGATTCCGATTCCCAGCGAGATCAGTGTCAGCCCGGCGAGTAGAGTGAGAAGCGCATTCGTCGAGCGCCACCATCGTACGCTGAGCAAGATCAATAAGGGCCAAAACAGGTAGAACTGTTCTTCAACGGCTAATGACCAGGTGTGTAATAAGGGGTTGGATTGCACGTTTGGACTGAAGTAATCCCCACTATTCTTGTCGAAGAAAATATTGCTCATATGAAGAGCAGCTGATCGAGCGGCACGCCCAGCCAGGTCCAATTCCTGGGGTGTCAGGATGAAGGCCCCAATCAGTAGCGTTGCGACTAATGTGACGGCGAACGCTGGGAGCAATCGTCGCGCGCGGCGAGCATAAAACTCCACGAGATTGAGCCCTGACGTTGTCTGAATCTCGTGAACCAAGATTCCCGTAATTAGAAAACCAGACAGCACAAAAAAGACATCGACTCCAACAAAGCCGCCTAAGAATCCAGGCATGTCGCAGTGGAATAGGACCACCAGTAGGACGGCGACGCCGCGCAGCCCCTCAATATCTTCGCGAAAAGCTGATGATCGACAGTCGGAACTCTTTGTAGAAGAGTTAGGGGTAAGTATTTCGCTTCTCATGAGAGGTATGGCGACTCTGTGAGCATTTTGACCTGATGTACTTGCTGTAAGGTCGATAAGAGCTTTTGCATGAGGGATGCCATTAACAGCATTCCGCAAGACTCATAATTACAATCACTTAGACTTTAGAATGGCACGGGCACTCACGGCGGATCTGTATGAGGTGAAGGAAAAAGAGTTCACCGTGACGATTAATACATCACCCCTCTGTATAGTTTACTCGTCTCAGATGGGTAATGATAGGCCAACTCCACTGGGTGAGCGGTGAGACCTCTCTGGCTAGAACTATTATGAATGCTTGTATATAGGTATCATTAATAATGGCTGTCGCCCATTCGGAAGGTCTTTCGGGGAGGTTCTCGTACAAACGGGCTAGACGTTCTGTGCGCGATGGATGATGTCGTCTGTGGAGCTCGCGCAGGATGTATGGCGCTATCGTATTGTCGTTGCAATTGGGTGAGGGCGTGCCACGGCTTGGCTTGTGGAGCCTCGTCCGATCCACGATCAGGCCTTCTGATGCGATGACAAAGGAGTCGGCTGGGTTTTTCAGGGCTTTGTTGATGGTGGCGAGGAGAGAGCGCGTGTGGTTCGAAAGTGGACCAGGTCTTTGGAAAAGAGCACATCCAAGGTCCAGTCCAAGGCTACGAGCACTTTCTTTTCAAAGCGAGGGAGCTTTAGCAAGTAGATCGTTCGCCATAGCCACCAGGCAATGAAGCCTGAAAAATTGATACCCAGAATGTTTGCGACACCGGTCCGTTTACCGATCGGGGCGAGCAGCCCGATCGTGGAGTAGACAAATGGTCGTTTCCATCCCTGTTGAACCGTCGCCAGGATATTCTGTGCTGCCACCCGCCCTTCCCGTAGTGCGTGTTGTGCGGTCGGAGGGTGAAATGCACCCGTTTTGCGGTCTGGCACCATCGCGCAGTCGCCCAAGGCCCAGACTCCTGACCATCCAGGAACCTCCAGGTACTCGTTCACAAGGACCCGGCCCTTGGTTTTTGGGCAGGGCAACGTGCCCAAAAGCGCGTGGGGGCTGATGCCGGCGGTCCAGACCAGTGTATTCGTCGTGACCGTCGTTCCGTCACTGAGGGTGATGTCGTGGTCCGTCACGGCGGTGACTTTGCAGTTCGCATGGATTTCCACCTTCTGCTCGGTCAGCTTGCGCTGTGCGTAGGTCCCGAGCTTCTCTCCGAGCTCCGGCAAGATGACAGGTCCAGCACTGACCAGAATGACCCGCAGCATATCTTCCCGCAGATGCGCAAAGAACCGCACTGCCTCTCGAAGAAAGTCGTTCATGGCCGCAATGGTTTCGACTCCTGCAAACCCACCTCCAGCCACCACGAAATTCATGAGGCCGGTACGGAGCGAGGCTCCACACTCAAAGTCGGCCTCTTCCAGGTTTGCGATGAGATGGTTGCGCAGCGCAATCGCGTCACTGAGCGTTTTCATGGTAAAGGCACGAGGGGCTAAGCCCGGAATATCGAAAAAATTCGTGGAGCCACCAAGTGCCAGCACGAGATGGTCGTACGGCAGCGCATGGCAATGTTTATCATGCCCATGTGACAGGCCAACGCGCTTCTGCTCCAGGTCGATAGATTCGACTTCACCATGAAAGAACGTCACTTTACACAGCAACTTGCGGATAGGGCTCACGATATTGGTGACATCGATGTCACTTGCGGCCACTTCG
>WBZP01000232.1_pt1 | contig 77497 bp, 63 predicted proteins | sample 5204301 | NCBI WGS metagenome assembly WBZP01 (sample SAMN12412401, study PRJNA552823) | activated sludge metagenome | isolation source: activated sludge from nitrification reactor of wastewater treatment plant... | place: USA: Pennsylvania | collected 2017 | reverse complement strand
GCTTGAACACCCTGGAGTGGCGTCGACAACCAGTTCCTGCCGAATGGATGACCGTGCTCCGGGATCTGGAGTTTCGCATTCCTGAAGGCGTAGTTCCGCAGGCCGCAGTGGCGGTTTTGGAAGTCCCGGTGGAACGCATTCCGGAGAATGTGCCAGCCGCTCCGGTAGCGAACGCGGTTGTGGACTCCTCTGCTTCTGCGGCCGCACCGGAGATACCGAAAGCCAAGGAGCCTCCGGTTGTGGTGAGCATTCCCACCGCAGAGAGTCCGCCGGTCGAAGTGAAGGAGAGCCCGCTCGCAGCAGTTCCGGCAGATGCGCAGAGTGTGGTGCCGACGGCGACTCCTGGAACGGTGGCTGAAACCGATCCGGTGCTTCCCGCCGTCGATTTCTTTCATGGTCGATGGCTGCGTCAGATGCGTCATCAGATGGCGATTCCGCTCCAACTTCTGCTTCATAAGTTGGTTACTACCGAGGCGGAGCTCTATGCACTGGAGCGGCAGAACATTCGACTGCCGCTGCGCTGGATTCCCCGTTTGCTAAAGCTTGGCATCCTAAGTATGGAACAGTCGAAGGCGGCAGCGCGGCTGAATGTTTCGTCACAGCTAAACGGTGCGTGGCTTCGCCAGCAGCGGGCTTTGCTCAAGCTGACTCCCGAAGAGTTGGGTCGTTATCTTCGGGCCAGTGCGGTGGATGTGCGAGTGGTCGAGTCACGGATGTGGCCGCTTCCCAGCGAGTGGTTTCCGATTCTGACAGCGCTGTTGGAAGGCCGAAAGAGAGGCAAGCAGAAGTTGAGCTCCGCATGGAGTACGAGTGCTTCGCCATCAGCAGCGAGTAGCCAAAGACAGTCCATCAAGGAAGCTACCGGAAAACGAGAACCGGTCGCCCATCCAGAGCAGCCGGAAGCGAAGTCCGGACCGGTGAAGACCGTGGCCCATAAAGCTACTACGGGAGTGATGCGGAGCGCGGGATCGAACTTTGCGGAGACCATCGTTGAGTACCGACTACAGCTCGGTCAGCATGCCGGACTACCAGCGGTGGATGTGATGGCGATGATTGCGCAGGATCTGCGGCTGGCGCAGGGCAAGTACGCGCTCTCCTACGATGCGCTGATTGCAGCGATGAAGACGCTGCTGAATCGATAGTCCCGGTTGAGTTGTAGTCATTCTGCTCAAACCAAATAAGAGCCACGTAAGATGACTCTTATTGAACTCCTAAGAAGCTCACTTCGCTAAGCCGTGCCATCCCGGTTGCCCAGGGCAGGGGACTAGGGACTCTTGCGGGCAACGACCAGCAGGAAACCACCCAGCCGCCGCACACCAGGAAGGACCGCCGCTTGCCGTTCCACGATGCGCAGCGCTGGACCCACAAGTGGCCAGCGATGCGCTTGCGAAAACGGTGTCACCACGCGGATGCCATGGACGGTTTCGACCTGCACATTGTTGGGTAGATAGGAGCGGATCTGCTCGAGCGAGTCGTAGCGGGTATAGACCGCTTCGTCGTTCACGGCTGCCGAGATCGCCGTCGGTCGCTTGATCCGCTTGATCAGGTAGCGGAGCGACATCGTGTTGTAAAACTCGGCGAGCAGATAGCCACCGGGCCTCAGTACCCGCGACAGCTCGTGCATGGCCTGCTCGATCTGTTCGACGTGGGCCAGCACCTTGAACGAGCACACCAAGTCGAACGAATCATCGGCAAACGGTAACTCGTTGACCGATCCCTGCACCACTTGCAGGTTACGAGCCGAAGCCTTGCGGAGCATGCCCGACGACAGATCCACACCTACCGCGACTTTGGCGTGGGGAACCAAGCGGTTTAAGATGAGCCCGGTGCCGCAGCCCGCCTCGAGCAGTCTCGTCTCTGGCGTCATGTAGCGACTGACTAGGTCGGTGGTCAGCTCGTCGATAAATGCGTGATAGCCCTCGTGCCGATGCCGCTCATAGGTCGTCGAGAACTCGTCGTAGTAGTGCTTGTTGCGAAGCTTAGTCACAGCCCTTGTTTGTACTTCGTCCCAACCATGCGAATCCACCGAGAAAAAATCAAAATGCTCGTGGGGAGGCAATTCGGCTGCGTGGCCGTTGTAGGTTGAGACTGCTAGCTTTCCTTAGCGTGCGTTCCACGATACACTTTGCTGCCCCCTCGTTGAGCGGGGGATGGAACTTTCACCCTTGAGTCCCCCGGTGTTAGACCCTGCCGCAGCTCGTACCACTCGCACCACTTGCCCAGCATCGGGCTTGGCGCGTGTTTTGACGTGGGCTGGGCCGGTGACTCAGTCTCTGCTGGTGGCAGCCCTGGCGTTGTCGATGCCAACGGAAGTGCTGGCCAAGCGGACTGGTAAGCAGCGTGGCACCGAGAAGCGCAAGCGGGCGGGCGGTGACAAGAACTCATCGACCGGTAAGGCGTCGCCACCATCTGTGGTGAAGCCGGACGTGCCACCGCCTGTGGCCTCGAACCTGCCGATTGCGGCGGTGCGCCTGGCTTGTGATGTCGGTTCGTCGAGTGGCCTGTGTGAGGCGGCCCATGCCGCCGCCAGTTCCGCCGCCAGTCGTCGCTATCAACTGGTCGATTCCTCGAAGATCGAGTCGCTGTTTACGAAAGAGCCATCGCTGCGCGGATGCCGCAACGACTCGTGCCGGATGGCGATTACCGAGCAGCTTGGCCTGTGGCGCTTGATCGATGTCATCGTCCAGTCTCCTCGGCAGAAGGATTTGGTCGCGTCGGTGTCGATCTTCGATCCAGCAGCGCGTGGCATTGCTGCGGACGTGGAACGCGAGGTCAAGCGCGATCCGGCCAAGTTAGAGAGCACCATCGGCGAAGCGGTTGAGCAGGTCATCGCCACCCAGCGCCTGACCGCTCAGCTTCGACTCGATGTGCGAACCATCGATGCCAAGATCAAGATCGTCGACAGCCGTGGAGGCCTTCGCGAGCTGTCCGAGCCCGAGCGGAGCGGCAAGGTGCCGATTCGCCTGTTCCTCGGTGGTTATACCGTCCACGCCGACAAGCCCGGATTTTTGGCCCAAGACCTACCCGTCACCGTCACGCAGACCGGCGCGTCGCTCGTGGTCGATTTGCAGCTTCGTCCGATCGAGGTTCGCTTCGAGTGGGAACCGAAAGATGCCATCGTTCGCGTCGACAATCGGTCGGTCGGGGTGCAGTACCCGGTGATGGAACTGTCCGAAGGGCCACATCGCGTCGAGGTCTTGGCACCACCGGGCAAGCCGTATGAATCGATGGTCCGTGATATCGAAGTCCGACGCGACATGGAGCCAGTGCGGCTTCTGCTCCAGCGTCTGACCGCGTTGCGGGTCGAAGTGCCACGGGGCTACACCGTCAGCGTCGACAGTCAGATCCTGCCAGCGGAGCGATTCACCGAGCACGGCATGTCGATCGAGACGTCGCACAAGACCACCGCAGGGCTGCATTCGGTGACGGCGACTAGTTTTCGCGGGCTGCGGCTCACCCGCCTGGTCGAGGTTCGTCCCAACAGCAGCGCGGATGCCGTAATTCGTCCGCCGGCGCTGTGGCCGGGCGCGCTACTGATGACGGTTGGGCTGCTCACGGCAGGCGCTGGCGTTGGACTGTATCTATATGACGGTCGTTGCGTTGACCAAGACTGCCTGTTTGTCACCAACTACGCGCCCGCCGGTTACTCGATGATGGCTGTTGGTGGGGCGGCGTTTGTGTCCGGACTCATCTGGCTTGGCTACAACGCTGCCCACAACCCGCGATTTTACTCACCACCGAGCCAGCGCATCTCGATCCTACCCAGCTTGTCACCCCGCTACTCAGGGATACTCACCTCGATCAACTTCTGATACGGTTCCGCCGCTCTTGCTGGCTTCCTGTCGCCGCAAATGGAGTGGCCATGCTTTTTCGTCTCGACCGTGCTCTGCCCGCTGTGCTCCTGACCTGCTCTTGGGGTTTTGCTGTTGGTTGCGCGTCACCCACCGCCGATCTGTGCGGGGATGACCATAGCTGTCCGTCCGGCGAGCAGTGCTTGCGCATCGGCTCCGTCGAGGAGTGTCGCAAGAGCTGTACCCAAAGCGTGACCTGCGATGATGGATCGCCGTTGTGCGATGGAGAGCTCAAGGTCTGTCGCGCCTGTTTCCCTGGCGAAGATGCCCTGTGTGCAGCTCGCAGCCCGAGCACCCCGCGTTGCGTCAGCGGTCGCTGCGCTGCCTGTCGGCCTCCCGTTGATGTCGCCGCCGAGTCGAGCGAGTGCGGGGTGACCAGCGCCGTGCTGAGCCCCAGCCCGATCTGCGATCCGCGAAGCTTTGCGTGTCGACCCTGCCTGCGTCACAGCGAGTGCGCTTCCGGCGTCTGTGTCAAGGATGGCAGCGATGCCGACTTTGGGGTGCCGCGTGGGGCGTGTATCCCTCCCAAGCAGGTCTTGGTGGTGGATCAGGAGCTGTGCAGCGGCTCCGGTCCGTCGTACTGCACGCTGCGTCAAGCCATCGCCAAGCTCGACTCCGACCATCGCTACATCGTGCTGCGCAAAGGCGCTTCGACGACGGATTTTGGCGATCTGCAAATCGGCACCCAGACCAGCCACAAAGGCTTAACGGTTCACATCATTGGACCGCTGGCAGACCAGTCTCCTGCCACCGCGACCATTGAGCCACGGGCCATGATCGGCGGGTCCAAGGTGAAAGATGGCCTGACCGTGTCGCAGTCGTCGGTCTATTTGGACGGGGTCTACGTGCGGGGCAATCGGGTCGGGGTGCAATGCACGGGCAGCGACGCCAAGCTGTCGGTGGTGCGCTCGTACCTCACCGGCAACGATACCGCGATGGTGGCCGCCGCTGGCTGTCGATTGTCCGTAGCCGATAGCTGGCTAGGCCGTGGTCCCAAGTCCAGCGTGTTCGGAGATGCGCCCGGCAACGTGCGTGGCATCGAGGTAAGTGGTGGCGACTTCTCGATCGTCAACACGGTGTTTGCGGACAACGGCGACTTTCGGCAAGACGGCTTTGGTGGCATTCGGGTTCGCTCGCTCTCGCCAGGGCTGCGTCGCTCGACGGTGGTCAACAGCACGCTGTACCAGCAGAGCGGCCTGCTCAAGCTAGGCAAATACTTTACGTCGCTGATGTGCGATGTAGCGGTTGGCGACCGTTTGGTGGTGCTCAATACCCTACTGCTTGGGGACAAACCGCTTCTTTCCAGTCCAGAGGAGCACTACGTCGATCCAACCTGCGGCGCGCTGCTCAGCCACGTTGGCTCGAATGACCCGGCGCTGGGAGCTGGGCAGAGCGTGGTGCTGCCGATGGATGCGACCCCACTGCGCAATGCGGCGGCGCGGGATCTGAGGCTACCGGTGACGCCGGTGTCGGAAGGTCCGCAGCTCCAGACCAGTGGTGCGCTGCAGATCGAGGTGAGCGGTGAGCGAATCTTGGCCCCGGCGATGGATCTGGATGGCCGTTCTCGTCCGACCAGCGCCGTAGCCATCGGTGCCTACGAGCCCGTCCCCTAGCAGCCGGGCTGACTGACAACCCTACGGAGGCGGTTGGCTGTGCGGTCCACCGGGGGTGAGCGCCGGCGTCATGGTGCCGCGTGCCTCCAGCACCCGGAGCAGGATTCGGTACATCACTGGCAACACGATCAGCGTCAGCAGCGCTGCGGACAGCGTGCCACCCACGATGACCACCGCGATCGGGCGTTGCGTCTCGGCTCCGATGGCTCGCGACAGGGCCGCTGGAATCAGACCGAGCGCCGCCAGCGCGGCCGTCATCAGCACCGCGCGCAGCCTGCTTTGACTGCCCTTGATGATGGCTTGGTCGAGCGGCTCTCCGTGCCGACGCCGCTCTTCGATCGAAGACACCACCAACACGCCGTTGAGGGAAGCTTGCCCGACCAGCGCGATGAAGCCGACGGCTGCCGCGATCGAGACCGGCATATCGACCAGCCACAATCCGATCGCGCCACCGACCAGGGCAAATGGCACATTGAGCAGTACCAGCAGTGCCAGCGCCATCGAGTCGAACGCCTTAAACAAAAGTGCCAGCGTCAGCAGCAGCGCCACCGGCACCACCAGTCGAAGCCGCGCCATCGACCGCTCTTTGGACTCGAACTCACCGCCCCACTCGACGGTCATGCCGGACTTGAGCTGAACCTTCTGTTTGACCGCGTTCTGCGCATCGAGCACAAAGCTTCCCAGGTCGCGACCACGGACGTTCATGCGCAGTCCGATGTAGCGACGACCGTTTTCGCGGTTGAGGGTCGCCCGTCCATAGTCGACGCGGACCGTGGTGACTGCCGATAGCGGAATCAGCGCTCCACCTTTGGTGGGAATGCGTAGCGCACTGATCTTTTCGATGGTGTCACGGGCGGCATCGGGCAGGCGCAGCACCACGTCGAAGTTGCGCTCACCCTCCCACAGCGTACCGACCGGACTGCCGCCAAGTGCGACGGTGATGAAGTGCTGCACATCGCTCATCGACAGGCCGAAGCGTCCGAGCAGCTCGCGACGGGGCTTGATCTGAAGCTGGGGCACCGGCGCACTCTTCACAATGCCCAGATCCGACACGCCTTTGACGTCGCCAATCGCTGCCAGCGCAGCCTCGGCGGTCGACTGCAACTCCTTCATGTCGTGGTAGTAAATTTTGAGCGCAATCTGACCCATCTGACCGGAGATGTTCTCGTTCACGTTGTCGCGAATCGGCTGCGAAAAGTTCACCGACAGCCCCGGTACGACCTTCAGGGCACCGTTCATCTTTTCGATGAGCGAGCCCAGGTTGGGAGTGTCTTTCGGCCAGCTATCCATCGGGTTTAGCTTGACGAAGAACTCCAGGTTGCTGGGCAGCGCTGCGTCCGTTCCGTCCTCGGGCCGTCCGAGCTGGGACGACAGCGACTCGACCTGCGGGAAGGTTTCCATCAGGCTGGTGATGCGCGGCATCAGACGGCGCCCCTCATCGAGCGAGACATTCGAAGGCAGGGTAAAGGTCAGGTACAGCGCGCCTTCGTTTAGCTCGGGCAGAAACTCACTGCCACGATTGGCCAGGATATAGCCCGCGAGCAGCAGCGATGCGACTGCCGTCCCGATGACCATGAATGGATGCCGCAGTGCGGCCCGCAGCGAGGGGAGATAGAGCACCTCGGCGGCTCTGAGGACCGGCGACTCACGGTGGGTCGCTCCTTTGCGATAGGCCAGCGTTGCCAGCACCGGCACCAGCGTCACCGAAAACAGCAGGCTCCCCAGCAGCGCAGACACCACCGTGTGGGCCATCGGCGCAAAGATCCGTCCCTCGACCCGCTGGAGCAAAAAGATCGGCAGGTAGGCCGCGCTGATGATGAGCAGGGCGTAGATGGTGGGTCTTGCGACCTGGCGCACCGCCCAGCCAATCCGTTCGTGGATGTCATCGGGCGCGTCTTTGGGTGGATGCTGGAGCGTGGTCACAATGTGCTCGATGATGACGACTGCGCCATCGACGATGACCCCGAAGTCGACCGCGCCCATCGACAGCAGGTTGGCCGACATGCCTCGGGTATATAAGTAGATAAATGCAGCGCACAGAGACAGCGGGATGGTGCTCGCCACAATCAGTGCCGCTTTGAGATCGAGCAGAAACACCAGCAGCACGATCAGCACCAGCACCGCGCCTTCCACGAGGTTGCGACCAACGGTTTCCAGGGTCTTGTTGATCAGCTCGGTGCGGTCGTAAAACGGCCAGACGCGGACGTTTTCGGGCAGGGCGCGACCGTTGATGTCGTCGATCTTGGCGCGCACGCGGGCGAGCACTGCCGACGGGTTTTCGCCGCGTCGCATCAGCACGATGCCTTCCACCGCGTCGGTGTCATGACCTCGGCTGTAGATGCCTTGGCGTGGGGTCCAGCCTTCGTCGACCGAAGCCACGTCTTTGACCAAAATCGGCGTTCCACCCCGAGTCGTGACGGCAACCTTGGCGATGTCGAGTGGACTGCCGAACAGGCCTTCGCTGCGGATGATGAGCTGCTCACTGCCACGAATCAGCACGCCACCGGAGGCATTGACCGAGGCACCTTGCAGCGCTTCTTCTAGCTCGCGCAGCGTGAGTCCTTTGGCGGCGAGCAGGGCTGGATCGGCGCGGACGTGAATCTCGCGCACCAATCCGCCATAGCTGACGACATCGGCGACGCCATCGACCTGCAGGATGCGCGGCCTGACCACCCAGTCTTGCAGCGTTCGCAAAAGCAGCGGGTCACCTTGAATCGCTTCGCCTTGCTTTCCCAGCGAGCGCAGCGAATAGCGATAGATCTCGCCAATCGGCGTCGACAGCGAGCCAAGCTGCGGCGTCACTCCCGGTGGCAGTTCGGCCAGGCGCAGCCGTTCGAGGGTCTGACTACGGGCAAACAGCACATCGATGCCATCGCCAAAGGTCAGCGTCACAAATGACAGGCCGAACAGGTTGAGGCTGCGGACCTTGACCAGGCCGAAGGTACCGTTTACGGCACGCTCGATCGGAATCGAGACTTGGCGTTCCAGCTCCTCGGCGGGCTGACCGGGATAGATACTGATGATGTTGACCTGGGTGTCGGTCGGATCAGGGAAGGCCTCGATGGTCAGCTCTCGGAACGCGAACAGTCCCCAAATCAGGACCAGTAGCGTCGCAATCAGCACTGCGGCACGACTGCGCAGCGCGGCACGAATCAGCGCGGAGAACATGGGTTAGTCCTCCATGTCGATGGCGTTGAGGAGCAGGATGGCACCTCGGGTGACAATGCGGTCGCCGACCTTGAGTCCGGCGCGGATCTCGGTGATGCCGCCGCGCTGACGACCGAGCGTGACCTCGGTGCGGTGAAAGTGTCCGGGGGCGCTTTGCAAAAAGACGACCGAGTCGAGGCCATCGCTGACGATGCTTTGAGACGGTACGCGGAGCACGCTGGGCTTGCCGGTGGGACTTTTGCCAAAGTGAGCCTCGACGAAGGCGTTCGGGCGAAGCCGTCCGCCGGGGTTCTTGGCGCGGATGCGAATCGGCACGGTCTGCCGGTCCATGTCGACGACCTGCGAGATGTTTTCGACCTGACCACTTCCCAGGCTGTCGTTGTCGCCGGGAATGCGAATGTCAATTGGGTCACCGACGTGAAGGCTGCCGACATCGGACTGCGCCACGTCCGCCAGCACCAGGACTTCTTCCAGATCGGCGAGTGTGACCACGGGGCGCTCTTTGCCGGGACCGACCTGCTGACCGGGGGCGGCATCGACCTGAATCACCGCACCGGCTCGTGGCGCCAGCAGCCAGTAGCGGTTGTCGGCATCGGGCGCAATCGACATCGACTTGAGCCGCGAGTCGGCGGTCTGTGCCTGCAATTCGGCATCGCGCAGATCGTTTTTGGCGACCAGCAGGTCGTTGGCCGAGGCACCACGCGCATCCACCAGGACTTGCATACGCTCGGCCAGCGCTTTCTTGGTCTGCGACAGCGCCGCCGAAGCTCGCAATTCTCGCAGCAGGGTCGCCATATCACCGGAGCGGATCAGCGCCAGCTTGGTGCCAACCTCGACATGATCACCGAGCTTGACGGCGACGTGATCGATACGACCCTCCATTGGGGCGAAGCTGGGAGCGGTGCGAGATTCGACGGCGGCGATGCGGGCAGTGATCGGCGGCATGGGCAGCGGATCGCCCAAGGTGGCTTCGCCGGTCTCAAACGGGATGGGCTGCGGCACGCCGGGCTTGAGCAGTACGTCGGTCTTGGTCACCGTGAATCCCGCTGGCTCGGCGTTGCGGTGAGCGCCGCCTTTGAACCACAGCGCGGTGCCAAATCCGAGTGCGGTGGTGATGGCTCCCGCCACAAAGCCAAGGACTACACGCTTACTCATCGCTGACTCCTTCTTGGACCAAATCGACGCTCAGGCGGAACAGGTCACCTAGCGTGGTGGCCTCTTGCAGTAGCAGCTCATCGAGCGCACGCTGGGCCTGGTTTAAGTCGGTCAGGGGAACGGCTCGTGCTTCAAATGCCCGTCGGACATCGCGCAAAATGGCCTGACCGCGTGGCAACACCTGTTCTTGCAAGGTGCCGAGACGTTGCCGCTGCGTCATCAGCGCTCGCTTGAGCGAGTCAATCCGCACCTCGGAGGAGCGGATTGTGAGGCGTTTTTGTTCCGCAAAGCGCCGCGCCCGCGACTGTGCTGCCTGTATCCCGCTTTGGCCGTGGTCAATCAGCGCGAGCGGAGTGCTGAGCGATACCGACATCGAGTGTTGCTGGTTTCCTGAAGCGACAAAGCGGTCGTACAGATAGCCAACTCGGATGGTCGGATCGGGAATGCGCTGCGAGTAAGCCTGCCGCTCTTCGGCACAAGCGGCGGCTTGCAGGGCGGTGAGCGCTAGCAGATCGGGACGCGTCTCAATTCGTGGCGGCATCGTTTCGGCTCGACTGAACCAGCGGGCCAGGAATCGGCGGGCCTCCGCCTCATCTGGAAACGTCGCGCAGCGGCTCCCGACAAACTGGCCGCACATGGCTTGGGCCGCCAAGATGTCACCTTGGTCTGCGGCAACCTGTTGTTCCAAGCGCAGCAGCTCGATCTCGGCCCGATCGGCATCGAGTGGCGGACCAAAGCCAGTCCTGACCCGATCGCGGGCCAGCGCCAGCGCCGAGCGGGACTGCGTGACCAATCGGACATCTGCGGATTGTCGCAAGCTCGCGATCGCCAGGTCGCCGAGCGATCGGAGCAGCGAGAGCGCTTGAGCCCGCACCGAAGCCCGTCGCTGGGCATCGGCGGCCTCGACCAAGTGACTGGCACGCTCGATGCGCGCCCCGCGCCGGGCCAGGTCGGGATGGATGCTGAGCCCGACGCCGTAGTTGGGAATGTTTTGCAGCGGGTTTGGCAGATCGGACGGGTTCGCGGTGCCGAGCGGAATGGTCCCCACTGCAGCATCGAGCACCGGGTTGTCGATGAGCCGACTCTGTCGGGCATCGGACTGACTCAGATCGACAGCCAAGTGATCTTGCTGGAGCGCGGGCGAGTGATCACGTACCGCTCGCGACAGCGCGGCCAGGTCCAGCTCGGCGGAGGGGTGAAACTCATCACTGGTGGACGGCGGCTCGGCGCGGGTGCGGCAGGGGAGCGTGACAAGGCACCCCACGCTGAGCGCGACAAGAACACCGCGCAGCCGCCCACCACTACGACGGTTAGGAGGATGGATCGTGCAGGAGTTCTGGGAGTTCACAATGGGACTATATCAGCCCAACTTGTGCCTTGGGTGAACTGAGGGCCATGCACCGCCCGCCCCGCCGCTGCTATGGCCCGGTTCCTTCGTACTTGCTGGTCTTGGGATTGATGCCAGCAAACGGCCTGGTATCGGGCACCACCCGCACTTGGGTCGAAAACTTGTAGGGTACGATCTGGCCGCTGGGATAGGTCAGCTCGATATAGAACGCGGTATATCCGGTGGCGGGCTTATCGACCTTGGCCACAAATACGCCGCCGCCTTGATCGGTCAGATCGCTCGCCATCCATTTTTTGCCCAGCGTCTCGACGCGGAAGTCGCGGCTCTTCGGGTTGGTGGCTTGCCACAACACAACCTTGGTTGGCTTGTCGGCACTCTGCACGCGGATCGTGTCGCTGCCTTCCAGTTTCCAGCTAAACGTTGGACGGGGCCGGTCGTCGCGGAAGCCGAGCACGTAGGCCAGCACGCTCTCCAGCGCATCGCTGCCACCGAGTGAGTGGTCGGCGTTTGGGACATAGCGCAGATACTTATCGCCCGGCAGTTCATTCCAGTAGTTCTGTGAGCCATCGGGCAGGAAGAACTGATCTCCGCTCGCGTTGACGACGTACTTGGGCATCGTGAGCCGCTTTCGGAACAGGTACGGGTCTTCATTTTTGAGCATGAACGCCATCTCGGGCGTGCCGATGTGCTCGGTGATCTTGTTGTAGTGATAGTCGTACAGCGCCTTGGCCCAGAATCCGTACGTCTCGACGTGCTGGACCATGAACTGTTCGACGTTCAGCACATCGATCACGATCGGAATGGCCGCCGCCACTCGGGAGTCGACCGCCGCCGTCAGCCAGGTGGTCCAGCCCCGCTTCGAGGCCCCGGCCACGATGAACTTGTCGATGTTGAGGCTGCCGCCCTCGCTCGACTTGAGGAATTCTTGGGCCGTATCCATTGCCAGCACGGCACTCTTGACCATTGGGAATCGCGCTGACCAGGTGGGATCGCTCGTCTTCATCACTTGCGACCACGAAAACGCGATGATGCCGTCTTCCTCGTGTGGCTTGCCGTCGTGGCCGGTGAAGGTCAGCGGTTGATTGGGAACTTGCTCCAAGTTGACGACGATCGCCCCCGCGCCTTTGGCAATCGTCACCAGGTCGCCATCGGCCATGGTCGGAGGCGCTCCGCCGTTGTCGCCACCCGAGATGGCCAGCACCGCCGGTCCAGGCGTCAGGTTGTCCGGCTTGATGATGGTCAGGTCGTGCTGCCACTGGGGCCGGTCGACCTCTTTGCTGGTCCGCCAGGTGAGCGACTTCATGTCAATCAAATAGGCGGTGTAGCCGCTGCCCTTCACGGTCTTTTGCAGCTTCCAGGTGTAGCTCGGGTCTTTGGCTTTCACATAGCGGTCGAGGTCGGTGAGTGGATCGGTCTGGACCGTAGGATCGTCCATCGCCATCGAGCCGCTGTGGCAGCCCGCCGCCGAAAGAGTTATCGCAAAGGCGAGCAGTCGTCCCCACTGATGGCTGCGGGAACTCGTCTGGGTCAGAAATCGGATCATAGGAGCCTCCTCGTAAGCCCCCATCTCTGGAGGCAAAGAAGGCGGCATCATACTGAAAGCGAATCGCGGGCAGGCAACCTCAAAAAGTGACTTGCGCCAAGCCCTAGCGCGGCCTTTCGGGCCAAAAAGTTGGATGTTTTTTGTAAAAAAACCGACTTGGGGCAGCCCGGGGGCAAAAACTTTGTAAAAAAACCGACTTGGGGCAGCTCGGGGGCAAAAATGTTGTGTTCGCAGCGAGCTTTGCCGGTCTTGCGGGCAAAAAGTTTGCTTCGAAGCGCGGTACACTAGGGCTCTCTTCCTAGAGAGTTGGTATGCAAGGCGCACTCCCCTCTGTAGATAGCTATCTGGCGCGGCTTCCGCTTGGCGTGGACTCCCATCCGGAGTGCCAGGTGAAGGCGTCTCTCGTCCACAACGCCATGGGTTCGCTGCGGATTGGGCCCGAGTTCAAGCTGCCACAGGCGGTGCGAAAGCTCCTGGATACGCCGCCGCCGGTTTCGGTGTGGGTGCCCGAGGTTCACTTCAACATCGCGATGCTGGCGATTTTGGATGCGCACTTTGGGCCACGCAACCTCAGCGGCTATCAGGAGTGGATCTATGAGCAGAATCGCAAGCTGTTTCGGACGCCCCTCTACCGAGCGGTCTTCCTGGTGATGTCTCCCGAACGGCTGCTGCACGGCTTGGAGAAGCGCTGGGAGTCGTTCCGTCGTGGCTCCATGCTTCGTCAGGTAAGGCTGGCGGAACGAGAGGTCGAGCTACGCCTGACCTCGCCTGAACACCTGTACGTACCGCTGGTGGTTCAGGGAATGCGGGAGGCGGTGCGAGCGGGGATCGACAGCGCCGGTGCGGTGCGCTCCCAAGTGACCGGAGAGATTGTCTCGCCAACGGAAATTGTCTATCGATTGACCTGGGAGTAGCCTCCACGAAGAGCTGACCTCCGATCGGGCTAGACAGGCGCAATGAAGACCGTCTTCCTACTCATCCTATCGAACGTGTTTATGACCTTTGCGTGGTACGGACACCTCAAGTTCAAGAACGTGCCGCTGTGGCAGGTCATCGTCGTGAGCTGGCTGATTGCCTTTTTCGAATACTGCCTGCAAGTCCCCGCCAACCGAATCGGCCACGGCGTCTACAGCGCGGCGCAGCTCAAGACCATGCAAGAGGTCATCACCCTGCTCGTGTTCTGCGGATTCTCGGTGCTGTACTTAAAGGAGCCGCTCAAGTGGAACTACCTGGTCGGCTTCGGCTGTATGGCGATGGCGGTATTTTTTGTGTTTAAGAAGTGGTAGCGGGGGGCTCTAGTAAATCCCGGGCAGAATCCGGTGGGGGACGAGCTTGCGGTATTCCTCCCAATCCGGGCCGTACTTTTTGGCGCAGCGCTCATCATCGCGGTAGCTGCGATCGACGAGCAAAATGGTCAGGAAGATAAAGTAGAAGTACGGCAGCACCGAATCAAACAGCGCCGGGACACACCACAGAAACGCTGCGGCCAGCTCCGGTAGGTAGTGAAAGTGCCGGGCCAGTCCCCAATATCCCGAAGCGAGCAGGAGGTTCTCTTTTTTGTCTCCTTGCTCGGTGGTGTAGTGACCGATCATCAGCTTGGGAGGCTTTCCCCACACGGTGGTCTTCCCTGCGGTGGCACGGACTCGCTGGCGTTGCTCATCGGCCAGGTAGTTTACGAGCACCGCCAGGACTCCCAACCCAAAGATTCCTGCGGCTAGCGGCGTTCCCAAGTGATGCGGATGATGTACGAGGTACATCGTTCCCGAGGTGTACACGCACGGCAGCCACACCAGACAACCCCAGCAGATATAAAAGCCAGCTCGGTCGTGCATGATGTCGAGCGTGCGCAGATATCCCGTTTCCCAATGGAAGAACTTCGCGATGTAGACAAGCTGGATTCCCACCGCAACCATCATCGAATCGCTGAGCCCGTAGACCTCATGCTGCTTGGCGGCGTAGGACAGAAGCAGCAGCGGCCAGCCCATCATTCCGAAACGGCAGTTGGTGAAGCGCTTCACATCCCAGCCCAGGATGTTCGGATACAGCTCAGTGCCCCAGTAATAGTCGAAGACCGGATTCCCAGACAGCCCGTGATCCGGTGTCGAGGGGGCAAAGCGACCCTTGAGGTAGAGCACTGCACAGAAGAGCAGGGCAAACAGGTTCAGACTCCCCAAGATGTCGCCCAGGTTGTCATACAGGATGCTGGCCGGAAACCAGTGCAGAACGTATGAGCAGGTCAGGAACAGACCAATGGTCACCGCAAAAGAGGCAACTCCGTTGTCGACATACTTGGGAGTGTGTCCTTTGGCGGTTATCGGACCATAGACCAGTTTGCCAGGCAGAAACCGCAGTAGGAGTAGCTCGATGGCGATGTAGATGCCGAGCAGTTGCCACGCCGTGGCACTCCCGAACATGCGTGGCAGCCAGATTTGGGCGAGGGTGTGAGTCAGCCCTTCGTTCCACAGCACCCGACCCAGCTTCAGCAGCGAGCCATCTAGCTGCGCATGCGTGTACCACAGCAGCATCACAAAGGGTGGACAACAGCAAAGCAAGAATAGCGGGAATACCGTCGAGCGAAGCCACGTTGGACCAAGCTCGCGGGACTCCCTTTGCGCGGAAGAGGGCAGTTGGGTCATGTTCTGTCCTTCACAGTGCTCGATGGGTAGCAGTGCGGACAGCGGGGTGTCAAGCAGCGTGTGTGGCCAAGCCTAGAACAGCATCATCACAAAGGGGCGGCCCACAAGGGAGAGCGCCAGATGAGCGTGGGGCCACAGTCCCAGACCCGCACCGCCAATCAAGATCAGCCACACGCCTGAAACAGCCGGAAACAGCCTAGGTAAAAGGACTCGTAGGGAATCAGGAAGGAGTCCGAGCAGGCGTGGTAGCTGCGTCGAGATGAGCAGCACGGGCGTGGTCAACACAATCAGCAGGAGCATGACGAGCGCACCATGAAACGGCGAGCCTGTGAGTGCAGCTTGGGACAGGGCCCAGGCCGGAATCATACATGGCAAAAAGCCCATCAGTGCCCCCAGGGCCAGCTCGCGCAGGGGATGGCGACTGGACAGTAGCGGCAGCAGCGAGCGGCGACTGAGCGCAATGGCTCGCTCGACCACATCGTAGGGGGTGCTAGAGGATTTCTGCGCGGTGCGCAGCGTGACAAGCGGGGTCACAGAGCCCGAACCGGGTCGCAGGGAGCGCAGCGCGGAATGGCTCAGCACAAGTCCAGCACCCAGCGCCAGGATTCCAAAAGAGAGGGTTGTGATTCGGGCCAGTCCTGCCCCCAAAAGTCCCGCCAATCCACCGAGCCAAGCATAGGTGAGACCTCGTCCTGCTTGATAGGAGAGGACACCGAACACTCCTTGGATTCGGCTGCGTCCGCGCATCACTCCGGCGATATCAAATCCCGCCAGCAGGGGGCCGCACATACCGATGCAGTGCACACTGGTCCACAGCACGCCAAGTCCCAATACTTGGGCATATGCGGCAGGGAGTGTCACGGACTTGTGCCTCCGTGGGGTCCGGTGAGCGCCGCATCAATCAGTCGCGAGGTTTTCGAGGCCTGGTCCGTGACTTCAAGTCGTACCCGCATTCCCAGCCGATAGGCGGAGCGCGGAATCGACGCAATCACTGGAACCTCCAGGCTAGCGAGTGAATCAAGCGTCACTGTGGGCTGTGGAATGATGAGATCGATCGGTGCCGTGGAGGCACTCCTTACCGTGAGTACAGTGGGCCCCGGATTTTTGTTGATGAGGTGAACCACGAGCTGATTTCGAACCATCTCACCATCAATCACATAGGTGGTGCCGCGAACATGCAAGAGGTTCGACTCAAACGCCGTGTGACGCAAAAACAGCGTGGTCGAGACGATCAGCCCGAGCGCTCCCAGCACCGAATACAGAAAGAGTCTTGGTCGTAGAAACTGTCGCTCACCCGTTTGTAGGCCGCGCTCGGAATCGTAGCGGATGAGACCCTTTTTGCGTCCCAGCTTGACCATGATCTCATCGCATGCATCGATACAACCGGCGCAGCCAATGCACTCCATTTGCAGGCCGTTGCGGATGTCAATGCCGGTCGGACAGACTGCTACGCAGCGATGACAATCGACGCAGTCACCGGCACCTTGGGAGTGAACCTTGCCGCGTGGCTCACCGCGTCGCTTATCGTAGCCGATGACGACGGTATCGCGGTCTTGCATGACCGACTGAAGCCGCCCGTACGGACAGACAATCAGACAGAGCTGTTCACGGAACCAGAAGAAGTTGGCGTACGTCACGATGGTCATGCCAACTCCCCACAAAAACGTCGATAGGTGAGCAGCAGGGCCCTCCTTTATCATCCGCATGAGCTGCGACGCCGATACAAAGTAGGCCAGGAACAGATGAGCCAGGACATACGCAACCAGCGCATACACCGCATGCTTGAGCGCTTTGCGGAGAAACTTCTCCAGCGACATCGGTGCCCTTGCGAGCGCTTGGCGGTGACTGGCCGGGCCTTCGATGATTCGTTCGATGCGACGGAATACACCCTCTAAAAAGACCGTCTGGGGACAAGCCCAGCCACACCAGATGCGACCGAACAGCGCCGCCAGCAGGATGAGTAGGAATCCCACCCCAGTCAGGATGAAGAACACCAGATAGAGATCCTGAGCATTGAACGTGCGACCGAACAGATAGAATCGTCGCGACGCAATATCGAGAAACACCGCTGGATGACCCCCCACGTCAATCCAGGGCAGCGAAACATAGACCGCGATAAGGATCGCAAATACCAACGGTCGGAGGTTGGAAAAGCGACCAGAGACCTCTGCCGGATAGATGTAGTTGCGGCTGCCTCGCTCGTCGAGCATGTGCAGCTTATCAAGGCTCGGTTCTTGCCGCTTCATGGATCACAATCCCTTCCCGCCATTCCCCCCCACCATGCGCCGAATTACTTCTGCGCCGGAGCGGGCTCTCCCTGTTCCGAGACTCCCTGGGCTGGGCGTCCGGCGATTTCTTGGCCGCGCAGGCTGACCACAAACGCGGTCACCTCTTGAACCTTGGAGCTGCCGAGCACCGTCCGCCATGCTGGCATTCCCTTTTCCAAAATGCCGGCGCTGATTACGTGATAGGCATCCTTGGCCTTGGAACCATGCAGGAAATATTTGTCGGTGAGATTCGGGCCGACCACTCCTTGTCCGCGATCACCATGGCAAGCGAGACAGTTTTGTTTGAACACCGCCGCGCCGCGTTCGATGACGGCCGTATCCTTCGCCATGGCCACAAGCTGCTCTTCGGTGACTCCTTTGCCCGCCGCTTCAAGCGCGGCCAGCTTTTGGTCTTCCTCCTTCTTTACCTCCGCTTGTTCCTTCTGATACGCCGCCATTTGGGATTCTCCCGTTTGGGACGTGTGATAGTAGAACCAGTAGCCGATGGAGAAGATCACGGTTGCGTACAGAGTGACCAACCACCAGCGCGGCAGCGGATTGTCAAACTCACGGATGCCATCGTAGTCGTGACCCGTATCCACATTTTCGCCCGCAGCCGAGGTCACATTTCCGGGGGCACTGGCATTGTCTAGGGCGCTCATGGCTTACACTCCTCCGACTCTTCTGCAAGCGGTAGCTGCGCCACCTGGTCGAACTCGGCCCGGCGCTGTGATCGATAGGTCGCGATCACGACGGTTAGGAAGGTTCCCACAAAGGCGAGCATGGCCAAGATTGGAAGCAGCAGGACTCCCTTTTGGATGAAGAACTCTTGGTACATGGGCGACTCCTTACTTCGTGCTCGCAGCAATCGGAACGGGGCCTCTTCCGAGTCGCTGTAGGTAGGCGATCATCGCGACCATCTGGCTGTCCCAATCCAGATTGATTCCTTGGTTCCGCAGATCCGCAGCGATGGCCTTGGCCTGCGTCTCTAGCTCGCCGTTGCTGGCGCTGATCTCTTGGCCGCTATAGGGAACTCCCAGCGTCTTCATCGCGTTCATCTTGACCGCAGTGTCACCCAGATCGAGCTTGCTCCTCGACAAGAAGGCGTACGATGGCATGTTCGATCCCTGCGAGGTAGAGCGGGGGTCCATCATGTGCTGATAGTGCCACAGGTTGCCATACTTCCCACCGACGCGGTGGAGGTCCGGTCCGGTGCGCTTGCTACCCCACTGGAACGGGTGATCGTAGATGAACTCTCCGGCTGTGCTGGGATCCCCGTAGCGCAGCTTTTCACTACGGAAGGGACGAATCATTTGACTGTGGCAGACGTAGCATCCTTCGCGAACATAGATGTCCCGACCGTGTAGTTCCAGGGGTCGATAGGGCTTCTGGATCTCACCGGTCAGGGGGACAGCGCGGTCGAGTACGATCGTTGGGAGGATCTCGGCCACTCCGCCAATCAGCACCGCAATCAGCACCAGTGCCGTAAAGATCAGCGACCGACCTTCCAGCGCCCGGTGAACATTGAGCTGTCCTTCGCGATTGCGTTTGCTGGCGTAGGCAATCCACGCTGCGACCAGGAATCCTGACATCAGCGTCACCACCGGAATCCAGATTTTCACTGAATCGATCAGGAAGAATGCGCCGATCAGCAGCAGCGCAAAGACCGACAGCAGGATCGGACGCGAGAACACGAGCGCTTGCCACGCGACTTCCTTTTCTGTGGATGGTTCTTCTTCAACCACAGTCACGGAGGTTTCCTCGGGAGCGCCAGCCCGGATGGTCTGGATCAGGTTCACCAGCATCAGCACATAGCCGATGATGTACAGAGTCCCACCGACCATGCGGGTCAGGTACATCGGACGGATGGCGATGAGCGTCTCGACAAAGCTCGGGTAGAGAAGCGCGCCCTCATCGGTGACAGCCTTCCACATCAGGCCCTGCGTCACCCCGCTGACCCACATCGAAATGGTGTAGAGCAAGATTCCGATGGTCGCAGTCCAGAAGTGTAGATCCGCCAGCAGCTTCGAGTGCAGAGGCCGATTCCACAGCTTGGGAACCAGGAAGTAGAACAAGCCAGCGGCCATAAATCCGTTCCACCCGAGCGCTCCGGTGTGAACGTGACCAATGATCCAGTCGGTGTAGTGTGCCAGTCCCGACACGCTCTTGATCGAAAGCAGTGGGCCTTCAAAGGTCGCCATTCCGTAGAAGGTGACACCCGCGATGAAGAACTTGATCACTGGATCAGTACGCAGCTTGTTCCAGGCACCACGCAGGGTGAGGAGTCCGTTGATCATGCCTCCCCAAGAAGGTGCCCATAGCATCAGCGAAAAGACCATTCCCATCGACTGCGCCCAGTCCGGCAGAGCGGTGTAGAGCAGGTGGTGCGGACCCGCCCAGATGTACATGAAGATGAGCGCCCAGAAGTGGACGATCGACAGCCGATAGGAGTAGACCGGACGATCGACGGCCTTGGGGAGAAAGTAGTACATGATGCCCAGGATGGGAGTGGTCAGGAAGAACGCGACTGCGTTGTGTCCGTACCACCACTGCACCAGCGCATCTTGCACACCAGCGTAGATTGAGTAGCTCTTTAAGCCCGAAAACACCGGCAGCGCCAAGCTGTTCACGATGTGGAGCACTGCGACGGTAATGATCGTCGAAATATAGAACCACAGCGCAACATACAGGTGCTTCTGGCGGCGAATCGCCAGCGTCCAAAAGAAGTTGATGGCAAACACCACCCAGATGAGTGCGATCAGGATGTCGATCGGCCACTCTAGCTCTGCGTATTCTTTGCCTTGGGTGTAGCCAAGAGGCAGCGTGATCGCTGCTGCCACGATGATGGCTTGCCAGCCGTAGAAGTGCAGGCTCGACAGTAGGTCCGAGGCCATCCTCGACTTACAAAGCCGTTGGGTTGAGTAGTAGACGCCCGCAAAGAGCATGTTGCCAACGAACGCAAAGATCACCGCATTGGTATGCAGCGGCCTGAGCCGACCGAAGCTCAGGAGGGGGGCGAAGTTCAGCTCTGGGAAGGCGAGCTGCGTCGCAATCAAGAGCCCAACGATCATGCCAATCAGGCCCCAAAACATCGAGGCCAGCATGAAGCGCCGGACAGAGACATCGTCGTACGTGATCCGTACCTCTCTCATGACCTAACTTCCTTTTCTGGGAGTGTCGCGGTGGGTGGCGCTGAGTGCTCCGAGTCATCGGATTCCAGCGGCAGTAAAGACAATCGGTCGGCGTATTCGTGGCTGCGCTTCAGGTACAGGAATCCGAACAGGAGTCCGGACCCAAGAACCAGCGCAGCGCTGACAAACAGCGTCAGATAAATCGCGTTCATGAGGATACCCCTTCGGCCAGCGCAAGCGGCGCGGGACTCCCATCAGGGCGGGAGGTCTGCGCAGGCCGTTCCGGAGTGCTGCGTCGCAGACGCTGGGCACCCTCACCCGGTTCACGGAAGGAATACACCGTGACCGCGATCATCAGAAGTGAACTAATCGGCATCGCCAGCGCACAACGCAGCGGCGTCATCAGTCCTGCAAAGGACAGACCCAGAACCACGCCATTGTACAGTGCGGCCAGCCCCATGTTGCGCAAGATCACCCGACGCAGATAGTGCGCGGTGCGAAGGGTCTCGGCAATGGGTCCGATTCCGACTCCGGCAAAGTAGAAGTCGGCACGGGCTGGCAGCGTTGGACGATCAATCGCAGGAGTGCCCGCACACGCCGCAGCAGAGAACGCCAGCGCATCATTTATGCCATCGCCAATCATCAGGGTGTCGTGGGCTCCGCCATCGAGCTGTTCGACCAGCGCATGCTTCTGTTCTGGGGTAAGCTCCGCGTGAGCGTCGGAGATCGCCAGCTCTTTGGCAATCTGTTCGACTTTTTCGCGGCGGTCTCCGGACAAGATATGGAGCTGATATCCGGACTCGCGGAGGGACTGTACCTCTGCGCTGGCATCTTGGCACAGCTCTTCCCGCAGAGAGAATCGAGCGACTAGCGCACCGTCGCAGCTCAGCACCACATGGGAGTCTCCTTCGTGGTGTTCCAGGTCCGCCGGTTGCGTCAGGGCGAAGCGCGGGCGACCCAAACGATAGGTGTGCTCATTTCGACGCAGCTCTAGTCCTTCCCCAGCGCGCTCGCGGACTGCGGCAGCTTCCTCCCATGCCGGATGGTGGGGTAGGGCGGATAGCAGAGCGCGGCTGACCGGATGATTGGAGCGTGCCACCATTTGGAACAGCGCTTCGCGAGACTCTGTTGTCAGCTCTGTGAGGGTGCTATCCGATGACAGCACCAGCTTGCTGAGCGTCACCGTTCCGGTCTTATCCAGTAGGATCTTCTTGAGCCGCAGAGCGCGATCAAAAAACGAAGGAGTACGCACAAACAGACCACGTCTACGGAGTCTGGCCTGCGCCAGTTCATAGGCCAGTGGCGTGGCAATTCCGAGCGCGCACGGACAAGTCACGACCAGAACAGCGACAGCAACTTCCGTCGCTCGCAACACTCCCACTCGCGTCCACAGCGCAAACGCCAGCGCCGCCAGGGTCAGCACACTCGCGACATAGTATCGGCTGAGGTGATCCCAGAAGTCCGCCGGTCGTGCGGAGGCAGAGGCTGATTCCGGTGAGGAGTTCGCCTGTGCTCTCAGCTCCCCAGGTAGAGGATTGTCCAGCGCGGAGGAACAGAGCAGATCACGGAGTCTTGATGCAGAAAAGGGCTCCAACGCTCGCAGTCGCACGGCTGCCTCCCCGCGATTGTGGGCACCTGCGGCAATGGTGTCGTGTAGCTGATAGCGTACCGGGGTTGACTCGCCCATGATCCAGTCGAGCGAAAACTCTCCGCTGGGATCGAGCAACTGGGCCTGCACTGGCAACAGCTCGCCCGGCGCGCAGAGCAGCACATTCCCTTGCTGTAGGTTGGCCGCAGGAAGGAGTGCCAGTTGGTGGTGCTTGCTGCCATCGCTCGATGCCGTCTCTGTGACCGTGCGAACCAGCAGCCCGTCTACCGTGTCATCGTGAAGGAGTCGCTGCCGGTTGTGGCTGGCCAGCCGTCGCTGTAGCAGTCTTCCAAGCAGCATCAGCGTAATGAAGATGCACAGGGTATCGAAGTAGGCAGAGCGTCCTTCGACCGCAAAGAACGACCACGCACTGCCCGCGTACGTCAATAGGATTCCTAGCGCGATCGGGACATCCATGTGCAGGATGCGTCGGCGGAGCGCCAGCCATGCGCTGCGGAAGAACACGGTGCCGCCGATCAGCACCGTTGCTGTGGCCAAGACAAATCCGCCGATTGCAAACAGTCGATACAGCGAGGCATCCGTGGTTTTCGACAGCCCGAAGTACTGCGAAAAAGCGAAGATCATGCTGTTCATGGCCATCGCCGCGCACAGGCCCAGCCGCAGTACCAAATCGTCCAGCGGCGCATCGCTGGCCTTTTGCGCGGGCCCGGTGCGATAGCCGAGCGACTCTGCTTCCTCAACAAACTGCTCGACGGCAGCTTGACCCTGGGTGGTACCGCCGGAGTCGTTCCGACGGTAGCTTAACTCGATGCGTCCGATGGCCGGATTGATCTCGATCGAAGCGGCACCTGGATGACGTAGATACAGCTTTTCCAGCAGCCACACACACGCCGCGCACTCCAGTCCTTGGACGTCCATGCGCAGCGGCACCAGCGCGCTTCCACCGGCCCTCTGCTCTGCTTGTTGGAACGTTTGGGTCAGCCACAGCCGCTCGGGGTGTGGCGTGGCGCTGCGATCCCCGACGGCTGATAGTCTGGTGTCACCACGCAGACGATAGAAGCCATCGAGCCCAGCGGCGGACACCAGAGCGTGAGCTGCCCGACAGCCGACGCAGCAGTACGGACCATACGGAACTCCGTCTGGCGTGGGCGTGTTGCAGTGTGGGCAAACAGTGGGAGCGGTCATGGCCGCCCTGGCTCCTTGGTTTCGGGGTTTCGCGACGTCTGTGCCGCGACGCTTTGCATCATTCGGATAGCAAGGGCTTTGCCAAGCCGAGTCAGCAACGGGAGCGCTGCGCAAGCAGCGAGGACTGTTCCAATTGGGTACAGCCGTTTGGCGATCTGACTGTTCCGAATCGGCACATTGCCCCATCCCACTGCCGACCATCGTCTGATAGAGTACGCGCTTGTCGATGCTGGCCTCACTTCGTCCGCGCCATTACCACTTGCTGAGCGATGGAGAGCTGCGTCAGCTCTTGCCGGTGCTGGGTCATCTCCGAGAGCGGCGGGCGATGCTCCTCGACGAGTTTTTCAAGCGCTATGTCTCGCACTTCGGGTCACAGGTGACGCTCGGTTGGCGCGACTTTTCGGAGCTATACGGTCGTGATCTCGACGCCATGGTCACTCACCTTGGCGACTGCGATATGGAAGACTTTGCCGCCGAGATTCGAGCGCTCGGCGTGATGCTGTGCGAGCGAGGAGTCCCGTTTGCCGAGCTGATTTCGTCGCTGCACCTGCTTGAGGAGAGCGTGGGCATCGTGCTGGGACCACTGGTGGCACGCGGTGAACTACCGGGGCGATTGTTTCAGATCTTCGACAAGCTCAGCCACTGCCGCATCATCGTGCTCGCGAGCGCCTACTTTGCCGAGCAGTCCTCTGCGGCAGCCCTCCGTCTGCGCAACCTGGCCAACGCCGAGGAATCGGACCCGACCGCACAGAAGTTTTCGTCGCTGGTCGGTAGAAGTGAGGCCATGCGGCGACTCACCAGTCAGCTTGCGGCGGCGGCAAGTAGCCCGACTGGGGCCGTCCTTCTCGTTGGTGAGAGTGGCACCGGCAAAGAGCTGGCGGCGCGCGCCCTGCACGAGCGGAGTCGGGGCGACAAGCGACCGTTTATTGCCGTCAACTGCGCGGCGTTGCCTCGGGAGCTGATCGAAAGCGAGTTGTTCGGCCACCGTCGTGGGGCGTATACCGGCGCGCAGCATGAGTACGGCGGGCTGGTCCGTGCCGCTTCCACCGGAACGCTATTTCTTGATGAGATCACCGAAATGGCCGTGGAAGTGCAGGCCAAGCTGCTGCGCGTTCTCGAAGAGCGAGTGGTTCGTCCCGTCGGTGCAGAGAGTGAGATTGCCGTCGACTTCCGTTTGATTGCCTCGACCAACCGTGATCCCCAGAAGGCCGTTGCTGCGGGCCTCCTGCGTGAGGACTTGTACTACCGAATCAGCGCCTTTCGCATCGACCTGCCCACGCTGCGAGAGCGACGCGGCGACATCCCGCTCCTGGTGCACCACTTCGCCGAGCTGTTTGCTGCCCGGGGTCTGCGGGCCATCTCGACACTCGACGGTCCGGCTCTACGGGCGCTGTCGACGTATAACTGGCCGGGCAATGTCCGTGAGCTACGCAATGCCATCGATTTTGCGCTGACCGTCGGCACGGGAGCTGTGCTGACACGCTTCGATTTGCCACCCCACGTTCTGCGCGGGGCCGAGCCTGATGTCGATTCCGAGCTGGATCCACCCGCGACCGGGGTGCCCGAACAGGCACCGGTGACTCGACCCAGTTCGTCGGCGAGCCCGACGAGTGCGGCGGACTCCATCCCGACGCTGGAAGAGTCCGAGCGGGAGTTGATTCAGCGGGCGCTCCGTGTCACGGGTGGGAACAAGCTGCAAGCGGCGCGTCGGCTCGGCATCTCACGGCATCGTCTCTACGACAGCTTGCGTCGTTTCGGCCTGGAATAACGACTCGCGGCAGTGTACCCAATCGGTACAGTCCACTGTTTCAACGCCACGGCGGAGGTGCCAGACGATCCGGCTGCGTGACCACGGTTCCCACGGGCGCTGGGGGTTATGAAAGCGATGTTGGCCGAAGTCTTGCAAGGGTCCAAGGTCCATGGGCCAGCCCCCCAAACCGGTGCCTGCGGAGGCAACGATCTCCAGCACGATGATCGAGCAGCATCACCTCATAGAGAGGCTGCTCGGTCGGCTGACCCAGGCGGTCCTGCACATGACTGCGCCTGAAGATCGGGCGGCTTCGCGGCGGCTCCTGTTGCGCTTGCGAAAGAATTTGTACGCGCACATGGACCTGGAAGACGGCCTGTTGTTTCGGGAGTTCGAGTCCCAAAGTGGACTGCTTGAAGAGGGGCCCACGGCGACGCTGCGTCGAGAACACGAGGTGCTACGCGGGCGTCTGGATGAGCTGCTGGCGGAGTGGAAGACGGCCTCTGTCTCCGCACTGAGCCGTCATTTGGCGGCGTTTGGGGCTCTGTACACCGACCATTGTCGACGTGAAGATGTGATGTATGGAATCTGCGAGCGGCTGCTATCTCCGGAGCAGTCCGCCAAGGCGAAGTCTCTGCTCCAGAGTCGTGGGAGTTCCGCTCCTACGGATAGCAAACGGAAACCTTCCTAACAAACGCTGTGAGCGTCTGCGGACTGCCTCAGAATCGAATATCTCTCCGCAGCTCCGCGACCCCGATTCCGGCTGTGTGTGGTGGTAGTCCGATGCCTGACCTGCCACGACCCGCGATGAACCCCACCACGTGGCTCGATGCCACCGAGAATTAAGATCCTCTCGACGAAAAGAGGGGCCTTGGTAGGGGTTCCAGAAGTGGGATGGTAGCGGGCGGTTCCAGCCGGATTTGGCGTGGCCGCTGCAAATGCCACAGCCGGGCTTTGGCACCAAGATTGTCGACAACGTCCAGCAGTATCCCAAGGCGACTCAGTGGCTGAGCGGACAGGTGGCCTCGGATTCTCGGTTTGGGATGTCGGTGCTGACCAACGTCTACCAAGGCATTGTTGGCCAGACGCCGCTTGCCTACCCGGCCTCAGACGATCCGGAGTTTGAATCGAAGGTGAAGGCCTGGCGTGAGCAGAATCGGATCTTCCAGAACATCCTTGCGGACTTTGCCTCTAGTGGCAACAACGTCAAGGCAATCTTCAAGGGTCTGATCATGAGTCCGATCTATCGCACTGACGCAGCACACGGTCTGCCAGCGGGTGAGATGGAACCATTCGGGACTGGACGACTGGTGACTCCAGAGTCGATGGCTCGGCAGCTTCCGGCAACCACGGGAGTTCGCTGGGTTCGTTACGATCGTGCCGACGCACTGCCTACCGACTACAACATCTTGTACGGTGGCATTGATTCCGAGAACGTCATCAAGCGCCTGACGGTGCCCAATGCAATCATCGGGAACGTCGGTCAGCGGATGGCCAATGAGGTCTCGTGCAGCGCAGTCGCCTGGGATCTCCTCAAGCCTGCGGCGCAGCGGCTGCTGTTCCCGTACATCGAAGTGAGCCAGGTTCCCGAAGACGACAACGGCTTCGCGGTTCCGGCTTCGGTTGACAACATCAAAAAGAATATCCTGCATCTGCACAAGCGCTTCTGGGGGGAGCGGATCGACATCACCGATGCAGAGATCGAACGTACCTACAAGCTCTTCCTAGATACCTATCGTGAGCTGCACACCTCTAAGAACACGGCGCTTCCCTACGAATGTACGGGCCGCTGGGATCAGAACACAGGAGCCGCGTTGCCGATGAACCTGATCGGAGTCACCGACGACAAATACTTCACGGTGCGGTCGTGGATGGCGGTCATTACGTACATGTTTCCGGAGGGCTCAAAAAGGCAAACGATCTTGCAGCCTTCGGTCGCCATCGGGTGATGCACGCCCACGGTGCCAGCGGGCCTTCGTCGGAAGGGTGAAGGGTTCCAAGGCGCACCAGTGGCTCACGGTGACATCGCCGACTATGTGATTTTGCGTGCTGTTACAAATTTGGCTTCCCGCGACTTGGTTTGCTGAGGACGGCGAAGCTGCCAGTTTGGTCGGGATTCCGTCCGAGCGATTGTCCTTTCGGAACCTCAATGGTCATGGTGCCCCATACTGCGCTGTCGATCTCTGTTCCATCTGGTGATGCCAGGTGAACCTCATCACCGCTGCCGCCCAGCTTGAACGGGACGTGCGGGCCAGGGAGTCCACCCATGGTCAGCCCATCGCAGTTGATCACGAGATACGCGCCCGACGGAATGACTGCATCCTCGGGCAGCGTGGCCCAGGTCGTATTGTGATCACGGACCTTGTAGCCACGGAGGTTCACTTGTCCCGAGCCGCGATTGTATAGCTCGATGAAGTCGGGATCGGTGTTGACATCACTACCGTGGGGGAAGACCTCATTTATCACCAGCGGAGATCCGCTGGGCGTGGTTCCTTGATCCATTCCCTGGTCTTTAGGTGCCTTGCCGAGATCAACCGTGGCTGGCAGATCACTCCCTTCTCTTAAGTCAGCGCGAGCGAACGGAGAGTCAGGCGGAGGGTCGCTGTTGGCCATCGAACAGCCGATTCCCAATGTACAGAGTAGCAGCAGCGAATTGGCTCGGGAGGGCACGGATCCGGTGGTAGGAAATCTACTCATAGGCGAACCTCTGCTTGGATGAGGAGAGCATGCTCGGTGATCGCAGGAACCTGAGCGGTCAGGTTGCCAAACGGAAGGGTGCCTTCGTAGCTGACAATGAGTCGAACCAGTGCTGGAAGGGAATACGCGACACCGCCAATGAGACGTAGTTGCACAGAGTTCCGGTCCGCCACATCTGGCCACAGCGCATCCACCCGACCGAGGAGAGCAAAGTGGGCCGGCAGCTCGCCTCGGAACCAAGTGCTAAGGTGAGCGGCCCAGCGATCACCGATGCCGCGATAGCCGAGTGCCATGGTTGCAATCGAACCAGCGCCGAGCTTGGCCGAGGCATAGGTAATCCCACCGCTCGCTCGTCGGTCCGCCGCACTGCCCGCTCCGATCGAGCCATCGCGAAACAGAAAGTGCAGCAGGAGGTCCGGAACCGTCGAGCGCAGCACGGCCATACGTAGTGCCGCCGTGACGTTTTTCCCGTTGTTCTGTTCGCGCATGGCCAGGCCTTCCCCATTGCCAACCTGCAGCGCGACCGATCCAATCTGCCAGGGGAGTGCGGCCTCAACCGTCGCTCCTAGATCACCGGGAGAGAACAAGCCATCGCGTTCGAGACCCGTGGGGCCTTGCGCCCGGAATCCCCAAGAGGACTCGGCATATTGCAGGATCAGATCGGGAACAATGCCCGCCCGCAGCGACAGATAGTGCTTCCAGGGAGTGGTCTCTGCAAAGGCCCATTTTAGGCGAGGCAGAATCGCATCTCCATCGATTCCGATGTAGCTCCGATTGGATGAAGAGCGGACTGTGTCCACCGTCAGATTGACACCCGCCAGCGATTCATAACTGACCCATCCAGAGAGCTGAACCCGCGATAGCTCAAACTCATGAAAGAGCTGATCTTGACGACTACTGAGGCGATACGTTGCAAACAGATCGCCCAAGATTCCGAGCCGTAAGGGACCAACCGATCCTTGCAACTGGCCTGGGGTATTCGCGTTCGGTGGCGGAAGGAGTGCTTGGGCTTCCGCAGAATACGGCAGTCCTGTCTCCGGTCTCGTCGGGGTTGCGGTTGCATCCTGCGTCCACACGCTGATCACGATTCCCAAGCCGCAGACAACGACAGATGGGATGATACGCAACCGATGGAGAAGTGTTTGGGTTCTTTTCATACGATTCCTAGTTGCTGCGAGCACCCAATAGGGGTCCGCGTAGCGCAAGTGCGCTTTGAAACAGCGCCAGATCCCGCTCAAGGCGCTGCTGATCAATCGCCACCGCTTGGACAAGATCCGTCACAAACGCACCACTGGTTCCGTCTGTTGCGGTCAACACCGCCGCAATCGCCGAGGCCTTGCCACCGTGAGCATGTCCCGACGCTACAAGTCGACCCAGGGTGGTCGCCAAATCCGACAGATCAGCACTCCCGTAGCGGGAACTGGCAATTCGTTCGGACAGTTTGGCCACATCCAGATCACGGCGACCTCGAAGTACGCGGCGAACTTGAAAGGACACGCCACCCCAAGTGACATAGCCCAAGTCGGGTTCGCTGGTGGCACTCCCAAGCAGTGCCAGCGTGCCCGAGTAGACGCGCTCTCCATTGCTACCGACCGGACCTCGACCGAGCCAGCCACTCGGTACCGGAGGATCGCGCTCCTCTTTGAATTCAAGCAGCCACACACCGGAATCGGGCTCTGTGGTGTCCGGAAGGGGAGAGCCTTGCACCATCACCCAGAAGCGCAGGTTTGGTAGTGATGCGACTCCTGAGTGTAGCTTGCGTACCGAATCCAAGAGTACGAAGTAGGAGTCCTCGCCACGGCCGGCATGACGGCTCGCCCGATACTGTGCGATCATCTGTCCCAAGTCGCTCCGCCACGGCTCTTCCAATTCAACCAGGTCGTCATTCCGTAGGAGCGAACGGACTCCGTCCTTCACTTCGCTGTATTGCGAAAGTTCCTCTCGTTGTTCGTTGCGCTTGCGACCATCGGTCAAGAGATCGGTGATGATCCGGCCCGCTGTTGTCGACTGTTCGCGAACGGTGAACAGCGCCGGAGGTTGGCTCTGACTCTGTTCGATCATGAGTTGGGCGTAGGAATGCCCGAACTGGGCCACCGCAGAGTCTAGGAGCGACTCCGTAACGCCTCCCAAAGACAGCGCCACTCGCAGCGCCAGCGCTGAGCGTCGCACTTCCCAGCCAAAGGGGCCACGAGCCGTTGCATCGAAGTCGATTACATCCAGCAGAGGGCCGGCTTCATCAAACGTGACGCCCACGTTCTCTAAGTGGACATCTCCGTAGAGCTGCACTTGCTCCGCCCCGGTGCCATGTAGAACCGATGCTTGGCTGTCTTGGTAGCGTGACAGATCCCGATAGAATAGTAGGGCGGTGCCTCGCAGATAGGGCTGTAGCCCTTCCGCCATCGCCTGGTACTTATCGGCAACCAGCATCGGTCGGGTGGCAATCAAGTCGCGATCCGCATCAACCAAGGTTTGGATGATGAGTGCGGTACGGGTATCCATCGCCGGATTGCAGCCTGCGATTCCGAATAGGACCAGGAGGCCACACACAGGGGCCAGGAATCGATGTTTGGGATGAGCGAAGGTCACGATCTATGCCTACCGGTCGCCTCCTTAACGCAACCGCTGTCCAGGTGAAAGCCGAAACGCCACCCTTTCCCAAAAAATCACGGATTTGTCACGATTCAAGGTCCATAAGCTGCCTGTTTGTGGCGGCTGTCGGCTGGACCAGCGACGTGATACGCTAAGGCAGTCGGCACAGATCAGTGCCCGACCCCTGAGAGGAAGGCATCGGATGAGCAGAGTTTCTCATGTGGCACAGTGGGCGCTATCCTTGGTCTTGGGTTCCATGATGACTGGCTGCGGCAGCGATCAGATCATGGATGGCACAGAGACGGCACCTGATGGTGGTGGCGGAGGCTATGTGAGCGACCCTCTGCGGCAGTGTATGATGACGCTGGGTCGGCTCACGGTGGTTGGGAATCAACTTCTGGTGAACTGCGGAGGCCAATTGGTGCCAACGCGGCTGAAGGGAATCAATCGGTCCGGCCTGCAACACAAAAACGGACTCCAAATGGCTGGCTTTGGTAGCGATCCTACGACAGAACTTCAGCAGTGGCGAGATCTGTGGAAGACGGTGGTGATTCGACTCCCCATCGGGCAGACCTACTATCTGTTTTACGATTCCTATCGGCAGGACATCGCGGCGATCATTGCTGCTGCCAAGTCGCTGGGTATCTACGTCATTCTGGAGCTACATGGCTACGATGCTGCGAATCTCAACGAAGCGCAGCCGGATCCGGTGACTACGCCGATGTTCTGGGGACAAGTCGCACAGCGCTTTGGGAGTGAGACTCACGTCCTGTTCGACATCTGGAACGAGCCTCATGATGTACCGTGGTCGACGTGGAAGGGGAATGCAGAAGCCATCATTCGGGCGATTCGGGCAGCCGGAGCCACTGATACATTGGTAGTAGTAGGCGGACTTGATTACGCCTACGATTTGACGCCACTCCTTCAGCCGAGCAACCGGATTACTGGGCTGGGTCCGATCATTTATGCGACTCATCCCTATCCGTTGAAAACGACCCCACCATCGATGGCACCCGAGTGGGACGCTAAGTTTGGGAATGTCGCCAAGCTGCTGCCGGTCCTGATTGGTGAGTACGGGGTGGATGACTCCTCTGGTACTCCTTTCGGTCTTGGCAGTAAGAGTGCGGCTCACAACTGGATGATTCAGCTTCACAACTACATTGATGAGCACCAGCTCTCTGCGCTGGCCTGGTCGGGAGGAGACATGCCCCAGTTGACCCGAGGTAAGAGCAGTGCCGCTGTGAATTTGCCTTCGAATCCGCCCGATCCGACCCAGCCCACTGATCCGTTTGGGGTCGATGTCAAAGCCTGGATGGTGAAGCCGATTCTGTAGTCCTGCCTAGGCGCACCACAGGCTCACGCCGGTCCGATTTCGGCGGCGTAGCGACGAGAGTCTGCAACATCTGGAATCAATACGTACATGATGTTGGATTGGAAGTACCTGTACCAGTAATCCCAACGGAATAGGAGGAGAGCACCATGGATCGTCGCAGTTTCTTAAAGCTCGCCGCCACCAGCGGGATCGCTGTGATGGCACCGACAGCATTCACTCGCCCGGTGTACGCCGCAGGGCCTCGTTATGGGGGTCCGTTCTTCATCATGATTCACGCCAGTGGAGGTTGGGATCCGACCTACCTCTGCGATCCGAAGGGAAGCGATGGGCCGGTGAACATCAACAAGATGTTCAAGATGGCAGAGATCGCTCCCGTCGGTGTCTTCAAGACTCCGCCCGCAACGGTGGACTACGGCGCGGGCGGCATGAAGCCGTTTGACTTTGTCACCAAGTACAAGAACCAGCTTTTGGTGATAAACGGAATCGACACCACCACGGGGAACCACGATACCGGGACTCGCGTGATCTGGAGTGGTCGAGTTGCCGAAGGATATCCGGGCTTTGGCGCGGTACTCGCAGCCGCGAAGACTCCGGGCAATCCACTCGGGTTCATCTCGAACGGAGGCTATGAGGCCACGGCGGGCCTGACTTCACTCACGCGCCTTGGCAACATTGATACGACCCAGCGCATCGCCTATCCCAACCGTCGGGATCCGGCGAATGCGATGTCTCTGTATCACACCGATGCAACCTGGAATCGCATCAACCAAACGCAGCGTGACCGACTCGCCTCGCTGCGAGATGGAACGCAGGTGCCACGGCTCAATCGTGGACAGGCCGCGCTGTTCATGGCGCGTGATCCGGCCAATGATCTGGCAGCTCTTGCAGCGGCTCTGCCGACTCAAGCGGCGGTCAATGCGGCCTCGAACAGTCTGCAAAGGCAAGCGATGGTCGCGGTCGCTGGCTTCAAGACGGGACTGGCGGTTGCGGCAAACCTGTCGATCGGCGGCTTCGATACGCACGGTAACCACGATGGAGGCCACATTCCGCTGATGGGCAACCTGTTGGCGGGCATTGATCTGGTGTGGACCGAGATCACCAACGCGGGACTGGCCGGAAAAGTGGTCGTCGCGGTCGGCTCTGACTTCGGTCGGACCCCGGCCTACAACGCCCAAAACGGCAAGGACCACTGGAACATCACGAGCATGATGTTCATGGGGGCCGGGATTGCTGGTGGTCGGGTGATCGGTGGGACGGATGCGAACTTTAAGGCGAAAAAGTTCAACCCAGCGACGCTGATGGAAGATCCGAACGGAATCCGGATTAACCCAGAGCATATCCAGAAGGCACTGCGCGACTTGGCGGGTGTCACTGACTCTGACCCGGCTCGCCAGTTCCCGCTTTCGCCATCGGTCGCAGACCTGCGTCTGTTCAATCCGTAGCGCAGAGATCCCCACGTAGACCTTCCATATCCTTCCTGCCGCCGCTCCGCTCTGCTTTGAAGAGCGGGGCGGAGTCCGCTGGCACCATCCGATCGTGACCCGATTCGGGAGAGTTCCCGGCCAGACGAAAAACTGCGTTGAGAGGGCGAGCGAGTCGGTCGCTTGGGCTACTTGGGTACGCGGAGCTTGGGGAGATGTTGGCGGCGCTGCTCTTCGATCCACTGCCATGCCTCCGCTTCGCTGTGGACGAAGGTGTTATGAAGCTGAGTCTTGGCGAGCAGCGCGGTGGCTCGCTCGATCAAGCGGAGGATGGTTAGCTGAAGCTGGCTCTTGATCACGGCGACAACATGCAGTCGGTCGATGTCCACTCGCTGACCGCGCTGTGCCAGGAACTTGCGGATGTCCGACGAAGGAATCTGGTCCTGGTTGGAGACGGCCAGGGTGAGCACCCGCTCGTACTGCTCAAGCAGGGCTTCCTGTGGCAGCAAGAGCTCCGTCATCTCTTGGAGCGTCACGGCCCCGTTCAGCTCCATGACGAACAGGTTGCCCTCGACGTAATAACGGTGCGCCCCGATATACCGCCAAGCTGGCATCATGGCCGTCCATCTTGCAGAAGGAACGGACAAAAGGAAAGGGACTCTGCCGGGTGCCCGCAATCGCACCGGTGCTCATCTCGCGGCAATTCCAGGGAATCCTTTTTTTCGGAGTGGTGCGCTTTGATTGACGATAGAGTTTGCCGATGCGTAGTTGGTTCGCTCCTCTCCTTATCACCTGTTGGCTCGTAAGCTGCAGCAGCGAGGGCCTCGATGCCGCAGTTCCCCACTTCGACCCGCCCAGCGCCACCACGCTGCCCGCAGTCAACTCGCTGATCAGGGTCATCAATCTCGACGATGAGCCGGTGGTCTGCTTTTCCACCGACGGCACCGTGCCGGACTTTAACGGCGGCAACTGCGCGAACAAACTCGATGCCAGCCGCCAGATTGCGGTACCTGCTTGCGGATTCAATCTCATCCGCATCGCCTGGTCGAAGGGCACCGACGAAGCCAACTATCTGGTTGAGAGCGAGGCCTGCAAGTCGAGCTGTGCTCCGGTCGTGCCGTGGCCCAACCAAGAGATGGCGCACGCATTCGCCCTGTGGACAGAAGAGGTCAAGTGCCTGATGAACGGATGCCAGAATCCATCGGGCACCGGGAAGTGGTCAGCGCAGTGCGATTCCGGGCAGGTCAACTGGGATGTCGGCCTAAATGGCTTCCGCGCCATCAGCTCGTTCACCTACGACGCCTGCGCGCATTCCGTCACCCTGGATGTGGACCAAGGGGGCACCAAGGTCCGGAGAAAGATCAACCTGGTGGTGACGGGTAAGTTGGTCCAGGACACCGACTTTAACGGCAACGGCAACGAAGGCGGAACTGTTACCGTTGCGGGCGATTTCACCGGCAGCGCCACCTCGCGGATTGTCCTGGGCGACAAGATGCGCAGCGGCGGTAGCATCGACGCCGCATGTGCGACCGACCCGCTGGACGGAAAGGTGTGCGCACCGGGCAAAGCGGCGATTGCGTACGACTTTCCGGCGTGGAGTTGTCACGGCGGCATCTGCCCCGTAGCGTCCGCCGGCACCTGCAAAAAGCCGGACACCGATACCGATGGAATCGCGGATGCCGATGACAACTGCCCCATGCTGGCCAATACCGACCAGTCTGACCGGGACCGCGATGGCATCGGTGATGTCTGCGACACCGATCCGGCCTTTGTCCTTCTTCGCTTCAAGGTGGGAAACCGCTGCCTGATCCTGGGGAACAAGAAGGTCGAATCGACCAGCACCTGCGAGCCGACGGATCCCCGTCAGCAGTGGCGGATGTTCCCAGACGGTACCTCGTTTGGCTTCCGCAACCTCGCGAATGGTGAGTGCTTGAGTCAGTCCGGAGTGTTGGCTGGGCCGTGGACCCTGGTCACCGACCCCTGCGATGGCACCAGCAAACAACAGTGGAAGCTGGAGGCGTACACACAAGGTGGCACCGATGCGAACTTTCCGGTTCGCATGCACAATGTCGCCGAAAACTTCTGCGCCTATACCGACCTCACGGGGCTGGTGTATGGCACTGTCGCGAACTGCGGACTCGCAGGAACGGAGTCGAACCGAAAAGTCGGAATCTACTTCAGCGGAGCCTTCGAACTCCCCCCCTATCAGCCCTGAGCTCCCGGTGCTTTGTGAACCTTCGCCGATTGTTCCTTCCTCTGCTGGTCGCGCTGCTGATTGCGCGAATTCTGCCCCCACTGCTGTGTGGTCGCGACGCCAATCGTTGGCTGCGCGGTGATCCCGTCCTGCAAGCCTCGCTCGCCCAAGAGCTGATTGCGTTCGAGCTGCGCGATGATGTGGCTCGCCACAAATCCACGAAAAATCGCTTTGCCGGTGAGTGGGCTCTGGTTACACATCAGATGACAGCGCTGGGATTGGCGCAGCTCTGTCTGGCCCATCCTGAGTGGAAGGAACGATATGTGCCGATGCTGAGCCGTGCCGCGCAGAAGAGCTTTCTGCCGGAGATGCGTGACTTCGGTACTCGTGCCTGGCATGGGGAAGATGCGCTGGAGAGCTTGGATGGGACGCACGGACACGCCTACCTGAGCTACGCTGCGCTGGCAGTGGGAATGGCTCGGCTGCTCGACCCGAACTTTCCCAAGGCGATTGCGGATCGGCATGACGCGCTGATCGCTGCGTATGAACGTCGACTACTCGCTTCTGCCACGGGTCTCATTGATACCTATCCGGGCGAAGCGTATCCCACCGATGTGGCCGCAGTTGCGGCGGCGATTGCCGTACACGGACGGGTCACCGGAGTGAGTCATCACAGAGTCCTGGCCCACTGGGCCGAGCGAGTGAAGCGGGTTCAGATCGACGCTGCAAGTGGCCTGGTCATCCAGCGGATGGGGGCCAGCTCTGGGAAGCCTCATGATGCGCCACGCGGCTCTGGAACCGGACTTGCCGCGTACTTTGCGGGATTTGCCGATCGTCGTACGGCGCAGCTTCTGGCCGATGGCTTGTTCAAACATGAGTCGACGTTCTTTGGTTTCGGCGCAATTCGTGAATACGCCAGTGGACACCATGGACGCGGAGACGTTGACAGCGGGCCCGTGATCTTTGGGGTTTCAGTGTCCGCTACCGGCTTTGCGCTTGCACCAGCCCGAGCCTTTGGAAAAGAGGACTCATTCGAGCGAATTTATCGCACCACGCACTTGTTTGGCATGCCGTTCAGCAGCGCGGGACGAACACGCTTCACCACCGGAGGTCCGATCGGGAACGCACTCCTCCTGGCGTTTCTTACCTCCGGTCCCGAGGTCGCACCATGAGTTCCGTGCTTCGTTCCTATGCCCCTGTGCTACGGACCCCGGCGATCGTGATGGTTTGCTATCTGCTTTTGCATACGCTGTTTGGGTCGCTGAGCGAGGATGGCGGACTGGTCACTCCGGAAGGTTCCGTGAGCATCGGAATCGTAATCCTGGGACTCCTTTTGCTGGGTCTTCGACTGGCGGTGGTGTTCGTGCTGCCCGCGCACATCGCGTACCGAATCGTGAGGACGCTGCTGAGTCATCCATAGCAACTTGGCTTCAATCGACTCGAATCGTGATATGAGAGGCGCGATGTTCGAGTCGGTGAAACGCTGCGTGCGCTGTTGGCCTCCGAGCGGGCAACCGCTTGCCGAAGGACACTGGCTATGGCTGGGCTATCTGCTGCTTCTTCCGCTGTATCTGCTACCGCTGTTTGTGACGCGCTTTCTGCCTGGTCTGGATCTGCCGCTGCACCTGTCGTTGGTCGATGCGCTCCTAAAAGCCGGGCAGGTTGGCTCTCCGCAGCACGAAATCTACCAGACCCAGTTCACTCCTTCGGGATACTTTGCGTACTACTTCCTGCTGACTCAGCTTGCGAAGTGGATGCCGATTCAGCTCGCCCATCGGGTCTTGATGGGCGGCATGATTGCGCTGCTGCCGCTGGCCTGTGCGCGACTCTTGAAAAGCTATGGAAGTAGCAGATTGCCGTCGCTGATCTCCTTCCCTCTAGCCTATAATATGCCGCTTCACTATGGGTTTGTGAGCTTTGCGTGTTCGATTCCGATTCTGGTACTTTTTGTATCCCAACTGATCATGGTGCTAGCTCGAGAGCAGTTGCTGCGCAAAGATGTTCCATATCTTGCTGGGCTGGCAGTCCTTCTGTACTTGAGCCATATCCAAACCTATGGTTTGGCGCTGGTCTTGACGTCGTGTCTGTTGCTACTGCCCTGCTTCCCATGGCGGCGTCGAATGGTCGCTGTTTCTGCCGTTTTGCCCTCTGTGCTGCTGTTGGGTTTGTGGCAGTCAGCAGGCATCTTTCAGTCTGCCGCCAAAGCGCCGACCAAGAACCTTCTGTATGTCGTGAAGGAATTCTGGTACGCAAGGGTCCACGAACTCCATACTCCGCTGCAATATCTGAGCGATCCGCTGCATCGACTGTATCTGTTTCAGGTGCATCTGCTGCGCGGTTTTATGGACAGGAGCGATCAGGTGATGGCAAACGTATTCTTGCTCTCACTTGGCGTGTACGTCGGACTGGGCGTCCTTATCGAACATCGCGAGGGACAGAGAACCCCCGAGCATCGACTGACCCGATGGGCACGGTGGTTGCCTGGGCTGCTTGCACTCGGCGCATACTTGGGACTCCCGCATCACATCCCAGAGTTCCAGACTATTTTTCCGCGCTTTGCCATCGTGGCTGCGGTGCTGGCCTTCCCATTCATTCCGCAGGCGCTTTGTCGCTGTCCGAAATCGTGGCTGCGATGGCTGACACTTCTATCAGTGGGACCATCTTGTCTGTATGGAGTCACGCTCTCGATTGAGTATCACCGTTTTGATAGAGAGCTTGCGGACTTTGCGACGGTGCTCGATGCGATGCCACCGGGCGGTAAGACCCTCGGCCTGGTCTATGGTGACAAGAGCTCGCGGACGTTGTCGGCTGGTGCGACGCTGGTGAACCTTCCTGCTTACTATCCCATTGAACGTCGCTCTGCGCAGAGTCTGGTGCCGATTGTGTTTTGCGAAGCACCGGGTTCTCCCTGTAAACGAAGACCGGGTGCCAAGGCTCCTCCGCCTGTTGATCACTGGAAGCCAGAGTTCTTTCCCATTGCAGAATCGGTCGCCTACTACGACTACTTTTTGACGCATGCTGCGCCTCCGCAGCCGCTGTTATTTGGCCCGTTTGCCGATCGGGTCGAGCTGCTCGCCACAGCGGGGAAATGGTCGGTGTATCGGCGGAAGCGGTCGCGGCCTGCGTGAGCCGCAGCCGGGGCAGGGCAGGCGGCAGTAGTTTTTGAATGTGATTCTCGTGTACGATCTGATGCATGAGTACATTAGCCATCTCAAACCGTGAAGCTGCGGGGAGCGTGCGGGTTCTGCTCTTTGCTACGGTCGCGACCATGATCATCGGCGTTATGTCCGGGATCTTGCAGACTTACATCTTGGCGCAGCTCACCTCGGGGAATGGCTCGACGGCGATAGCCGCGTTAAGCCTGCCGCGTACCACGTTGCATGTGATGTCTTTGCTCGGTTACGCAGCCTTTGTGTACGGACTCTATGGATTCTACCGCAGCTCACTGGCTACCGCTGCTGCAACGCCGGCACTGTTGGCAGTGCTGCTGCGGGGACTGAGTCTGCTTGTATCTGTGGGGTACCTGATCGCGCCGGATTCCGCGTATCGACTGGTCGGTGGCAACATCGGGATGATGGGTACTTTTGCGCTGCTGCTGGTGGGGGATGCTATGCTTCTTGTGGCACTGGCTCGTCGCTCCGGTCGCCGCTTTGACCTGGCGATGGGCGGCGTACTGGGACTCCTTGTTTTTGTCGAAATCGCGGTCTTGCTGCTGTATAGGTCGCCGTTTCACGGCTGGATTCGCGAGAACGCCTGGGCCTTCTTTGCGATTCGTCAGCCGTTCACCTTGGCGGCAACCGGACTCCTGATCTACGTTCTTGCGCGGGCTGGACGTGATCTGGCCACCCTGCAAGGAGACGCGGCTGCCACCGAGGTTGCGGAGTCTGCAACTCACGACAGTGATGCACAGAGTGGTCAGCGGATGATGGTAAGCGGTGCCATTTGGCTCGTTGGTGGATTGGTCGTTACGATTGCCAGCTACACCCTGGCGTCTTCCGCTGGTGGCGGACGCTTCGTGCTCGCGTATGGGGCGGTGATCTATGGCATCGCGCAGATTTTCAGAGGGATGTCACGCAGCGCGAAGTGAGCGCCGTCCTCCAGTGCTCTTTCCCGAACGGTGATTACGGATTCAGACTCCCTTGTGGTGCCAGCTCTGCGCGTGTGCTCGGTTCTCGGATGTAGCGCTCGAGTGCCCGCAACAGCAGTCCCCCCTCTAGTGCGAAGCGCTGTGGCCAAATCACCAGCGGTGCTCCCATCCACTCTTGTGACTTCTTCATGGCTCGTAGGAGTGTCTCTCTCCGGCTGCTGGGAGCGACGGTGGCTGCCACTGCATCCAAGGACTGCGGCCAGATCATCACCAGCAGGTGACCGTTCCACTCTGCGGACTCCGCCCGAACGATTTGCTCAAACGGAATCACATAGCGCTGTCGCTTCTGGATCAGGTGAATGCCATCAGGGGCAAACATGATCATCGAAGACAGGTAGCCGAGCGACCGCAGGATTCCCACGACCACACCTACCCCCAATAGCAATAGACCGAGCGGAACCAGCATCGGCTGACGATCACTGCCTACCAGAATCGATCCCATCCCGGCCAGCAGAATCAGCGATAGTCCCATGATGAATCGCTTCGGATCATCGCGGAGGGGGACGCTGGCTGGCAAGCGGACGGTTCCATCGAGCTGCGCAGAGGTCTGTTCTCGGTTCGCATCGGCCAGTTGGATCGAAAACACCGCCAGTCCACCGCCAAAGAAGAACACACAACCGAGCCCAAGTCGGACATCGCCAGAGATCGCGATCCACAGTCCCAACACCACGAACAGCACACTAAGGCAGAGTAGCGCGACAAGTTTGGTTCGGCTCATGATCAGCCAGGATATCACCAGTTGACCAAGAGGATTGCTGACGTCGCTGGACGGTGGCAGCTTGGCGCAAATTGTCACGCTGATTCGCGCATCTTGTGATGACCCGGGTATCATGGTCTAGATTCTCTCGATGAACGACCTTTTGGGGTCATGTGCAAGGGCCTACAGCACGCGCTGAAATCGGGCTAAGATGCATTTGATGACGTCGCGATGGCGCACTCATGGCTTGGTTATGATCGGCCTCCTGCGTCGCGATCGCCGCCGATACAGTCGGCGCAGCCTGTGTCGCGCTGGCGACTCCAATCTTCGACAGGTTCTACTGATCATGCACACGATGCGCCTGCTTGTGCCTAGGCCAGGTAGCAGCAGCTTCGACGCCCGAGGCAAGCTCCTGGCTGTACCCTTGCCCGTCATTCTTCTCCTGGGTTTGCTCCTGCTCGGAATGTGGCAAGCGGAGTCGGCAGCGCGGGCGAACGAGCCAGCGTTCGGCGGGAATGGCCGGGGGGAGGGGTGCATCACCGTGGTCATGCCGTGCCAACCGGGCTTCGTGGCGGATCCGCGCTGCGCGGCGCGGGCGCGTTCACGCCTTCCTCCTCCGACACCGAGCGGAGCCTGCACCATTGTCGGGCTGACCGCACGCGGGCTCAGTGACGAAGCACGCGACTCGCTGCGGAGCAGGATCGAAAAAGAAATCCTGCCCGAGGTGTGCTCCTGCTATGAGGAGGGGTTGTCCATCCGTCGCTCGCTGCGCGGGCGCGTCAGCGTGCGCGTTCGCATGAAGGACGGCTGCGGCGTAGTCGAGCCGGGGGGGGACTCCCTGCCGGATCCCTTCACGACCGCTTGCGTGCGCACGCGCTTCGACGGCTTCAGCGCCTCCTCCCGCACGAACCAGGCACCCTCACCCTCAAGCCCCCCGGACCGCCTCGCCGAGCAGATGAAGCAGCAGTCTTTCGTCGTACAGATCGACCTCCGCCTGCGGCCTTCCCCAGGTTCCGATTCCCGTCCGCGCCAAGCCGACCGCTGCGACCCTCTGCCGCGTGAACATACGCCGTGCACGCAAGAGCATGCGGTCTGCGTCATCACGCATGGAAAGCCGGGAGGGTGGAGCTCGGCCCTGTGGTGCCGAGGAGGACAGTGGGTTATCGAGAACGAGCGGAACGTCCCCTAAATCCGGTGCCCGGGGTTCTATGTCTTGCGACGCACGGGGAATCACAAGCGCTGCTGGCGCGGCTTCTCAAGGAGTACACTGAGGTCATGGCCAATGTGGCAACTGTCTTCCTCCGCATCGTGTCCGCAGGCGAGCGCGCTGTAGCGGTGAGTCACGCCGCGATTGTGCGTGCGCTCCTCGGGGAAGATGACAGCTCGTACTGCGTTCCTCTGGTGATCGGTTTTCGCGATCGTTGCACCGACGTTCAAATCGGCAGGCGCTGGAGCCCCGGGGAACTGGCGGAAGATCTGCTGGAGACGCTTGGAGACGGAGACCATCGCATCTTTGTGCGCTGGCACAGCTCAGGCGGGGACTTCGACGAGATATACGAAGTTGATGGCACGGGCCGGCAAGCTCCACGCGGCTGTCGCTATGCCTTTGATGAGATCGCGGTACGGTACCGGGTAAGGCCCGAAGCCGCACCGCCCCCAGATGAGCTGGGCTTTTCCGTCTATCCAGTGAGCGGCACGTATCTCGGTGGCAACAACCGCTTCGCCGATTCCTTCGCTCCGTTCACCCTGACCACGCCAGCCGGAACATCCTCTCCGGCTGCACAGTTTGAGCCAGCTTCTGCCGCGCGGCTCATTGCCGCGCTTGCCTCCGAAGGGATGGAACCGCAATCGACGATTCATACCATCGAGTGGCGCCACCAGCGTCGGGCCGTTCGGATCGAGCGTCGCTTTCAAAGAAGCAGGACTTCTCAGTGGGGGCTCGATGACTGGGACAACTGCGCGGATGGTGCATATCTACTTTCGCGTGGACGTGCGCCAGTGGTTCCCAATGAGGTGGCAGCCCTGGATCGTGAGTTTGTAGCCGAGGACGGCTGACTCACGCTCTGCGTCCCCGTAGCCATCGGAACGCGTCGCTCCTGAAGCGCTGGTTGCGCGAGATCCATCAGGGGTTCGGTCGCGAGCGGTCTGGTTTATGGTCGAGCGGTCAGGTACTTCAAAATCTGTTCTTCGTTCTGACCGAGATATCCCTTCCAACAAAAGAGCTTGGTCGGAGTGGGCTGAACGCAGGTGCGGGTTTGGTTCGAAAACACCGGCACCGTATGGTTTGGGACAATGGGTAGCGTCTCGGTGAGCTCTGGGACGTTTGCCCATCGCGGTGCCGCGCCGCAGCGGATTCCGTGGCCGAGCGAGCTGACGCACAGATGGTTATCGATCACGGTGATTGCAGTGGCATCCGTGATTCCAGGCAGAGGAGTGAGAGTAGGGGCCGCCGACGCGCCTTGTGCGTTTTCCAGTTCCTCTTCGCAGTTGTCGCCCAGTGCGGGCATCGGGACTTTCTCTGGTTCGGCGCTCTCGAAACGCGTTCTTGATCTCTCGGCCATCGCACGCACCAAATACGGGATCTGACAAACCCTGATCCGCTCAGCGCGTGCTTTGCGGATGTTCTGCGGATTGCCGCATACGACTTGCCCGTTTGCTTGCAGCCCACACACGACGTCCGAGAGTGCCACAATCGAGCGCAGCGTCGACGTTTTTGGCACAAACGGTGGATGGATCCTCTCAAAGGAATTTCCATAGGGACGACAAGTTAGGCCTCCGCTGCTACCGAGAGCACACCAGAAGCTGTTGCCAGGGGCAAACTGAACCGTGTCTGCGGGGACCACATCGGGTTCCCCTTTCTCTGCCTGCCCGAAAAGGAGTTCATGGGAAGGCATCTGGATGATCCGTCCGGACTCCGTCCTGATCCACAGCATGTTCCCACGTGTGACGATCTCGACGGCAGCGTCGACTCCGCCGATTGCTTTCGGAAGGTCGGATTCGGTTGGAAAGTCGGTTCCGAACATTCCGCGTGGGTTTTCTCCCCAACACAGAACCTGGCTGCTCCGGAGCGCACAGCTAAAGTGTTCACCGGTGACGACCGCACTGGCTTGGTCGAGTGTGACCACTTCCGAGGCTGTCATTGTCCGTCTTCGGAGACGGCCATTCCCAAGCTGGCCTTGGCGGTTGTTGCCCCAGCACAGCACCGTTCCCTTGGTGGTGAGTGCGCAGTGATGGGTCTCGCTGGAAGAGATCGAAACGACCGCACTTCCCGAGGGGATTCCGGGAGGGATCCCTTTTACGAGCTGAGCGGTAATCAACCCTCCCGTCGCTATGCACGCAAGCAATGCCAGTGCAAATGCCACCACAGAGACTTGCTTGGGAGTCCGTGACAGCACAGGAATCCGCGCCAGCAGCATCCCACTTGCACTCAACACCATCGAAGCCGCAGGAATGATCAGCGCGTAGGCAAACAGAGACTCCTGGAGAGGGATACCATCTTTACGAGAAATGATTTCGGCGATAAACAAGGTCGCGAGCCGCAGATGTACGGCACCACAGATGAGCGCCGCCACCGCCGCAACCAGAAATCGTCTGGGTTGTCCTTGCCACAGTGCGATGGCGATCAGCAGCAGGAGTCCCAACTCCAACGCAACGCCGCCACCGAATACCAGATAGGCCACAATCTCAAACGCGGACAGAAGCCCATTGGCGGTATCAGTCGCAGCATCAAAGAGCTGGTCACAACCGATGGCAAACAGCAAAAGCAAGGTGGCTGCGATGGTGATCCAGCGCCGCAGTGGCTGCCAAACGGGCTGTGAATCGTGACCAGACATTCCGGCATTGTACCGGATCGAGGTGCTGAGGGGGAGACTTCGAGTAGAGGCGCGAAGGGGAATGCCAATTGGCCTCCCGCTGGGCCAACAGGGAGCACAGGTATGGCATCCAATAAGAGACGTCTAAAATATCTCTTATTGGAGCATTCTACTGAACCGGAGTGGCTTCAGCGGTGGCGGCGTCCTTCGATTCGTCCTCTTCAGGAGGAAGGGATTCAGCAAGACCACGGAGCGCATGCTCAGCTTCGGCAATGACGGTATCGGGCACCGTATCGCGCAGCGTTTCGAGCATCTCGACGAGCTTTAACACGAGCCGCAGCATCTCTTTGCGACGCTTGCGTGCCTCCACATCGGCATCAGATGGGAACAGCGACTCTTTGAACTGACGATTGAGTTTACCGAGGCTGAGGCTGTCATCGAAGACGGCTCGGCGGACTTCCGATAGCAGATCGCTCGGTGCCTGGCCGCTCTCAATCGCTTCCTCGGCACGACGGAGAAAATCGATGGTCTGGATACTGGGAATCGGCTCGCCCAGGCCATCTCGTTCGAGAATTTCGGGGGCAGAGCGGCGCAGAAAGGCGTACGAACCGACGAGCTTATTGACCGTGGCGGTCTTCAGGTGCAGCTCTTTGCGGTAGTACTCCTCGAATGAGACAAAGCCCCACTCGGTGTAGCGCTGACCTTTTTGGCAGCTCGAGAGGGCTTCGGCCAGTTCGATCCAGCTTGCTTTGAAGCGGCGGGCGCGGGCGATCAGCTCGGCCCGCTCGGGATCCTTGGCGTGGCGGCGCTCGGCAGCAGCGAGGGCGGCGTCGACTTTGGTGGCAGTGGCGTCGTGGCTGGCGGAATGCATGGTGGGTGCCTTATAGCACGTTGCCGCTAGCGGACGACTGGATCGAGCGGTGTCTTGGGATACCCGGAATCGAGCTGGGCACCCTCTTCGATAGCGGACATGACCGCGAGGGCTACGTCTTCACGGTAGGGTCGAGCGACGACTTGCACACCAATCGGGAGTCCTTCACTACCACGCACAACCTCTGCGCAGCGTTTGGCGATGCCGTCGAGCGGCGGGGGACCAAGCCAGATCGTCTCGCTGTGTTCAACGCGAGTAATCGGCACGACCCCAGCGGGGAAGTTGAGCATTACGTAGCGGAACATATAAGACAGCGTCAGCGTCAGATCACCGGAGGTGCCTAGCTGCATCGCGGGCAGGACGTGCGGCGGACAGATCACTGCGTCGACGTTGGCTTCGTTCCAGGCGTCCAGCTCGTTTCTGCGCATGACGGTTCTCTCTGCGGTCAATCGCCACAGCTCCTCGACGGGTTTGCGTCCCAGCGACTTGAGCAGTCGAGCAAGTCGAGCATCGCCCTTGAGCGCCAGCAGTCGCGCCACCGTTGGCTTGAGCAGGTCCGGCAGTCGTGCTGCCTGCAGCGTCGGTTGAAGCTGCTTGCAGACCGTTTCGTTGGCGAGCTGCTTCTGTAGTGTCACCGCCGCGTCGCTGCTGATGACGGCCATCCACAGATAGAGGAGGTCACCGGGCGACACGGGCCGATAGTCGACAAGGTGGGCACCTGCGGCCTGCAAGATCGACTTCGCCCGCTCGACACCGCGAACGATGGTGGGGCAGGGCGACATGAAGCCATCGTCGGAAAACCAGCCGATGCGCAGTCCTTTTAGCGAGATATGGCTCGGATGCTCTACGCGCAGCGGCAACACCGCCGGATCTCGGCGTGCTTGCCAGGCTGGATCGAGTGCGGTCATCACCAGCGACAGATCTCGAACGGTGCGAGCCATCGGACCGGACGCGGCGCGGACGACTTCTTGACCGTCGATGCCACCGAGCATGCCACGGGTCGACCAGCGATCGACGGTGGGCTTGAGTCCTGCAATGCCACAAAAGTGGGCCGGGATGCGGATCGAACCACCAATGTCGGAGCCAAGGCCGAGCGGCGACTGTCCGGTTGCGATGGCTGCTCCTTCACCGCCCGAGGAGCCGCCCGGACTTCTACCGAGGTGCCATGGGTTTTTGGTGGTTCCATAGATGCCGTTGTCGCTTTCCTGTACGAGCAAAAGCTGAGGAACGTTGGTTTTGCCCAGGATGATGCTGCCGGCCGCTTTGAGCGCAGCGACAGCAACCGCATCTTTTTGACTGTGATGACTGCGTCGACTGGTGACGCCGAGCGTGGCCGGGGTACCGATGACCTCGAAGTTATCTTTGATCGTCATCGGCAGGCCGTGGAGCGGTCCGATTGGATCACCTCGTCGGCGAGCGGCATCGGCCGCTTCAGCCGCTTTGCGGGCACTGTCATCGAGAGGCAGGACGATGGCACCGACCTTGTCACCGATTGCGCGGCGCCGGTCGATGAGCGCGTTGACGATCTCGACCGACGATGTCTCGCCTTTGGCGAGCGCAGCGAGGAGCGCCGTGGCATCTAGCTCGTGTAGCTTCATGAGCAAGCAGGATATCGCAGTCTGTGGGCGAGACGCTTCTTCTTTGACAGAGCGCTCGACGAGCGATACACCGAGCAATTGGAATATGCGAGGATCTCGACCCCAATGAGTGACGTAAAACTTGTGTCGGAGCAGCCCTTCGGTGAAGGCGGCCTGCTTGCCCGTCTGCATGTACTCGGCAATGGGCTCAAGGTGCTACTACTGCGCGACCCGTCGGCCCCGGTGTTTGCCTACCAGACCTGGTTTTCCGTCGGCTCGCGCCACGAAAAAGAGGGCAAAACCGGCATCGCGCACCTGTTCGAGCACCTGATGTTCAATGAGACGCAGAACCTGCCGCATGGCGAGTTTGATCGTCGGTTCGAGCTGGCGGGCGGCAACACCAACGCGGCGACGTGGGTGGATTGGACGTACTACCAGGACGATCTTCCCGCGAGTGAGCTAGAGCTGGCGGTGAGCCTGGAGTCGGAGCGGATGCAGAACCTGCTGGTCCGCGAGCGCCAAGTCGAGACGGAGCGCGGGGTTGTGATCTCCGAGCGGCAGATGCGGGTGGACGACGACGTCGACGGCTTCATGAGCGAGGAGCTATTCCGGCTCGCTTTCACCGAGCATCCGTATCACTGGCCGACGATCGGCTGGATGCAGGACATCAAAAACCTCAGCCTCGATGACTGCGTGAACTTCTATCGAACCTACTACGCGCCGAACAACGCGACGGTGGTGGTGGTCGGTGACATCGACGAGCAAAAGACGCTCGATTTGATCGTCAAGCACTACGGATCGATTGCCGCTCAGACGATTCCCGTCGAACAGAAGGTCGTTGAGCCGGTGCAGCGTGGTGAGCGATGCGTGCGCTTTCGCAAGCCGGTGCTGACCGACAAGATCCTGATGGGCTACAAATCTCCGGCGCTGCTCGATCCCGACCACCTGCGCTTGGAGCTGCTCGGCGAGTTACTGATTGGTGGGGCCTCATCGCCGATTTATCGCGACTTGGTGATTGAAAAGGAGATCTTTTCGTCGATCGGAGGCTCGGTGACGCCGTTTGGTGATCCCGGTCTGTGGGAGATTTCGGCATCGCTTCATCGTGGCCACACCGCCGACGAAGGGCTGGCGATGTTTGACCAGCATATTGAGCAGGTCATCGCTACGGGTCCGACGGTGGAACAGGTCGAGCGGGCGCGAGCGCGGATGCTGACCAGCTTTTACATGTCGCTCAAGACGGCGCACGGAAAGGCTTCGTCGCTGGGAGAGTCACAGACGACGCTCGGTGACTATCGCGAACTGTGGCGAGTGCCGCAGATTCTTCGGGCCATCACCGTCGCGGACCTCCATGGTGTGGCCCAGCGTTACCTGGCCAAGGAACGGCGCACGGTGGTGATCGCCGAGCCGAGCGGTGAAGCCGTTGAGGGTGACGAATCAGACGATGACGCAGAAGGGGCGGAGGCGTAGGAGGTCCATGAGCATGTCCACCACACAGACTTCTTCCCCGGCGAGTGCGCTCAGCGAGGGATTGATTCTTGAAGAAAACCACGACCTGCCGCTGTGTCGACTGCAACTGACGATGCGGGTCGGCTCGACGTCGGATCAGACGGCGGCGGGTACGGCGGCCTCGGGCGGTGCGCCGATCCTGGGCCTGTGCAACTTTGCGAGCGAGCTACAGCGGCGTGGCGCGGGAAACCGAACGCGGGCGGCGATTGATGAAGCGCTCGACGGGCTCGGCGCGGGTCTGTCGATCGTTTGTTGGCACGATCAAGTGCTCTACGACGTGATGGCGCTGCGTGAACACTTCGACCGAGCCGTTGAGATTCTGGCCGATGTGGTACTCCGTCCAACATTCCCGCAAGACGAATCAGAGCGGCTGCGGCGCGAGTTGCTGGCCAACCTCGACGATCTTCGCGACGACGACAGTGGACTGTTGCATCGCTTTTTCGCTCGGGCACTCTACGGTGACACGCCCTATGGAAGAGCCGTCGCTGGCACCGAAGAGAGCACGATGGCGCTGCACCTGCCCGGCGCGCAGGCTTGGCACCGTCATCACCTGGTCACGGGCAACTTGGTAACCGGGGCAGCGGGTGCGATCTCGGGGTCGGATGTGGAGGCGCTGCTGGCTCGCTACTTCGGTGAGATTCCCCTCGGTCCTCGTCGCGATGAGCCGATTGCCGCTCCACCCTTACGGCGTGGACGCAAGGTGCTGATCGTCGATAAGCCCGAGCGCACCCAGTCGCAGATCCTCATCGGTCAGCTTGCGCCGCACTGGAAGGATCCGAGCTGGCTGCCACTGCATGTCTCGACGATGGCGTTTGGCGGCACGTTTACGGCGCGGCTGATGGACGAGGTCCGGGCCAAGCGCGGTCTATCCTACGGAGCATCGGCGCGGCTGGGCAACGGACGAGGCCAGCGGTCGCTGTATGCCCACGTGTTTCCCTCGGCGCAGCAGACCGCCGAGACGGTCGAGCTGGTACTCAAGCTCTACGAAGAGTGGGCCGAAAAGGGGCTCCGTCCCGGTGAACTCGACTTCGTGAAGAGCTATCTGCAAAAAAGCCACGCCTTCACGGTTCAGACCGCCGATGACCGCCTCGGGCTCCGCACGCGCCTTCAAGTGTGCGACATGCCTACCGATGATGAAAAGACCTATCCCGACCGAGTGGCGCGGGTGAGCGAGGCCGAGATCGCGACCGCGATGAAGACCTGGCTGCGCCCCGATGATCTGCTGATTACGATCGTCGCCACGGCGGAAACGGTGATGCCTGCGCTTCAGAAGCTCCCCGGACTCAAAGACGCCGAGTTCGAGGTCGTTCCGTACGATTCGTACTAGCCACCTGCTGTCCCGCCCGCGTCTCGAAGACCCCTTTCGTCGTACCGAAAATGGTGGTCTAGTGGTTCTATCTATCGCCTTGCTTCTTCACCTGCAGTCGCTTCGGTTGAGCGGGCTTCCCGCCTGTCTGCGGAGACGTGGCTGCGCGGATCGATCGCGTTTGTGTGGATTGCGACCGCTCTTGGGGTCTTGCATCCGTACTACCGGGCGATCGGTGGGGCATATCTGAAGGAGCTGGGTTTACCGACGGCACTGATGCCGCTGACCTGTGCCTTCGAGCTGGGATTGGGCGTGGTGGTGCTGCTCACGCGGCCTCGCTGGTGGCTGACCGTGTTTCAGGCCGCGCTCGTGCTCGGCTTTACGGTGATCCTGGCCATTCACGAGCCGCTGCTACTCGCAAGTCCCTTTGGCGTGCTGTCGAAGAACCTGCAAATCCTGGTGGTGCTGGCTGTGATCGATCGGGTGGCACGAGACGGGCAGTGGACAGCGCAGACCCGCTCCTGGCTGCGCGTTGGGATGGCGATGGTGTGGCTTACCGAGGGGCTGTTCCCCAAGCTACTGTTTCAGCAACAGATCGAGCTGGCGATGGTGCCTCGGATTGGCATCACCCACATCTCTCCATCGATACTGGTCGGCGCGCTCGGGATCGGCCAGGTGCTGTCGGGAGTGCTCGCGCTGTTGTTGACTGGAAAGCCACTGAAGCTGCTGCTTACCTGTCAGGCGCTGGCGCTCATCGTCTTGCCACTCGCCGTCGGGGTGTTAGAGCCAACGCTGTACGTGCATCCGTTTGGCCCGTTCATCAAAAACATGCCGATTTTGGTCGGAACCTGGATCGTGAGGCGCTCGTGTTGTGGTTCTTCCTAAAAGCGAGCCATGTCTTGTTCGCGATGCTGTACCTGGGGACCGGACTCGGCAGTGCCTATTACAAGCTGCGAGCGGCCCGGAGCGGCGATCCCAAGATCATGGCTTTTTGTGACCGCGAGATAGTGCGGGCCGATTGGATCTTCACGGTGACGTCTGGCGTCGTCATGCCGGTGACGGGCACCTCGATGGTGATGATGCTGCGGCTGCCGTTTTCGACGTCGTGGGTGGTGACGGCGTTTGCGCTGTATGGAATCGCGGGGCTTCTGTGGGTGGTTGCGGCGCTTCTGCAAATCAAGATGCGTGGCCTCTCGCAGCAAGCAGTAGAGCGCGGCGAGCCGGTCGGTCCCGAGTATGTGCGGGCGCAGCGGCAGTGGATGTTACTTGGGATTCCGGCGTTTGTTGCGGCGGCAGCGACAGTGGTGGTGATGGTCGTAAAACCGACGCTGTGGTGAGCGGGTGGTGCGTCGCGGCTACAGATAGCCCTGCGCTTGCAGTCGGAATAGCTCGGCGTAGCGACCCCCGCTTTTCACGAGCTCGGCGTGGGTGCCTTGCTCGGCGATGTGACCGCCTTCGGGACCACCTTCTAGCACAACGATCCGGTCCGCCATCCGCACGGTGGGGAAGCGATGCGAGATCAGGATCGCGGTGCGACCTTGGGTCAGCTCTCGGAAGCGCTCGAAGATCTTGTGTTCAGCCTCGGCATCAAGCGCCGCCGTCGGCTCATCGAGCACCAAGATGTCTGCTTCTTCGCGCATGAACGCTCTGGCCAGCGCGATTCGCTGCCACTGGCCACCTGACAGCTCAACGCCTTTATGGAACCAGCGACCGAGCAGCGCTTCCATCCCCTCTGGGAAGCCACGTACGAAGTCCTCGGCTCCTCCTCGATCAAGGGCTCGCGAGATCCGGGGCTTGTCGTCAAAGTGATTCACGCTGCCGAACGCCACGTTGTCGCGCACCGAAAACTGATACTGACCAAAGTCCTGAAACACCACCCCGATGCGACGACGTACTTCGTCTTGCGGTAGCTCGCTCAGGTCTTCCCCATCGAGCAAAATCCGTCCCTCGGTGGGTTGATACAGCCCGCACAAAAGCTTGATGAACGTGGTCTTGCCGGCTCCGTTGTGACCGACGAGCGCCAGGCTCTGGCCCGCTGGAATCGACAGGCTGACATCGTGGAGTGCGTCGTGACTGCTTCCGGGGTAGCGGAAGCTGACGTGCTGGAACTCGATCCCGGTGCGCGGCAGCACGTCCGAAGGCTTGGTGTGGGCGGCCAGTTGACGCATCGTGACGGTCGGAATCGCCAGGAACTCGAACAGGTTCGACATATACAGGTCGTGTTCGTAGATTCCTCCGAGGCTACCGAGCGTCGTCTGAAACGCCTGCTGGCCTTGTCGGAACGCGACCACATACAGCGTCATATCACCGAGGCTGATCTTTCCCGCGACCGCCAATCCGACGATCACCACGTAGCACCCGTAGAACGCGAGCGTGGCCAGCAGCGACAGCAAATAGCCCCAACCAGCGCGCCGGATCGCCAGGCTGCGATCGTCGCGATACAGCGACTCACCCAAGGTTCGATAGCGATCGAGCAGCATGTTGCCAAGCCCAAGCACCATGACCTCTTTGGCGTGTTCATCGCTGCCCAGGATGTACTCGATGTAGTTGAGCCGCCTTGTCTCGGGGGCCCGGAAGTTCCGCAGCCGAAACGCCGCCCGTGAAAACCGCAGCTCTCCTGCCGCCGCCGGGAGCGCCGCCACCAGCAGCACCAACACCGCGAGCGGACTAAACGTCCACAGTAGACCCACGTAGCCAACCAGCGTCAGCACGCCCTGCATGAGCAGCAGCACATCTCCGACCATCCCGAGCGGACGGGACGAGGCTTCTCGGCGGGCGCGGGTGAGTTGGTCGTAAAACTTTGGGTCTTCAAAGTGTTGCAGGTCGAGCGAGACGGCCTTGGTCAGGATCTGCAGGTTGATGTCAACCGACAGGCGCGCTCCGAGCAGCATTCGCAGAAGTCCCAGCAACCGAAACTGGAGCGAGGTCAGCACCATCAATCCGAGCTCCAGCCCGACCAGCCGCATCGCCAGTGGCTGCTGATGGGCCACCACTGCGTCGACCAGCGCTTTGCCGACGTACGCCACCGCCAGTGGCAGCGCCACCCCAACCAGCGTCAGCATCGACAGCCACAGCGTCAGCGCAGGCGAGCTACGCCACACCAGCCCGATCGTCTGCAAAAGCCGCGCAAAGCGAGCATTCAGCGTCGCCCAGCCTGACATAATTGCCGCCTTCACCGTCCCACGCGTCGGATTGGATTCCTTGCCAGCCGGCGGAGTCGTGCCACCCTCTTCGGTCATCGTTCCGCATGCTATCACGCGATGGGCATCAAGCTCGTCGCGTCTTGGCGTCAGGGTTGCATACACGACTCCGATCGTGTCACCGTACACGGTGATCTGATAGGGGGGCCGTCATGATCACAGCGGCGGGAACGAGAAGGAGGAGCAACTGATGATTGTCCGCATCAAGCAATTGGTGGAATCAAAGACGTTCCAATACTTGGTCTTGATCCTGATTGTGATCAGCTCCATTGCCGTCGCCATTGAGGTCGATCCGGCTGTTGATGAACTGACTCCTCAGTTGGTCCGGATCCGGACTCTTATCACCGCTCTGTTTGTGATTGAGATCGGTCTCAAGTTGCTGGCGCACTGGCCTCGGCCCTGGCGCTTTTTCTATGACCCGTGGCACATCTTCGACTTTGTGGTGGTCGGACTGTGTGTCATCCCGGGCATGGTCGCCACTGCACCGGTTCTGCGACTCGGACGGATGCTGCGAGCGCTGCGGATGATCACGATTCTGCCCGAGCTGCGCTTGATCGTTTCAGCACTGATGAACAGCCTGCCGAGAGTCTCGTACGTAGGACTCCTTCTGTTCCTCCACTTCTTTGTGTATTCCGTGCTGGGAGTGACTCTGTTTGGGAAAAATGATCCGGGTCACTTTGGCTCGCTGCTCCGCGCTGCGCTGACCCTGTTTTCGGTGATCACGCTGGAGGGTTGGGTGGAGCTCATGTACACGCAGATGCTCGGATCGGCAGAGCATGCCTCGAACCTTCCCATGACCGGGGCGCTCTCCCATGCCGAGCCACTATGGGCTCCCCTTTTCTTTGTGACGTTTATTCTGCTTGGCACGATGATCATCATGAATCTGTTTGTCGGTGTCATCGTGAACGGAATCCAAGAGGCCAGCGATGAAAACAAGCTGACCTTGGCAGACCGCGAGCGAGCGAATCAGACGGCACCAAACTCGTCGACGGAGCGCCTTGCCTCACTAGAGGAAAAGCTGTCCGGCATCTTGGACGAGGTCAAGGAGCTGCGACAGAGTGTGAACAAGTAGCGTCCCCACAGCAGCGTGCCATCGCACAGGATCGATGTTTCGGTCGCTAGCGCTGCGCTTGTTCCGCTAGTTCCCAAGCACGGCGGTCTGCGTTACTTCGGTGAACTTTCCGCTATGTTCCCGAGGCGCGATGCCGCCGTTGATCATCACCACAACCGGCTTTCCCGCCGGAAATTTCTGAGACAGCGTCCACTGTAGGAAGTTGGAATCGGTATGATAGCTGTTGCCAAAAGCCGCTAGTACGTAGACGGGTTTTTTGCTACGCGCCTGTTCTTGATGAACGATCATCGCGAGCCGTTTGGCTTTGCCTTCTGCATATGGAATGGGCTCTACGACGCGATCGGTCAGAGTGCCATCTGGGGACACTGCAACCTCGATGCCAAAGATATGGTCTTCGTCAATCGAGAGAGTCGGCCCAGCGGAGCTGACAAAGACATGAGGAGCCGCTGAAATAATGTACGGAGTGATGCCGTTTTGGCGCAGTTGTTGGAAGACCTCGACGGATGACCTAAAATAATAGGGCATGAGAACATGGGCATAGTAGTTGGCAGCAAATTTCTTCACTTCTTCAGAGTGCGAACCTTTCAAGATTTTTGCCAAATACGTGTAAGCCGGGATGTGGCCTTGGATTTTGTCCATCTCTTCATATTCTTTCCAGAATTTTTGAAAATCGTGCTTGGTGTAAATGTTGGAATATCCAGCTTCAATGGATTTTTGGGAAAGACCCGGATAAATGGTTTTGCTATTCTCAATCAATCCCTCGCTCGCATCGCCTTTTAGAATGGTTCCATCAAAATCCCAGGCGCTCAGAAACACGCAGCCGTTACTGCAGATCGGACTCTGTTCTATGGCGCGCTTGCTCTTTAGAACTTGAATCACAATCTGGGATGCATGCTTTTCTGCTGCCTCTGTTTGAGGAGAAACGAGCGTGATCAGGAAGAGTGAGAGGCAAAGAGCGTGTCGCATGTTTGCGATGGTAGGCCGATGGATGGAATCGAGCAACCGGATTGCCGTGCCACAACTCCTAAGAGACTCTGCCCGATCAAACCACGCATCGCGCAGACTGGGTGGCAGATGGGCCCCGCAGAACGGACAGAAGGACAGCTCGAGAAATGAAGTACCACCATCAGGAATCGGAATCCCCCACTCGCGAAACTTGGCAACGTAGAGAATGGAGACCGGCGACCTGGTACACCGGAATGGACGGTGCGGGTCGGCTACTGCTAGGGAAACCATCCCTACCTTGCACAAAACTGTTTGACGCACTGGGGGCAAGTTCGTAGCCTGCGGGACCGTGCCGCGTCGACAGCGGCTCCTAGACCGAAACACCATGCGTCCCGAACTCCTAAGTGAGCTACGAAGCAGTGATGCCCAGTGGATCTTGCGGACTGGGCGACTGCTTGCCGAGGATGGCGAGCGGTTCGCGCTGCTCGTGAAGACTCCACCTTACGAAGAGCTATGTGCCTTGGCTCGTGAGCAAGCGGGGGAGCTACAGAGCGTTTCACCCGATGCCCTCCGTCAGCAAGTCGAGCAGATCCTGATGCTCGACGGTGTGCCTGCGGGTTTGCAGTGGCTTCACGACAGTGGGGCGCTCTCCCAAGTGCTGCCCGAGCTACATGCGACGGTGAACTTCTCGCAAGAGGCGGGTCGTCGTCACAAGGATGTCTGGGAACACACCAAACAAGTGGTGTGGCAGTCTCCGGCGCGGCCACTCGTGCGCTGGTCGGCGCTGCTGCATGACATCGGCAAGGTCAAGACGCGGGCGTTTACGTCTGACGGCAAAGTGACCTTTCATCGTCACAGCGAGGTCGGGGCGCGGATGTTCGAGGACATCGGACGGCGCTTCAAGTTCGAGCGCGAACACCATCGCACCTTGCGCTTTCTGATCCTCCATCACCTGCGACCCAATTCGTATTTGCCGTCGTGGACTGACTCGGCGGTGCGGCGCTTTGCCAAGGAGATTGGGCCGTATCTGCCGGACCTCCTCGACCTGTCGCGGGCTGATATCACCTCGCGGCGTCCGGGGCGGCGGCAGCAAGGGCTTGGCAACATCGATACGTTGTCCGGTCGCATCGACGGGATACGCGCTGAAGATGCGGTGGTTCCACCGCTGCCAAGTGGCATCGGGGACGCCATCATGGACAAGTTTCGGATGCCGCCGTCGAAGCTGATCGGGGATCTCAAGCGTGAGCTGCTCGCCAAGATTGAGTCGGGCGACATCGAGCCGCGGATGGAGTCCGAATACTATCTGCCGTATGTCGAGGAGATGCTGGCTGCCCGCTCCGAGGCACCGACGCCTTGTTGTGAGTAGTCTGTGAGCAGTGAGGTTCTCCAACATGTCTTCAACTGAGCCAAATTCCGCTGCGCCGCTCTACGCCATCGTCCTTGCCGCCGGGCAGGGCACCCGGATGCGGTCCTCGGTGGCCAAGGTCTTGCACAGGGTCTTGGGCCGCACCATGGTCGACTGCTCGCTTTCACTGCTGGCCCCGCTCGGGGTGCAAAAGACCGCGCTGGTGCTCGGGCATCAGGCAGCGGCGGTCGAAGCTGCGGTGCGGTCGAGCGGGCTTCCGGTTCCCGACCTTCGCATTGCGATTCAGACCGAGCAGCGTGGTACCGCCGATGCGGTCCGAAGTGCGCTGCCGGTGCTGCCTGAGCTGACAACTACCGGCGGCAAGGTGCTGATCCTGTATGGCGATACGCCGCTTCTGACGGTCGAACGGCTGCAAGAGCTGCTCGTGAAGACGACGGGGAAGCTGGGCATGTTGGCCACGACGCTCGCTGATCCCCACGGCTACGGTCGGCTGATTCGGCAGGACGGTCGGGCGCAGCGGATTGTCGAGCACAAAGACTGCACGCCCGAGCAGCTCGCCGTTTGTGAGGTCAATGCCGGGATCTATGCCGTCGATGCCCAGTTTTTGGTCGAGTCGCTCGCCCAGGTCCAGAGCCACAATGCCCAGCGGGAGTTCTATCTGACCGATCTGGTCGCGATGGCCGCGTCGGCAGGTGAGCTTGTCACCGTCATCTCGGCCCCCTCCGATGAGGTGATGGGCGTCAATGACCGCGTCGATCTGGGCACTGCCGAGGCGATTGCCCGTGCCCGCATCTGCAAGGCGCATATGCTCGCGGGCGTGACCTTGCACGATCCAGCCACCACCCGCATTGAGCACGGCGTCGAGATTGGCCGCGACTGCGAGATATTTGGCGGCGTGTCCCTGCGCGGTAAGACCCGCATCGGCGAAGGCTGTGTGATTGACCAGGGCTGTGTGCTCACCGATGTGATCGTCGAGTCCGGCGCGCACTGCAAACCCTACACCATTGCCGCGTCGAGCCACATTGGCCCGCGCTGCCAGGTTGGACCGTTTTCACACCTTCGGCCCGACAGTCGCCTCCTTGAAGAATCTCATGTCGGCAACTTCGTCGAGCTGAAGAAGACCGAGCTAGGTCGCAAGAGCAAAGCCAACCACCTGGCCTATTTGGGTGACAGCACCATCGGCGCCGAGGTCAACGTTGGCTGCGGCACCATCACCTGCAACTACGACGGTTTTGCCAAGCACCAGACCGTCATCGAAGACGGCGTGTTCATCGGCTCGGACAGCCAGCTCGTGGCCCCGGTGCGAATCGGCAAGGGCTCAATTGTCGCGGCAGGAACGACGGTGACGCGGGATGTCCCCGCTGGTGCGCTGACGGTGTCGCGAGTTCCTCAGCAAGACAAGCTCGAAGCCGCAGACAAGCTACGGGCACGCTTCAAAGCCCGCAAGGCGAGGACGTAACCAGTATGGGCTGTAGTGACTGCAAGACCGGCTGTGGCACAAGTGATGGCGGCTGCTCGACGCAAAAGAGCGCGCAGCGGCTGTTTCTCGATGACCTCCTGCCGAAGATTTACCCCAGTCGTACCTATGGTCAGCTCGATGTCGCGGCGGCCTATGAAGCGGGCATTCGGGAAGAGGAATGCGAGCAGCTCGGGCGGCAGATTGCGACGGTGACCAAAGCCCCGGTCTACCTCGTACCGGCGGATGACGAGGAGCTGTGCCGCTACCTGTACGTGCTGTGTGTCGGTCGCGAGCCTGCCTTGGTCGAGCTTCGCCAGTCGAGCGCGCTGCGGGGACTCGAAGCCGAGCGGATCAGCGAGCGCTATCTGCGGGTCGCGCTGTCGACTGTGGCCAGGGTCGGCTGTGTTCAGGAAGTCGCGATGGAGCTAGAGCTTCGCAAAGACGGCGACGAGCCGTTGGCCGTGGTGCGCGAGCTACCTCGGGGAGGGGTGTTCGATCCGCTGCTCCTCAAGCGACTCCAGCGCATCGTTGATTTGCTGACCGCGTACGACATTCGTCACCTGGACCTCGGCGTCATCGAGCAGCCCGCCAGCGGTCTTGGCCTTACCGATGACGGTTTCGCCGGTCGCTTCGGCATCGAACCCCGCCTCGGCAACTTCTTGTTCTTCGCCGCCCCCGCCGTAACCACCTCTGAAGTCCACCTCCCGCTCCACTGACCCCCTCCAAGCTGTTTGAAGAGGGGTCTTGGGTATCCCGGAACAGGATGAAAGCTGTTTGAAGAGGGGTCTCGGGTATCCCGGAGCAGGATGAAAGCTGTTTGAAGAGGGGTCTCGGGTATCCCGGAACAGGATGAAAGCTGTTTGAAGAGGTGGGAGGGGTTGTTTTTTAGAGGATGAAAGCTGTTTGAAGAGGGGTCTTGGGTATCCCGGAACAGGATGAAAGCTGTTTTGTGGATGCCATGGCTATGGAACCGATTGAATAGATGCTCATCTGTCGATGAAAGCGACTGGGGACATCCAAGTTGATGCGTGGAACTAGTCCGAGGCCGGTAACGTGAGGCGGAAGTGGGTCTCGGGGGGGCCGGGGTCTTTGACTTCGACTCGGCCACCGTGTTGTTCGGCGACTGCGGCCACGATGGCGAGGCCCAGGCCCGAGCCTCCGGTGTCGCGGCGGGTGGTCACGAAGCGCTCGAACAGGCGGTTGCGAAGGTCGGGCGAGATGCCTGGCCCGCGATTGACGACCTCTAGGATGGCGCGCTCGGGCTCGTGGTGGAGGCGAACCGTGACCTGAGGGGCCGTTGCGGCGTTGGCATCGGCAAAGGCAATCGCGTTGTCGATTAGGTTGTCGACTGCACGGCGGAGCCAAGGTTCATCACCGGGAACCATCAGCTCGGCTGGTAGCTCGCTGTGGAGTTCGATCCGTCGATGGGCCGCTTGCGCCGCGTGGGCTTCCATGGATTGACGGGTCAGCTCTGCCAGGTCCACCGGTTCTCGCACCACGCCACGTGCTTGCAGCCGGGTCAGCATCAGCAGGTTGTTCAAGATGCCTTGCAGCCGGTGGGTTGCCTCGGCAATGCGCGCCACAAAGCGTCGGGCCGTCTCGGGTTCATCGAGTGCGCCATCGGCCAGGACCTCTGCCGCCGCCCGGATCGCTGCCACCGGGTTCTTGAGCTCATGGGACAGATCCGCAGCCAGCTTTTCGGCCAGGTGCCGGCCTTCTAACTCACGCCGCATCGACTCGACCGCGTGGGTGAGGGTGCGGACCTCGCGACCAAAGGGCGGCGGCAGCACGGCCTGACGTTCGCCTTGCGCGATGCGTGAAGCGGCCTGGGTCAACCGTTCGATCGGCGAGGCAATCGCTCGACCGATCAGCGCGGCGGCACTGGCGGTCGCTAGCACCAGCAGCAGGGTCAGCAGCGCGGCTCGTGAGGCCACCTCACGCAAAATCTGCCGAAAGCCGAGGCTTTCCCGGGATACCCGCACCGCCCCGAGCACGGTTCCGTCCACGCTTCGCAGCAGCGCCTGTTCGATCGGACGCTGCGGAATCGGCGAGCCGCTGGCCACCAGCAGGCGTCCCGTCGGGTCGAGCAGCTCGATTCGCAGACCACCGGGGTGGACGTCAGCGAGCTGCTCCAGGGACGGCACCTGGGCCAGCTCTTGCGGGGACCGGCCCGACAGCGCAATCACCGAGGACAGAAGCGCTGCTTCTTCGCGGGATACCTCACCGAGAAGGCGCGCCGCTCGTAGCTCTAGCCGCTGCACCGCGAGCAGTCCGAGCAGGGCTGCAAAACCGCCGGAAACCGTCGCCATGGCCACGAATACCTGCATCCGAATCGACAGCCCATGCCGCACCGACCGCCATAGCCGCCACAGCATGAACGCCGCAAATAAGCTGAGCAGCAGCGACGCGAGAAGTGGCAGATAGACATCCATTGCACCACGCTACACCAAATCGGCGCTGTGGTAGCGTGGCGACTCATGAAGACCTCCACTGTGCGATGTTTCCTGCTGGCTGTATCGCTGACCCCGCAACTTGGCTGGGCCGACAAGGCTCCTCCACCCCGACCACAGGCTCACGACGGCCATCACGACGGCCATCACGGTGGTCACGAATCCGGTGGCGACAAGCCGATGGTTCATCGCTTTGAAGACCCAGCGAAGTGGACCGCGATCTTTGACGGTCCTGAGCGGGACGCCTGGCAGAAGCCGCAAGAGATCGTCAAGCGGCTCCAGATTGTGCCGGGGATGACGGTGGCAGACATCGGCGCGGGCACAGGCTACTTGATGCCGCACTTGGCGCAGGCAACGGGGGACAAGGGCAAGGTGCTGGCGGTCGATATCGAGCCGAAGATGGTTCTACACCTGACTGAGCGAGCGAAGAAAGCCAAGCTTGGCCAGGTCAGCGCGCAGCTTGGCGAGCCGAGTGATCCCAAGCTGGCGGCGAGCAGTGTCGACAAGATCGTGTTTCTGGATACCTGGCATCACGTCCCGTCGCGGGCGGCCTATGCAGAAAAGCTGTTCAAAGCGCTCAAACCGGGCGGAGCGGTCTACATCATCGACTTCACCAAGGAGTCGTCGCATGGGCCGCCGGTGAAGCATCGTCTGACCCCTGACGCGGTGATGTTTGATCTACACGCCGCCGGTTTTGTTGCCGAAGTGATGCAAGAGGAGCTTCCCGATCAGTACATCGTGGTCGGCAAAAAGGCGGCACCATGATCGTTTCCATAGTCGTTGCCGTCGTGGTAAAGCCTTGTCGTGAGCTTGTTTGAGCCTTCGCTGACCTTGGTCATTCCTGCCTTTAACGAGGCCGATAACCTAAAGGTGGTCTTGCCCGAGGCGCTGCGCTACATCGCGGAGCGCTGTGTCAACTGCCAGATCCTCCTCGTCGATGACGGTTCCAGTGACGACACCGCGAAGGTGGCGGCCGAGTTTGCGGCGCAACATCCGGAGCGGTTGCGCGTCCTCACCCACTCCCAAAACCAAGGTCTGACGGCGGCGCTGCGCAGCGGCTTTTTTGGAGCGCACAGCGAGCTGGTAACGTGGATTCCTGCCGACGGGCAAATTGCACTGACCGAGTTAGACAAGATGCTGCGGGCCTATCGCGGCGAGGATCTGCTGCTGACCACCTATCGGCATCGACCCGACGGGCTGTGGCGAGCGACGATGTCCAGGACGGTGCGGCTGCTGGTTCGTGCTGCGACCGGATTTGCCGATCGGCTGGAAGGTCCGTATTTGTTTCGGCGGGCGCTCATCGATGAGCTGAACCTGGTCTGTCATCGCTCGGCGGGCTCGATTGGGCTGGAAATCGCGGCCAAGAGCCGTTCACTCGGCAAGCGCATTGGCACGACCGAGATTGAGTGTTTACCGAGGCTGTCGGGACGAAGCAAGGTCGCCGATCTGCGCAACATCGTGACCTATGTGGGCGAGATCTGGCGGATTTCTGTGTCGCAGAAAGAGCTGCTGAAGAATCGTCAGAAGTAGAGCGTGACGCGGCCCTGGACGTTGATGGGCGAACCGGGGCTGAAGCTGATGTCCTCGCAGCCGAGGAAGTTGCCGTCTGGGCCAGTGTGGGCACGGGTGCTGTTCGGGCAGGCGGTGGGCGGCGGTGGGCTGTTGGTCGGTGGCTCGCTGCGAAGGCGAGACGTGGTGGCAAACTGCGCGGCGCGGTAGCGGCTGTTGGTGAGGTTCTCTATGGATAGTCCCCCCTCGATGAAGCGCCAGCGATAGCCGACGAAGGCATCCAGCAGGTACGAGCCCTGGGCTTGCAGAAACTCGTCTTCGGTCGCAGGGCGGGCCCCGATCCCGGTGAAGCGGAGCGAGCTACGCAGTCCGAATTTGGTCATCGCCGATAGACCCGAGCTGATGGTGAAGCGCGGGGCCAGCGCGACCGAGTTGCCGTTGCCCGCGTTCTGTGTGAATCGTGCATCGTTCACGGTCAGGTCGAGGTCCGCAAACAGCCAGTCTACGATGCGCAGTCGACCCTCGAACTCGAAGCCAAGCCGCCTGGTTGCGCCCGAGGAATCGGTCGTGCCTTCATCGCCAACCCAGACCAGCTCGCTGTCCAAGTCGAGACCCCACAAGCTCGCCGCCAGATCGAGTCGCTGAAACAGTCGCGTCCGAGCCCCTACTTCATAGCCCAGCGCGGGCGTGAGCGGAGTCACCGGATTGATGGCGCGCACGACTCCTCGGGCATCGTTCGAGTGAAAACCTCGTCCGAAGTTCACAAACAAATCCACGACGCGGTGCGGAGAGATCACCAGCGTTGCCTTGGGACTTAGTAGCATGTCTCCGCGCACTCCGGAGCTGGCATCGCCCTGGGTGGCCAGGTCTTCGCTCCGATCGGTTACGTCGAAGCTGAAGTAGTCGGCTCGCAATCCCACAATCAGTCGTACCCAGCGTGAGAACGAGACCTCCTCTTTTGCGTACAGAGCCAGGCTGGTTTCGCGGATGTCGTGCTCGACCACCGGGGTGATTCGCTCTCTGTTCTGTTGGTAATACAAGCTGTTGTGAATGTCATCGAATCGAGCAGAGACTCCGACGCTGCTGTCGAAGGTCAGCCACCGCCAGCGCATCCTTCTGCGATAGTTTGCGCGCAGCCCACCTAGGTAGCGCTCATCTCCCTGCTCGATTCCGTCACCGTGGATCGGATCACGGGAAAACAGGGTGAAGTTTGACAGCAGCTTGAAGGTGTAACGCGAGACGTAGGCCAGCGCAGTCAGTTCGTTTTTGTCGTCGTGAAACTGGTAGGAAAGGGAGAGGTTTTGACGCGTCGAGTTACCGCCCTCGGTCGGATCGATGTTGCCAAAGAAACCAAGCCGTCCCGCGTCCACTTCCCGCAGCGGAACCTGTCCCGATGCATACCAATCCCCGCCATAGCTAGACACCGCGATCGAGATCGATGATCGCGAGGACAAGTCATAGGTCAGCTTGGCAAACAGGTTGTACTTCTTGAAGCGCTCCGGATTTTCAAACGGTCCGTTCGAGTAGCCGCCTTCTCCGACGATCAGTGTGCGTAGTTTGCCAAAGGTTGGACCCGCAGCAGCGACAGCGCGGACGGTGTCAAACATGCCTCCTTGCACGGAGACAAAGTTCTCTTTGAGTCCGCTCTTGGTGACCAGATTGATGGCTCCTGCGGTGGCGAAGTCGCCAAGCTCGCTAAAGTACGGACCCTTTACGACCTCGATGCGTTCGATCAGCTCGGGAATGATCCAGTTGGTGTCGGCGTATCCTTGACCGTGTGCGTGCGAGACCATGTTGATGGGAATTCCATCGAGCGTCAGCGCGATATCGGTTCCGTGATCGGCATCGAAGCCGCGCAGCAGGAACTGATTGGCTTTGCCGCCTCCCGCGTGCTGAACGGTGATGAGTCCCGGTGCAACCCGCAGTAGGTCTCCGACCCGCTGAATGGGACGCAGTCGGAGATCTTGTTCACGCACGGTCAGACTCGAAGCCGCCGACATCGGCTTGTCCGCCATCACCATCGTCGTAAAGCGGCGATCAGCGGGAGGCTCTGGCTCTGGTTCAGTCGCTGGTTTCAGTTCTGGTTTTGGTTCTGGTTTGACTGGCTCTGTTTCGATGGGCTCTGGACTCTGTGCCCACGTCGTTCGGGGCGCTGCGAACAATAGGCATAGCGGGACGACGCGCAATAACAGGCATGTTATACGCCTCATAATGGTTCGAGACATGACTCTCTCCTCGATGCTGGGCGCACCACTCCCTGGCAGCGGGTGTGGGGGCCGCATCTATGTTCTCGTTTTGTGGACAGCTATGATCGAGAGAGCGCGAAGGGTGGGGCGCGGGCACCAAGTGGACCGGCCTTGTACCGTTGCGGATGCTGATCCTCGGACAGAAGAGTCGTTGGGAGTCGGTCAAGGAGTGCGCAGAGTGGAATCGAGACAGCGGGCGGACTGCTTAGATAGCTGCAGGCAAAGTGAACCAAGCTGCCGCCGGCGTGCGCTAGCGGTGAGGGGGCATCATCGTCCTCATGATCGTGGTTGTCATCATGATCGTGGTCGTCATCATGATCGTGGTCGTCATCATGATCGTGGTCGTCATCATGATCGTGGTCGTCATCATGATCGTGGTCGTCATCATGATGGTGGTGATAATGAATGCTCCCCGACTTGTGGTCGTGATCATCGCGATGCCAAACAAGGTGTAGACCTGGCCCTACGACCATCGCGGCCAGGTAGCACAGCACGGCTAGCCAGCAACTCGCGAGTGAACGAGGATCGTGTGCGCGCAAGGAGGTGCCTAGCGGCCGCGCCGAGAAGGTGGGCGGAGCAGACCATTTGCGATGAGGGTCACGGTGATGAGAAGCACGCTCCACAGACTGCGTACAAGCTGCCGCATGATCTGCGCTGTAACACAGGACGATCGGCAGAACCATGACTCATCGCGAACCGAAGGTTGCACGAACGTGATTCTCCACGTAGAACCGTGAAGGTAGGAATGAGCCTCAACGGACGAGCGGTGGGATCCCATATGACGACCGATCCAGGTGTACGCAAGTTGCCGATTCTGCCGCTGCGGAACTCGGTTCTGTTGCCCGGCAGCGCGATGCCCAGTCGGGTCAGCCGGGTCCAGAGCATTGCCCTGATCGAGTCTGCTGTGGCGGGCGGGCTGATGGTCGGCGTTATCGCGCAGCGTGAGCCTACAGTGGACGATCCGGGACAGGCGGACCTCTATCAGGTGGGAACGGTGGCGAACCTATCGCGTTTGCCAGGGGACTCTCCGGATGAGCCGTGCGTCCTTCTGCATGGGATTTCGCGCTTTCGGATCGTGGAAGTGGTCCAGACGACTCCGTATCTATGGGCCTACGTCGAGGATCTGCCAGAACAGGACGGAGACGAACAGGAGCACGAGACACTCTTTGCGCGGCTCCAAGCGTTGGCGCAGACGGTGATTCGGCAGATGGTTCCGGAGCCCCAAGCGGCGATCGAGATGATTGCGTCCATGGATAACTTGGCAGACCTTGCCGCGCTGATGGGCGCAAATTTGGATGTACCGACTGTCGAAAAGCAGCGTGTGCTCGAGACCTCGAGCATTGTGCAGCGGGCCCAGTTGGTGATCGGTCTGCTGGAGCGAATGCGCACTGGCGTGACACCGACAGTCGAGCGGCCCGCGACACCGTCACCGTATTTTGTCGCGAAACCGCTATCGCGGGCGGCGTTCCTGGCGATGGCAGCGGAGCGCGGCTGGTTCTTTGTGGATCGGACTCCTTCCACGGTGGAATCCCCCGAGGTGCTGACGTTTCGAGCCGGAGAAGAACTGGTCCGCTATCAACAGGAGCCATTTTTGGATCTGAGCCTGCTGCTGGTTGCTTCCACAACTGCTGGTGATGCACAGGTCGTAGCGACCGAACTTCCAGTGCTCTGTGCGGAACAGATCATCCAGGGCCTGCCTTTTGAGACGGACCCAGCGGATCGGCTAAGCCAGCTTGCGATCCTGTTTGGTCTTCATGCGACCCGGTCCGACCGACTCACGTTGGACGGGCTTCATGCGCAGCTTCGCCAGCTACTCGGTCGTGCGGATGCTGAGGCTTGCTTCTTTGCGTCGATGGCAATGTCTGCGTTGGGCACCTGCGAAGCGTGCCACGGGATGTTGGCTGAACAGATCGTGCGGGTGCCTGAACCGCGATTCTGTGACTTCACTTCGTCGTGGATGCAGCGACGTGCCGCGCCGCGAATCACCGAATGGTTCGCCCGTTTTCGTTCGCTCAGCCCATCCACGCGGGTCTGGCGGGTACCGGAGCAAACCACTCATCGTGAGGTGTGGCGCGCTCTGTGGGCCGCTGGCTACGTGCCGATCGAGTTTCGATCGCATGAGCTGTCCGGTCTGCCGTTTCGTGAGCAGCACTGGTTTTCACCTGATGGAGCGTGTCGCGTTCTGTATCAGTTCACCCTCGAATCGCCGATCCCCGTGCGCTTGATCCAGGCGGAGGGTCACGGGCCGGAGCGAGTCCGTCACGACCTGGCACAAGCTGGCTGCGGGCTGCTGGGAATCGACGATCTTGTGGCGAGATTGGCTTCCCTGACGAGTGGTGCGCAGGTCATCGAAGCCGTTGCGCAGATCATGCAGACCGCGCTGCCCGAGGACGCCGATCGAGTGGTGGCGGCTCTGGCTCCGCTGTGCACGCATCCCGATCCACGGGTGTTGGCGACGCTACTTGAAGCGGTCGAGGAAGGGCAGTGGCCGCAGGCCGGGCCTCTGCTACAGCGGCTGACGGTCTCGAAGTTTGCGAGGATTGCGGACTCTGCCAGCTACCTTCAGGAGACGCTCGAGTTGGAACCGTCATCGGCGGCGAGCGGCAGACGGCGGTGGCCGGCGGACAGTCAGCCGGAAACCCTCCTGTTTGTTCCGAGCGTGGATCGTAGCGCGCTGCTGCGGGCACTAGGGAAGTGTCTGTTTATACGATGGAATCCGGATACCGAGGGCGCACAGTTGGCAGAGCTGTGTCTGCGATCCAGCGATGGGAACACTTCGATTCGGGTGATTCTCGATGGCGTAGCCCGGGGCCAGGTTGTCTGTTTGTCTGGTGGCTCCCGCAAGGTGTTTCACGAGCGCCTTCGTCGGGCTCGCCTGAGTCCGTGGACCCGTCAAGAGATTGATGAGCAGCTAGCGCGCAGCGAAGAGAGCAGCCGAGCGGAGTGGTTGATTCGTCAGCGATCGCTAGAGCGGATCGAAGTTCGGTAGTCTTGGCAAGGGCGGCGCAGGCTTACTTGGCCCACTCGGAGTGGAAGGTGCCCGGCTTGTCGGTTCGCTCGTAGGTGTGCGCCCCGAACAGATCGCGTTGACACTGAATCAAGCTCGCGGGCAGGCGGTTTTGACGAATGGTGTCGTAGTAAGAGAGTGCTCCTGCCATCGCCAGGGTTGGAACGCCGTGCTCTGCGGCCAAGCCAATGACTCGCCGCCAAGCCGTCTGACGACCCTTGAGTTCCTCGGCAAAGCTGGGATCGAGCAGCAGGTTGGCAAGCTGGGCATCGCGATCGAATGCGGCCTTGATGCGCGACAGAAACTGGGCGCGGATGATGCAGCCTCCTCGCCAAATCGCGGCAATCTCGCCAAGCGGCAGGTTCCAGCCTCGGGTCTGGGAAGCCACTTGCAAGAGCTGGAGCCCTTGCGCATACGAGCAGGCCTTGCTGGCATACAGTGCGGCACGGGCATCGTCGATGAGCTGGCGACGGGCTTCCGCAGAGAGCGGCTGCGGAGTCGGACCGGCGAGCTTGCCACTGGCCGCGATCCGTGCGGCTTTCTGTGACGACAGCACACGCGCATCAACCGCGCTCGCGATCACCGGAATCGGCACACCCAGCTCAATGGCATCAAGGACCGTCCACTTGCCGGTGCCTTTCATTCCCGAGGTATCGAGTACCTTGTCGATCAGCTCGCCGTTCCCATCGGGATCAGGGGTGCGGAAAATGCGAGCGGTGATCTCGATCAGAAACGATTGCAGCTCGCTCTGATTCCAGGCCGTAAAGACCTCGGACAGCTCTGCATTCGACAGCCCACCCACGCGGCGCAGGATGTCGTAGGTTTCGGCGATGAGTTGCATGTCGCCATACTCGATGCCGTTGTGGACCATCTTGACGTAGTGGCCCGCGCCACCAGGCCCGATGTATGTGACACACGGGCCACCGTCAGTGCCATCGACTTGGGCCGATATTTTGCGCAGTACCTCGGCCAGCGAGTCGAAGGCCTCACGCGGACCGCCGGGCATCAGCGATGGACCGTGCCGCGCCCCTTCTTCGCCGCCAGAGACACCCATGCCCAGGTAATGAATCCCGTGGGGCAATAGCTCGCGAGCGCGGCGCTCGGTGTTGGTGAAGTGTTCGTTGCCGCCATCGACAATCATGTCGCCGGGTTCGAGCAGAGGTTGGAGCCTCCGAATCGTGTCATCGACGGGCTGGCCTGCTTTCACCATCATGATGATCCGGCGCGGACGCTTCAGCGACGCCACCAGCTCTTCGGCGGTACGTGCTCCATAGGTCTGCCCAAAACCCTCGCGCTGGGCTCTGTTCAAAAAGGCATCGATGCGATCGCTGGTGCGATTATGAACCGCAACCGAAAAGCCCTTTTCGAGCATGTTGAGCGCGAGGTTTTCCCCCATGACCGCCAGCCCGATTAGTCCGACGTCGTACCGAGTCTCACTCATCCGCATCGTCTCCTTGCATCGTGACGCTAGCCGACAACATATCACGCAGCCGAGCTGCGCACGCGTGCCTGTTTGTGCCGCTTGCTGGGAAGCGCTGGTAGTTCTTTGGTCGACACTTGACTACTTCCCTCGTCGGTGATTGTCCTAGATGTGCCGCAATCCTTTGCACAAAAAACGTGGTACCATCGCAGCACGATGAAAGATATCCGCGACGAGATCGAGCGACTTACGGCTCTACTTTCGTTTCGAGTGGAACACCTTGCCAAGCGCGAAAACCGGCCCATCCACTTTTCCAGCTATGCTGTGGCGGTGCGGCCTGGACGGCTGGTTCAGCTTTTTTCGACGCTGCTCCATTTGCCCCGAGGCTATGCAGCGACTTTCATGCCGCGCTCTCAGCCCGAAGCAGACGGCACGTGGCGGATCGATATCCGTCGCAACGATGGTGTCACTCGCGAAAGCTGGTTCGATGGCATTGTGGTTGGTTCCGACGGCAACGAGCTGACGCTGCTCTACAAAGGGCGCGCTCTCCAGATGGAAGACCTAGAGCGTATCGTTAGCGATCTGACCAAACCCGGGCTATCGGGAATGGCGCTGGATATCAACCGCCTCTATCGCATGTTCTTTGGTCGGATGGAGCAGCCGGTCATGGAGCATCTCGATGCAATCCGCGATGTGGATCTGCTCGATGATGTGTATACCGCGCTGATCTCTGGCAAGAGCCAGCGGGTCGTCGATGGTTTGATTCGGCAGACGGTGGAAACGACTCCGATGGCTAGTGCTGCCTCTCCTCCTCCCGTGGTGGAGAGTGCGCCCTCAGCCGAATCGACTCCGATCGCGGCAGTGGAACCGCTTGTGGCCCCACCGCCCGTACCGAGCGAAGAACCCAAGAGCGAAGAGTCGTAGGGAGCCTCAGTAGCGCCGAACGAGGCGCTACGAGTTGGATGGGAATTACTGGATGACCGGAACGCAGTAACCGTCGGTGCAGCGCTCTCCCATGCCGCAGCCGGACATGTCGGTGACGCTGCACGGTGCGCGGTCTACCTGCTCGACCCACTGTGCAATGTGGTTGCCAGTATTTAGTTCCTGGAACGGCAGGCGCAGTGGCGGATAGCCAGAGTCCAGACCCTTCTCAAGCGAGTTGATCTCAACGGGAACCATCCAGATTTGGGCGTTCGTGCCACCGCGTACTCCGTACGGACGACGTGAAGAGAACGACAGCCACAGGATGCTCTTGCCTTTGAAGCGGTGGACAAACGGACTCCACTTCGGCCAGGAGTTGCCTGCGATTGTATTGACAGAAGTGAGATCGATCGGAGTCCCGCCACCGACCGGAATCACCATGACTTTGGCATCCATCGCATCGTAGGAATCGCCCGCCGCCCGGTTAAACATCACGAAGCGTCCATCGGGAGAGATGGCTGGGTAGTAGTTGTTTTCTCCCGCTGACTTCACCAGCTCGGTGGGATTCCCAAACGTCCCATCGGCGTTAAATGAAACCGTGAACAGACTGGCCTTTTCAGTCGACAGATTCGGACACAGCGGTGGAATACAGAGCGTCGGTGAGCGTGCAAACACCACAGTCTTTCCATCTGGAGAGACATCCGGCATGGTGGCGTTGGCCAGGCTCGGGTTCTTGCCAGTTAACATGCCGCTCGTACCATCCCGCACCGCGAGTCCGCCATACTCTGTCGTGAGCAGGTACTTGCCATCGCTGGTGAACGCTTGGAAGTTCGATCCAGCAATCACGCCGGGGCCGACCTCGAACAGCTTGGTTCGGGTTCCGGTGTCGAGAGCACGCATCATGGCCGGACCAGGAATGTTCATTCCTACTGCAATGCGCTTGCCATTCCGACTCATGGCGTGACAGCCGACACAGACTCCTACGGCGCGCACCGGTCCGTAATAGGCCTCTGCTTTTTGGCCACGGAGACCGAAGTCATAGCGAGCAATTCCGCCAATCGATGCAGCCCAATAGTACAAGCCGCCCTTCATGTCATTTTCCGAAAATGACAGAGCCTGCTTGGCGGTTGACCCGACTCCACCACCGTCGGGAGCCGCGCCTCGCATGGACAGCGCCATCTTCTGTCCACGGCCTCCCTGCATGATGAGTGCGGTGGTCTTTTCATCCGGCAGAAGTGCGCAGCCATCGCCCGCTTTGGTACAGGGAGTATAGATTCGCAGATCCAGGGAGTCCGACACCAAGTTCAGCTCGAACAGCGTCGCTTCATTCGGACGCCACTGGAACTCCAGCTCGTTGATATTGGGAGGTACAAGGGCCCCGGCTGGTGGATAGGCAATCTCCGGTGTGCGCTTAGAATAGTTTGGACCGCCAAACTTCGATGGCGAGTCTGCGGGCGCACCTGGCGCAATCACCACGACCTGTAGTCGCACCGTCAGTGTGGTCTGGCCGCGATCCTCTCCGAGCTGCGCACGGACGATGCTCTTTCCGGCTTGTCCGGGGTTCCCGTGGAACGTCATGCCTTCGAAGTGACCGAGTCGTTCATCATCGATCGACAGGTGGGCTTGACCGGTGATGTCTTCCGCACCGCGCATTACTTTGAAGTCGAGCTGGAGCGGACTCTTGCCATCGCTGGTCACGACCGGATCGGCGGGCAGTACCGTGAGCAGCGCACCCATGCCAGGCGGATCTTCGGGCATGCGGCCATTGCCTGCACCGACGACATCTGTATCCCCGTCACGCAGCACGCTACAGCCACCGAGCAGAGCCAGCCCGAGCAGCCAAGAAGCAATCGTGGTCCGTCCGAAGCGAGTGAACGTAGGCATGGGAAGTGAACCTTTTCGCATCTTGCGATACGTAAGCCGCCCTTATACCAAGGAGCACAGGCTCTTCGGCTAGGATTTTTTTGCGGCAATGGCGGCAGCGAGAGCCCCGGGCTCCGTGATACAAGGCGGTGCATGTTAACTTTGCAGGTTCGCGACACCGTGCGTGCGTTCGTGCCGACCAAGCTGCGCAGCGAGCTGCGTCGTCAAGTGGGTCGAGCGATGCGAGCGGCTGGAGTAGATGCAGCCCTGGTTTCCCTGACTCTGTCCGATGACGAGGAACTGCACGAGCTGAACCTCGAGTATGCCGATGAAGATCATCCCACCGATGTGCTGTCGTTCGCGCAGCGGGATGCTGATCCGGGCTTTGTGGTGCCACTTCCCCCAGGGGCCGTCGAGCCGCTTGGCGACGTGATCATCTCGGTGCAGATCGCGCAGCGTCAAGCCGATGCGCAGGGTCACGACCTATTGTCCGAGCTGTGTCACTTGTCTGTCCACGGACTGTGTCACTTGCTCGGGATGGATCATCGCGATGCCCAGGAGGAGCGCTGGATGTTTGGATATGAGGCGCTGCTGCGCAGGGAGGCACGCGGAGTGGGCCGAATTACTCGTCAACAGATGCCTCCGGCACCGGAATCAGCGAAGCAGGAAGACCATCCGGGCTAGGGCAATCCCTGCTGCTTTCAGCGACGGTGCGGCAAACAACACCCAGCCGACACAGACAAAGTGGAACGTCCACAACCAACCCCAAAATCCGCTCCATCGAGACTGCGAGTCCGTACTCTGTCCGCGTAGCTTCCGATATAGGCGTTCGATTCCCAAACCCGCTCCGTGCCACAGTCCCCACACCACAAAATGACCGGCGGGTCCATGCCACAGCCCACACAGCGCCATCACAAACAGTAGGTTGAGGACGGCGCGCCACGGTGGGACATGGCTGCCCCCCAGCGGAATAAACAAATAGTCGCGAATCCAACTCGACAGCGAGATATGCCAGCGACGCCAAAAATCTTGCAAGCTGCGCGCAACATAGGGGTAGTTGAAGTTCTCAGGAATGCGATATCCCAGCAGCAGAGAGACTCCGATTGCGACATCGGAGTACCCCGAAAAGTCAGCGTAAATCTGACCTGCGTAGGCGTACATCGCCATCCACAGACCGAGTGGCGTGACCAGTTCGGGGGCCTTCAATCGCAGCGTAATGGTGGCCAGGGAATCTGCAATCAGCACCTTCTTGAGAAGTCCGAACAGGATCCGCCACAGCCCTTGCGCGATCTGCTCTTGACGAGTCCCGGATGGAGTCAACGCAGGGTCTGTCCCAAACTGTTGATAGCGCTTGATCGGACCGGCCAACAGCGTCGGAAAAAACAGCGCGAACAGGAAGAAGTCGGTGCATCGCTTGTGCAGAGGTGGCAGCGGATGTGGACGAACAATCTTGCCCTGGTAAATATCGGTCAGATAGTGGACAAACTCGAACGTGAAAAACGAAATCCCCAGTGGAATTTGGAGTTCAAGGGATAGGATATCTGCGTGCTGGGATAACTGCGCAGAAGTTGTTCCGACAGGTAGTACCGAGGCTACGGTTCGCAGAAACAACACCGAATACTTGAAGTAACAGAGTACCGCCACACACAGGCTGACCCCAAGGGCAAACAGCGTCGATCGGCGCTCGCTCTGCAAGCGCTCTCCCAGCACGAAGACCACCCCTCCCAACGCCAAGATCAACGCGGCATGCGGCAGGGAACCCCACGCATAGAACAGCAGCGAAACCAAACAGAGCGTCAGCGCCCGAAATCGCGAGGGAATCAGGGCATACAGGGGCACCGTCAGCAGGACCAGCAATCCATAGCTAAGACTTAGCAGCGACATGGCGGCTTATCTGGCCTCCAGCGCGCAGAATCGCTTCGCTACATCTTCCGCAATCATCGCAGAGAGCACCTGATTGCCGTCGCGAGTGAAGTGGTCGATGTCTAGAAAGTGCTCGCTCCGTAACTCGGGTCTTCGATCATAGTCCGCGACCGCCAGACCGGCCGCTTGTACCGTCTGTTTGATCTCGGTCACCAGGTTCCGATATCCATCGGTTTCACCGAGTGGTCCGATCAAGTAGTGATTGTGCGGATTGACCATCACCAGGGTCTGCAAGTCCCGGTGCTGCTGCAAAAACTCGACGAGAGCACGGGTCGCAATCCAGTTCCACGCAGCCGTCGAATCACTGGGTAGGTAGTCGTAGTGAGCGACAAAGGACTCCCTTTTGTGATCGCGCTCAAACCAAGGACGATTCCGGACTTTGGCATCGATGACGATCGGAACCTCTTTGGGTCCGTGAAGGCGGCGCAGCGCCCGGGTGAGCAGTTCCCGGAGGCGTGGCCGCAGCGGTCCACCGACGAGAAGCTCGGCGACATGACGGCGCTGCTGAAACAGGTACAGGTGTGCCATGGCCTGGGCAAGCCAAGCATCCGAGCGTGACCACAGACCTCGGTTGGGATTGGGAAGACCGAGTCTGCGCAAAAGGAGTCCGTCCTCCGCAAGCGCATAGGACAGACATGGATAGTTCATGGACTCCGAGGCAAAGCGCTTGGAGAAGAACAGCAGGTTGCTACTTAGCACGACCACCAGATCGCGTGTTCCTTGGCGACCAGCGCGCAATCGATCGTACAGAATGTGGAGCGCGGCGAGCTGATCTGCGGCTCTCGCTGCCGACATCGAGACCGACCAGACTCGGATTTTGCGATTTGAATAAGCGCCCAGTAAGCGGGAAGAGAGTTCCTGGGGGAGCAGATCGACCAGTCGTTCTCCGGGTCCGTTTTCGACGGAAGCGAGTACCGAGTCACCAACCAGCACCACATCGAAAGCGGGCTCTGTGGATTCGCGTGCTTGTTCCAACCGCAGCAGTTCGTCATCGGCAAAACACCCGAACGGATTGCGGACATCCCGAAGCACGCGTTGATCTTCTGGCAGCCAGAGCCGCAGCACACACTCTAGGAGTGCGAGAAGCAGCAAGGCGAAACCAAAAGGACGAAGCCGGCGCATGGGCTACTAGCGCTCAAAGTAGTCCGACAACTGCTGATCAGCGACGGGAGATGAGATTTTTCGAGCCACGCACCAATACGCGGCAGAGAGCGAATAGAGCCGCGTCCCAAAGATCCGATGCAGACGCTCATTCCACACCGAGGTTCGATTCCCAAGGCGTGGCAGATGACACACGGTCCGTTCACAGACGAACCCGGTCAGGCCGAGCAGCTTGTTCAGGTTGCGTAGCGAGAAGCTATACAGGTGCCCCTCACCTCCGCCAAAGTAGTCCATGCGGAGTCTGGAGTAGACGCCATCTTCGATGGGCAGCCCGATGATCAGCTTGCCGCTTGGACGCAGGATCCGATTGCATTCGCGGAGCATCGCGAGCGGCGCGTGAACATGCTCCAGCACGTGGCTGAGCAGGACGACCTCAAACGCTGCATCAGAAACCGGAAGCGGTAGCTGGTTCAGATCATGGTGCGTAGCCTGAAGTCCGCGCTTGTGACACAGCCGCAGCGATTCTTGACTGACATCCAAACCGAGGCTTCCCGGGCCAGCAAACTGCAAATAGTGACCGTCGTTGCAGCCCAGGTCACAGACTCTCTTGTCGCGTAACTCGTCGACCACCAGCGCAAACGAACCGCACAGGGGAACCTCTGCCAGTTGTGCCGCCTGCGCCGCCGAAGCATCAGAATCGTCCGTCCGAGACATCGGTTGCGGATCTTCGGCGCTCCGCCCCAAATCGGTCAATCCAATTCGTCTCTCGCGCAGACCTTAACAAAGCGCGCTCTTTTCGGTACGCTTGCCCGCCTATCACCCCGAGTCCGAGGACGGTATGAGCGAAACCAAACACATCGAGCAAGTTGTCATCATTGGCTCTGGACCGGCGGGCCACACCGCCGCCATCTACTCGGCGCGGGCCAATCTGGGGCCCTTGATGCTAGAGGGCTTCATGGCCGGTGGTGTTGCTGCGGGCGGCCAACTGACTACCACCACCGAGGTGGAGAATTTCCCCGGTTTTCCGACGGGCATCATGGGCCCCGAGCTGATGGATCGGATGCGCGCCCAGTCCGAACACCACGGCACCCGCATCCTCACCGAGACCGTCGAACGAGTCGATCTTGGCCAGCAGCCGTTCCTGGTTCAGACCGATAGCCAGACCCTGTACGCTAGGACGCTCATCATTGCGACCGGCGCGACCGCCAAGCGGATGTCGATTCCCGGCGAAGAGAAGCTGTGGCAGCGCGGAATCAGTGCCTGTGCCGTCTGTGATGGGGCACTGCCGCTCTTTCGCAATCAGGTGTTGATGGTGGTCGGAGGGGGCGATACGGCGATTGAGGAAGCGACCCACCTGGCCAAGTTCGGCAGCAAGGTCGTGCTGGTTCACCGTCGGGGAGAACTGCGTGCGTCGAAGGCGATGCAGAAGCGTCTCATCGACCATCCCAAGATTGAAGTGCTGTGGCACAGCGTCGTCGAGGAAGCCGTGGGCGACACTTCGCTAAAGGGCGTGCGGGTGCGCAACATCCAGACTGGGGAAGCCAAGCTCGTCGACTGCCGGGGCTTGTTCTACGCGATCGGTCACGTCCCGAACACCGCCTTTCTCGCCGGCCAACTTCACGTCGATGAGACCGGCTACATTCTGACCAAGCCGGGCACGACCCAGACCTCGGTGGCGGGCGTGTTTGCGGCGGGGGATGTCCAGGACAAGCGCTGGCGTCAGGCGATCACTGCTGCTGGTACTGGTTGCATGGCTGCGCTTGAGGCCGAAGCGTTTTTGGCAGGACACTGATGTCGCTGCGTCGGGCCGCACTGCTGACGCTGTCCATCGGCGGACTGTGGCTGGGCAGTGGCTCGGCGTGGGCGGGCGGCATGTTCCTGGGCACGCACGGGGCACGCCCAACTGCCCGGGGCGGAGCGTTCGTCGCAGGTGCCGATGATCTCAACGCGATCTATTACAACCCCGCTGGGGTCGTCCTAAGCCACCCGAGCGGCGAAGGTTGGAGCGTGCTGTTCGATGCGGGTCTGGTGCTGCAGAACGTGGCCTATACCCGAAACGATGCTGGGATTGAGCGTCCGACGGTGCGAGGAGACGGGGGGCGATAGGCGGTGCGCCGTTCATCATTCCGCAGCTTGCCTTTGCTCGGAAGTGGAGCAAGCCGTGGGGTGGGATGGCGATCGGGATGGGGCTGTGGATTCCCTATACCGGTCTCAATCGCTATCCCGAGCCATCCTACGACACCGAGGAAGCCCGTCGCCAAGTACCGGACGTGGCACCGCAGCGCTATCAGCTCATTGGGCTACATGAAGGGTCACTCACACGGGCGACGCTGATGGCGGTGCTAAACCCGGTGGTGAGCTTCTCGCTGCTCGGGAACAAGCTCCAGCTAGGGATTGGGCCGCAGCTGATGCTGTTGTGGTTTCGCGCCAAGCTGATGCTCAATGGCTGCCCGCAGGTGATGTGTCCGCCGGAGAACCCCGACTATGACGCGCTGGTGGTCGCACAGGCCTTTGCGCCCGTGCCTTCGCTGAATGTGGGGGCGATCTATCGACCGATCGACATGCTCAAGGTCGGTCTGGCGTTTCAGCTCCCGTTTTTTGTGCGGAGCGCCTACGGTACTGTCGACACTCGGCTACCGAGCAGTGAGCTATTCAACGGTGCCTCGGTAGAGGGTCGCAACGCCAGCCTGTCGATGAACCTTCCGCCTGTGCTTCGACTGGGGGCTGAGCTGACCACTTGGCAAAAGCGGCTCCGCATCGAGCTGGCGTACACCGCCGAGTTCTGGAGCATTCAAGATCGCGTGATCGTCAGCCCCCAGGATGTCAGCCTCGTCAACGTGAAGGGCTTTGATACCTACAAGCTTGGCACGGTGTCGATCGATCGGCAGATGCAGACGACGCATGCCGTTCATCTGGGGCTGGAGGCGACGCTCTGGAAGTACATCGGGGCACGGCTCGGCGGCATGTTCGAGAGCGGTGCGATGCCCGATGCCACCTTTACGATCCTGTCGCCCGATAGCTCCAAAGGGATGATTTCTATCGGTGCGTTCTTTCCGGGCGTCCAGTTTGCGTCCGCACAGTGGCGGTTCGATCTCGGCTACTCGCGTATCATCCAGCCTGATCGCGTCATCGCTCCCGAGGACAGCCGCCTCGCGCCGCAGAACCCGATCCGTCCCGACATCGGTACCGGACCCGGTCAAGGTGGCATCGGCGGTGGGCGCTACGAAGTCAGCTACGACATCATCACCCTCGGCCTCTCCGTTACTCGATAAAGTCCGCACACTTTGCTCGGAACCTTTCGACCGATCGGTAGTCCGATCGATCACTGGTTTTGCTGCGTGCTGTGCGCTGCGATCGGGCGAGCGCGATCGTGGTGGGAGATGTGGCTGTGGGTATGTCACTGGCGGCTTTGTTCCGACGAGAAGGTGAATGCAGGTCAGGCCTATCTCCGTCGGAGAAGCTAGCCCAGGCTGGTGGTTCGACCTAACTAGCACGCGAACATCGATCTGCAAGAAAATTTTTGGAACCCAGAAAACCAAAAGGTGTCTGAAACTGTGACTGGCTAACAGTATTGAACCAGGCAGGGAGGACCCGATGGCTGCCATCCCCATT
>WBZP01000231.1_pt1 | contig 77504 bp, 67 predicted proteins | sample 5204301 | NCBI WGS metagenome assembly WBZP01 (sample SAMN12412401, study PRJNA552823) | activated sludge metagenome | isolation source: activated sludge from nitrification reactor of wastewater treatment plant... | place: USA: Pennsylvania | collected 2017 | reverse complement strand
GAAGATGCTCGGCGACGACTGCTGGTGGGCCCCACGCTGGATGAAGCGGCTGCAGAACAGGATCGGGCTCGGCGAGGTGGAGCTGCCCGACGAGAAGAAACGCCCGGTGGTGGCCGCCGAGGAACCCGCCCTGGTCGGTGCGGGCGCGCCGCTGCCCCGCCGGTTGCCGCCACACGACCCGACCCACCCCGAGGCCCAACGCGCCGCGGCACCGCAGCCGGCCCCGCGTTCCACGCCCATCGCCGACGAGAGCACCGTGCGGCTGACGCCCGGGCCGCAGCACGTCACCGCCGAAAGCGACACGCCCACAACGCGATTCGCCTCCGCACGCAGTGCCGTGCGGTCGGTCGTGTCCGGCGCCGCCAACGCGCTGACCCAGCGCCAGACCGCGGCTCCGGCTCCGGCTCCGGCCACGCCGGCCCGTGAGCGTGAGATCGAGACATGGCTCGGCGACCTCCGGCACTCTACGGAAACCGCTGCGCCACAACAGCATTCGGTTTCGAATGAGCGAACGGAAGCCCTACGTCCCGCCGACCAGATGGACAGCGAGGCCACCACGGCAATCCCGGTCCAGCACGCCACCTACACCCCCGCTTCCGAAAGCGACGACGCCGCCACCCGCGCGATCCCGGTCTCTCGCACCGGCGACACCGTCGATTCCGAGGCCGCCACCGAGCGGGTCAATGCCCGCGGCGAGAACCAGCACGAGCATTCCGCCCGCCCACAACGCGGCGGCGACAGTGTCAGCGCTCAGGACCTGCTCCGTCGTGAGGGCCGCCTCTAGGGGGTGTGACCGCGGCTATTCGGGCGGCCTGTCGGCCTTCGCCTCGATGGCCAGGCACCCGTCTTCTTCGTCCAGCAGCGCTTCCTCGGCGGCGGGGTCGTCGGCCATCAGCACCCGGACCGCGCTGTTGAGGAAGGCGATCAACGGGACCGCCAGCAGCGCACCGACGATTCCGGCCAACACACCACCGGCGGCGATGCCGAGCACCACGGCCAGCGGATGGATCGACACCGCACGGCCCATCACCAGCGGCTGCAGTACGTGCGCCTCGATCTGCTGCACCGCGATAATCAACCCGAAGGTGATCAGGGCGTAGATGAACCCCTTCGTCAGCAGCGCCACCACCACCGCGAGGAACCCGGAGACGACGGCGCCGACGAGCGGAATGAACGCGCCGAGGAACACCAGCGACGCCAACGGCAGCGCCAGCGGTACGCCCATGATCGCCAGCCCGGCGCCGATCCCGAGCGCGTCGACGAGGGCGACCACGAACGTCGCCCGGACGTAACCGATCAGTGAGTGGAAACCGGCCGAACCAGCGTCGTGGACCCGGTCACGCACACCGACCGGAACGATCCCGATGACGAACGCCCAGATGTTCCGGCCGCCGTGCAGGAAGAAGATCAGGGTGAAGAACATCAGCAGCGCGCCGGTGACGATCTCGGTGACGGTGGCCGCGGTCGACAGCGCCCCGCTGGTCAACTTGGCCTGGTTGTTCTGCATCGCCGTGATGACCGAATCGCCGGCGTGGTCGATCTGCTCCTTGCTCAGGTGGGGCGGCCCGTTGATCAACCAGTTCCGCAGCGAGTCGACGCTGCGGGTGACCTGAACCGTCAGCCCGGGCAGACCGGTGACGAACTGGCTGACCACGAACGTCAGGATGCCGCCGAGGACGGCGAAACCGCTGAGCAGAACCAGCGCGACGACGCCGCCGCGGGGGGCGCCGCGGCGGTCCAGCCAGTCCACCGCCGGAAGCAGCAGCGCCGCAAGTATCGTCGCCAATGCGACGGGCACCAGGATGAGTTCGAGCTTGGCCGCGACCCACAGCACCGCGACGACGGCGGCCAGCACCACCAGCAACCGCCACGCCCAGGCCGCCACCTTGCGTACCAGCGGGCTGACCGACTCGTCCGCGGCGACGGGACGCGATGGCATAGCGTCAGAGTAACGGTCCGGTCCCGACCGCGTGGCTCGCCGCGTTCGTGTCCTTAACACCGCGGTGACCGGCCGTTACCCTGAATCCCGTGTCCCACGACGCACAGGCCGGGGGTACCGGTACGCGACGGACGACGACCGTCCGCGGCCGCTACCGGTGGCTGCGCTGGGCGGCGCTGGCCGTCGTCGTCATGGTCCTCACGGTCGAGGCCACGCTGGTGTGGGATCAACTGGCCAAGGCCTGGCGCAGCGTGGTGGCGGCGAACGGGTGGTGGGTGCTGGCGGCGATCGCCGCCGCGATGATGTCGATGCACAGCTTCGCGCAGATCCAGCGCAAACTGCTGCGTTCCGCGGGCGTCGACGTTCACCAGTGGCGCTCCGAGGCCGCCTTCTATGCCGGCAACGCCCTGAGCACCACGCTGCCCGGCGGCCCGGTGCTCTCGGCCACCTTCATGTACCGGCAGCAGCGGATGTGGGGCGCCTCTCCCCTGGTGGCGTCCTGGCAGCTGGTGATGTCCGGTGCGCTGCAGGTGGTGGGCCTGGCCCTGCTGGGGCTCGGCGGCGCATTCCTGCTCGGCGCCAAGAACAACCCGTTCTCGCTGTTGTTCACCATCGGTGGTTTCATCCTGCTGTTGCTGCTCGCGCAGGCGGTGGCCTCGCGGCCCGACCTGCTCGACGGCATCGGGGTGCGCGTGCTGGCGTGGGTCAACCAGGTGCGCGGCAGACCGGCCGACACCTGGCTGGACGCCTGGCGCAAGATCCTGAGTCAGCTCGAGTCGGTGAGCCTGACCAGGCGTCAACTGGGATCGGCCTTCGGCTGGTCGCTGTTCAACTGGATCGCCGACGTGGCCTGCCTGGCATTCGCGGCGTACGCCGCCGGTGGCCGGCCATCGCTGGCCGGGCTCACCGTGGCCTACGCGGCCGCCCGCGCGGTCGGATCCATCCCGTTGATGCCGGGCGGCCTTCTGGTGGTGGAGGCCGTCCTGGTGCCGGGCCTGGTTTCCAGCGGCATGACGCTGCCCGGCGCGATTTCGGCGATGCTCATCTACCGGCTGGTCAGCTGGATCTTCATCGCCTCGATCGGGTGGGTGATCTTCTTCTTCATGTTCCGCGCCAACAACCAGATCGACCCGGACCTGCTCGACGGGCCGCCCGGGCCCGACACACCCGAACCGGGCGCACAACAGATCTAGCGTGATTGGATCGGCGCATGCCGATCCGCAGACCACACCCCCTGCCGAAGTTCGCCGCCGGGTTCCTCGCCGCCGCATTGCTGGCGGGCTGCTCGTCGGGGTCGTCGCCGTCGCCGTCGACCACCCCGGGACCGCCGCCCGCCGCGACACCACTGATCGGGTCGGCCCTGGCCGACCCGGTGCCCGTGCCGGCCACCGACGGACGCACCCACCTGGCGTACGAACTGCTGCTGACCAACACACTCGGGGGCAACGCGACGCTGCGCTCGCTGACCGTCGCCGCGGGTGACCGCCAACTGCTGACCCTGTCGGGCGACAACCTCAAGTACTGGACCCGCGTGCTGGGCAGCCCCGCCGCGCCGACCAATGTGATCGGCCCCGGCCAGAGTGCGATCGTCTGGCTCGACGTCGCCGTCGACGGTGGATCGCAGGTGCCCACCGACATCAGCCATTCCGTCGCGCTGACGGTGGCCAAACCAGTGCCCGGGCTGATCGGCGCCGACGTCACCCAGGCCGTGGCACCCGTCCGGGTGTCCGACCACAAACCGGTGTCCATCGCCCCACCCCTGGACGGTCCGAACTGGCTGAACGTCAACGGCTGCTGCGATATGACGTCGCACCGCACGGCGGCCAACCCGATCAACGGAAAGCTTTACGTCTCAGAGAGATACGCCATCGACTACGTCGAACTGAGCAACGACTTCCGGTTGTTCTCCGGCGATCCCACCAAACTGGAGAGCTACCCCTACTTCGGCGCCACGGTGCACGCGGTGGGCGACGGCAAGGTGGTGTCGGTCGTCGACGACCAACCCGAGCAGGTTCCCACCAAGACCCCGACCGGGTTGCCGCTGGACCAGTACACCGGAAACCAGGTGGTGCAGGATCTCGGCGACGGCAACTACGCGCTGTACGCGCACCTCAAGCCGGGCAGTGTGACCATCAAGCCCGGGGACACCCTGAAAGGCGGGCAATCGATTGCCGCACTTGGCAATTCGGGAAACAGCTCCGCACCCCACCTGCACTTCCAGGTGATCGACGGACCGGATCCGCTGGCGGCCAACGGGTTGCCGTTCGTGCTCTCGTCGTTCCGGCTCGAGCAACGACTGGCCGGTGACGCGGCGCTGGGGAAGCTCTTCGCCGGGCAGCCCGGCGCGGTCCAGCCCGGCTTCGCCGCCCGCGACCTCAGCGGAGTCAGCCCGTTGGTCTTCGACGTGATGAATTACTCGGTGGCACAGTGAAGAAATCCGCTCTGGCCGCCGCGATCGACGTCCTCTGCGTCCTGGTGTTCTGCACCGTCGGCCGGCGCAGCCACGCCGAAGGCGTCACCGTCGCCGGGGTGATCGGGACCGCCTGGCCGTTCCTGACCGGCACGCTCGTCGGCTGGCTGCTGTCGCGGGGCTGGCGGCGGCCGACGGCGCCGACCCCGACGGGGCTGACCGTGTGGATCGCGACCGTCGCGGTCGGCATGGCGCTGCGCAAGATCACCGGGCAGGGGGTCGCCGTCAGTTTCATCGTGGTGGCCGCCACCGTCACGGGGGTGCTCCTGCTGGGCTGGCGGCTGCTCAGCCGGCTCGGTGCGGGCCGGTAGCGACCCGCACCGTCGCACGCAGCCCGCCGAGCGGACTGTCCGACAGTTCGACACGACCGCCGTGCAGGGCGGCCTGCTGGGCCACCAGCGCCAGGCCCAGTCCGGAACCCCCGGCGGCGGCGGTGCTCCCGCGGCGGAACCGGCCGAGCACCGCGGTGTGCTCATCGGCCGGCAGGCCGCACCCGTTGTCGTCGACGGTGATTTCCAGCGTCGCCGGGTCGGGCCGGTGCGCGGTGAGCACGACGCGGGTCGCCTGGCCGTGGGTGACGGCGTTACGCACCAGGTTGTCCACCGCCAGCCGCATCCCGCCCACCCAGCCCGAGATGACGCCGGCCTCGTCGGCGTGCACCTCGATCGGCACCTCCGCCAATCGGGTGTTCTCCCGGGCGACGCGGTCAAGCAACTCCTCGACGTCGATGGGCTCGCGGTCCTCGTCCTGAGCGAGTTGACCCGATGCGAGTTGGCCCAGGGCCGTGATGGTCGACTCGATACGGCGCTGCGCGCGGGCCAGATCCGCCACCACCTCGTCGCGCTCCTGCGGCGGGAGGTCGTGGATGCGCAGCGTGTCCAGGTCGGCCCGCATCGCCGTCAGCGGTGTCCGCAGCTCATGGGCGGCGTTCGCGGCGAAATCCTGCGCGGCCTGCAACGACTTCGCCGTCGCCTCCCGCGCGGCCGCAAGCCGGACGAGCATCATGACCATCGCCTCGGACAGGTCCTCAGCCTCCTTCACCCCGCGCACGGGGACGATCTGATCGCCAGCGCCCTCACCGAGCCGGCGGGTCTGCTCGGTCAGTCGCCGCAACGGCCGCGTCGCGACGCCCCCCAGAAACCAGCCCAGCCCGGCCGCGATCAGCAATGCCAGCAGGCCGATCACCACATAGAGCGGGATGCGGGCCGGATTCAGCAGAATGCTGTCGGCCCGGATGCCGATCGAGACCAGCAGGTCCTCGCCGGTCTCGCGCCGGACGGACACCGTGCGCACCCGGTAGTCGACCCCGTTGACGGGCACGGTCCGGGTGCCCGGTGGCAGGCTCGGGAGCTGAAATCCCCGTTGGAACATCACCTGCCCGGTGCTCGCCGCGCGGCCGGTGGACAACACGCCATGAGCCGGATCCCGCGGGTCGGCGGTGCTGACGCTGGCGTTCACGATCGCGTCGAGTCGCCGATCCAGTTGGGCCACATCGTTGTTGGCGAGCACGATCGAGCTCAGCACGACGAGGACGCCGACCACCACGGCGGCGGCCACCGCGGCGGCGATGGCGACCCTGGTCCGCAGCGAGGCGGTGAACCGCGGGCGCGGCCCACCTCGTCGGCCGCAGCTCACGGATCGGCCCGCAGCACGTATCCGATCCCGCGCACCGTGTGTATCACCCGCGGGACGTCGTCGCGTTCCAGCTTGCGCCGCAGGTAGCTGATGAAGACGTCGGCGACGTTGGTGTCGACGTCGAAGTCGTAACCCCAGACCAGCTCGAGCAGGCGCTGCCGGCTCAGGACCACCCCGGCGTTCTCCGCCAGGACGGACAGCAGATCGAACTCCCGCTTGGTCAGTTCGACCCGCTCACCGTCGACGAACACCAACCGCCGTGCCGTGTCGATGGTCAGCGGACCCACCGTCATCGCGTCGAACTGCTCGTCGGAGTGGGCGGCGCGGCGCAGCAGCGCATGCAACCGGGCTACCAGCTCGCCTAGGTCGAACGGTTTGGTCAGGTAGTCGTCGGCGCCCGCCTCCAGGCCGGCGATCCGGTCGTTGACGGTGTCGCGCGCCGACAGCACGCAGATCGGGATGTCGTTGCCGAGCGCCCGCAGCGCCGTGACCACCGCGACCCCGTCCAGTTCGGGCATCTGCACATCGAGCACGAGCGCGTCGTGATCCTCGTTGGACAGCAGTCGCAGGGCTTCTTTCCCGTTGGCCGCCACCCGGACGTCGAAGCCGGAGTGCCGCAGACCGCGGGCCACCGAGGTACGCACGTCGGGGTCGTCGTCGACCATGAGTACCGTGTGGCCCGCGTTCTCACGCACGTGCGACCCCACGCCCGTCCGGCACTAGTTGGCGGGCACGCCGCCGAGGCCCTCGGGACCGGGGCCGCCCGCGTCGCCGCAGCGGGCCCGGATATCGGCCAGGGGCTGACGGATGCCCGTCAACTCCGCCTTCACCTGTGGATTGGCGTCCATGTACGCCGTGACCTCGGCGCGCATGTCCTCACGCGACTTGCCCTGCAGCCCCGAGAAGAAGTTGTTGACGTCCGGGTGGGTGAACAGGTAGGCGGAGGTGGCGGCCGACACACCCGAGGCCACACCGGCCAGGTCGGCGGCCGTGCAGTTCGGCGGATCGGCCAGAGCGGTCCCGGCGCCGGTGAACAGGACGGCGCCGGCGACCGCACCCGTTCCGATCGCGCCGATGACTGCACGACGGGCAGTGAGCAACATGTCGGGCTCCTTAAGTGTTTCGACGAGTGTCAGAACATTCCTACCCCGCGCAGTGCGGATTTGCCAGAAGCCGGTGGGTCGGCGGGTCAGCCGGCTGCCCGGTGGCCGCCGTCAGCACCTGGGTGCGAGTCGAGATACATGCCGGCGTTGACGGCGACGCCAACAGGGTTCGCTGCACAGGTCCAGCGAACTCGTCATCGGTCCAGTTCAGCACGCATGCGAAGATCCGGCGCGCAGGGTTGCTGCGGTAAGCTTCCGGGACGCCCTCGGGAGAATGCGGGGAGACCGACATCCAGCAGTTCATGATGCGCCTGAGCAGCAGCCTGCGCAGGGCCCGCTGGCTGGTGTTCGGGGCGTGGTTGCTCACGCTGATACCCGCGGTGTGGCTGGCGCTCACGCAGTCCGGCCACCTCACCGGGGGCGGGTTCGAGGTCGCCGGTTCGCAGTCGCTGAACGTCCAGTATCAGCTCGAGGACCATTTTCCCGGCGAAGGCGCCTCACCGCTGGCGCTGGTCGCCGCGCCGCGGTCGGACGCCACTTACGCCGACATGAACTCCGCCGTCGATCTCCTCCGACAGGTCGCCGGGGAGGTACCCAGCGTCACGCTGATACCGGACCCACGGCAGCCGACCGCGCAACCCGACCGACCGTACGTGCTGTCGTTGCGGCTGGACTTCAACAACACCGGCGCCGTCGACGTCGCCCGCCAGCTGCGCGAAAAGGTCGGCGTCACCGGCGACCAGCCCGGTCAGACCGTCAACGGCAAGGTCCGGCTCTACGTGATCGGCCAGGGCGCGCTCGGCGCGGCGGCCTCGGAGGCCACCAAACACGACGTCGCCGAGGCCGAGCGCTGGAATCTCCCGATCGTGCTGATCGTGCTGCTGGCGGTGTTCGGGTCGCTGGCCGCCGCCGCCATCCCACTGGCCCTCGGGGTGTGCACCGTGGTGGTGACGATGGGCGCCGTCTATCTGCTCTCGACGGTCACCCAGATGTCGGTGTTCGCGACGACGACGGTGTCGATGTTCGGCATCGCCCTGGCCATCGACTACTCCCTGTTCATTCTCATGCGGTTCCGCGAGGAACTGCGCGCGGGTCGCGATCCCGCCCAGGCCACCGACGCCGCGATGGCGACCTCCGGTCTGGCGGTGGTGCTGTCCGGGTTGACGGTGATCGCGTCGGTGTCGGCGATCTACCTCATCAACACACCGGTGTTGTCGTCGATGGCGACGGGCGCGATCCTGGCGATTGCCGTCGCGGTGTTGACCTCGGTCACCCTGACCCCGGCGGTGCTGGCGACCTTCGGACGCTCGGCCGCCAAACGCTCTCCGATGCTGCGCTGGTCCCGTCGCGGCGAGACGACACAGTCGAGGTTCTGGACCCGGTGGGTGCGGTCGGTGATGAAACGGCCGTGGCTGTCGGCACTCGCGGCGACGGTGTTCCTGCTTGCCCTGGCGGCGCCGACATTCTCGATGGTGCTGGGCAACAGCATGCTGCGGCAGTTCCCGGCCGCACACGAGATTCGCGGCGGGGTCGGCGCGGCCGCCGAGGCCCTGGGCCCCGGCGCGCTCGGCCCGGTACGGGTGCTGGTGGCATTCCCGGACGGGGACGCGTCGTCGCCGGCGCACACGGCTGCGGTCGACGCGGTGTCCCGGGAGATGGCCCGCGCGGTGAACATCGTGTCGGTTGCGCCGCCGGTGTTCGCCGAGGACAACCGCTCGGTGCTGCTCAGTGCCGTCCTCGCGGTCGATCCCGAGGACATGGCCGCCCGCAACACCGTCGACTGGATGCGGGCCCAGCTGCCGAAGACACCCGGAGCGGACGCCGCGACCATCTCGGTGGGTGGGCCCACGGCACTGATCAAGGACTTCGACGACCGCGTCGCGCAGACGCAGCCGCTGGTGTTCGCCGCCGTCGCGGTGATCGCGTTCGTGATGCTGTTGATCGCGATCCGTTCGATCTTCCTGGCGTTCAAGGGTGTGCTGATGACGGTCCTGTCGGTGGCCGCCGCGTACGGCAGCCTGGTGATGATCTTCCAGTGGGGGTGGCTGGAGCGGTTGGGCTTCCAGCCGATCACCTCGATCGACAGCACCATCCCCCCGCTGGTTCTCGCGCTGACATTCGGCCTGTCGATGGACTACGAGATCTTCCTGCTGACCCGCATCCGGGAGCGGTTCCTGCAGACCGGCGACACCCGGGACGCCGTCGCGTACGGAGTCTCCACGAGTGCCCGCACCATCACCAGCGCCGCGCTGATCATGATCGCGGTGTTCGTCGGCTTCGCGTTCGCCGGGATGCCTCTGGTCGCCGAACTCGGGGTGGCGTGCGCGGTGGCGATCGCCGTAGACGCAACCGTCGTGCGACTCGTCCTCGTGCCGGCGTTGATGGCGATGTTCGACCAGTGGAACTGGTGGCTGCCACGGTGGCTGGACCGCCTACTACCGTCGGTGGACTTCGAGAAACCACTGCCGGAGGTCGACGTCGGCGACCTCGTGATCATTCCCGACGACATCTCGGCTCTGGTCGCGCCCGGACCCGATCTGCGCATGGTCGTCAAGTCGGCGGCACGGCTGAAAAGCCTTGCCCCCGATACGATCACGGTTGCGGATCCGCTGGCGTTGCGCGGCTGCGCGGGTGTGGGCGACCTGATCGAACGGCCTCGTGCCGCCGTCGGACACCTCGATCCGGTGAGCGCGGCGGCGCAGACGGTGCGGATCCGGACGGCGGGATACACCGGGCCACGACCACTGCATCCGGTGACGGTGTGGCGCGGCCGGCTCGAGGTCGCACTCGATGCACTGGAGGCGCCCTCGGCAGTCGAGGCCGTCGAGATCGGCGGCACCCCGCCGCCGGTGTGGCGCATCTCCCCGATCGAGACGACCAACGTCCAACTGCCCACCGGGGACCGGTTACAGATCCCGACCTGCGCCGAGACGCTGCGCCTCAAGGGCTCCCTGATCCTGACCCGCAACAGCACCCGCGACTACCGGGAGTTCGCGGACCTGGTGGACACGATGCATCCGCACACCGCCGCGGTGGTGCTGGGCGACCTGGACAGGTACTACTGTTTTCAACCGTCCGCCGGGCTGCGGGCCGGTTCACGGTGGGTCGCCACCGAACTGGTCCGCCGGCTCGCGGACCCGAATCCCGGTGACGCGCAACCACCGGGGTCCGAGATGGACCTGGACTGGGAGAATGTCAGGGACCGCTGCCTGGCAGTGGCCGTGGCGATGCTGGAGGAATGAGGTGACGTTGACCGCTGAAAAGGGTGCGTCACCGGTGTCCTCCCCCGACCCCGGCCCCGCCGGCCGGCCGGTCGAATACTGGCCCACCACAGCGATTCGCTCCGCGCTGGAGGCCGGTGACATCTCGGTGTGGCAGAAGATCGTCGTCGCGATCAAGCGCGACCCGTTCGGGCGCACGGCCCGCCAGGTCGAGGAGGTCCTCGACAAGGCCCCGCCGCAGGGGATCACCAACGCCCTCTCCGAGGTGCTGGTGCGCAGCCGCCAGCACCTGGAGGCCGGCGAACGCGCCGAGGCGGCCCGCCACATCCGCTCGCTGGTGGCGCGGTCGGGATTGTCGCACCACGAATTCGCCTCGCGGATCGGCGTGCCGGCGGAGGATCTGATGCTCTACCTTGAGGGCCGGGTGAGCCCGCCGGCGTCATTGATCATCCGGATCCGCAGGCTGTCGGACCGGTTCGCGCGCCTGCGCGCACAGCGCGGCGCGGACACCCGCTGAGCCGTGTCGCCGGACCGACTCAGCGGACGTCGGTGATGGGCACGACGTCGTAGACCGCCCACCGACCGTCCTTCCTGGCCAGCGTCACCCGCAGGGCCAGCACCGCACGGCTGGGCTGCTGTCCGGGCGCCTGCTGCGTGCCACGCATGACGACCGCCACACTGGCCGCGGCCGGCCCGAGGGCCTCGATGCCCGCGGAGATCGTCTGCGCCTGCGCCGAGATGTTCTTGCGGGCCAACTCCTGCGTCGATTTGCCGAAGTTCTCCCGGAACGCCGCGCCCTGTTCGGGTGCCATCATCGAGACCGCCCGCTCGATCGAGGACGTCGGGTCGTTCGGGGAGAAGCTCGCCGCCGCCTCGGACACCGCGCTCGCCAACCGAACCACCTCGTCGGCGTCGGCGCGCATTTCACGGTCGGGCATCGTCCAGCGGGTGTACCCGACGGCGACCGCGGCGGCCAGCAGCGCCGCCACCAGACCCACCAGGGCGAGCCGCAGTCGCGGTCCGTCGTCGTCGGTGCCGAAGCTGACCCGGTCCCGGCGCATCAGATAGAGGTTGAGCAGGACGCCCTCGACCACCAACAGGCACAGCATCGAGGCCACGGCCACCCACCACAGCGGCCAGCCGAGGAACACCCCGACTGTCGACAACGCACCGATCGCGGCGGCGGGGACGACGACGTCGAAGAGCAGTACCCGCAGGGCGTTTCTCACCGGAGGGACTCCAGCTTCGAGATCAGCAGCCGCCCGTCGACGTCGGAGACGTCCAGGCGCAGATTCCAGTGCACCGACTGCGGCTGACCGCCGACGTTCTGACTGACGGACGTTGCCACCACCATCACCGTGTCGGTCCGCGCCGCCATCTCCGCGAGCGGGTTGGAGGCGCCGGGGGCCGCGTCGAGGTCGTGATGGATCTTCTCGATGGCCACCGAATCGATCTGGCCGGTGGTCTGCGACTGCAGGGTCTTCACGACGTCGCGGTAGGGCTGGACGGACGCTTCGAAATCGGTGTTGAGCTGGCCGAAGGTGCCGTCGTGCAACTTCTGCAGGCTGGTTTCGACGTTGTCCTTGTTCATGTTGATCAGGACGCCGGTCCAGTCGGCGGCGGCCTGCATGGCATCGGTCTGGTGGGTGCGTTCGGCCACCTCGCCGTGGTGGCGGGACCAGATCAGCGCCAGCAACCCGACCGCTACTGCACACAGCACACCCAGCAGCGCCGAGGCGATGCCGTACCGCGAGAAGACGGGACCCGCCGCGACAGCCGTCGCCTCCCCATCCGTTCCCGGGTCCGGCTCGGCTGGGTCCTCGGCGGCGTCTGACATGGCCGTGAGGGTACCCGGCGATTTCTGCAAGGATGTCGGCGTGGCCACCAAGACAGCTGGACAGACAACCGATGCGACCGTTCTCTCGGGCCTGGACCTGAGGTACGTCGACGCCGCGACCCGCCCGCAGGACGACCTGTTCGGGCACGTCAACGGGCGCTGGCTGGCCGACTACTCGATACCCGCCGACCGGGCCACCGACGGTGCGTTCCGATCACTGTTCGACCGCGCCGAGGAGCAGGTCCGAGACCTGATCACCGAAGCCGCCGCAAACGGCGCACCGGACGGCAGCGATCAGCGGCGCATCGGCGACCTGTATGCCAGTTTCCTCGACGAGGCCACCGTGCGGTCGCGCGGCGTACGGCCACTGCTCGACGAACTCGCAATGATCGACGGTGCCGCCGACGCCGCCGCCCTGGCCGCGGTGGTGGGACGGCTGCAGCGCACCGGGGTCGGCGGCGGCACCGGGGTGTACGTCGACACCGACTCGAAGGACTCGACGCGCTATCTGGTACACCTGACCCAGTCCGGCATCGGGCTGCCGGACGAGTCGTACTACCGCGATCCACAGCACGCGGAGATCCTGGCCGCCTATCCCGGCCACATCGCGCGGATGTTCGCCCTCGTCCACGGCGGCTCTCCCGACGATCACGCGCAGACCGCCGAACGCATCGTCGCATTGGAAACCCAACTGGCCGAGGCACATTGGGATGTGGTCAAACGCCGCGACGCCGACCTCACCTACAACCTGCGCGCATTCGCCGAACTGGCGGCCGAGGCGCCCGGATTCGACTGGGCCGGCTGGATCGGCGCGCTGGGCGCGGGCCGGCAGCCCGCCGATTTCCCAGCCGAGCTGGTGGTACGACAGCCCGACTACCTGACGGCGTTCGCCGCCCTGTGGTCGACCGCCGATGTCGAGGACTGGCGGCGCTGGACCCGTTGGCGGCTGATCCACGCCCGCGCGGGGATACTCACCGATGAGATCGTCGCAGAAGACTTCTCGTTCTACGGACGGCTGCTGTCGGGTACCGAGGCGATCCGGGAGCGCTGGAAGCGTGGCGTGGCGCTGGTCGAGAACCTGATGGGCGACGCCCTGGGAAAGCTCTACGTGGAGCGACACTTCCCGCCGGACCACAAGGCGCGAATGGACGAGCTGGTGGCGAACCTGCGCGAAGCCTACCGCGTGTCGATCACCAGCCTGAGCTGGATGACACCGGACACCCGACAGAAGGCATTGGCCAAGCTCGACAAGTTCACCCCGAAGATCGGCTACCCCAAGCGGTGGCGGGACTACTCGAAACTCGTTGTGCGCCGTGATGATCTGTACGGCAACTACCAACGCGGCCATGCGCTGGAATCCGACCGCGAGCTGGCGAAGCTCGGCGGACCGGTCGACCGCGACGAGTGGTTCATGACGCCGCAGACCGTCAACGCCTACTACAACCCCGGCATGAACGAGATAGTGTTCCCCGCGGCGATCCTGCAGCCGCCGTTCTTCGATGCCGATGCCGACGACGCAGCCAACTACGGTGGCATCGGCGCGGTCATCGGTCACGAGATCGGGCACGGCTTCGACGATCAGGGCGCCAAGTACGACGGCGACGGAAATCTCGTCGACTGGTGGACCGACGCTGACCGAACCGAATTCGGCTCACGCACAAGGGCACTCATCGAACAGTACGACGAGTTCGTGCCCCGGTCCCTCCTGGGCGCCGAGGCCACCAGCCACCACGTGAACGGTGCGTTCACCGTCGGGGAGAACATCGGCGACCTGGGTGGTCTGTCGATCGCCCTGCTGGCCTACAAGCTGTCCCTCGGCGGCACGGAGGCCCCGGTGATCGACGGACTGACGGGTGTGCAACGCGTCTTCTTCGGCTGGGCGCAGGTGTGGCGGACGAAATCCCGTGACGCCGAGGCGGTCCGACGCCTTGCCACCGATCCGCACTCACCCCCGGAGTTCCGCTGCAACGGCGTCATCCGCAATATCGACGCCTACTACGACGCCTTCGACGTGGACGCCGACGACGAGTTGTACCTGGCGCCGGAACGCCGGGTGCACATCTGGAACTAGCGCGGTCTGTCGATCCATCGCTCTGCGCGCAGTCTCGACGATGGCCGACCGGATACGAAAACCCCCGCAACCGTTGGGCTGCGGGGGTTTTCGTATTCGCCCTGCGGCTTAGAACATCTGCCAGTCGGAGGCGCCGTCGGGCGTGTTGTACCAGCCACCCCCGGTGTTCTTGACGACCACCGGGTCGCCACTGCCGAAATTGTCGTAGAACCACTGGGCATTGGCGGGGCTGAGGTTGACGCAGCCGTGGCTGACGTTGCGCTTGCCCTGATCGCCGACCGACCAGGGAGCGCTGTGCACGAACGCGCCGCTGTTGTCGATGCGAACGGCGTCCTGCACCGTGAGCTTGTAGCCCTCGGCCGAGTTCACCGGTACGCCGTACGTCGAGGAGTCCATCACGATCGAGGGGAACTTCTCCAGCACGTAGTAGGTGCCGTTCTTGGTCTCGTGCTTGCCGTCCGGACGGCCCATCGACACCGGGAAGGTCTTCTCCAGCTTCCCGTTGCGCATCACCTCCATCTGGTGAGCCTTGTCGTCGATCGTGGCCACCAGGTAGTCGCCGGTGCGGAACGTGGACTTGGTGCCCGCCGCGTCGATGTTGACCACGGTGTTCGCCGGCCAGAAGTCCTGCGGGCGCCAGCGCAGCTGGGTGTCGGTCACCCAGTAGAACCGGCCCGGCACCGGCGGCACCGAGGAGATGTGAATCGAATCCTGCGCCAGCTGCCGGTTGGCGATCGGGACGGCGAAGTTGATGTAAATGGGCTTGGCCACACCCACCATCGACCCGTTCGTCGGGTTGAAGGTCGGCGGGCGGAACGGCGCCTCGCCCACGAACGGCAGCGGGTTCTGGCCGGCCGGGGTGCCCGGCGGGACCTGTGTCACCGGCTGCGGCTGCTCCCACGGCATCACGGGAGCCGGCGGCGGGATCTCGACCGGCTTGGTCCGCGGGTCGTCCGGCAGGAACGGGTAGTTGTTCGGAACGGGCGGCGCCACGGGTGCGTCCGCAGTAACGGGGATAGCGGGATCGACGGGCGCCACGTTCGGATCCGGATCCGCCCACGCCGGCGCAGTGCCCAGCACCATGCCCATCGTCAGGCCCACAGCCCCCAACATCGCCGCCAGCGTGCTCATCGCGCGCCCTCGCATAACCAACCTCCACAAATCAGGACTTCGTCCAGTGTTACACAGCCAACCGGGTGGCCCCGGCCCTCAAAGCGGCCCACCAGCACTTTTGCAACCGCAAACAGGCAGCCGACTTGTGAGAATCATCGCATCGAGCTGCGGTTTCGTTACCTGTCAGGAGCGCACCAACCGGGCGATCGCCGCCGAGGCCTCGGCCAGCTTCTCGTCGGCCTCCTCACCGCCCGCGGCCACCGCATGGCTGACGCAGTGTCCGAGGTGCTCCTCGAGCAGGCCCAGCGCCACCGACTGCAGCGCGCTGTTGACGGCGCTGATCTGCGTCAGGATGTCGATGCAGTACTTGTCCTCGTCGATCATCTTGGCGATGCCGCGAACCTGGCCCTCGATGCGGCGCAGCCGTTTGGCGTAATTGTCCTTGTTCGGCGAGTAGCCGGGCTGTTGGTGTTCGGTCATGGGGTGGCCGCCAGCATCTTCTGCATCTGGTCGATCTCGGCCTGCTGGGCGGTGACGATGCTCTGGGCCAGTGCCTTGGCGTCGACGTTCTGGCCGTTGGCCAACTCGGCCTTGGCCATCTCGATCGCCCCCTGGTGGTGGGCGATCATGGAGTTCAGCCACAGGGTGTCGAACTCGGCGCCGTTGAGTGTCTTCAGCTTCGCCATGCTGGCGTCGTCGACCATCCCCTGCATACCCGTGTGGTCGCCGTGGTCCATCCCGGGCATGCCTTCCTGGTCCTGCGGGTTCTCGTTCCACTGCACCAGGAAGGCCTTCATCGTGTCGATCTCGGGCTGCTGCGCACCGGAGATCCGGCGGGCCAGCGCCGTCAACTCGGGATTGGTGGTCCGGTCCGGCACCAGCGCGGAGAGCTCCACGGCCTGCTGATGGTGCGGAATCATATTGGTGGCGAAGGCGACGTCGTCGGCGTCGAAGCCGGCGGGTGCCGCGGTGATGACGACCGTCTCGGAAGTCGCGTGGTCATGATCGGCGTCCCCGTCATGGGTGGCGGTGTCGGCGCCGCCGCAGGCGGACAGGAGGAATGCGGTCGCAACGGCGGCCAGGGCGGCCGGGATTGTCTTGGACGTCATGCCACCCACCCTACCCAATACCCCCAAGGGGTATGGTCAGCGGCCTCGGGAATCGATTTGGGCGGCAAATGTTTCGAGGTCATACTTGAATCCATGCCCTCAGGCCCTGAGATGAAATCCTCGCCCGATTTGAAACCCCGGAGCCGTGACGTCACCGACGGCCTGGAGAAAGCCGCCGCCCGCGGCATGCTCCGCGCGGTCGGTATGGGCGACGACGACTTCGCCAAGCCGCAGATCGGCGTCGCGTCGTCGTGGAACGAGATCACCCCGTGCAACCTGTCCCTGGACCGGCTCGCCAAAGCTGTGAAGGAGGGCGTGTTCGAGGCCGGCGGTTTCCCGATGGAGTTCGGCACCATCTCGGTGTCCGACGGCATCTCGATGGGCCACGAGGGCATGCACTTCTCGCTGGTGTCCCGCGAGATCATCGCCGACTCGGTGGAGACCGTGATGCAGGCCGAGCGCCTGGACGGTTCGGTGTTGCTGGCCGGCTGCGACAAGTCCCTGCCCGGCATGCTCATGGCCGCCGCCCGCCTGGACCTCGCCTCGGTGTTCCTCTACGCCGGTTCGATCCTGCCCGGCCGCGCGAAGTTGAGCGACGGCACCGAGAAGGACGTCACGATCATCGACGCCTTCGAGGCGGTCGGCGCGTGTGCGCGCGGCCTGATGTCCCGCGAGGACGTCGACGCCATCGAGCGTGCGATCTGTCCCGGCGAGGGCGCCTGCGGCGGTATGTACACCGCCAACACCATGGCCAGCGCCGCCGAGGCGCTCGGCATGTCGCTGCCCGGCAGCGCGGCTCCCCCGGCCACCGACCGGCGCCGCGACGGGTTCGCCCGCAAGAGTGGCATCGCGGTCGTCGAGTTGCTGCGCCGCGGCATCACCGCGCGCGACATCCTCACCAAGGAGGCGTTCGAGAACGCGATCGCGGTGGTGATGGCCTTCGGCGGCTCCACCAACGCGGTCCTGCACCTGCTGGCGATCGCGTACGAGGCCAACGTCAAGCTCACGCTGGAGGACTTCACCCGGGTCGGCGCCAAGGTGCCGCACCTGGCCGACGTGAAACCCTTCGGCTCCTATGTGATGAACGACGTCGACCGAATCGGCGGGGTGCCGGTGGTGATGAAGGCCCTGCTGGACGCCGGCCTGCTGCACGGCGACTGCCTGACGGTCACCGGTGAGACGATGGCCGAGAACCTGGCACACATCGCCCCACCGGATCCCGACGGCAAGGTGCTGCGCGCGCTGTCCCAGCCCATCCACCCGACCGGGGGGATCACGATCCTGCACGGATCGCTGGCGCCCGAGGGTGCGGTGGTCAAGTCGGCCGGCTTCGACTCCGACGTGTTCGAAGGCACCGCAAGGGTTTTCGAGCGGGAGCGGGCCGCGCTGGACGCGCTGGAGGACGGCACCATCACCCACGGTGACGTCGTGGTGATCCGCTACGAGGGCCCCAAGGGCGGTCCGGGCATGCGCGAGATGCTGGCCATCACCGGCGCCATCAAGGGCGCCGGGCTGGGCAAGGACGTGCTGCTGATGACCGACGGCCGATTCTCCGGCGGCACCACCGGCCTGTGCGTCGGGCACATCGCGCCCGAGGCCGTCGACGCCGGGCCCATCGCGTTCGTGCGCGACGGCGACCGCATCCGCCTCGACGTCGCCAATTGCACCCTCGATCTGCTCGTCGACACCGACGAGTTGGAGGCCCGCAAGAAGGACTTCCAGCCGTTGCCGCCGACCTACACCACCGGCGTGCTGGCCAAGTACACCAAGCTGGTCGGTTCAGCCGCCGTCGGCGCCGTCTGCACCTAGAAGACTAGGAGACGGTCAGTTTCGCACCGTCCGCTGTGACGGTCTTCGCCGCCAGTGGGGCGGTGGCCGGACCGTGCTCGACGGCGCCGTCAGTCGCACTGAAAGCGCTTCCGTGGCAGGGGCATTCGATGAGTCCGTCGGCGACCTTGTTGACGGTGCAACCCTTGTGCGTACACTCGGCGCCAAAGGCGTGGAACTGCCCGGCCGTCGGCTGGGTGACCACGATCTTCACATCCTCGAGCACCCGCCCACCGCCGACCGGGACCGTCGACGCGTCGATCTGGGTTCCGGCCGGTTGCGGCGACGTGCTCCCGGTAGCCGCCGGGGGTTCGGAGGTGCTCGGTTCGGACGTCGCCGGTTCGGTCTTGGCGGAACTGCTGCAAGCGGTGAGAACCGCTCCCGCACCCAGTGCGCCCGCCCCGAGGAGCATGCCGCGTCTGTCGAATCCGCTCATGTGTCACCCTTTCCGCCGCGTTCCATGGTGACAGAAGCACGCGGCGGGAGCGGGAGAAGTTCGATCACGAATCGCCGAGCGCGTCGTACAGCTCGGGCAGGAACCCCGCCAGGTGATTCATCTCCTGCGCGCAATGCACCAACAGGTCACGCGGATCCGGGAGCATCCGCGCGGCGACCGGGCGAACCACTCTGTCCGCCAGGCGAATACCACTGCGGTTCACGCGAACAGCGACGTGCCGCCCTCCCATCCAGAATCGTGACCGCATCTGCGATCCATCCGCGGTCGGGCGGACATGATGGATCAACCAGCCCACGTCGACCGGACCATCGGGCGAGCCGAGCCGGGCACAGATCGCCGCCTGGTCTGCGGGCACGGTCAATCCCAGCTCGGCCGGCTCGACGAACCGGATGGCCGCTCGGGTCCGGACCGATCCCAGGTATTCGGTGACCAGCGACGTGCGTCCGACATACCAACCGTCGGCGCCGCCGTCGGACCACTGTGCCGACACGTGCGCCCGCGGGTGCCACAGTTTGTACCGCCGTGCGTCGCTGCCGTGCCAGCCGAACCACCAGTCCCACATCGCCGGCGTGACCCCGGGCATGTCGGTGCGGACCGAGACCTGCAGCCCACCGTCGCTCAGTCGCCCGTACCCGTTCTCGGTCTCCTGGTCACCGGTGTCGAGGAGCGTTGCCGCCGAACCGAATTCGGGCAGCACCGGCCCGGCCTGCGGACCATGGTCGAGTGCCTCGGCGACGTGGCGCGGGAGCGGCGCCATCCTCGGCTGGTAGAAGTGGCCCCACGGGGTCGCCGCGTCGTCGCCGCGGTAGCCGAGGTAGTTCACCATGGCCGGCCCATCCAGCTGTGGAACCGCCCCTCGGGGTCATAGTGCGCACGGATGCGGTCCAGTCGCGTCAGCGCCTGGTCACTGACGAACCGCGCCGGCCGTTCGCCCAGGTTCTCGTCGGCCAGTTGCACGCCGGTGGCCAATTCGGACATCGCGGCCATGTTGGAGCGGGCCCAGTCGTGGTATCGGTCGTCATCGGCCTCGGCCTCCCAGGCGGTATAGAGCGCGAGGTAGATCTCGTCCTCGAGGCTGTAGGCCATGTCCTGGCGCTGCGGCGACGGTCCCCAGTTGAGCCACAGGAAATGGGCCGGATGCGGCGGCATGGTGTCGATGATGCGCCGGATTCCCGGCAGCAGCGCGTCCGCCGACGCCGACGTCCACATGTTGTCGGTCGCGTAGCGATGCCCGGACGGATAGTTCGTCATGACCGCGTCGTACCAACTCGCCAACTCCAGCGGGGCGAATGGCACGGCCACCAGGGCCTTCTCGCGCACCGGACAGGTACCCAGGATCTTCAGCGCGTCGGCGGCCTGCGTGTCATCGTCGGCGAACACTGGTGACGCCATCACGATGCCCGGGGTGCTCAGCCCGGCGCCGGGCACCTCCTGCGCGGTCACGATCTGCAACTCCACCCGGCGGTCCACCTCGGCGCTGATAGACCGGGCCCAGCTGAATATCTCGTCGGCGTGCTCGACCGGATAGATGTAGAGGCTGCTGCCCGTCACCCCCGGCCGCGGATACAGCCGCAGGTGGAACGCGGTCACCACCGCGAAGAATCCCGGCCCTGATCCCCTTGCCGCCCAATATAATTCGGGGTCGTTGTCGGCATCGCAGTACCGCCGCTCGCCGTCGGCGGTGACGACCTCCACCCCGATGACGCTCTCGCACGCGGGGCCCAGCACCCGGCTGTTCCAGCCGTACCCACCCTGGAGCAGATACCCGCCGATGCACACGCCCTTGCAGTGGCCGACCGGGAAGAACAGGCCCAGTGCGTCGAGCTCGGCCGCCAGCACACTGCCGCCCTTGCCGGGACCGACGACGGCGACCATGCGGTCCTTGTCGACGCGACAGTCGTCGAGCCGGCTGACGTCGATCAGCATCCCCCCGTCGCGCACATGGTTGGCCGCCCAGCTGTGCCCGCCCGCGCGCACCCCGATGGTCAGACCCTGGTCCTTGGCGTGGCGGACCGCGGCCACCACGTCGTCGGCGTCGCGCGCCTGGACGATCAGATCGGGGAAACGGTCCGGCAGGCGGGCATTCCACACTGTGGCTGCGCGCGCGGCTTCGTAGTCGGCGTCAGAACGCTGGAAGTATCGACTTGCAGGTAGCGTCATCGCGATTCTCCCAAAGATTCGCATTCCGGAACATTGTGTTCCGCTATTCGGCTCAATATAGTGGTGGAATGCCGAACAGGGAAGACGGCATCCAGGTATTGCGCCGGGCCGCCGCAGCACTCGATGAGATCGCCACCGCACCCGGCGCCCTTCGCCTGGTCGACCTCGGCGCCCGGCTCGGCCTGGCCAAATCGACCGCCCGCCGACTCTTGGTGGGCCTGGTCGAAGTCGGGTTTGCCGCCCTCGACGACGGCGGGCGCATCGTCCTGGGCGATCGACTGCTGGGTCTCGGCACCGCCGACGCCACGCATCTGGCCGCGCGGTTCCGGCCCGCGCTCGAGGCGATCGCGGCAGCCACCGGGGAGACGGTGGACCTGTCGGTGCTGCGCGGCAACCAGATGTGGTTCATCGATCAAGTCGAGTCGGCGCACCGACTGCGGGCGGTATCGGCGGTCGGCGTCCGGTTCCCGGTGCACAGCACCGCCAACGGCAAGGCCGCCCTCGCCATCCTCGACGACGCAGACCTTGCCCGGTTCACTCCCGCGGGGGATGCGCTGCACGACGAGATCAATGAGATCCGCCGCAGCGGAATCGCTTTCGACCACGACGAGCACACGCCGGGAATCTCGGCGGCGGGCGTGGCCGGCCGGGTCGCCGGCGGGCACATCGTCGCGATCTCGGTTCCGGCACCGACGGGGCGATTCACCGAAAATCAAAGGGTGATCGAGGCCGCCCTACGGACGCACGCCTTTCGAGAGTTCGTCAGCGAACCAGCGCCACAGCGAAGCCGTCCCACCCCTTGACCCCCACCGTCTGGATCGCCGCCGTGTCCAACTCGGGGTGACAGCCCATCATCGCGAGCATCTCGCGCACCGCGCGAGCCTGAAGATCGTCCGGTTCCGGCGCCACGATCCGCCCGTCGCGCACCACATTGTCGACCACGATCACGGTGCCCGGCCTGCTCAACCGGATCGCCCAGTCCACGTAGGCCGAGTTGTTCTCCTTGTCGGCGTCGATGAACACGAAGTCGAACCTGCCGGTCAGCGTCGGCAGCGTCTCCAGGGCCGCGCCGACGACGATGTCGACCCGGTCGGCAACTCCAGCGCGACGCAGATTGGCCGCGGCGACCTCGGCATGCCGAGGTTCGTATTCGAGTGTGGTGACACTGCTTTCGGGTCCCGCGGCCCGAGCCAGGCAGATGGTGCTGTAACCGCCCAGGGTGCCGATCTCCAAGATGCGCCGGGCGTCGGCGATCCGGACCAGCAGGCCCAGGAAGTGGGCCGCCTGCGGTGAGACCTCGATCGCCGGCAACCCGGCCGCCGCACTGCCCGCCAGCGCGCCCGCCAGCGCCGCATCGTCACCCAGCAGCAGGGTGTCCAGCAACGCGTCGACGGCGGCCGGCGTGGGTTCACTCACCCTTCTAACCTAGTCGCACGCCCTCCTTGGCGTACACGACCCGCAGCACGTGTTCGACCTCGGCGCCCATCACGATCCCGGCCAGTTCGCAGAACGTCGACGTGAACTCGCCACCGTGGGCCGGTTGGACGGGGAACAGGTGATGCGCGACTTCGTGCAGCACCACCAGTTCGCGCAATGCCCACCGTTCGTGCCGGTCCGGCACCGCGATTGCCGCTGTGCCGGCACGGATTTCGTAATGCGCGGCCGTGACACCGCGCCGCTCGCGCACTGCGAGTGCCGACACCGGCCAGCGCTGTCGGACGGCGGGCATCGCCAGGACCCGGTCGACGTAGTCGCCGATGTCGCGGACGGAACCGAACCGGGCTTCCGGCGGCAGGGTCAGTTGCGTTCCGAAGAAGTCGATCGCGCGTGAACTGTGCTGTGCGGCACGGTCGAACAAAGTGCGCACAAATCCTTCCGCGGCATATACCGCGGACCGCTGAGCGTCCCGCTCAGTCACCGCGACAGCCGGGTGCGGGCGCCGGGCAGTTCCGGGGAGCCGCCCAGCCTGGCCTGCCGGCCGGCGCGGTCACCGGCCCGGCGGGCCGCCGAGGAATATCCAGCTGAGGCGCTGGTGGCGCGCCAGGTGCCGCGGGCCCGCGATTCGCTGCGGTAGTGGTCGCGCAGCTCGATTTCCTTGTTACGCAGTGCGATCACGGTTCCCGGGGCGCGCACCTTGTCACGGGTCGCCTCTTCACGGGCCTGCTCGCGGGCCTCGCCCAGGCGCTGGGCGACCCGGGCGCCGAACGCCAGCTGGAAGTTCAGCCGGGCGGTGATGGTCGGAGTGGGCCGATGTGCACCGGTGGCCAGATACGCGTCGCAGGCCCTGACCATCTGGACCACCAGGCCGGCGTAGAGGGCATGGGCGGCGTCGATGTCCTCGGTGAACCCGTAGGCGTAGACGAAGGTGGAATTGGACGCCACGTCGCAGCGCACATCGTTGGCGTGGGCGATCCCGGAGAACAGCTGCACGTAGGTACGAAGGCCGCGGGTGCCGGCCTCGCCGATGGTGATGGTGCGCTGCGTCGGGGTTTGTGCTGCTTCACGTTTCGCCGTATGCGACCGCGCCACGGCAAGGTCGATCGAGGTTGCGGTGGCCAGGCGCTGGGCCGCCGTCATGAAAGCCTCGGCCTCGTGGGCGTTGTCGGTGCCTTCGGCCTGTCGCAGCAGCGCGGCGATGCGCGCCAGCATTTTGTCGTCGGTCATGGGCGCCAGGTTAGGGCACGGCGGCGACGTCCCCGTCCGCTAGCGGCCAGGGGCGGACGACGGGCCTCGGTTGTCCCCAGTTGCACGTCCATCAACAACGCCTACTTGGCCAGGAACGCATCGAGAGCGGAGATCAACTGCGGCGACAAGGGATCCTTCTTGGCGTAGTTGGCGACGTTGTCGGTCGGGTCGTCACGCAGCACATGGTTGACGCCCTCAAGTTCGGCCACCGTCAGATCGGTGTGCGCCAGCGCGGCCGTCAGCGGCCCGAGATCTTCGCAGGACGCCTGCGCATCGGAGTCCGAACAGGTCACCAGCACCCGGGTGGCGGCGGGAATGCGAGCCGCCTCGGCCACCGGGTCGATCCGGTCGGTCTCCGCGACGGCCTTGACGTTGCCGGCGTTGAGGATCGCGCTGAGTCCGTCGGGCAGTTGACCCGCGGGCACCGTGCCTGAACCGCGGGCCTGGGCGACGGCGGCGGTCCAGGCCGCGACGACGCCGTCGGCCTGCTGGGTGGTCTTGCCGCCCGACTTGACCGCCGCGGCGGTGTCCCGCTTGACCCGCGTGGTGATCAGGTCCAGATACCTGCCCGGCAGCGGCTGCAACAGCCCCAGGGCATGGATCCTCGGCGTCCCGGGCGACGTGTCGACGGCCAGCGCCATCGCATGCGTGGTGCCCTCACCCAGCCCGTAGACCGAGATGCGCTCCCTGTCGGTGCCCGGTTGGCCGGCCAGGAAGCCGATCGCCGCCCTGGCCCCCGAGGTGAACACCGCGCTGCCGACGTCGCCGGGCCGCTCGGCAAACGGGCCCAGGCCGGTCTGTCCCGTGCCGACCTTGTCGTAACGCAGGCTGGCCATTCCGTGGCCGGACAGATACTCGGCGAGCTGACGCATGTTGCCCACCGGTCCCGCCACCGCGTTGTCGCCGTTGCGGTCGGTCAGCCCGCTCTCGGAGATCAACAGCGCCGCCGGCCCCACCGGCCCGCCCCCGAGGTGCCGGTAGGTGCCGTGGATGGTCAGACCGTCGGCGGCGAAGGTGACCTCGTCGTCTACCCAGGCCGGCGTGTGCCGGGCGCACCCGACCAGCGCTACCAGCAGAAGTGTCACGGCGGCAAGGGAATTGGGCGCTTTCGAGAACAGAGTCAAATCCGGGAGCCGATCCAGGCGACGACGTCGTCGAGCACCCGGTCACGTTCGGGTTCGTTGAAGACCTCGTGGTACAGACCGGGGTAGACCTTGAGGTGGACATCCTCGGCACCCAGGTGATCGGCCATGGCTGCGCTGCCGCGGGCCGGGATCAGCCGGTCGTCGGAGCCGTGCACCACGAGCACCGGACGGGTGATGCTGCGCGCACGCTGCGGCATCGACTCCCCGACCAGCAGCAGCGCCCGGGCCACCCCGGCGGGAACCTTGCCGTGCCAGACCAGAGGGTCTTCGTTGTACGCCTTGACCACGGCGGGGTCCCGGGACACCGCGTTGGCGTCGAGCTGCTGCACCGGAACCCCCGGCAGCAGGGCCCCGAGGCGCTTGCCCACCACCGCCAGCACCGGCGAGACCCCGTCCTGGGCTGCCACCGCCGGGCCGGACAGCACCATGAGGTCGTAGTCGACCGGATGGTCCGAGCCGTAGGCGAACACGATGCCGCCGCCCATGCTGTGGCCCAGCACGATCACCGGGACCCCCGGATGTTCCCGCCGGGCGATCCCGGCCAGGGTGGCGAAGTCGCCGGTGTATTCGGCGATGTCGCGGACGTACACGCGCTTGCCGGCGGACCGGCCGTGCCCGCGGTGGTCCAGCGCGTAGGTCGCCAGACCCGCCGCGGCGAACCGTTGCGCGACGTGGTCATAGCGGCGGGCGTGCTCGCCGAAGCCGTGTGAGAGCACCACCACGGCTTTGACGTCGCCCTCCGGCGTCCAGGTGTCGTAGACGATCCGGACCCCGCCGACACCGTCGAAGCTGCGCTCGGAGCGCGTGGTCTGCAATTCGGGCATGCTGGCAGCGTAGCGATCCGTGGTCGGCGGCCCGACGGAAGCTCGATACGGTGAGCGTGCTCGCCGAGGGTGTACCCGATGGTCCGGACCTTTTTTGGGCCGACGCCCAGCGTTACCGCCGGGAACTGCTGGCGCACTGCTACCGCATGACGGGCTCGCTGCACGACGCCGAGGATCTGGTGCAGGAGACCTACCTGCGGGCCTGGAAGGCCTATGACCGCTTCGAGGGCAAGTCGTCGGTGCGCACCTGGTCGCACCGCATCGCCACCAACGCCTGCCTGACCGCGCTGGAGGGCCGTAAGCGCCGGCCGCTGCCCGTCGGCCTGGGTGCTCACGATTCGGATCCCACCGCTGAACTCGAGGTGCGTGCTGAGGTGCCATGGCTGGAGCCGCTGCCCGACGGCGGTCATGCCGGCGACCCCTCGGACATCGTCGGCACCCGCGAGTCCGTGCGGCTGGCGTTCATCGCCGCGCTGCAGCATCTGTCCCCCCGCCAACGCGCGGTGCTGGTGCTGCACGACGTGCTGCAGTGGAAGGACGCCGAGGTCGCCGATGCCGTCGGTGCCACCACCGCCGCGGTCAACAGCCTGCTGCAGCGGGCCCGTGCCCAGCTCGACAGCGTCGCCCCCAGCCGCGACGACGTACTCACCGCACCCGATTCGCCGGCGGCCCGGCAACTGCTGGCGCGCTATGTCGCCGCCTTCGAGGACTACGACATCGACGCCCTGGTGACGATGTTCACCGCCGACGCCATCTGGGAGATGCCGCCGTTCACCGGCTGGTACCGGGGTCCGAGGACGATCGGCACCCTGATCCGTCACAACTGTCCGGCCGAGAAGGCCGGCGACATGCGGCTACTCCCGCTGACCGCCAACGGCCAGCCCGGCGCCGCGATGTACATGCGCAACTCGCAGACCGGTGTGCACGAACCGTTTCAGCTGCACGTGCTGGACTTCACCCCGGCCGGCATCTCGCACGTCGTCGCATTCCTGGACACGTCGGTGTTCCCGAAATTCGGCCTGCCGCAGCAGCTTTGACTACTCCCATAGCAGCACGTTGGGCAGCGACTCGTCGACACCCCGCAGGCACGTGTAGCCGACGCCGGCGAGTCCTCGAAACAGGCCGAGGTTGAATCGCGTGTCTCCGCCGTTCCACCGGAAACGGCCGCGCGCGTCCTTCGTCCTGAGTACTGACGCAAGAGTATGTTCGGCAACCTCTTTCAGATTCGAGTCGTGAAGCTGCGCGCCGGCTGTACGGAAGAACTCGATGTTGCCGAGCGAGCCACAGCACAGCGTGTCCACGTGTCCGGCGCCCGCCTGAAGTGCACCTGCCAGTGCCCCTTGGATGTCACCATCATCGGCCTCACAACCCTGCCGCGCCATCGACAACGCCGCCAGCCCGATACCCACCTCGCCGTGACACCACTGCGAGCGCCGATCAGGTTCCCCCGTCCGAATCGACGCATGTCCGGAACACGTGCTCTCGTCACTTTCGGCAGCACGACCCGTTCGCATGAAATCCATCCAACACCGGGCGGCCTCAGCATACCGAGGGCTCCTCGTAAGGAATGCAGCCGAACTTAGTGCCAGCGCAAACCCCACTGCACCGTGTCCCATTCCGGACAGTGTGGCGTCTTGCGGGCGATGCGTCAGCAAGTGTTTGGCACAGGCGTCGATGCGGTCGAGGACGTCAGCGTCACCCGCTGTTCGATACAACGGCAGCAGGGCGAGTATGGCGCCCGCGCTGCCGGATATGACATCCCAGCGACGATCGGCTGCAATCAGCCCGTCTGTGATCAGGTCCGCCGCCCGACGTGCATCGGCCATGAGACTTTCGTCATCGAGCAGGTGTCCGGTATTGGCCAGTGCATAGACGATGGAGGCCATTCCGGCCGCGCCACCGATTCCCAGCACTCGCGAGAGGTGAGCAGCGTTGTTGCTGCGAATTTCCGCACGCAAGTGGACCAGTGCCGCACGCGCAAGTTCGGCAGAACTTGAACAGCCTCTGGTTCGCCCGTGCGCGGCGAGGAAGATGGCTACGCCACCATTGCCGTTGTACAAGTCGTGACCCAACACGGTCAGTCGTGAGGCATCTGATCCGGCGAACCAACTCAGCCCTATCCATGCCGCGGCCGAGCCCCGACGGACAGCATGGCGGGACAGGGTGTCCGCGATGTCGTCGGCTTCGGAGAGGAGACGTCCGAACGGCATCCGCTTGACGCCGTCGAGTAGGCCCACCTCCGGCGCGTCGGCGTGGACGAACGATGCCGTCTGGCGGATCACTTCCGACTGCCACCTGATTTCGTTCTCATCTATGCGTGCAAGACGATCCCGGACCCGCTGCAGCCCGGGTAACACCGGCAGTCTTGCCGAGATCCCGGTTCCGTCGGCCACAATGTCTTCGTCGACAGCCATCGTGAAAAGGGGGACGTCCAACTCCAGGAGCGCCTTTCGTTCGGCACCCAGCAACGGCCACATCGGATCATCCTGCAGATTCCAATCTGCGAGGCGCGCGACGAAATCGGCTTGAGCCGACCATAGAACGCCATCGCCCATCACGCGGTGGTCCCGCAACCGGTCGAGAACCAATTGATAGAACTGAGTAGGCCGCAGGAGCTTCCGCACCGTCGCCCCCGCAAATTGCTCGATGACGTCGGTCCAGTCGCACGATTGGAGGAATCGTGCATATTCCACGAATCCGGCAAGGAACTGATCCAAGTGCCTCGATAGGCCAACGTACTTGTCCGCAACGCGCGGCACATTGGTCCTGATCGTCGGCGCTGGGATCATCTGGGGCCGCATAGCATCGGTGTTCACGTCAGACCATTGCAATCGGGTGCCTGAAGTCCATTCGGCAACAAAACCACCGATGACATAGGGCTCACGATCCCCTGACCATGCATACCCCGGTAGTAGACCCACTGACACTACAGAATCTGCCACCACGGCTGCAGCAGCATCGAAAGCCCCACGCTCCGGTTCATGATCGGACAGCAGCACCCCCGGCTGAAAAGCGACCTCCAGATCGACGGGAACCGGATACTCCCCAGCCGCAATGACGTTCTCATGATGTACGTCCGCGACCGCAAAGCAGTGCAGCAACGCCAAGAGTGCCCCCGCGCGCCGATAGAACCTCGCGCACCCTTCTTCGTCGGCGCATCCGGTGTGCTCGACGAATTCCACCCAACCGTATCCTCGCCGCGCAATCACCTTTGGCGAACGAAGCTGCAGCGGAGAGCCGGTTTCGTTGAGCCACTTCACCATTGAGTACCAGGCAGCGTCGACGTGGACATCTTTCGGCTTGTAAAGAACACGGACTCCGTCACTGAATTCGACCTGTAGGACGGATCGTCCGCCTCGATGGCGATCTGACAGCCCACTGCGGATCCGGATCACCGGTTCGCCGGACGGGACTCCGGCCAATTCGTCGCGAACAACACCAATATCTCCGACTAGGCGCACCATGAACTCTGCGGATGAATCCAGCCAGTGCCGAACGAGGTCCACGATCAACCGCAGCAACACCGGCTTCTCATCGAGAAGCCGAGACATACGACCGTGCGTCATGTGGTAGGTGAATTTCGAGTAATTGCAGCCTGTTTCAGTGAATATCTGATATAGAACGGGTGCGCAGAGCCCAGTGAGGTCGGCGAGCAGCATGGTCCGCAGATCGCGGTGAGCGTCCGCGGTCAGCGGACGCGGATCCGCCCGCTCCCACAGTCGGCGCTCCGCATCATCAACGAGCGGACGAAACAGATCCGAAAACGGATGGCCGTCGAGGAATGCCGAATCGCTTCCCGACTCGACGCCCAGCGACTGTCGAACCCATTCGGCATCATCCACCCACTGTGCTGACGGCTGCCAACTGCCAGACTCGGTGAACTTCGACCGTACCGAATCGCAATCCCAGCCATCACGTTCGAGTCTGCGCGCAAATAACGGCCAATCACCACCGGTACTCGACGCGCACCAAGCCGCCATTCTGGCATCGACGCGATCCTGATCTTCCCGCTGCTCACTCGAAGCAGTCGGCTGTTCCCGGAGTACCTCGTCGAACGTGGCGGCACGGGCGAACTGACCGCCCCCTGGCATCTGCTAGCTGCAGCAGCCGTAGCTGCGAGAGGTCACCGCCGAGAAGGAGAGAGCCATCTCTCCCGCGGCACTCTCCAGATCCTCGTCGGTGGTCGTCGGATGCAGAATGTCTTCGACGATTGACGTGTTCATCGCGTGTTCCCTTCTCAGGAAGTTCTGGGTAGCGGACTCAGGGCGCCGGGCAGCTGCAGGATGCCACCGCCGAATGGATTTGAGCCGCCGTTGGACACACTAGGGGTTCCGCCTCGCGGCTGGGGCGAAGGAACCTTCGGCGGCGGGTTTGCCGGCACCGAGTAAGACCAACAAGAATCCGGGGGCGATGGACTGTCTTTGCAGGGATCAGCCTGGGCCGAAGGTGCCGTGAGCACGGGCAACACGCACACAACGGCGGAGGCCGTTGCCGTCAGTCCGCGCCGCACTACCTTGGACAATTGAGCGACATGCACTCCTTGATCGAGTACATCCATGCGATGACACCCCCATGCCAAACGTTGCGTGGCCGTTCCAACTCGCAGACATCGATTATCACTCGCTATTCGCCGAAAAGCAGCGATTCCGGCTGATCTCCGCCGCGGCCACTTAGTTAGTCGGGTACCGGTAAATCCGGACATCCCCGGGTGTAGGGAAGCCACCAGGGAGCAAATTGGCGCCATTGCTCGCGACTCATATTGGACCCGATCTTGGGGCAGACGACCTTAGGCAGGTCTCCTTCCGGCGTCGGCCACAGATGCAATGTGCCGTCACCGCCTGCCGATGCCACCCATTTGTCGTCGGGACTGAACGCGACGCCGTTGACCGACCGCTGACCGCCGTCCATCGGTGTGCCCAACGGCTCATTTGTCTCGCTATCCCATAACCGCACGCGTCCATCTGCGCCGCCGGAAACGACTTGCGGTTGATTGTGCGCAAACGCAATGCTGTTCACCCGGTTCTGGTCACCACTGATCAGCGACCATTCCTGCTTACGTGTGCCGATGTCCCAGATCCGGGTAACTCCGTCGTTGCCGGCAGCCGCGAGCCGGACGGTACCCCCGTGTTTGTCGAAAGCCAGAGCCATGACACCCCCTTGCGGCGCCACCGCCAGCGGATCCGCTTCGGGGCTCAACGGGTCGACGGACCAAAGCTGAACGAGGTTGCTGCCCGTGCGCAGACCGGTTCCAGTCGCTACCAGTCGGTCATCGGGACTGAAGGCCACACTCCAAACTTGTGCATCAGTGGGCTGGCGACCCTGAGGCTTCAGTGCCGCGCCGTCCCACAGCTCCACCATCCCGCTTCTACCGACCATGACTCCGGTGACGATGCGGGTTCCGTCCGAGTTGAACGCCAAGCTACTGATCTCGCCGCCGGTCTGCGCCTCTCTCGCCTGCGATGCAGGCACTGCACCGCCGTTCTGCTGGAGCGACGAAAGCTCCCACAATCTGAGCACGCCGTTTCTGTCGCCTGTCACAATCCGTTTGCCGTCAGGGCTGTAAGCCAAGGCATTGACGGCCTGCGAGTCGTCGCCTGAGGGCACACCAAGTTGGCCATACTGGGTCGCCGTTGCCGGATTCCACAACTTCACGACGCCGTCGCCACCTGCGGAGGCCATCTCCGCCATGTCGCCGCTTGGGTGTGGGTTGAACGCGACGGCGTTGACGGCCGAGGTGCCATCGGCCGGAATCGGCAACGCCGTCACCGCATTCCACACCCGCACCGAGCCATCTCTTGCCCCAGAGATGATCTGTGTCCCAAGGTTGTTGAACGCCACCGCCGTCACGTGCCCATGATGGCCCGTCAACGGCGTGCCGATCGGGGTCAATACGCGATGGGGGTCAGCTCCAACGGCCCACACTTGTATCGCGTTATCAGTTCCGCCGGAAACGAGCCGAGTACCGCCGGTGCTCAGCGCGACGCTGTTGATCATGTCAGGATGCGCTTGAGTGGGGGCCGACAATGAATCCAGCGTATTGCCGTCAAACACTTGGATCATGCCGTCCATGAAACCGATTGCAATGCGCGGTTTCTCGATGTCATTCTCCAATCCGACCGCGAACGACGCACTATTGGGCCGGATTCGGAACTGTTTGGGAGGACTGAGCGGCTGACCGGTCTGGACGTTCCACAACTGAACCCATCCATCGTCGTTGCCAGACAATAGGATATCCGGAAGGATTGCGGGATCACCTGAACCGCTATCGATCCGCTGCGGACGAGGTCGGAAGGCGACAACTCGAACGTGTCCGCCCCCGAGATCCTTAACCATCGGGGGATCGATGACTAGTCCTCCGTCCCCCACTCGCCATACCCGCAAACCGCCTTTGCTGCCACCGGTGGCGATGTATCTCCCGTCCGGACTGAACGCCACGCTGACCACCTGATCGTCCTGGCCTATCGGATTCCCTTGCAGCTCACCGGATCCGGAGTCCCACATGTATACGATGCCCTCGTCGGTACCTGCGGCGACCCACCTGCCGTCCGGACTGTATGCGACGCTGAGAGGAACGCCTCGGGCGACCGACAAGGTGTGACGTACCCTGCCCGTTGCGGTATCCCAAACCCGCACCGTGTGATCGTCGTTGGCTGCCGCGACGGTCAACGCGGCGTCTGGGTCATCGCTTGGGGGACTGATGGCCACAGCCTCCACACCGGTGACTGGCTCGTCGCCCTGGCTCGGCGGGTTCTCCATGATCTTGAAGAGGTCCCTGCTGCGGTTTGCTACGGAATCAGCCGTGCTCGCGCCTAGGCTCCGGGCCGCCAGCAATTGCTGGAGCGCAAGTATGTCGCCGCCGCGGCGTCCACCATCGAGCATCTGCTCGGACCGGGTCACCAGCTGCAGCCCGAATTTCGTGCGCTGCGTCTTCAGCAGGGCGTAGATGGAAATGCCTGCGACGAGGGAGATAACGACGGCGGCCGCCACAACGGCACGCAGGGTCCGCATCCGCCGCCGTGCCGCTTCCTTGTCCTTCTCGCGTTCCGTCCTCTCTCGGTTCCGCACGTCTTCACGTTCCCGCGAGCACGCGACGAACTCCGCTGCCTCCGAGACATTCCTACCGAACCGGGACTGCAATAGCGGCTCGGCCGCCGCTAGCCGCTGGCCTTCCAGCAGGTAGGACGAGTCTTTGTTGCTATCCTTCCATTCCTTGGCATTCCGCTTGAGCAACTCGACCTGGGTAAGAGTCTCACGTTCCTCGTTCAGCCAACCCTTCAATTCATCCCAATGCTCCAGAAATCCGTCCAGCGCGATCTCGACCCTGTCCTCATCGCTGCCGGTCACCAGCAACCGCCTGTCAACGAACTCGCGCAGCAACGGAGTTGCGGCCGGGGGAAAGTCATTCCACCGGGCCGGTTTCCGTACCGGTTGTTCGTTCTCCGGATTGATCGACGCCAGCCACGGGATGAACGCCTCACGTAGTACCACCAGCTGCCGTTCACGCGTCTCCTTGACACCCGACAGCACGCTGTTGACCTCCTTCTGAACCACCTGACTCATCTCGCCCATATCGAGATACTCATCCAGTCGGAGGTCGCCGTCACCGCCGTAGTCTTTGTAGAGCCGCGACAGGGTCAGTGACAGCAACGGGAGCGTGTCTGCGCCCTTGGTGCAGTCCCTTACCAACCGATCTCGCAGTTGCTCTTCGATAAACAGCGCCCGCCCGCCTCTGGTCGCGCGGCGGGCTGGGCCCATGATCACCTCACGGAAGGCATCGGGTGGCATCGGACGGAGGTCAGCGAACACCTCGCTTTCGACCCGCGAGAGTTGTTCGGCGGTCTGCAAAGCCTCGGATCGGTCGGTGCGGATCGTCATGATGACTACCAACGGAATTCGGTAGCCGAGGTCAGCGCGCGCGTTCTGTCCGAGCAGATCCAGAAACCGTCCGGCCTCATCGAACCTAATGGATTCAGTCTGCTTATCGATGTTGAACAGCTCTTCGGCCTGGTCCACCGGCAACAAGAGAGTGGGCGGCTTTGCACTCCCGTCAAGTCCACCCGTTCGATCGGCGGCCGTCTGATGGATCACCGAAAGAATCTCACTTAATCGCACTGAATCGTCTAGACAGGCCTTCTTGACTTCAGCTCGAGTAATTCTAGGTATCTTCAGTCGCTCGGCCGTCCGGAATACTGATTCGGCAAGTCCGTTCTCACCGAGAAGTACGCTGGATTCGGGGCGGACGACATCCAACACTGTGAAGTTGCGGTCCTCGCGACGCAGTCGCGGCATCAATCCTGCACGTAGAAATGACGACTTCCCTGCACCTGATGGCCCCTGGATCACGAAGAGCGCCTTGGGCCCCTTCCGCATGCTGCGGAGTGCGTCGAGTGCTCGGACCAACTCCGAGTCCCTGCCGAAGAACACCCCGGCATCAGCCTCGTCGAGAGGATTCCAGCCACGGTAGGGGTCGCGCTCGGGGTCGTTCGGCGGTGGCCACAAGAATGTGTCGGCCCCAATTCCGCGGTCGACGATCGCGTCGCGCAACGCACGTAAACCTTCCCCGGGGAATTCGATGACGTGCTGCTTGCCATTCCATTCGAATTCGATCGTCTCGGCTGCCCCTGCGCCGAAAAGACTCACCCAGTGGTGCTCGGCGAGGTCGTTGTCTTCATCTTCCGGCTCTTCCAGCAACGCGGGAATGATTCGCTTCCCGAGTTGCTCGGCCGTCCGAAACTCGGTGCGGCATTCGGTTGACTGGTGCCAGGATTTCGACCACAGGCAGATTACGGCTTCGCACCGGGCAGTCGCCTGTGTCAGCGCGTCCTTCCACCTGTCGCCAGCATGTAATCCGACGGTGGGATCCACATCAAGAAAAATATCTTCGGCAAGCGGTGGATTCTGATCCACCAACCACTTCTTCAGGGCCACCGCTTGCAGTGTCTCGTTGCTACTGTGACTCAAGAATATGCGTGACATTCCCGCCCCTCTGATCAGATGTCGCAGTCTAGGCAACCCATCGGGGTGCCGCAGCTAATCTGCCAAGTGCCACATGAATTCAGTGGCGACTTCAAATACACCATGGAAACACCAACACACACGGGTGAGTTGCGACAATTGATGAGCCGCTCCGAGTTGATACCGGTTTCGTGTTTGAGACATCGCCGGCTGGGACGTGCGTAGGTGAGCCCAGTGGCGCACTCATATTCCTCGGAAAAGGAGGCCACGTCATTCGCATCACGCAGGTCCTGTGCACAATCGTCCTCGACGATTGACACTTTCTGACGGTCTACCTCGGCGCGTTGCCCGACGAGGTGTCCTTTACATCGTCAGCCACCGCAGGGACTCCCTTCGCGATTCCCGCGAAGGGAGTCAGGGTTGAGAGCCGTGGTTCTGGCAATTGCAACTCTCGACATTGCCGGAGGTCGACCCAAGCCCATGTGTTCCTTGCACGTGTACCAGCAACGATCACGTCAGGTCTGCGCGTTGGCGGCGAGCGGCCCCTCATAGCTCTCACGGAACTGCGCATCGTGCACCGGCCACTGCTCACCTTGCTGACCGCGGACTATCCAGTCGCCGTCGTCGGCGAGGACGTCGCCCTCCAGGGTGTGGACGACCTCCCGCCCGGCAACGCGACGCGCCTGCACCTCCCCCGACCGCCGGTACCGGCCCGGAGCCACCTCCTCATGGGTCGACTCGAAAACCCTTGCGGCGACAGACCATTCCCGGCCCTCGTCGTTGACGACGGCCCAGTCGCCTGCTTTTGCCTGCATTTCGTCACCGGACGGCGTTGTCCACGTCCATCCGGACTCGCGAACCTCCGCGGTGACCTCGCCCCTACGCCGGAATCGGTGCCAGGTGACAGCGGCTGGTGTCGCCGCGGCGCCGACTGCGTGCACCTCGGACTTCGGTACAGAGCGATAGCCCAGAAAACGCAGATTAATCAATGTCGCCGCCAAACTCCTCAAGGAATCCTCCTTGTAATCCGGCCGCTGTTCGATGAGTTCGGCCCAAGGCAGCAGCTTGTCGTGCTGGCGACGGGAGTCGTTGCGCTTCTTGTCATAAACCCAGTCGGCATCGAGGTGGTAGCGGCGCCAGTCCTCGTGCTCGGTCTCGAGCATCCGTGCCACCGTCTCCTTCCCGAATCCGAGGGTCTCGAACTGCTGCTGGGATTCCATCTCGAAGAAGTCCTCGGGCAGCGTGGTGACCGAACCCGTCTGTTCGAGACTATTCCAACTCTGGCCACCCAGTTCCTCAACCATCCGCAAGGCGTTGAGCAGCTGGCGGCGGTTCGACTGCTTACGGAAGTCGTCCAGCTCTTTGAACGGCACGTTGGCAGGATTGTCAGGGTCTGCCTTCGCTCGCCACGACTCGTGGATGAGCTCGGCTGCCCGCTCCCAAACATCCTGCGGGGCATCAGGATCCAATTCCATGTCGATCGGGAAGTTGTACAGGTGGCCCACGATCGACACATCCACCAACGACATCGATGCCACCGAGGCCGGATACACCCGCAGGGTGGGAAAGCGCGATGCGAGGCGAGTGCCTTCCACTTCCAGGGTCGCATCCCCCAAGATCACCGCGTGGCAGGCCGGGTCTTTACCTTCCAGGTAGTCGCCGATTGTTTCCACCGTGGGGTCCGCGTCGTAGGCCTCCACGCACAATCCGTCGCCATCGGGCGCCATCCGTCCCTGCCTGATGTTGTGGTCGGCCACGAAACTCTGCGCACCCTCGGCGAAGACGACCACCTTGGTCGGTGGGAGGACACCCTGCCGCGGAATCGGTGACTTCATCGATGATTGGGACAACAGCCTCTCGAACAGGTGCTGTTCGCGTTGCAACTGGGCGAACTCGGATGCGAGCGCGTAGGTCAGCGGGTAGAAGCCGCAGAGCAACACGGTGGTGGGCGGCGGCGATTCGGCGTTCGGGCGTCGAGTTGTAATGTGGCGGACCAGTTTGGCTGCGGTGATCTCGTATCGGCCGACTGCATCGGCGACCCAGCGGCGATCGGTATTCACCAGAATGCTGCGGCGCCAGATCTCCGACTGCCACGGGTCGTCGATGCGCACCGTGAGCGGCACCGGCGCGGTGCGCTGCCCGGCCTTGGCAACGGCGGCGTCGATTACGCCGAACCGCTTCAGGTTCTCCATGGGGTCCGACGACAATAGGTAGAGGCGCTCCACGCGGGGCCATAGGGACAACTCCGCCAGGCACTCTGGTTCGTCCAGTTTCACAGCACGTAACTTGGCGCCGAGGTTGCGGACGGTACGTGCTGCGTCGCTGTCGACGTCGTCGGTCAGAACCACCAACGCGCCCGCCGGGTTCTGGGTACGCAGGATCGCGCGGACCATCGACACCGTCTCGTCGTCGATACCCACGACTGCACTCAATCTCGGTGCGCGCATGATGGCGAGCCGGTCCACCTGGCTGCGAAAGAGTTCCATCCCCGCCGACAACGCGGCGGTCAAGGTAGTCGCCAGCGCAAGTAATCGACCCAATTCCAGCGCGATCGGCACCTGGGAACCAACCGTGCACTCGTGGTCCCGGAGGTCCTCGAAATTTCCGAGGAACATGTTCAGCGTCCAGGCCAATGGCGCAAAGACCGGAGACTCAGCACCGTTGCACCTCCAGTACGCGCTCAATCCCAGCATCAACGTAGAAGCGGCCATTGCGGCTATCACCACGAGCGGCGCACTGGGGGTCAGTGTCTTGCCCGCAAGAGGGCGCAGCGCAAAGTGCGCAACTGGCAGAGCAAGCACGATGAGAATGGTCCACCCATTACCCGGCTGACCGAACCAGCCCAGCGGTGCATTGAAATTGGGCCACAACGCCAATGCGCACAGGTAGAGGAGAGCTGCGACGTAACAGACGTCGATAGCGAGAATCATCGCCGATGCAGGCTTGAACCCGCGTCGACCCGCAGACCGGAAGTGCACAAGTGGAGCCGTCAGTCTGCTGCCCTCCCCTGCAGAAACCCGCTGCGACGTGGTTCGTGAAATTTTCGCATCACGCAGCCCCGTCATGCTCGGCTTTGCCCGAACGGCTTTAGCCTCCGGCGACCGACGCCCACGCGTCGTGCAGGGTCTGTGCGGATGCCTGCAGTCCCGCCAGTTCGGAATCGGCCAGCGGGATCTCGAGCACCTTGCCGGCACCCTGCGCCGTGACCACGGTGGGCAACGACAGGCAGACATCCTCGATCCCGTAGACGCCGGTTTGCAGCGTGGAGACCGGCAGCACCCGGTGCTGATGACCGCGGATGGCCTCGATGATGCGCGCCGTCGACAACCCGATCGCCAGGTTGGTCGCCCCTTTGCCGTCGATGATCTCGTATGCCGCGTTCACCACGTCGTGGGAAATCTTCGTCTGGGTTTCCTTGTCGAACAACAACTTTCCGCCGGACCGGAACCGAGCGGCGGGCACGCCGCCGATCGACACACTCGACCACAGCGAGATCTCCGAGTCACCGTGCTCACCGACGATGAACCCGTGCACGTTGGCGACCGCCAGGTCCGCCAGTTCGGCGATCAGATAGCGGAAGCGGCTGGAGTCCAGCACCGTTCCGGAGCCGAAGATCCGTCCCGGCGGCAGGTCCACCGACCTCACGGCGGCATAGGTGATGACGTCGACGGGGTTGGTGACGAACACGATCACCGCCCGGGGCGACAGCTCGAGCAGCTTCGGGGTGAGTTCCTGTGCCATCGCGACGTTGGTGGCGGCCAGTTCCAGGCGCGTCTGGCCCGGTTTCTGTTTGGCGCCGGCGGTCACCACGACGATCTGCGAATCGGCGGTGACGGCCAGGTCGTCGCCGCCGTCGACCGGGCAGTGCGGCACGAACTGCGACCCGTGGTTGAGGTCGAGCACCTCGGCGCGGACCTTCTTGGCGAAGATGTCGTAGAGGGCCAGGGAGGCGGCCGAGCCGCGGATCAGGCAGGCGTAGGCGATCGCGGTTCCGACGCTGCCCATCCCGATGATGGACACCTTGCCGTTTCGATCAGGTTCAGTGGGCATCCGGCCCATTGTCGTCCTTTCGGACGTGCGGCGTGCACGAAACCGCCGCTACTTGGGGGGCATCCGGATCCCGCCGTCGACGCGGACCACCTCGGCGTTCATGTAGGAGTTGGTGATCAGTTCGATGACCATGGAGGCCAGCTCCTCCGGCTTGCCCAGGCGGTGCGGGAACAGCACCGACTCACCGAGCTTGGCCTTGAAGGCTTCGGAGGCTTCGCCCTCGCCGTAGATCGGGGTGTCGATCAGGCCGGGCGCGACGGTGTTCACCCGGATACCGACCGCCGACAGGTCACGCGCGACGGGCAGCGTGAGTCCGACGACGCCGCCCTTGGACGACGAGTAGGCGGCCTGGCCGATCTGGCCGTCGAACGCCGCGACACTGGTCATGTTCACGATCGCGCCGCGCTCGCCGGTGTCGGTGGGGTCGAGGCGGCTCATCGCGGTGGCCGCCAGTCGGATGCAGTCGAACGTGCCGACCAGGTTGATCGCCAGCACCTTCTTGTAGGCGTCGAGGTTGTGCGCCGACGCGAATTCACCGTCCTTGCCGATGGTGCGCTGCGCCCAGCCGACGCCGGCGGAGTTCACCAGCGCGCGCAGCGGACCGAGGTCCATCGCGGTGTTCACCGCATCCTCGATCTGCTCGGTGTTGGTGACGTCGACGGTGACGAAGGCGCCGCCGATCTCCTTGGCGAGGGCCTCGCCCTTGTCGGCCTGCAGGTCGGCGACGACGACCTTGGCGCCCCTGTCGGCCAGCTTGCGCGCGGTGGCCGCGCCGATTCCCGATGCGCCGCCGGTCACGATTGCACTTGCTCCGTTGAGATCCATGGCCGCCAGCCTACGAACCGCGGAAAACGGCCGCGCAGGCACCCGTGCCTGCGGTGGCCCTCGGCCACTAGGCTTCGGCTCGAGTCAAGGAGTCATCGACATGACCGCACCCGTCATCGACATCCGGCGCGCCGACGACCGCTTCAAGACTGCTGTCGACTGGCTGGACTCCAGGCATTCGTTCTCGTTCAGTCACCACTACGACCCGGCCAACACGCATCATGGGCTGCTGTTGGTCAACAACGACGACATCGTCACACCGGGCCGTGGCTTTGACACCCACCCGCACCGCGACATGGAGATCGTCACCTGGGTGCTGCGGGGTTCGCTGGTGCATCAGGACTCCACCGGCCACTCCGGGGTCATCTATCCCGGCCTCGCCCAACGGATGTCCGCCGGGCACGGCATCCTGCATTCGGAGAAGAACGACAGCTGGGCCATGACCGGCGGCGAACGCCACAGTGAACCGGTGCATTTCGTCCAGATGTGGGTGGTGCCCGACGAATCCGGCGCCGATCCGGGGTACCAGCAGCTGGAGATCGACGACCAATTGCTCGCGGACGGACTGGTCACCATCGCCTCGGGCATGCCGGAACACAGGGGCGAGGCGGCCATCACCATCCGCAACCGTCATGCCGCCCTCAAAGGGGCGCGGTTGCGCCCCGGACAGTCCGTCGAACTGCCCGGGGCGCCGTATCTGCACCTGTTCGTGCCGCGCGGCGAGGTGACTCTGGAGGGCACCGGCACGCTGCGCGAGGGCGACGCCGTGCGGTTCACCGCCACCGGCGGCCAACGGGTCATCGCCGTTGATCCGGCCGAGATCCTGGTCTGGGAGATGCACGCGGGCCTGGCCACGTAGGCCGGAGCGCGCGTCGGGGTGGCGTCGCACACCCGCACACACCGAACGTAAGGCGCGCCACGGTATTGACGCCATCGGGCCGATCGGGCATACCCTCGCTCCGGTACGAAGAGGAGCGACATGACCCAACCCACCCCGTCCACACCCGCCGCGCCGCGGCATGCCGCGCAGGATCAGCTGTCCATTCCCCGCGCGTCGCGCACGGTGCGGTTCTGGGTGGTTCCGATCTGCGTCACACTGGCGCTGCTGTCGGCACTGGCCGGGCTGTATCTCGGCGGAATCCTCAATCCCACCACCAACATCCGCCATTTCCCGATCGTGGTGGTCAACGAGGACGCCGGTCCCACCGGCCGGCAGCTCATCGACCAGCTGACCGCCACGATGGACAGATCCAAGTTCGACCTGCGCGAGTTGTCCGCGGCGGATGCGGCCACCCAACTGGACACCGGCAAGGCCTACGGACAGTTGACCATTCCCGCCGATTTCTCCGGGCAGCTCGACGGGTTCGCGCAGTCGGCGCTGCAACCGGGAACGGCGGTGCGCCCCACGGTGACGATGTCGACCAATCCGCGGGCCGGAACACTGGCGTCCAGCATCGCCGGCCAGACCCTGACCCGTGCCACCGCGGAAGTGAATGCCCAACTGGGCAAGCGTATTTCGGCTCAGGTCGCCGCGCAGACCGGCAACCCGCTGCCCGGCGGCGTGGTGCTGGCACTGGCTAACCCGGTCGACGTGCACACCGAGGTCCACAACCCGCTTCCGGGCGGCACCGGCAATGGGCTGTCCGCCTTCTACTACGCACTTCTGCTGCTGTTGGCCGGGTTCACCGGCAGCCTCGTCGTCAGCACCCTGGTGGATTCGATGCTGGGCTACATCCCGGCCGAGATCGGCCCGGTCTACCACTTCGCCGAACAGGCCTCCATCTCCCGGTTCCGCACCCTGCTGCTCAAATGGGCGATGATGGCGCTGCTCGGTCTGATCACCTCGGCGGCCTACCTGGCGATCGCGCACGGTCTCGGCATGCCGATCCCGCACGGGTGGAAACTGTGGGCGTTCGGCGCCTTCGCGATCACCGCGGTCGGGGTCACCGCGTCGTCGGTCATCGCGGCACTGGGCACCATGGGCCTGCTGGTCAATCTGCTGGTGTTCGTCATCCTCGGGCTGCCGTCCGCGGGGGCGACGGTGCCGCTGGAGGCCGCGCCGCGGGTGTTCGGCTGGCTGTCCACCTTCGAGCCCATGCACCAAGTGTTCCTGGGGGTCCGCGCACTGCTCTACTTCGACGGGCGCGCCGCCGCCGGCCTCGGTCACGCCATGCAGATGACGACGGTCGGCCTGGTCATCGGACTGCTGCTGGGAGGCATCATCACCCGCATCTACGACCGCCGGGGCTATCACCGGATCCCCGGCGCACTGGAGGCCGCCCGGCCTGCCGGGCAAGAGCCGTGATGGGATCTTGACGTGACCGCTCCCGAGCCGAAGGCAGGTCCCGACATGACACCCGACGTCATCACCCGCTGGCTGGCCTTCCTAGAATGCGGCGACACCGCGCTGCTCGACGATCTGCTGGCCGACGACGTCACGTTCTCCTCACCCGCCGTGTTCACGCCCCAGCAGGGCCGGGCAAAGACCACCGCCTACCTGCTTGCGGCCGAGAAGATGTTCGCGGACACCGGTTTTCACTACACGGAGCACTGGTACAACGACCGCTCGGCGATCCTGCAGTTCCACGCCGATCTCGGCGGAACCGTCGTCGAGGGCATCGACATGATCCACTGGTCGGACGCCGGCAAGATCGTGTCGTTCAAGGTGATGATCCGCCCGATGAAGGCGCTGCAGGCCGTCATCCCCCGGATGGCCGAGTTGCTGCAGGCCGCCGCCGACTGAGACAACCCGGCGCGCACCCGCTCCGGGATCCCCAGCCGTACAACGTCATTCGGCCGATTCCGAACCGTGCCCGACCTGTTACCAAAGTTGACTGTGTGGTGCATGTGGCTAGTCTGGGTGTTGTCGACCTACGTCACCACTGCACCGAAAGGGGTCATCGTGCGGACCCCGCCCAACCCACTGCCACGTGTCCGGACCGCGCTGGCGGCACTGGCCGTGCTGTGTGCGGGCAGCGCACCACTGACTCCGGCGGTCGCGCACGCCGACGCCCGCGATCAGCTCTCGGCCGCCATCGCGTCGACGCGCGGCAGCTACCTGGTCTACAACTTCGGTCCCGGCTTTCCCGCTCCCATGGTGGGGGCGGGCGGCAACGCCTATGAGATGACCAACGGCGGGCGGCTGATGATCATCAAATCGGCCGCCACGCGACTGGCGCCGCGGCTGCTGGTCGACACCCACACCGGTTACCAGGCCCGCTGCGAACGCACCCCCGGCGCGCGCACCGCCGAGGGGCTGGCACAGGCCGCCGAGACCTACACCCCGCTGGAGGCCTGGCAGGCACTCGGTCGGCCGACCATCGCGGTCAACGCGAACTTCTTCGACGTGCGCGGCCAGCGCGGGGGTTCATGGAAGGCGACCGGCTGCAGCTCGCCGCTGGGCGCCTACGTCGACAACACCGGCAGTCTCGGGCACGCCAACGCCGCCGTCACGGGCACCATCGCCTACGCGGGCAAACAGGCGCTCTCCGGGGGTGACGAGACCTGGACCGCACTGACCACGATGATCCTGCCGGTCGGCGGCCGCCCGTTCGTCGTCTCCCCCGCATCGCGCGACGACTACGGTGCAGCCGGCCCGGCGATCCAGAACCTGATGGACCAGGGCACGCGGTTCGTCGCGGTCAGCGGGCTGGGACTGTTGGCGCCCGGGGACACCGGCCAACTCGACGACCCCGGACCCGCCGCGGCGCGCACCGCCCTGGCCTACGTGGCCGACAGGGACGAGATGTACATCTTCCAGGGCGGCAGCTACACGCCCGATCAGATCCAGGACCTGTTCCGCGGACTCGGCAGTGACACCGCAATCCTGCTCGACGGCGGTGCGTCGTCGGCGATCGTCCTGCGGCGCGAGAGCGGCGGCATGTGGGCCGGAGCCGGGGTGCCCCGCGGTTCCTGCGACACCTACGAGGTGCTTTGCGACGCACGTGAGCGCGCGCTGCCGGGCTGGCTGGCGTTCAACTGATCTCGAGTCGGTGCGCATCGCCCCGCCCGACCGAATCTGACGGACACCGAGGGGCGGGTATCCGCCAGGCCGGTGTGGCCGCGACGCCCGCCCGCCCGGTGTCCGCCCCCGACCCTAGGGCCACCCGACGATCCGGTGACCCGGCGCTGATGGATTTGGTGCGACGGGAGGCCGGTGACGCCCCCGCCGCGTCGCTGACCTGCCCGCCGACCACGGACCAGTACAGCTCCGAGGGGAAATGTACACGACCGTAACCAAATCTATTAACGGATCGGCGAAGCCGATTTCGAGCTGTTCGTCACGGCTCTGCGGTCGGCGGCATCCGGCCCCGCCGGCACCGACAGCACCGCCGTCATCAACGTCCCCATGGTGGCCCCGACGGCGCCGAGGTCCCGGTGGCCGGCCAGCGTCAGCGCAGCCACGTCGACGACCAGGGCGAACGCCGCCTGGACCACGAACCGCGCATCCCGGTGCGACAGATCGGGATACACCGCGGTAAGTACCTCGACCCACGAGTCGACCGTGGCGCGTTGCATGTTGCGCAGCAGTACGCCGTCTGCCGGCGACAGGTTGGGCCGTTCGGTGAAGTAGAGCGAGTCGATCCCGGGGTGGTCCAACGACCGGCCCACATAGCTGTGCACGAGCATGTTCAGCGCCGTCGCCGGATCCGCGTGGGCGGCGAGGATGACGGCGGTATCCGCCGACAGCCGATCGGCGGCACGGCGGAATAACGCCGTCAGGATGTCGGCCTTACCCGGAAAGTAGCGGTAGATACCCGAGGTCGGCATCCCGACCGCCCGCGCGATCTCGTCGACGGTCGTATGGCGGTATCCGTTCTGCAGGAACAGTCGCATCGCCTCGCGCAGGATCGCCTCGAACCGGCCCGCGGCGACCGCTCGCTCCGGCGCCGGCGGGACCGGTGCGTCGGCCGGGCTCGCGGGCAGGCGCGCCCACAGCAGAGCCCGCGCCATCTCACCGAACAACCCGTGTACGCGGCCGGACGACAGCGCCGCGCGATGGTCAACGAGCGATCCGATGACCCCGAGCACACTGACCGACAGCGTCCAGCGCTGCTGTGAACCCAACTCCGGACGCAGGACCCGGATGGGTTTCTGAAGACGCAGGTTGACCATCTTCATCTGGGCCGTCAGGGCCGCCGGGTCGTCGTCGACCAGGTACCGGCTGCCCCAGCGGTACACGCCGCCGCGGCTCCGGTTCGCCAAAGCGACGTCGATCAGTGCCGAGACCAGCCGGTCGTACACCTGCGGCGCGTTGTGCTCGGCCACCGGCAGCTCATCGGCGAATGCGGTGGCCTCGAGTAATTGCTCGCTGAGCGCCAGCACCGCGGTCCGGAACAAGTCGTACTTGCTCGGCGAATGCCGGTAGAGCGCTGCGGCGGAAACCCCCACCCGGTTGGCGATATCGTCCATGCTTACCGCGTGGTAACCCTGTTCGCTGAATGCTTCGGCGGCGACGTTCGCAATCTGCGCCTTGCGGTTCTTCGGTCGCCGCCGCGGCTGGGGCATGTCCAAACGATAGAGCAAAATGCCGCAAAATTGCCGCTAACTTAGAGTCGACCTTCGATTTGCGCCGCAGTCAGGCCGATACGCCTTATCATCGTCAAATGAGCCGCGTCGACAAACCTGGTACGGCCTGCGCGATGCCCAAAGCTGCGGAATTACTGTTAACTTGAGCCCTTGCATCCACCTGCGTCGATGTGACACGCTTCACAGCGTGCCACGTCCGGTCTCGCAAATCTTCGGAACGGAGCCAGTGATCTTGACCGCTGCCCCACCCGCCGGCCGTAGACGGGCGTGGACGCCGTGACCGACGTCCTGAACGAGGGCCGCACGGGCGCCGGCCTGGCAGCCATCGAGGACTGGACCACCGGGTACGTCGACCGCCATCCCAGAGCCGCCGTCGCGACGGTCGGCGAACAGTTCGTCCTCGGGATCCGCACTCTGCAGTACTTCTTCTTCGACCTGTTCACCGGCCGCTTCCAATGGCAGGAGTTCGTCCGGCAGGGAGCGTTCATGGCGGGCACCTCGGTGCTGCCCACCGTCCTGGTGGCGCTGCCGCTCGGGGTCACGCTCTCTATCCAGTTCTCGCTTCTTGCCGGCCAGGTCGGTGCCACGTCGCTGTCCGGGGCCGCCAGCGGACTGGTGGTCGTCCGACAGGCAGCACCGCTGGTCGCAGCCATGCTGATGGCCGCCGCGGTCGGGTCGGCGATCACCGCCGACCTGGGCTCGCGCACAATGCGCGAAGAGACGTCCGCGATGGAGGTGATGGGCGTCTCGGTGGTCCGCCGCCTGGTCGTGCCCCGCTTCGCGGCGGCGATCATCGTCGGCTTCGCCCTCACCGGTCTGGTGTGTTTCGTCGGTTTCCTGGCCAGCTACCTGTTCAATGTCTACTTCCAGAACGGGGCGCCGGGCAGCTTCGTGGCCACCTTCGCCTCGTTCGCGACCACCGACGACATGATCCTGGCCCTGCTGAAGGCCGTCGTATACGGCGCCATCGTGTCGGTGGTCTCGTGTCAGAAGGGTCTGTCCACCAGGGGCGGACCCACCGGCGTCGCAAACTCGGTGAACGCCGCGGTGGTCGAGTCGATCCTGGTGCTGATGATCGTCAACGTCGCGATCAGCCAGCTCTACATCATGCTGTTCCCGCGCGTGGGGCTCTGAGATGGCCAGCACCGTTCGCGTCACCCCGCCCGTCCTGGAGCCGTTGCGGCGGCTGTCCCAACGTGCCCTTCAGCCGATCGTCCGGGTGGGGCACATGTTCGCGTTCTTCGTCCGAGCGATCATGGGCGTCCCCGTCGTCCTGAAGAACTACCGATCGGAGTTCGTCCGGCTGCTCTCGGACATCGCCTGGGGCAACGGGTCGCTGGTGGTCGGCGGCGGAACCGCCGGCGTGACGATCGTTCTCGGCGTCACGGTGGGCGCCCTGGTCGGCATCGAGGGCTACAACTTCCTCAACATGCTCGGCCTCGGCCCGGCCACCGGGATCATCTCCTCCCTGGCCAACACCCGCGAACTGGCGCCCATCGCCGCGTCGCTGGCCTTCGCCGTGCAGGCCGGCTGCCGCTTCACGGCCCAGCTGGGTTCCATGCGAATCGCCGAGGAAATCGACGCGCTGGACTCACTGGGCATCCGGCCCATCCCCTACCTGGTCACCACCAGGCTGCTGGCGTCGGCGATCGCCATCGTCCCGCTCTACGCGGCCTGCCTGGCGGCTAGCTACCTGACGACCCAAGCGGTCGTGATGCTGGTCAGCAGCGGGTCCACGGGGTCATACCTGCACTACTTCACGATGATGCTGTCACTGCAGGACATCCTCTATTCGGTACTCAAGACCATCATCTTCACCGCGATTGCCTCGACCATCCAGTGCTACTACGGGTTCTACGCCAGTGGCGGCCCGGTCGGCGTCGGCGTGGCCGCCGGACACGCGATGCGCGCGTCGATCACGGTTGTGATCATCGTCAACATGCTGCTGACGATGGCGTTCTGGTCGGTCAACTCGGGCGCAAGGTTCGGTGGCTAGATGTCGAACTCCTTTGAGACGGACGGGCGTGGTCCGACCGAACGCCAGCTGTTGATCGCCGGTATCGCCGTCCTGGTCGCGGCCGCGCTGATTTCGGTGACACTGATGGTCAAATCGACCGGGCGGCTCGACGCCCGGGTCCCGGTGGTCGCCGAACTGGTCAACGTCGGAGACGGCCTGCCGCAGAACTCCGACGTGAAGTATCACGGCCTACTGGTCGGCACGGTGCGCGGTGTCGTCCCGGGCACCCACGGCCGACCCAATGCTGTCAGCATCAACCTCGTACCGGAGTTCGCCAGGTCGATTCCAGCGACGGTGACGGCACGGGTGGTGCCCAGCAACATCTTTGCGGTGTCCTCGGTCCAACTGGTCTCCGACGACAAGGGCGGACCCGCGATCGGCGCCGGCGCCCGCATCCCCGAGGACACCTCGCTGCCGACGGTGATTTTCCAGACCACCCTGAACAAGCTGCGCGACATCCTGGCCGCGACCGGACGAAACCCGCGGGACGACAACAGCATCGGCATCCTGGCCACCATCAACGCGGCCACCGAGAGCCGGCGCGTCGAGTTGCTGCAGGGCGGAGCACAGCTGAATCGGCTCCTCGACGAGCTCAACGCGGTCGTGGCCACCGAGCCCGGACCGACCACCGTCTCTGCCCTCGTCGACGCCACCCGGGGCCTGCAGCAGACCGCCCCCGAACTCGTCGACGCGCTGCATCAGGCCGTCCAGCCGATGCAGGTCCTGGCCGAACAGCGGGCGCAGCTGACCGCCCTGATCGACGGCGGGATGAACACCCTGGGTACCACCGAGACATCTCTGAACAACCACATCGACCAACTGGTCGACATCACCGGACAGCTGACGCCGGCTCTGGGTTCGCTGGCGCTGAACGCCCACAACTTCGTGCCCGCGTTCAACAAGATCGGCGGCCTCGCCGACAAGTTCTTCGACAACGTCTGGCTACCCGAACGCGATACCGCCAACATGCGGGTCAACCTGTCGTTCACGCCGTCGTACTCCTATACCCGCGCCGACTGCCCCCGGTACGGTGAGCTGAAGGGCCCGAGCTGCTTCACCGCACCGCTGGTCGCCGTCCGCCCGGACATCCCCGATGTGCTGTTGCCACAGAACTACCAGCCGCCGAAGAACCTGGCGCCGCCGCGAGGAACGGTGTTGGGCGCCAACGGAAATCTCGTCGCCGTGGGGCCGCCGCTGATCAACCCGTATCCTAACCTGGCGGATCCCAACCCACCGCTGCCGGCCGGTATGACGCCCGCCCCGCCGGTCCCGGGTTCGGCCAATCCCGACATCGCGCCGACGCCGCATCCGACGCCCGTGCTGTCACCGCCCGCGCCCGTCGCGCAGCCTGGCTACCCCTACGCACCACTGCCCGGGCCACCGGCGCCACCCGTGGCTCCCGCAGCGTCTCCGACGGCTCCCGCCGGACCGCTGCCCGCCGAAGCCGCACCCGCCTCGTTCGGCGGCAACGTCGGTCCCGTCGGAAGCCCGCAGGAACGGATGCAACTCAGCGTCGTGACCGGGAAGCCCGCCACCACGGCCACCCAGTTGCTGCTGGGGCCGGTCGCGCGCGGAATGACGGTCTCACTGGCAACACCCGACGGCGAAGAGAGGCCCCGATGAGGTTCCGCGGCCCGTTGATCGGACTGTCACTGTTCATGATCGTCTCGCTTGTGTTGACGTGGTTGGTATACAGCACTCTGCGGCGCGACGTGACCGGCAGGACGGTGCCCTACGCGGCGGTGTTCACCGACGTCTTCGGGCTCCGCGAGGGAGACGACGTCCGGATGGCCGGGGTGCGGGTCGGGCGGGTCCAGCGGATCGAACTCGAAGGCGCCAGGGCCAGAGTCGATTTCGTGGTTCAGGACAACCAGACCCTGTTCGAGAACACCGTCGCCTCGGTCATCTACCAGAACATCGTGGGCCAGCGTTATCTCGGGCTGTCGCTCGGCCGCAATGGCGGTTCCGGCGAGTTACCCGCCGGGGCCACCATCCCGGTGGAGCGCACCGACCCGTCGTTCGACGTCGGACAGATGATCAACGGATTCGAACCACTGTTCAGTCTGGTCAACCCAGACGACCTCAACAACCTCACCGAGGGCGCGATCAAGTCGCTGCAGGGCGACGAGTCGTCGTGGGCCGTCCTGGTCGACCAGACCAGCAAGCTCACAGCCGCATTCGCCGGCCGGGACGCCGAGCTCGGAGACGTCATCACCAACCTGAACACCATGGTCGGGAATCTCGCCGAGCACAACACCGATCTCGATCACGTCATCACCCAGACCCGCGGCATGGTGTCGACGTTCGACGCGCGCCGCCCCGAACTCGTGGCCTCGATGGGGTCGATCAAACGAGTCGTCAACCAACTCTCGACCATCACCGACGACGTCTACCCGTCGCTGAACGAGATGCTGCAGCGCCAGCCCGGGGCCCTCCGCCACCTGGTCGAGATCGAACCCCAGTTGGCCTTCACCGGCGCCAATCTCCCCCTCCTGCTCAAGGGGCTCGCACGCATCACCAACGAGGGCGCCTACGGCAATACATATTCCTGTGACCTGAACGCGACGGGATTCTTCCCCGGTCTCAACGACGTGACGCCGATCATCGTCAACGCCGCCACCCCGGGCAACAAGGCGCAGTACAGCCCCCGATGCAGGAACATGTCCAATGGCTGACCCGACGCTTGCCCAGAAGGCCCAACAACCACCGAAGAAGCGTAAGACGCCGCTCGAAGAGCGCAGCAAGCTGCTGCTCGGCATGATCGCCATCGTCGTGATCGCCGCGCTGGTCGCGGCGCTGCTGGGCGTCAAGGCGGCCAATCTGGGTTACCGGCACTACAAGGCCCAGTTCCTGCAGGCCGCCGCACTGATGACGGGCAACGCCGTCACCGTCGCCGGAATCCAGGTCGGCACGGTGACCGGCATGAAGCTGGTCGGCGACCACGTCGAAGCCGAGCTGAGGGTGCGCAACGACGTCAAGCTGGGAGACCAGTCCCGCGCCACCATCATGGTCCTCACCATCCTCGGTTCCCGATACCTGTCCCTGGAGCCGGCGGGCTCAGGGTCGCTACCCGACAACACGATCGACCTGGCACACACCGAAGTGCCCTACGACCTGCAGCAGGCGCTCACCGACGCCACGGGTACCTACGAGCAGATGGATTTCACGAACTTCGGCGAGTCGCTGGGGGTGCTGGGCCTGCAACTCAAGGGGCTGCCCCCGCTGATCCCCCAGGCGATGGACAACCTGCAGCGCCTGGCGGACATCGTCGCCACCCGGCGCGACCAGATCGGCTCGCTGCTGAAGGCCACCGAGAAGGTCACCAATACCCTGCACAGTCAGCAGGCGACCATGGGAAGCCTTGTCCGCAAGGGGAATTCGCTGGTGGGTGATTTCGTCGCCCGCCGCGCGGCGTTCCATACGATGCTGGCCTCACTGACCAACCTCGTCCAGACCCTGAGCAACATCGTCGTCAACGACCGGCCCGAACTGGAAGAGACGCTGCGGAATCTTCGTGAACTCACCGACCTGTTGGCACAGCACGACGACATGGTGCGCGCCACGCTGCAGTCCGCGCCGGTGACGCTGCGCGGGCTGGCCAATGCTACCGGCACCGGAAACGCCGCGGACCTCAACGTACCCAACGGCCTGCTCGCGGATTCGTGGATGTGTGCCATCAGCGGACGGGCCAAACAATTCAACATGATCCAGTACTTCCAGGACTGCAAGTGACCAGAACCCGCAAGCGGATCGTCTCCGCCGGAGTCATCGGACTGGCCGTCCTGCTGGCGGCCGGGGTCATCGGCTGGAAGTTCCTCCGGAACCGCATCGACGTCGTGCATATCACCGCCCAGTTCGACAGTGCTGCAGGGCTTTACGTCGGCAACAGGGTCGCGGTGCTCGGCATGCCGGTGGGTACGGTCGACAGGATCACACCGAAGGGCGGTTACGTCGAGGCGGATCTCACCGTCGACAAGGATGTCAAGCTTCCGGCCGATGTGCACGCGGTGACCATCTCCAATTCGATCCTGACCGACCGGCAGGTCGAACTGACACCCCCGTACCGGGGCGGTCCGACACTGGCCGACCATGCGACCATCGGGCTGGCGCGGACCAAGACGCCGATCGAGTTCGCCCGCACCCTCGACCTCATCGACAACCTGTCCAAGTCCCTGCACGGCGACGGGAAAGGCAACGGCCCGCTGGCCGACGTCGTCAACTCCGCTGCGGCCATCGCTGATGGAAGCGGCGAACAGATCAAGTCGGCGATGGGCGAATTGTCCGACGCTCTAAGACTTTCCGCGGACCGCGGAAACATCACCCGTGAACAGCTGACCTCCGTCATCCGCAACCTCGGCTCGATGTTCGACGCAGCGGCCAAGAACGACGCGACACTGCGCGAGTTCGGCGGCAACATCCGCGCGCTGAGCGACATCCTTGCCGACGAGGACCTGGGTTCGGGAACCACCGGCAAGAAGATCAACCAGGTGGTCGAGCAGCTGAGCCAGATCCTCGACGACAACCGCGACCACATCAAGCAGGTTGTGCTCAACGGGAACAAGTCACTGGGCACGGTCGTCGACAAGCAGCGCGACGTGGTGGAACTCCTCGACGTCGCCCCGATGACGCTGGACAACATCTATAACGCGATCGACCAGCGCAACGGCGCCCTGCGGGTGCACCTCCTGCTCGACAAGGTGCTGTTCGACACGCAGACCCTCAAGGAGGTGTGCAACATGATGGGGTTGCGCCAACTGGGTTGCAGCACCGGCACGCTGCAGGACTTCGGCCCCGACTTCGGGCTCACCTACGTCCTGGACGGCCTGGCGGCCATGGGGCAGAAATGAGCCTCCCCCTGAAGCGGACGCTGGCCCTGATGCTGGGCGCCTGCCTGACCACCTCGGGCTGCGCGACCGGGGGGCTCGCGAGCCTGCCGCTGCCGGCGCCGGGCAACACCGGTTCGGGTGGCTACACCTTGACGGCGGTGTTCTCCAACGCCCTCAACCTCCCGGACCGGGCCAAGGTGAAGCTCGCCGGGGCCGACGTCGGCGAGCTCGAGTCGATGGAGGCGCGCAACTACACCGCGGTCACCAGGCTTCGGATCATGAATGGGGTGCAGCTGCCGAAAGGCAGTACCGCAGAACTGCGTTCGGCGACGCCACTGGGAGACGTGTTCGTCTCGGTCAGGCCGCCCAGCCCGGTCGATCCGAACGCGCCGCTGCTCAAGGACGGCGACACCATCGGCATCGATTCGACGTCGTCGGCCGCGACCATCGAGGCGCTGCTGAGTTCGGCCGCAATCGTCGTCAACGGCGGCGCGGTGCGCAACCTGACCAACCTGGTCAACGGGGTCGGCAAGGCAACCGGTGATCAGGGTCAGGCGTTCGGCGACCTGATCACCAAGACCAATCACACCCTGGGCACCCTGAATGCCCGCTCGGATCAGATCTCGGACGCGATGACGCAGACCTCCCGACTGGTCTCGCAACTGGACGCCAAGAACGACGAACTCAGCGACCTGATGAATGCGGCCAACCCGGCCACCGACACCCTGGCCGCGAACACCACCCAGATCGCCGACCTCGTCACCCGGATCGGCGCCGTCGGCGACCAACTGCAGAAGTTCCCGTCGATTGCCGGCACCGACACCAGCGGCCGCAGCGTCGTCGCCGACCTCAACACGATCGCCGGCTCCTGGAACGACGTCGTGCTGGCCCCCGATGCCAGGCTGTACGAGCTGAACCGGTTGATGCCGCCATTCGTGAAGATGTTCCCCAGCAACGCCTGGTCGATCAACGCCAGTATCGACCGGTTGATCCTGGGGTCCATCCCCGACATCGGGTTCGCCAGCGACGAAGGCCTGCACGGCCCGAAGTGGTCAAACTGGAATCAGCTCATCGGCTCGTTCAAGTACACGCTGTTCCGCCTGCAGGAGCGGATCGTCGGGCAGGGCCAGGGGGTGCCGCAGGTGCCGGTGATCCCGAGCCCGACGGATCCCGGCCAGCTGGCGGTCGCGGGGCCGCCCGCGGCCCCACCGACCCCGCCCGCGCCACTTCCCGTCGCGCCTCCCGCACTGGCCAACCCGGGTGCACCCGTGGGCCCGCCGCCGGGTCCGGTCCCGGCGCCCGCTCCGCCGCCCGCACCGGCGGCGGTCCTACCGGCGGAGCGTCCACAGTGATGTCCACGCTCACTCCCGTCCATAAGGCCGCTGACGGCCTCGTCGGCCTGGTTCGCTACGGCCACCGTCACCGCGCCTGGCTGTCTGCGCTGGCGCTGGTCGGGTTGCTCGTGATCGCGGCCGGCTACCTGTTGTTCGGTGCGCTGCGGGTCAATCCGTTCGCGTCGACCTATCGGGTCACGGTGGAGTTGCCCGAGTCCGCGGGCCTGTTGCCCAACCAGGACGCCACGGTCCGCGGCGTGCCGATCGGGCGGGTCGAGTCCCTGCACATCACGCCGACCGGTGTCGACGCGGTCCTGCGCCTGGAGTCGCGGATGCGGATTCCGTCGGCGAGCCAGGTGCGGGTGTCCGGGTTGTCGGCCGCCGGCGAGCAGTACGTCGACTTCGTTCCCGAGTCCGAGTCGGGCCCGTTCCTCGCCGACGGCAGCAGGATCACGCTGGGGCACGCGACCATACCGGTGAGCCTGGCGGACATGCTTGCCAATTCGGACAGCACCCTCGCGCAGGTCGACCCGGCACAGCTCGATGTCCTCAAGAAGGAACTGAGCATGACCAAGGCCGGTCCGCAGAAACTCGCCGACGTCGTCGACGGCGGCACATTCCTGTTATCGACGCTGGACTCGGTGCTGCCGGAGACGACCAGCCTGCTGCGGACCAGCCGCGTGGTGTTCGACATGGTGGCCGACAAGAACGCCGGCATCGCCGCGGCCACCGGCAATCTCGACCAGAGTTTTGCCGGCATCAACCGGATGGTCAACGGCTACCGCACCCTGATCGGCCAGACGCCGGACGCGCTGACCAAGGTGGACAACCTGTTCACCGACAACTCCGACACCATGGTGCAGCTACTCGGCAGCCTGGCCACCACATCCCAATTGCTCTATGTACGGGTGCCGGCGCTGCAGGCGCTGTTCCCCACCTACCGCACCTCGGTGCTCGACGCCATCGGCGCCACCATGCACGACGGGGGGCTGTGGACCACCGGCGACATCTACCCGCGTTACGCCTGCGACTACGGAACTCCGCGCAGACCACCGGCGTCGGCCGATTATCCCGAGCCGTACATGTACACCTATTGCCGCGACGAAGACCCCGCGGTCCTGATCCGCGGGGCCAAGAACGCACCCCGGCCCGCGGGCGATGACACCGCCGGGCCGCCACCGGGCGCCGACCTCGGGAAGACGACCGACCCGACACCCAAGGGCCGGTACAGCATTCCCACTCCGTACGGCGGCCCCACCCTGCCCATCGAACCGCCGCACTGACCGCGCGCCGAACCCGCACCAATCCGCTAGGAGATGATGTTGTCCGTGACATCAGAGAAGGACACCGACAAGGATCCCCGAATGAACGCGGTAAACGCTGTCGACACCGAAGTCGACCCCGACGGGGATACCGACACAAGCGTCGAGGATGCCGACAGCGCGGAGGGCGCGGAGGAATCCGATGCCGGCACCGATGAGATCACCGACGAAGCGGCCGGGGAGGACCCGGACACCGACGGTGCGGTGACCGTGCGGCGGCCGCGGCGGCTACTGCCGGGCGCGTTGGCCGTGGCCCTGATCGCGGCGCTCGCGGGCGCCGGTTTCCTCGGCTGGAAGCTCTGGCAACAGGACCAGGTGGCTCGGGCGGGCGAGCAGGCCCAGCAGGCCGCGGTCGCCTATGCGCAGGTGTTGACGAGCATCGACTCGAACAAGGTCGACGACAACTTCGCCCAGGTGCTCGACGGCGCCACCGGCGAGTTCAAGGACATGTACAGCCAGTCGAGCATGCAATTGCGCCAACTGCTGATCGACAACAAGGCCTCCGCACACGGCGTCGTCCTGGAGTCCGCGGTGCAATCGGCGACCAGGAACAAGGTCGTCGTGCTGTTGTTCGTCGACCAGTCGGTGTCGAACACCAACGTTCCCGATCCCCGCATCGACCGCAGCCGGATCAAAATGACCATGGAATACGTCGACGGTCGTTGGCGCGCAAGCAAAGTCGAACTGCCATGAGACTCTGCGGGCTCCTGGGCGCCGCGCTGACCCTCACCGCTCTGGCCTGGGCCTGTCCGCTGCCCGACGCCGATGCCTCGGTGCCCTCGTTCTGTGCCGACATCGGCGGCAACTGGGACGGCGCGTACTGCCATGCGACCGTGGAATCCGAGCGCAAGGCGACCCGCGACATCAAGATGGCGCTACCGGAGGGCCTGGTCGACAACCCCGCCATCGCGGACTACCTGCGCACCCTGATGAACAACTGGAAAACCGCGGCGACTCAGATGGCCGCCGACAGCTTCGCCGAGGAGCACTTCGAGACCTTCAACCACGGCGGCGCCACTACCGCGGTGTTCCACGAGATCTACTCGGCCACCTACGGCACCGACGCCGGCACACACCCCAACGCGCCGGTGCTCAACAACGCCTACCGCACCTTCACTTTCGGCGACGGGCGCCAGTTGCAGCTCGCGGACCTGCTGCGGCCCGGGACGGACATCGGAGCCATCTCCGCACTGGGCGCCGAGTACATTCAGCAGGCGCTCGACCAGGCCCCACCCCGGCATGCTCCCAACACCTACCCCTTCATGGCCGATCGGTGGACACCGGACAAGGTCTACTCCGGCGCCTACAAGGCCTGGGCGCTCACCCCGGACGAGTTGATCCTCTACATGCCGGATTACCCGGTGGGACACGACCTTCCGTTGGACTTCACGATCGGGCGCATGCAATGGTCGATGGACGGTGGCACGGTGCAGGCCCACATTCCGCTGGCCGCACTGAGTTCGGTGTTGCGACCGGAATACGGCGGCACCGGCTGACATGACGGGCACCCGCATCGACCTGGGCCCGCAGTCGCTGCTGTGGCGCTGGGCCGGCGACATGCGGATCGCCTTCGAAGGCGGCACCGCCGGACTGATGCAGACCACGCACCCGGCGATCGGCTAGGGTCTGATCGACCACTCCGACTTCTTCGACGACCCCGTCGATCGGGTATTCCGTTCCCTGCCAGGAATTCTCGGCTCTGTCTACGACGGCCCGGCCGCCGACCGCACCGGCCATCAGGTGCGCGACTTTCACCGCGATATCAAGGGCGTGCGGCCCGACGGTCGGCGCTACCACGCGCATGACCGGATCGGTGCTGCCGCCGACACTGGCCGAATTCCACCGCGAATACGCCCGCTACTGCCATGGGGTCCTGCAGCCCAACGAGGCGTCGAGCTATCTGATCAAGTTCATCGAGCGCCGCGCGATCCCGGGCATGAGCGCCTCGCCGGACTACCCGAGCCATCCGATGCTGCGACCCCTGATGGACCGGCTGCTCCCCACCCTGCCGGTGCGCGCCGCGCTGGCACCACCCATGCGGCTGGTGATCTTCGGGGGACTGCCGCCGCCGGTGCGGCGCCGCTTCGACATCAGGTGGACCCGCGCCGACGAGGCGGCATACCGTACCGTCCGTACCGCCGTCAGACGGGGCTGGCCGGCGATGCCGGTGGAATTCAAGTGGCACAAGGCCGCTCGCGCCGGATGGCTACGCGAACTCGGCCGGTTCGGAGTACTGCTTGCGCAGCTCGGTCTTGAGCACCTTTCCGGAGGGATTGCGCGGCAGCGCGTCGACGATCTCCAGCGCCTTGGGGTGCTTGTAGCGGGCCAGCCGTTCGTTGAGGAACGCGTCAAGGTCCTCGATGCGCAGCTGCTCGGACGAAATCGCCACGACGGCAACGGGTATCTCACCCCATTTCTCGTCGGAGCGGCCGATGACGGCGGCCTCGACGATCTCGGGGTGCGCGGCCAGGGCGTTCTCCACCTCGGCGCAGTAGATGTTCTCGCCGCCGGAGATGATCATGTCCTTCTTGCGGTCGACGACCCACACGTAGCCCTCGCCGTCCATCTTGACCAGGTCCCCGGAGTGGAACCAGCCGCCGGCGAACGCCTCAGCCGTGGCGGTGGGATTGTTCCAGTAACCGTCCATCAAAGTCGGTGCGCGGTAGACGATTTCACCTACCTCACCGACCGGGACGTCGTTCATGTCCTCGTCGACGACCCGCGCCGAGACGGTCGGGATGACGCGTCCGACCGAACCGAGTTTGCGCAACGCGTCGTCGCCGAGCAGCATGCACGTCACCGGTGACATCTCCGTCTGCCCGAACGCGGCGAGGATCTTGCAACCGGGGAACGTCTCCGCCATGGTGCGCAGCAGGGTGTCCGACGCCGGTGCGGCGCCCCAGGAGATGACCCGCAGTTTGAGCGAGCGCGGCTGGGCCTGCTGCACCGCGCACACCGCCTGCCACTGCGCGGGTACCAGGAAGATGCCCGTCACGTTCTCGGCTTCCAGCACGTCGAGCAGCGCGGCGGGGTCGAAGGCGCCCAGCGGGTGGATGACCGTCGGGATGCCCAGCGTCAGCCCGACCAGCAGGTTGCCGATGCCGGCGATGTGAAACAGCGGGACCCCGATGAAGCCGACGTCGTTGTTGAGATCGGCCCCGTTCGTGTAGAGCATCGTCATCGTCTGGCCGGTCAGATTCGTGTGCGTGAGGACTGCACCCTTGGGGTGGCCGGTGGTTCCCGAGGTGTACATGATCAGCGCGGGGTTGTCGTTGGGGACGTCCACCACCTGATGGGAGACGCCCTCCTCGGCGATCAGGTCCTCGTAGCCCACTACGCCGTCCTCGGTGGCGCCGCCGGCGACGACGACTGTCTCCAGCAGCGGTGCGATCTCGCGGACCGCGGTCGCCACCGCCGCCAGCACCGGCTCGGTGATGACGATGCGGGACTCGCAGTCCTCGACCAGGAATGCCAGCTCCGGCGGGGTCAGCCGGAAGTTCACCGGCACCGCGATCGCGCCCAGCTGATTGGCGGCCAGGAACGCCTCGACGAACTCGGTGCGGTTGAGCATCAGGATCATCACCCGATCGCCGTAGCCGATGCCGCGGCGCGCCAGCGCATCGGCCAGCCCGGTCACCCGCCGGTCCAGTTCACCCCAGCTGGTGGTTTTGCCGAGGTGGCGCAGGGCTGGGGTGTCGGGCTGCATCATCGCGTGCCGGGTCAACTGGTTCATCCAGTTCTGCCGGCGGGCCAGATACGGTTGCGTGAGCGGGGCACCGGCGGGCGCCGCCGGCTGCGCGTTCAGCTGTGCGGTCAACGATCAGGTCCTTACTCACTCCGGATGGTGGCGTGCAACTTGCGTAGGTCTTACATTTGATCAAATATGGCTCGTCCGGTCACACTAGGTCCTCGGACCCAACCGGACAACCCCGCCGGCGGAAGGAGTCGCGTGAACGCCTCGACGAACGTTCAGAGACCGCCCCGGCGCGGCGGTCTGCGCCGCGCGCAGCTTTCCGAGGAGGTGGCCGGTCACCTGCGCGCCGCGATCATGACCGGGGCGCTGCGCGCCGGCACGTTCGTCCGTCTCGACGAGACCGCCGCTCAGCTCGGGGTCAGCATCACCCCGGTGCGCGAGGCCCTGCTCAAGCTCAGCGGGGAAGGCATGGTCGAATTGGAACCGCACCGTGGATACGTCGTCGTCCCCTTGAGCCGCAACGACATTCAGGACTTGTTCTGGCTGCAGGCGACCATCGCCAAGGAACTGGCGATCACGGCCACCCGGCACGCCACCGAGTCCGACACCGCGGAGCTGACCGCACTCAACGACGAGTTGGCCCTAGCCGTCGAACAGCGGGACACCGACGGCATCGTCGCGGCCGAGTTCGCCTTCCACCGCACCCTGAACCGGCTGTCGGGCCGGGTCAAGCTGGCATGGTTCCTGCTGCACGCCGCGCGCTACATGCCCACGCTGGTGTACGCCGGCGACCAGAGCTGGGGGCAGGGGGCCGTCGAGCACCACGCGAAGCTGATCGCGGCGATGCGGGCCCGTGACGTCGACGTTGTGGTTGCGTTGACCGAGTGGCAGTTCACCGACGGCTCCCGGCGGCTCACCGACATGCTTGACCGCACCGGCATGTGGGACTAGGCGTTCAGCGACTCCGCGCGGGTCTTCAGGTTGTTCGCCAGGTGGTCCAGCGCGTCGTGCACGACCTTCTTGACCATGATGTCGGGCACCGGCAGCTTCACCTCGACATCCATGTCGACTGTCAGCAGCGCACTGCCCGGACCCATCCCCACCACCGAGAACAGCTGGTGCTGCTTGGTGAAGTGCTCGCCCTGTTGCATCACGGTCTGGATCTGGTTTGGAGCCGGGTAGTACACCGCCTGGATGTAGGTGCCCTGATTGCCCTGTACCTCGGCGTCCAGCCGCAGCTGGCTGGGCCGGCCGTCGTCGTAACGGTGCAGGACCCAGCAGCCCTTGACCTCGTCGTTCCACTGGGGATAGGCCTCGAAGTCCGCGACGATCGCCAGGATGGCGTCGGCGGCGGAGTTCACCTCGACGGTCTTGCTCACGATCGGCATGGGTCGCAGCCTAGCGTTCGGTCGTGGCCGACTTGGTCGGCAGCGGCCACTCGGCCCGCACCGCCTCGTCGCGCACCAGCCCGCGCAGCAGCGCGGTGCTGAACTCCGCGGCGATCTCCTCGGCCGACCGGCGGCCGTCGGGACGCAGCCAGCGGTAGGCGCCCAGCGTCATGCCGATGTAACCCAGCGCCAGGACGTGGGAGTCGCACGGATAGAACTCGCCGCTGGCGATCCCACGATCGATCAGGCCGTGCACATGCTCGTAGACCTGGGTTTCCTTCTCGCGGACCTCGGCCACCTGTTCCTCGGTGAACCACTCGGTGATGTAGGGCTGCTCCTGAAAGTAGACGGCCGCACCCTCGACGTTCTCCGCGATCTGCTTGAGCAGCCGAACGGTGTACTGGTAGAGCGCCTCGCTGGCACTCCAGCTCGGGTCGTCGTGCACGGCGGCCAGCGTGCGCTCGGCGGCCCGCTGATAGATGTCGAAGAGGATCAGCGACTTGCTGGCGTAGTAGTGATACACCGTGGCCTTGTTCAGGCCGATGACGTCGGCGACGTCATCCATCCGGGTGCCGTGGTAACCGCGCGCGGCGAACAGTCGGGTGGCAACGGCCAACAACTCCTCGCGGCGGGTCGAGCCATTCTCTGACGCCATGCTTCACTCTCTGTACGACGAGACCGGTGCACCCCGGCCAATCAACTAGTTGGCTAGTTTAGTTTGGTGCCGGCGATTTCTGACCGAGGGCTAGACTTCGACGCACCGGTGTCCTTGGAAGGTGGGTTGAATGGATCCGAATCCGGACTACGACGCGAGCGACGAGATCGAGTACTTCTTCTCCTGGCTGCCCTGGGCATTGCGTGGTGTCTATCCCCCGCCGGCCTACCCGCCGGTTTGAGCCCGACCGGAAACGGTCACCAGAGTTCGGCGAGCAGTGCGGTGTCGGCCGTCTGGTTCAGCTGAGCCGGTTTGGCGTTCCCGATCGTCCAGAGTTGTGGGACATCCGCGTCAGGGCGCAACCTCCGCCGACGACTCGGCAGGAATCCCTTCGACGGCTGCCGGTGGCGTGGCATCCGGCGGGGGGCCGGCCGGTCCGTGGATCATGTCGATACCGTCTGCGGCCGCGATGACACTCCAGCCGGGAGTCTCGACACCCACCGGCGTCGTCCCGTGAAACACCAGCGACCCGTCCGGGTTGATGGTCAGAAACGCCGGGTCCATCCCGGGCACCAACACCGCAGCAGCCACGCCGGCCGGTGCGATGGTCGCCCCGTCCGCCGGAGCATGAGTCGTGCCTACGGGGAGGGGAATCGCGTCTGCCGGGGCTGTCACTGACGGTGCTTCGGCGGCTACCACCGGTCCTTCGGCGGCGAGTGGTTCCAACGGAGGCTGGTCCGACGGAGCCGGACTGACAACTGGAGCTCCACCACCATCGTCATCCGCCAGTGCCACCCCGAGCAGGTTGGGCGCCATGGCCACCGTTCCGAGAACCAGCATCCCCGCGCAGGTCATGCCCGCAGCCGCGGCTTTCACACATCGGACCCTCATGGTCGGCACACTCCCCTTGTACGACTTCGGATTGTCAGGGGCAAACTTACATTCGAACCCCTTCGAACGGACGGGCAAGGGGCTGCCGACACAGAGCGCGCAGTCGCGGCGGGTGACCTCTTATTACACTGACATCTTCCAACGACTTTCGGTCAGGCACTCGCGTGTCGTCCGACTGAAGGCTGAACTGACCGGAACGGACCGAAATCGATGCAGATCGGGATACCGCGAGAGTCTCTACCTGGGGAAACGCGCGTCGCTGCCACTCCGGCGACGGTCGGCCAGTTGATCAAGCTGGGCTACTCGGTGCTGGTCGAGTCCGGCGCGGGCGCCGCGTCGAGTTTCTCGGATGCGGCCTACGCCGAGGCGGGCGCCGATATCGGGTCGTCGGCCCAGGTTCTCTCGTCCGACGTGGTGCTCAAGGTGAATGCCCCGGACAGCGCCGAGATCGCCGTACTGCGCGACGGCGCGACCCTGATCAGCCTGGTCTCGCCGGCACTCAAGCCCGAGCTGGTCGAGCAGCTGGCCACCCGACCGATCACCGTGCTGGCCATGGACGCGGTGCCGCGAATCTCCCGGGCGCAGTCGCTGGACGTGTTGTCGTCGATGGCCAACATCGCCGGCTACCGGGCGGTCATCGAAGCGGCCAATAAGTTCGGCCGGTTCTTCACCGGTCAGGTGACCGCGGCGGGCAAGGTGCCGCCGGCCAAGGTCCTCGTCGTCGGCGCCGGCGTGGCCGGGCTGGCCGCGGTCGGGGCCGCCGGCAGCCTGGGCGCCATCGTGCGCGCCACCGACCCCCGGCCCGAGGTCGCCGACCAGGTGAAATCCCTTGGCGGCGAATATCTTTCGATCGAGTCGCCGGAAGCTGAGGTGTCGACCACCGGCTACGCCAAGGAGATGGGCGAGGACTACAAGGCCCGTGAAGCGCAGCTGTATGCCGACCAGTCCAAGGACGTCGACATCATCGTCACCACCGCACTGATCCCCGGCAAGCCCGCCCCGCGCATCATCACCGCCGACATGGTGGCCTCGATGAAGCCGGGCAGCGTGATCGTCGACATGGCCGCAGCCAACGGCGGCAATGTCGAGGGCACCGTCAAGGACCAGGCCGTCGTCACCGACAACGGCGTGACGATCATCGGTTACACCGACCTGGCCGGTCGGCTGCCCGCCACTGCCAGCCAGCTCTACGGCACCAACCTGGTCAACCTGCTCAAGCTGCTGACCCCGGAGAAGGACGGCCAGCTCACCCTGGACTGGGACGACGTGGTGCAGCGGTCGATGACCGTCGTGCGCGCCGGCGAGGTCACCTGGCCGCCCCCACCCGTGCAGGTGTCGGCCACACCGGCCGTGACTGCTGCCGCCCCTGTCGATCTGAAACCGGCCAAGACGCCGGTGAGCACCGGGCGCCGGATCGGGCTGACGTTCGCCGCTGCGGCGGTGCTGTTCGCCCTGATCGCACTGTCGCCGGCCGCGCTGCAGATGCACCTGACGGTGTTCGCGCTGGCCATCGTGATCGGCTACTACGTGATCGGCAATGTGCACCACGCACTGCACACCCCGCTGATGTCGGTGACCAACGCGATCTCCGGAATCATCGTGGTCGGCGCCCTGTTGCAGATCGGCCACGGCAGCCAGACCGGGGGGGCCGTCGTCACTGTCCTGGCCACCCTGGCGATCCTGCTCGCCAGCATCAACATCTTCGGCGGTTTCGCCGTCACCCGCCGCATGCTCGCCATGTTCTCGAGGAGCTAGCCGAATGTTCACGTTGGAGAACGTCGCCACCGCTGCGTACGTCGTCGCGGCCCTGTTGTTCATCCTGGCGCTGGCCGGACTGTCCAAGCACGAGACATCGCGCGCCGGAAACACGTTCGGCATCGCCGGCATGACGGTCGCGCTCGTCGCCACCATCGCCCTGGCCCTGGACCGGCGCATCGAACCGCTGGGCCTGGCGCTGCTGATCGGCGCCATGACCATCGGTGCGGCGGTCGGGCTGTGGCGCGCCAAGGTGGTGGAGATGACCGGCATGCCCGAGTTGATCGCGCTGCTGCACTCCTTCGTCGGCCTGGCCGCGGTCCTGGTCGGCTGGAACGGCTACCTGCACGTCGAGAACGATCTTGCCGGCGCCGAGGCCGCGAAGCTGGCCGGCGAGGGCATGCTCGGCATCCACTCCGCCGAGGTGTTCATCGGCGTCTTCATCGGCGCGGTGACGTTCACCGGTTCGATCGTCGCCAACCTGAAGCTGTCGGCCCGCATCGATTCCGCGCCGATGATGCTGCCCGGCAAGAACTTCCTGAACGTCGGCGCGCTGGTGGCATTCGCCGTGCTGACCGTCTGGTTCGTGATCGACCCGCAACTGTGGCTGCTCATCGCGGTGACCGTGCTGGCCCTGCTGCTGGGCTGGCACCTGGTGGCCTCGATCGGCGGCGGCGACATGCCGGTGGTGGTGTCGATGCTCAACAGCTACTCCGGCTGGGCGGCCGCGGCGTCGGGCTTCCTGCTGGACAACAACCTGCTGATCGTCACCGGCGCACTGGTCGGCTCTTCGGGTGCCTACCTGTCCTACATCATGTGCAAGGCGATGAACCGGTCGTTCATCTCCGTCATCGCCGGCGGCTTCGGGATCGAGGCCGGACCCGCGGAGGACAAGGACTACGGCGAGCACCGCGAGATCACCGCCGAGGGCGCCGCCGAGCTGCTCGAATCGGCCAAGTCGGTGATCATCACGCCCGGCTACGGCATGGCCGTCGCGCAGGCGCAATACGGCGTCGCCGACCTGACCCGCCGGCTGCGCGACCGCGGCGTCAACGTCCGGTTCGGCATCCACCCCGTCGCGGGCCGGCTGCCCGGGCACATGAACGTGCTGTTGGCCGAGGCCAAGGTGCCCTACGACATCGTGCTGGAGATGGACGAGATCAACGACGACTTCGCCGACACCGACGTCGTCCTGGTCATCGGTGCCAACGACACCGTCAACCCGGCGGCCTCGGAGGATCCGTCCAGTCCGATCGCCGGGATGCCGGTGCTCACGGTGTGGAACGCGGCCAACGTCATCGTGTTCAAGCGCTCGATGGCCTCGGGCTACGCGGGCGTGCAGAACCCGCTGTTCTTCCGGGAGAACACCCAGATGCTGTTCGGCGACGCGAAGGACCGCGTCGACGCCATCAACGCGGCGCTGTCGGTAGCCGAACACGTGTAGAAGTAAGTCCCCGGCAGAAAACTAGGATGTCCAACCATGCCAGTGGACCGCCTACTCCCGACTGACGAAGCCGTCGAGCTCATCGCGCTGACCCGCGACATCGCCGACAAGGTGCTCGACCCGATCGTCGACGAACACGAACGCACCGAAACCTATCCCGACGGGGTGTTCGCCGAACTGGGTGCGGCCGGACTGCTGAGCCTGCCGCAACCCGAGGAATGGGGCGGTGGCGGTCAGCCCTACGAGGTGTACCTGCAGGTGCTCGAAGAGATCGCGGCGCGCTGGGCCGCAGTCGCCGTCGCGGTTAGTGTGCACAGCCTGTCGTCGCATCCACTGCTGACGTTCGGCAGCGACGAGCAGAAGCAGCGCTGGCTGCCCGGCATGCTGTCCGGTGAACAGATCGGCGCCTACAGCCTGTCCGAGCCGCAGGCCGGCTCCGATGCGGCGGCGCTGCAGTGCAAGGCCACCCGGGACGACGGCGGTTACACGCTCAACGGCTCCAAGGCGTGGATCACGCACGGCGGCCAGGCCGATTTTTACACGCTGTTCGCCCGTACCGGCGAGGGCTCCCGCGGGGTGTCGTGCTTCCTGGTGCCCGGCGATCTGCCCGGGCTGTCGTTCGGCAAGCCCGAGGAGAAGATGGGCCTGCATGCGGTGCCGACCACGTCGGCGTTCTACGACAACGCCCACCTCGACGCCGACCGGCTGATCGGTGCCGAAGGACAGGGCCTGCAGATCGCCTTCAGCGCCCTCGACGCCGGCCGGCTGGGCATCGCCGCGGTGGCGGTCGGTATCGCCCAGGCCGCCCTGGACGAGGCCACCCGCTACGCCAACGAGCGAACGACGTTCGGCCGCAAGATCATCGACCACCAGGGGCTGGGTTTCCTGCTCGCCGATATGGCCGCCGCGACGGCGAGTGCACGCGCCACCTATCTGGACGCCGCCCGGCGCAAGGACCTGGGGCTGCCCTACTCGCAGCAGGCCAGCGTCGCCAAGCTGATCGCCACCGACGCCGCGATGAAGGTCACCACGGACGCCGTCCAGGTGTTCGGCGGTGTGGGCTACACCCGTGACTTCCGCGTCGAAAGGTTCATGCGCGAGGCCAAGATCACCCAGATATTCGAGGGCACCAACCAGATCCAACGCCTGGTCATCGCCCGCGGCCTGATCAGCCGATAGACACGAATTCGGTTATTGCCGAAAGGAATTCGTCGGGCTTTTCCACCATTGGACTGTGTCCGGAGCCGACGATGACGCGCGGCGGCAGACCGGCCTCGGCAAAGCGCGCGACGTTGGCAGCGGTCGGCGTCAGGACATCCTGCTCGCCCCAGACGACCAGCACGGGCCGGCCCAGGCCCGCCAGCCGATCGGCGATGGGCTTCTCGGCGTTGAGTTCCTCGACGACGTCGGAATCGCAGACCCCCGCGTGGGTGAGGCGCTTCAGCGACCGGTAGGCGAAGTCCGGCACCGGATAGTCGGCGGCGAATCCGGTCTGCAGGGAGCTCTTGTCCACGGCGTCAAGGGAACGGAACCGGTCCAGCGCGGGGCCGATGACCGGGGTGCACACGACGTTCTTCATGAAGGGCGCTGCCACCAGGCCGTCGTCGCCGGGAGTATCGGCCACCACGACACGTTCGACCACATCGGGTTCGGCCTCGGCGACCGCGGTCGCCACCGCCCCGCCCATGGAATGCCCGATAAGCACCGCATGCCGAACGCCCAGCGCGGCCAGCGCCTGCCGCACCCCGGTCGTCTGTGCCTGTGCGCCATACTGCCCGGCATCCCGCGGCGCCTCGGATCCGCCGTGGCCGACCAGGTCGATCGCGATCACCCGCCGGCCGGCCGCGGCCAGCTCCTCGGCCACCGGCTGCCACCACTCGACGGACGCCGAGTAGCCGTGCAACAGCACCAGCGCCCCGTCGCTCGGCGGGCCGTACTCGCGCACGTTGAGATCCACGCCCGGTAGGTCCAGGACGTGGCCACCGCCGAACGGCTCGGCCGCATGAGCGCTGCGGTCCACCACGAGGGTGTTGACGATCAGGCCGGCCAGCAGGAGAACAACCAGAGCTGCGACAACCTTGAGCTTCACGTCCGGACTGTACCGCCTCGGCAGCTGTGGTTGTCCGCAGGTTTTCCCCACCATATGGGTCTTACTAGACAGCGGCTCTACCTCAGGCGCTTCGGTGTGGAACGCATCCGCTGTCTACATGTTTCGCTCATAGGAAGCTATGTTGTGCCACCCGCATCGTCGACCGTCCTCGAGGCGAGCGATGGCTATCACTGTTCCACGCGCTGGCCGAGAAACGCGTTCCCGCAAGTCTCGGCCTCATGTTCGGATTGGCAGGAGCTCACGATCGATGTCGTTGGACGATACGACCTCGAGCCTTTTGGATCAGCACGGGCAAGCCGGCCGCGCGCATCAGCATCTTGAATTGTGGGCTGTCGTCTCTGGGTACCAAGCCCACAGATTGAGCCATATCCATGAAGTCCCAGAGGGTTTCGCCGAAGTACATCAGGCCGTCGGCATTGAAGTGGTAGCGATCGACGGCGCAGGACTGAACGAAGTTACCGCTTCCCGTGAGTGACGAGGCGCCAGTGTCGTACGGGTAGAGCCTCAGGGTGCCGTCGAAGTAGCCGCTGCCCATGTAGCGGACGACGAGCCGCACTTCTCGGTCGGTGGTCACGTCGATGTACATCTGGTCGGGGAAAGGATCGTAGCGCCAGTCCGAGATCGCGTTGAGGAAGGCAAAGTTGTAATCGACGAACTCATCGAGGCCGACGATGGTCCGTCCGAACGTCGTCGGATCGACGTAGCGCAGATCCTGTGTGTAGAGCTCGTCGTTGCGGCTCATGTCGCGCGCCAGCCAGCTCCAGGTGTACTTGGCGGCCCACTCGTAGAGCCAGCCGATATCGATACCGTGTCCGCCGAGAAACTCGATTCGCCTTTCCAGCTCGGTGAACCAGCCCCGATGCATCTTGTTCAGTTCGTCTTCGGGGATCACGCGGGCGCGCACACCGCGATTGGTCGTCAAGAACTCGGGCAGGGGTTGCCGCAGTCTCGGCTTGTCCAGTTCCTGTTCGAGGAGGTTGAAGTCAAACATTTATTAGATCCCTTCTGCCAGTGCACTTTTCGGTGATTGTTCGGATGGACTCGGTGGTGGTGCCGCACTCAGAACGGCCGTCACGTGGTCGACGAATTCGGCGCGGTTGTCACCGAGGTTGCCTTCGGTCCACTCCAGGAAGAGCGAAATGATCGCGCCGAACACGGTGGCGTAGTGCATCTTGGTTGCGGGAGATTCGCCGGCGAGGTAGGTGGACCGGGCGGTCGTGGGCGAGATCATCGCCATGATGCTGTCGCGGACGAAGTTACGCAGGGGCCGGTCCGCCACGGGTTCCACGAGCAGGATCCGACAGACCCGTGGATCGTCGCGCACCAGTTGGGCTGCGGCATCGACGCCAGCGCGTATCGCCGCAACGCGGTCCGGGCCGCGGCCCGCCGCGGTGACGACCGCATGGGCCCGATGGAAAGTGCTCCGGTAGACCTCTTTGAGGAGGTCGTCGGTATCGGAGAAGCTCTCGTAGAAGAACCTCTGACTGAGCTGGGCCTGTCGGCACACCGCTCGCATCGTCATCGCCGAGACGCCGCCGGTGCCCACCAATTCCTGGCCGGCGGCTATCAGGCGTTCGCGCCGTTCGGCATGCCTGGCCTCGGGTGTTCGACCTCGGTAGGACCGTGACATGGCGAGAGCATATACGGAACCATCCGCTTTCGGAAACGTTTGATTCCCGAATATGAGTTGAGGGCGTCGAGATGACCACGACGACACCGCCGGGCAAGAGACCGTACCGGTGGGCGATATCGGGGTCCGGGCGAGATCGGCGGTGCTGTGGTCCGAGCTGCTGCGTCGGAGCCGATGTTCGAGATCGCGGGTGGGAAGGTTCGTGCCGCCGCCACACACGGACGTGATCTCGGGGAGTTGGTCGGTGTGGAGCCGATCGGCGTATACGCGACCACCGAACGGACCGACATTCGTTCCCTCGACGTGGGTTGCGTCGTGCTGACACCCGGGCCGGCCGCGGGGCTCGACGCCATTCCTGCTTTGTGCGCCGCCGAGCCGGGGATTCTCATCGACGACCCCCGTCCGCACTGCTGTCACGACGATCGGGTAGCCGCACCGAACTCGCTGAACGGTGCGGACCAATATTGGCGACGCGCCGCACGACGATGTCGAGGCATGGAACGCATTCGTCGACGGACTGACGGCGGCGGGGGAGCGGCTCGCCAACGATACTGCTGGTCTGGATGAATCCGAACGTGCCGACGGTTTCCGCGCACTGCTGCACGCGGTGGCGAATCAACTGGGGCGCTTCGAGATCGACCGTGAGCGACCGGAATTGGTGGCGTTCAACGGTGAGGTCAGAAACTGTTGATGGACAACCCCGACTTCGGCTATTGGGTCGCCGACATCCGCGCCGATCGACCCGCCGGCATTCCGCGCGCAACTGTGACGGCTGGGGGCGATGACCGCCACGATGCCCCAGATTTTCGCGACCGCCGCGGACCTACAGCGCCCCAACGAGATACGGCCCTGGTCCGAAATGGCCGCAGGCGCCGCATTCACCGAACCTGGAATCCACTACCTGCGCGGCGGGTGGCCGTCCGTTCAACACCGGCTGCCGCGACCGTAACCTTCATCGACATCGCCTACCCAGACCTGGTGACAGACCCGGCGGCGGTGCTGGAGCGCATTTACGACGCTGCGGGTCTCCAATCCGTCGGTACGGCCGACATCGTCGCCGGGTTCCGCCGTTCTCGATCACAGAACCCGAGAGGCGCACATCGCTATCTACCCGAACAATTCGGTATCGACGCGCCCGCGTTGCGTGAGCGAATGGCGTTCTACACCAATGCTTTCCCGATCGATCCTGGCTGTTGACCATTGGCCACTCGCGTCACCTCTCCTCCATATCGCGTGCAGCCAGAGTGCCTCGAGGATCGGTAGCGCCCGGCGAATTCCGTCGGACTTCTCCACGAACGCGGAGTCGCCGACCAGAACGAGCTGGGTGGTGGCTGACAGGATGCGGGCCAGTGCGGGTGTGTCGCCGGCGATGGGATGGGCAGTACCGGCGGTGGCTTCGTCGGCGATCTGCCGCTGAACCTGCGCGATGACCGAGTCGGTGAGATCGTCCATTACCACGCGCACCGTCTCGTCGGTGTTCCGGGAGGCATGACTCGCCGCGATGATCGAGTGATTGCGCTCGAAGACAGCGGCGGTGCCGGTGATGATGCGGCGTACAAATTCGGCGGGTGCCTCGTGGGAGGCACGCGCCGAGAAATGCTCGGTCAGCTCGTCGAGTTCGGCCCGGCACTGCTCCATCAGCGTGGCCAGCGCTTCGTACTTCGTCTCGAAGTAGAAGTAGAAACCCGACCTCGTCATGCCCGCGCGCTTCGCGATCAACGAGACCGAGAGATCCTCGATACTGACCTCTTCCAGCAATTCTCGGGTGGCCGAGAGGATGGCGTGGCGCCGTCTTTCCCCTCGGGGCAGCTGTTCGGCCATCTCAGTCGGTTGCGGGTTCGAGGACGCCATCAGGCGGGTCATCGAGGTAGAGATCGTCGATGACGTCGGTGTATTTCCCGGCGATGGTCGTGCGCTTGAGTTTCGTGGTGGGTGTCAGCTCGTCTCCGCCGGGCTCCCAGAAGGCGTCGAGAATGCGGAACCGCTTGATCTGTTCGACACGGGCCAGCTGTTCGTTGCCGGCGGCCACCGCGGCCCTGATCTGCGTCACCACGCCTGGATCTGCGGAGAGCGCCTCGGCAGATGTGTCGGACAGCCGGTGACGCGCGCCATAGGCGGCGGCGCTATCCGCGTCGAGCGCGATCAGTGCGGTGATGTATGGGCGTCGGTCACCGATTGCGGCGATCGCGCCGATGAGCGGTGTCTCGGCCTTGATGCTGTGTTCGATCGTGGTGGGCGACATATTCTTGCCGGCAGAGTTGATGATCATCTCCTTCTTGCGGTCGACGATCCGGAAGTAGCCGTCCCGATCGACGGTGGCAACGTCGCCGGTGTGCAACCAGCCGTCGGGGTCAACGGCCTCTGCGGTCTTATCCGGCTCGTTGCGGTAGCCCTTCATCACCAGCGGCCCGCGGACCAACAGTTCTCCGTCGTCCGCGAGGCGGGACTCCATCCCGGGCAGCAGCTTGCCGACGGTGCCGAGCCTGGCGTCGCGTGGGTGGCTGACCGTGCAGATACAGGACAATTCGGACATCCCCCAGATCTCGGCGATCGGAATGCCGATTCCGGCGAAGAATCCCAGCGTGCGGGGCGGGATCGGTGCGGCGCCCGACATCGCCCAGCGACAGCGATCGAGACCCAGCTCGGCGCGGATCGTCGACAGCACCGCGCCGTCGGCGGCGGCCCAGTCGGCCTCCAATTGGTGTGGTACCGGCCGGCCGGCCAACAGGTGGTCGCTGCGTTCCGCAGCGATCGACAGTGCCCGTTCCATGCTCTGGCGACGCGCCGGGTCGGCTTCGTGGGCGACCCGCTGGTGGACCGCTGCTTCGAGCTTCTCCCAAACTCGGGGCACCGCTCCCCACACGGTGGGCCGCAGATCTGTCAGCGCGGCCGCGATCCGTTTGGGATCATCGACGACCGTGATCTGGGTGCCCAGCACTTCCTGGACGTACAGCCCCGTGAGGCGGTCGGCGATGTGGGCACTCGGCATGAAGGAGGTGATGGTGTCGCCGAACTCGAAGTCGAGTACCCCGGCGATTCCGTATACCTGGAACAGCAGATTGTCGTGAGTGGTCTCCACCCCCTTCGGGGCCCCGGTCGTACCTGAGGTGTAGATGAGCGTGGCCACGCTGTCCGGCCGCACCGCCCGCCAGGACGCATCGAAGTCGAAGTCGGCGGCGCCGGCTGCGATCAGCTCGGACACCGACAGCGTGCCGGCGGGGGCCTCGTCGACGCAGACGATCCGTTCGGGGCAGGCTCCGCTGGCCCGGATCCGATCGACGTACTGCGGCTCGCAGATGATCACGCGCGGTCCGGCATTGCCCAGCACGTGGGCCAGCTGGACGGTCGAGAGAGTGTTGTAGACCGAGAAGGAGGTGGCGCCGAGGTGCTGTGCGCCGACTTCGAGTGGGTAGAAGTCGATGCGGTTGGCCATCATCAACGCAACGGTGTCACCAGCGGTGACGCCGATAGCGGCGAGGCCGGCGGCGACGCGGCGGACCTGGCCGGCGTACTGACCCCACGTGAGTGTCCGGGTGTCGCCCGGCTCGCGCAACGCCACGGCGTCCGGGGCGATGGCGGCGGTGCGCTGGAAGGCTTCGGGCAGTGTGGCGGGTCGTGTTTCGGTGTGCGCCATCGTCACAGCCCCAGAGTCTTGGCGATGATGTCGCGCTGGATTTCGCTGGTGCCTCCGACGATGGTGCCGGCGATGCTCTCGCGCAGCAGTTCCTCCATGCCGTATTCGACGGCGTAGCCGGCACCACCGAGCATCTGCACGCCTTCCATCGCAGCAGTTTTGGCCAGTTCGGTGGTCTTGAGTTTGACCATGGACGCTTCGCGGGGAAACAACTGACCGGGGTTCTCGTCGACGCGCTGGGCCACGTCGTAGACCATGAGTCGCGCGGCTTCGAGCTCGGTGGCCAGATCGGCGAGCCGCTGCGACAGCGCCTGGAACGATCCGACCCGCTTTCCGAACTGGGTGCGCTGGGTGACGTAGGACAGCGTGTCGTCGAAGGCGCGTTGAGCCAGGCCGAGGAACATCGCGCCGATGATGATGCGTTCGATGTTCAGCCCGGCGATCAGCTGGGTCCAGCCTTGGCCCTCGACGCCGACCACGCGGTCCTCGGAGACGAAGCAGTCAGTGAGGTACACGTCGTTGACTTCGGCGCCGACCATCGTCTCGATCTGGCTGATCCGCATTCCCGGCGCGTCGGTCGGCAGCGAGAACATCGAGATGCCTTCGTGTTTCGCGCCTCCCGTCGACGTCCGGGCCACCACCACTACGTAATCGGCGAGGTGCGCGTTGGAGAACCAGGTCTTCTGGCCATTGAGAACGTAGCCGCCGTCGACCTTCTCGGCGCGACAGGTGAGCGACGCGACGTCAGAGCCCGAACCCGGTTCACTCATCGCGATCGAGGTAACCGCGCCTGCGGTCACACCGCTGAGCACCTGCTGTTTCAGGAAGTTGCTGGCGAATTTGAGATAGGTGTGCGACACGATCAGGGTGACCGGGTAACTGGACAGCGGGGCGCGTCCCCGTGACATCGCCTCCACGAACAAGCAGGCGTCGAACAGTCCGCCGCCGGATCCGCCGTACTCCTCGGGCAGCGACAACCCCAGCCAACCCAATCCCGCCATCTCCTCGGCGATCGCCCGGCTGTGCCGTTCCGTACCTCCGTCGGTCAGTGCCAGCCGCTGTTCGCGGGTGTCGCAGCGCTTCGTACAGAATTCGCGCACGACCTTCACCAGGGTGCGCTGCTCGTCAGTAAGTCGCAGACTCATTACCGCCCTACACTTTCGATATCGCTGACCAGCCTGTGCACTTCGGTGTTACTGGCGAGCATGTGGTCCAAGATGGGATTTGCGGCACCCCGCAGCAAGCTGTAAACACTCCAGCCCGCCGGGGCGATTGAGGTTGATGCGCGACGGCGGATGCCCTTGGCGATGGACTCAGCGGCCCGTACGGCTGTGATGCGACGGTTCAGTGGCCAGGGCAGCATGCCGCCGATGCGTTTCCCCAGGTCGTCGGCGTCGAGCATGTCATGGGTCATTGCCGTCTCGACGATGCCCAAGTAGGCGATCTGGACCGTGACCTCGTGGCTCGCGAGTTCCAGCCGCAATGCCCGGCCCAACTGCTCGACTGCGGCCTTGCTGACCATGTACGGCGACCCGCCGGGCCCCGGGGTGAAGGCCGCGCCCGAGGACACCAGGACGATGTGACCGCATGCTTCGATCACGTGGTCGAGTGCGGGCTTGACGGTGTTGAACGTACCCGTGAGATTGACGGCCAGCACCCTGTCGAACTCGTTGCCGTCCATGCTGCGCACGGTTGCCGGCATTGGAGTGATTCCGGCATTCGCGACGACGACATCCAGCCGCCCGAAGTGCGCTACCGCGGCATTGATCGCTCCCGTCATTTCTTCACGTTCCCGGACGTCGGCGGTGATGCCGAGGGCGCTCTCGCCCAGTTCGTCCGCCGCGCGATATACCTGTGCGCGGTTGATATCAACCAGCGCAACAGCTGCGCCCAGCGCCGACAAGTGTCGCGCCAGGGACAGCCCGATGCCCTGAGCCGCGCCCGTGATCAGCACCACCCGGCCAGCCAGATCGTAATCGCGTGCCGTGCCTCGTGCGGCCATCGCCGGCAGCTTCATCCGATGCTCATCTCGTAGGCGTCGCTGTCGAAACGGCTGGTGCGGGAGGCGTATTCGAAGCTCCAGCCCGGATAGAGGCCGGCGTTGCGCCCGTCGGAGGTGCTGTAGTAGCTGGTGGCGCATCCTCCCGTGAGCCAGACCGAGCCGGCGCTACGGGCGTCCATCTCGTCCATGAACGTGTCCTGTACATCAGCCCGGACCTCTACCCGTTCGATTCGATCGCGGCGGATGGTGATCAGCGCGTCGACGATGTAGCGAATCTGCGCCTCGATGATGAAGATCGCTGATTGATTGCCCAGCGCACCGAAGGGACCCAGGGTGCTGAAGAAATTGGGAAAGCCCGAGATCGCCACGCCCAGGTAGGTTTGCGGGCGCTTGGCATACAGCTCGGAGAACGAGTGACCGTCAGTGCTGCGGACGCGCTCGTACAGCGCGGGGGGGACGACGAACCCGGTGGCGTAGACGATGGTGTCCACGTCGTGCTCGGCGCCGTCGTCGAGGACTATCGAGTGGGGGCGGATCTCCTTGATGCCGGTCGTGATGACGTCGACGTTGTCCCGGGACAAGGCCGGCAGGTAGTCGTCGGCGAAGATCGCTCGCTTGCATCCGATGATGTAGTCGGGTGTCAGGGTCCGGCGTAGATCTCTGTCGCGTACCTGCCGCCACAGCTGGAACCTGGCGAACACCTCGTAGAGGTAACGGAATCGGGTGTTCACGAACCCTACTAGGCCGAACCCCTCGATACCGGCATAGTAGAGTCCGCGAATCGCCTTTCCCAGCAGGGGGATTCGCCGTAATAGGGCGCGCTCGGGGGCCGAGGTCCTCCGGTCCATCCGCGGTAGGATCCACGGGGCCGACCGCTGGAACACCAACAGTCGATCCACGACGGGTGCGATCTCGGGAACGATCTGAACCGCCGTTGCGCCGGTGCCCAGGATCGCGACCCGTTCGCCCGTGAGATCGTGGTTGTGATCCCAGTGCAGCGAGTGGAATGCCGTACCGGCGAACGTTTCCACCCCGTCGATGTCGGGGTACTTCGCTTCGCCGTAGACGCCGGCGGCCGAGATCAGTATCGCCGCCGTGAGCGTGCCCGCGTTGGTACGCACCACCCAATGTTTGGCCTGCTCGTCCCAGTTCGCTTCCAGCAGTTCGGTGTTGAATCGAACGTAGCGGTGGACGTTGTTGGCGTGTGCCACCTGTTCGAGGTATTCGAGAATCTCGGCCTGCTTTCCGTAGGTGCGCGACCAGTCCGGGTTGGGCGCGAACGAGTAGGAGTACAGGTGCGACGGCACATCGCAGGCACAACCCGGATAGGTGTTGTCGCGCCAGGTGCCACCCACTCGGTCGCCGCGTTCGAGGATCAGGAACTCCTCGATCCCGGCCTCCTGCAACTTGGTCGCCAGAGCGATACCGCCGAAGCCGGCGCCGATGATGACGATCTGATGGTGGTCCATCGCATGCCTCGTTAATCGCGTGCCATGTGGGTATCAATCGATTCCCACATGAGGATCATGCGTTGCTAGGATCGGTCCCGTCAACCCGTAAACACACGACCTGTGAGAAGGGCCCCGTGACCACGGCATCGAGCCGCAACTGGATGGGACGCACGCCCGAGATGCGCGTCTCCGAGCGACGGCAACGGTTGATCGACGCCGCGATCGAGCTGTTGGGCACGAGGGGCGCGTCGGCCCTCACCCTCCGGGCCGTATGCGGCGAAGCCGGGCTGAGTCCGAAGTTCTTCTACGAGAGTTTCGCAGACCAGGACGAGCTGATCGTCGCCGCCTATGACACGACGGTAGCCCGCCTTGTGGCCGAGTTCGAGAATGTCGACCTGTCACATGCGGACCCGCCCCGGGAACTGGTCCGCATGCGCCTTGCCACTACGTACGGCTACCTCCGGAAAGACCCTCGGGCGGCACGCATCCTGTTTCGGGAGCCGTTCGCCGTCGACGCGCTGCGCGTCAGGGCGCAATCGACCGTACCGGCGTTCATGAAGATGATGCTGGATCCGAACGGGAATCAGTCATTGACGTCATTTCACGGGGCCGCGTTGGGTGGCGCGCTGGTCGGTGTCTTCATCGACCAGATCGAGAGCGGCCTCGTCGAGGACGACGAAACATTCGTCGACAACTGCACCGACGTGATCATGCGGATTCTCGCCCCAGGGCCACTGGGAGCTTCTCACTGATACGCATGGCGCAAACCGTCTCGATCTGATCATCGATCTACACCGCGGGCCGCGTGACGGCTCGGAGTGGTCGCTGTGTCACGTGAAGGCGGATCGGTTCATTGGTCATCTCGCACGATGTTGGCCAACACTCGGGCGGCGCGACGGGCATTGACGATCGGGCCGGCCAGCAAGAGAACAACCAGAGCTGCAGCAGCGGCGAGTCTTACGTTCGGACCGTACCGCCGCGGCTGTTTAGCAGGGGTTTTCGGTAGCGGCGGTGTGACGAAGTGGTGTGTTATCTCGGGACATCGTGGACACCGGATCTCATCACTTCGTGGACGGTGAGTCTCATGGCTTTGTGCACAGCTACCTGTTCTGGTCGACGAGGACGGCGGGGAGTTCGGTCCGGCGGGTCGCGAACTGTGTCTGATACTCCGCGGCCTTGCGCTGCCAATGCTTGGTGGAATGCGCCGCGTCGACACCTTGGATCGCGTACGAGGCGACGTAGCGGCCCCGGACGTTCAGCGCCACCATCGGCAGCGGGAAGGAGAACACGATCTCGCCCGTGTCCGGATCTGACAGCAAGAACGCGTCGTCGGTGATCGTCCGGTAGAACTGGCGGCCGCCGTAGGTGGCCGGCAAGGACACGTGATAACCCTGGTAATAGACCTGCCGGTTCGCCGCGGTGACCTCCACCATCGACTGATCCGCCGCCTGCGGCCGCTTGTCGTCCTCGGGCAGGATCTGGCCGGTCTTGGAGATCGTCAGCGCCGCGCGGTCCAGGTCTGCCTGCCGCCGCTTGCGGGCCCGCCGGTATTCCGATGCTTTCGCCTCGAGCACCGCCAGCGGGATCGGCTCGCAGGCGGGGGTGTGCTCCAGCAGATCCCACGCCGACCGCGGTGTGGCGTCGCGCAGGGCCTGGTGCGGGCGGCGGTTGTTGTAATGCTCACGGAACCGCGCGATGCGGGCGCGAAGCCCCTCGATGGTCTTGGGCCGGTCGGCGTCCAGGAACCGGTTCAGGGTCTGATGGGACCGCTCATTCTTGCCCTGCGTGGTGGGCTTGCCCGGAATCCCGCTGATCGGCATTGTGCCTTTGGCGGCCAGGAAGATCTCCACCGACCCGATCCGGCCGTAGCGCAGCTGGTTGAACGCCAGCGAGTTATCCGAGAGCAGCTCCTTGGGTGCCCCATGCGCGGCGATCGCCCGCCCGAGGACGTCCTTGGCATCAGCGCTGTTCTCATGCCGCTCGAAGGCGTCGCTGCCGACGTCGTAGCGGCTGGCGTCGTCGAGCAGCTGATACACCGTCACCGTCTGCCCGGAGGCCAGCTCGTATTCGAACGCGTCCAGCTGCCACAGCGACATCACCGTGGCTCGCACGAACGGCAGATACGACGACCGCGGCCGTTTCCTGGGCGAGGCCTCCACCTGTCCCACCGACGCCAGCAGGCGGGCGATCGTCGCCACCGACGGGACCCGCCCACCCGGGAACTCCTGCGCCATCGCCGCCTCGTAATAGACCGAGCGCGGCCCGTAGTCCCAGCCGTCGGCCTTGAGCTTCTTGCAGATCCTCACCAGCTCGTTGACCACCTGCTGGCCGTACCGGCGCGCTGGAGACTTCGGGGCACGCGAACGCGGATGCAGCGCCGCCGTCGACTCCGAAGC